>Ga0335075_10008558_pt1 | contig 15657 bp, 20 predicted proteins | sample Lox_Sample_24_FD_206723 | JGI IMG/M metagenome (GOLD analysis project Ga0335075, IMG submission 206723) | Soil microbial communities from Loxahatchee National Wildlife Refuge, Florida, United States - Lox_Sample_2.4 | ecosystem: Environmental > Terrestrial > Soil > Wetlands | place: USA... | reverse complement strand
TCGGCCACGGTCCGCCGCGACGTCCGGCGTCTGGCCCGGATCCTGGACCGCAAGCACGCCAGGCGCGAGGTGGCCGACACCCGGTTGCGGCTTGCCGGGGTACTGCACGGCTATCACTGACGACCCTTTGCCGCTCTTTGGCGTGTAAATGGGCAACGGGCAACCCCTTACTTCCGCGGGTCGCTCCCTGGCACAGTCGAGATGAACAAGTCGGGCTCGCTAATGCGTCCTGCCTCGCGAAGGGGTGCTTACGAATGGGGAGGGTGCTCTCGTTGCCTAGCGGCCATGCAGAGGACGATGATATTCCAGCCGAGATGAAGTCCGCTCTCCTTAAGGCTCTGAACGCGGAACGCCCGGTGACCATCGGTGTTATTGGCGTGTCTGGTGTTGGCAAGTCAAGCCTAATAAACCGGCTATTCCGAACCGATTTTGCCACTAGCCCAACGATCGCGTGCACGAAGGAGTTCACCACCGCTGACGTCGAGCTCTTGGCAAGCAAAGGTCCGGTCGCCGGTACGCCGATTCCACTCCGAGTTGTCGACGCACCAGGCCTCGGGGAGAGCCGGGAGTCGGATCCCGGATATCTACAAGAGTACCGGCGTAATCTGCCCGAGTGTGACGCGATAATATGGATTAGTGCGGCGAGAAATCGGGCCGTAGCGCTTGAGCAGGAATACCTATCCGCACTGCGGTCGTTTCACTCGCGAATTGTCTTCGGCCTTGGTCAGGCCGATCTTGTTGACCCGTTGAACTGGGACGAACGGATCAACCTTCCGTCAAGGAAACAGGAACAGCACCTTGAGGAGATACGCAAGGACCGTGCCGAGAAATTCTCTACGGTCACAGGTGGGCAAATCGCCTTCATACCGTTCTCGGCGAAGCGATCGTATAATCTCCAGCTCGTTTTCACGGCTCTCGTAAAGCGCGCCGACCGTGAACGCGGATGGCTCCTCTCGAGCATTAAGGGCTTCCAGTTCGACGACTGGATGACAGAGGAGGGACGTCGCATTATGGGAGACGTGCCGACTCGGGATTCTGCTGGACGACAGTCAGGTCGTCCGAAGATCGGTATCAGAAGGCTGCTCGCCGAGCGAACTGAACGAAGCGGTGGCAACTAGCCAGAGGAGGGGCAACAGTGAGTGACGGCGACAAAGATCGTCTAGATCGACACTACGGAAACTTGAGCCGAGCGGACCAAGAGGAAGTCAAGTCCAACTTGGTCTCTTTCACGAGATGGCTTCAAGCCATAAAGGCCCTGGCCGATCTTGTTCCCTATGCCGTCTCGCTCTTTAGCTGGCTCAGGAAGAGATACAAAGCTTAAAGCACTCGCTGCATCAGCAGTCGCGAGAAGTCCGTTCGGTGGTTGCGGGTGCCAGAACTGTGTCTTGGCGCTGACCTGCGACGTTGTGGCACGGCTCGCTATCGCTGGCCACCGTGATGGGACCGCGCCGGGGCAGCCCTGCTCCTGGTGCTCGCGCCAGGCCGATCCCAGCACGAGGTCCCGCAGTTCCTCCAGGGGCACCGGGCCGAGCGCGTTCCGCCAGTCCCCGGCCGCCAGCGCCGCGATCACGTCCCCGATCCGGGCGTCCAGCATCAACGTCATCAGCACGATCACCCGGATCATGAATGCCCTGGCCAGGAGCCTTTACCGCCGTCCCGTGACGAACCGGGCATCCAGCCGCGCGCCGTCCGCGACCACCTTCAGGAAGACCACGGCGCCGCCCGTGCGGATCCTCTCCGTCCCGCCGATGACCAGCGCGGACGGGTCCGCCTCGCCCAGGTCCCTGCCGCTGTTCAACGGCGACGTGACCAGCTTCAGCGGCACCGCGATCACCATCCCGGCCGAAACGGGCACGGCAGCAGCCTGGACAGGGTAAGAAGACACGTGAGGACTCCGGCCCGGCTGGCGGATCGGAGTTTCGTTATGGGCCGGGGCGGTTATGCTGGGGCATGAACGGCGAGCATGCTGTCGTGGTACGGACGCGGTACCAGGCCCGGCCTGGACGCCGGGCGATCGTGGCCGCCGACCTGGACAGCCTGCGCGGGCCCTCGCAGGGCACCGTGGAACTGCCGCTGCGGCTGTACTGGAGCGGCCCTAGCCCGGTCTTCGACATGGACGAACCTTATATGCGGCGATGGCTCTACCAGATCGTGCTGCGAGAGGCCAGCCGCCCCGATGACCTGACCAGCTACCTGGACCGGGACACGCTGATCGCGCTGTGGCCAGGACTGCACCTGCCCAGAGGAGTCCGGCAGGCCTGGGAGGAACACCATCCCCAGCTGCGGGCCGCGGTCGCCGGGGCCGCCTTATGCCTGTTACCGACCTGCACCGTCAGGTCGCCACGGTGGCACTGGCCGCGGCACGCAGATACGGGTTCGCGCTAGGCGGCGGAAACGCCCTGCTGGCGCACGGGGTCATCTCGCGGCCGACCCAGGATGTCGATCTGTTCACCGACCAGGAACACGGCGTCCAGGACGCCGCCGACATGGTATAGGCCGCGCTGCGCGCCGCGCGTTTCGAGGCCGAACGGCAAGACGAGACAGCCGGGCTCACCGACATTTTCCCGGGCATGGACGAGGGCCTGGCGGAGTGGATCGTGACTGCCCCTGGCGGGGAGCAGATGCTGCTGCAGATGGCCTACTTCGACCGGGGCCGCGAACCGGTGCTGATGGACATCGGACCGGTACTGGACCTAGAAGACGTCGTGGGCGGCAAAGTATGCGCCCTCGCCAGCCGGAACGAGCCACGCGACTACGCCGACGTAGCCGCCGCACTGCAGCATTACAGCACGGCCCAGCTGATCAGCTTCGCCACCCGGCTAGACCCCGGCCTGACCGGCCAGGACTTCGCCGACGCCGGGCTGCGGCTGGACCAGATGGACAACAGGGCATTCGCCAACATCGGGCTCGGCCAGCACGAGATCACCGCGCTGCGGGAACATCTCGCCGCCTGGCCCCGCGACGCCCATGCCGCAGACCGGCAACTCCACCCTGACGGCCTCGCAGAAAACGAACCCGGGCATGAGCAAAAGCCATCTGCCGACCCGCCTGACCCAGGCACTCAGTTGCCAGACCCAGCCGGATCGCAGCATCCTGGACACAAAAGCGCCGGTCAGGCCAGATGGGACGACCCCGAGGCCGCGCCCTGACCGGTTCGCGCCGTCAAGAAACGCGCACCACTTTGCCTACCCGGGACCGCCGGACTCTCAGCCGAGGGTGTGCGACACATTCGTAGGGGTCCCACATCTGGGCTGGTTATGGTGGGAGTCTGGTTGTAACCGTTACAACCAGACGAGGAGTGCCCATGCCGGAGCCGTCGCTTCCGGAGCTGGAGGCCGAACGGGACCGCCTGTACGCGGAGCTGGCCGTGGTAGGCGACTTCCGGCGGGGATCGGTGAGCGAAAACTACCGCAGGTGCGGCAAGCCGAACTGCGCCTGCGCGGGCCCGGATCATCCCGGGCACGGGCCGCGGTTCCTGTGGACCCGGTCCGAAGGCCGGCGCAAGAGGGTCGGCCGGCAGCTCGCGAAGGAGGAAGTCGCCAAGGTCCGGCGGGAACTGGCCCGGCATTCTGAGTTCGCGGCGCTCAGCGAGCGGATCGTGGACGTGAACGAGCGGATCTGCGAGGCCCGGCCGGCAGCCGGGACCGGTGCGCCCCCGGTGCCGGAGGGCGAAAAGGGGGGCTCTTCAGGACGCTCGCGGAAGCGGAATCCGCCGGGCTAGCCCGGCTGGCCGCCGCAGCGGCCAGGCCGCTGGTCTGCGGGAACGGCGGCATGGAGACGGCCGAGGCGGTGATCCGGGCCGGTCTGCTGACGCTCGGGGCCGGCATGCTGGAGCAGCTGCTGGCTGCTGACAATGGCTACCGCGGTCCCGCGCCGGAGTGCGGGAACGGTCACCGGGGCGTGCTCGTCTCCTACCGGGACAAGGTCATGGACACGGTGCTCGGCCCGGTCACGCTGCGCCGTGCCTGGTATCACTGCGCGGAATGCAAGCACGGGTTCGCGCCGCGCGATGCCGAGCTCGGTGTCGAGGGCACGTCCCTGTCCCCGGGCCTGGCCGCGATGAACGACATCGCCGCGGCGGCCGGCCCGTTCGCGAAGGCGGCCGGGCTCCTGGAAGACCTGGCCGGGGTCTCGCTGATCGCCAAGCGCGTCGAGCGCGCGGCCGAGGCCAGCGGCACCGCGCAGGCCGCCGCGGTCCGGGCGCGGGCCGCCGCGATCACCAGCCGGAAGGTCGTCCCGATGACGAACTTCCCGCTGGCAGACATGATGTACGCCGCGATCGACGGCACCTGCGTGCCGGTGACCGCGAAGGAAACCGCCGGCCGCAAAGGCAAGGGCGAGGACGGCCGGGCCCGGACCCGCGAGGTCAAGCTCGCCGTCTTCTTCACCCAGGACGGGCTCGACGATGACGGCTACCCGGTCCGGGACCGGGAGTCTTCCAGCTACGTCGCCACCTTGGAGCCCGTCTCGGTGTTCACGGACCTGGTGAAAGCCGAAGGCATCCGCCGCGGCGCGGACCGCGTCCGGCAGTTCACCGTCCTGGGCGACGGCGCCGCCTGGATCTGCTATCCCGATGTCGGGATAGCAGATCTTATTCCGGTGCCGCGATTATCCCGGTGCTGCATCTGGTCGCGCTGCGCACAATGCCTGATCGTGTCAAGCATGGCGGGATAGTTTCAGCTGTTCCGGCTCTGTGGACCGGGCCTTCCGTGAGGTGATCCTGAACGCGACCGATCACGGAAGGTAGGTAATTATGCACAGTAAGTCGCAAGTGTGGTGGTCTGGGCCGCTGGAGCCGTTCGCGGCCGGGTTCGACGCGGAACTGGCCCGGCTGGGCTATACCCCGGCGGGGACCAGGCGCAAGCTCGAGGCCGTCGCGCACCTGAGCTGCTGGCTCGCCGAACACGGCATGACCACGGACGACATCGGGGACGAGACGATCGCCGGGTTCGCGGCGGCACGGAGGGCTGGCGGATACTCCAGCCAGCTGACTGGGCAGTCGCTGGCCTGGATGCTCGGCTACCTGCGCGAGCTTGGCGCCGTCCGCCCGGCGCCGGCTCCCGGGCCGGCGCCGGGCACGGGGCAGCTGCTGGACCGGTTCGGGACATTCCTGGCGGACGAGCGAGGGCTGGCGGACAAGACGCGCCGCGCCCACCTGGGCTCGGCGCGCCGGTTCCTGGCGGCGGCCCGGCCAGCCGGCGTGAACGGCCTGCCGCTGAGCGCCCTCACAGCCTCAGACGTCACCGCCTTCCTGGCCGGCATGGCCCGCGTCCAGGCACCGGGCACCACGCAGAACACCGCGAGCATGCTGCGGACGTTCCTGACCTGGCTGTATTCCGAGGGGGTGATCGCGGCCCCGCTCGCCGGGACGGTTCCGGGAGCGTACCGCCGGAGACGGGTCCGGATGCCCGCGCTCGTGAGCAAGGCGGAGGCAGCCGCGCTGCTGGCCGCCTGCGACCGCGCAACCGCCCAGGGGCTGCGCGACTATGCGATCGTGCTGATCCTGACGCGGATGGGCCTGCGGGCCGGCGAGATCGCCGCGCTGACGTTCGAGGACGTGGACTGGCGCTCAGGGATCGTGGTGATCAGCGGGAAAGGCGCCCGCCGCGACCAGCTTCCCCTTCCCCGCGACGTCGCCGGGGCGGTCCTCGCCTACCTGCGGGACGGGCGCCCGGCAGCCGTGCTTGACCGCGCGCTGTTCGTACGCAGTGTCGCGCCGCGCCGCGGCCTGACCGGTTACGCTGTCGGGCACTCGGTCGCCAGGGCCGCCCGCCGCGCCGGGCTGGACCGGGTCCAGCCCCATCAGCTCCGCTATTTCGCCGCGACGGCGATGCAGGCAGCCGGCGCGCCCCTGGCCGAGATCGGCCAGGTCCTGCGGCACGAGGACGAGCGCACCACGTCGCTGTATGCCAAGGTCGATGTCGCCGCCCTGCGGCCGCTGGCCCCTCCCTGGCCCGCCGCGCCGTCCGCGCCCCTGCTCCCGGCCGGCGCGCCGTGAACCCGCCGGCCCGTACGCTCGCCGGTCACCTCGATGACTACCTGACCCTGCGCCGCGCGCTCGGCTGCAAGCTCGTCAGGGTCGAACGGTACCTGCGGCAGTTCCTGGACTACCTCGGCGAGCGGGAGCAGGGCACGCTGACCGCCGGGGCAGCAGCGGACTGGGTGCGCCGGTCCCGGCACGGGTCAACGGCTCCCGGACTGGGCATGGAAGCGGTCCGCGGCTTCGCCGCCTTTCTCCACGCCCACGACCCGGCCCACGAGATCCCGCCGCCGGGCCTGTTCCCCCGGCGGCGGCTGCGGGCGGTGCCCTACCTTTACTCGCCCGCCGACATCGCCGCGCTGCAAGCCGCGGCCGGGCGACTGCGGGGCACGCTGCGCGCCGGGACCTATACCGTCCTCATCGCGCTGCTGGCAGTCACCGGCATGCGGATCAGCGAGGCGCTCGAGCTCGATGACGGCGACATCGACACCGAGGAAGGCATGCTGATCGTCCGCCAGGACAAGGCGCAGAGCTTCCGCCTGGTCCCGCTCCACCCGACGACCCTCGCTGCGGTCACCGGCTACCGGCGCCGCCGCGACCAGGCGTTCCCCGGGCGGGCCGCGACCGCGGTACTGGCCTCCAGCACCGGGACCCGCCTCACCTACAACGCCGTCCACAAGACCTTCACCGGCCTGGCCGCCGCGGCCGGGCTCGGGCCCAGGACCGGGCGGTGCCGCCCGACCATCCACGGGCTGAGGCATTCGTTCGCGGTGAACATGCTGGCAGGCTGGTATCGCGACGGCACTGATGTGCCCGCCCGGCTGCCGTGGCTGTCCACCGTCATGGGGCATTCCGGTCCTGCCTCGACATACTGGTACCTGTCCGCGTCGCCAGAGCTGATGGCACTGGCAGCGCAGCGGCTGCAGGCCCACGTCGACCGGGCCGCCGGCAGCGCTTCCCCGGCGGCGCAGTCATGACGCTGCTCGCGCCTTCCCTGCAGGCGTTCTTCACCGACCGGCTGATGCGCCAGCTCCAGGCCAGCGGCCACACCATCCGGTCCTACCGCGCCACCTGGCGGCTCCTGCTGCTGTTCGCCGCCGCCCAGAAGACCAAGGCACCCTCCGAACTCGACTTCGCCGACCTCAGCGTGCCGCTGATCACCGGTTTCCTCGACCACCTCGAGCACCAGCGGGGCAACACCGTCCGGACCCGGAATCTGCGGCTGGCCGCGATCCACTCGATGTTCGCCTACGCTGCTCCGCAGCACCCCGAGCACGCCGACGACATCGCCCGCGTCCTGGCCGTTCCCGGCAAGCGGTTCCGGACCACCATCGTCACCCACCTGAGCGAAGAGGAAATCGCCGCTCTCCTGCAGGCGCCCGCTCCCGGCACCTGGACAGGCCGCCGCGACCACGCCCTGCTGCTGGTCGCCGTCACCACCGGCCTGCGCGCCAGCGAACTGGCCGGCCTCACCCGCGACGACACCCACCTGGGTGCCGGCCCTCACCTGGAATGCCACGGCAAGGGCAGGAAAGACCGGGTGACACCGCTGCTCCGCGACACCGTCGACGTCCTGGCCGCATGGCTCGGAGAAAACCCCGGCGGGCCGGGCAGCCCCGTGTTCGCGACCCGGCGCGGCACCCCGATGAGCCAGGACGCCATCAAGGACTGCGTCAAGCGCCACGCCACCACCGCCGCGGCCACCTGCCCCTCCCTGACCGGCAAGAACGTCACTCCCCATGTCCTGAGGCACTCTTGCGCGGTGAGAATGCTCCGCTCAGGCATCGACATCGCCGTCATCGCATTGTGGATGGGGCATGAATCGACCCGAACCACAATGATTTACCTCAAAGCCGACCTCGAACTCAAGCAGCGCGCCCTCGACCGAACCGTCCCCGTCGACGGCGAGCCCGGCCGCTACCGCCCGCCTGACGACATCATCGACTTCCTCGACCGCCTCTGATTATCCCGGCCCGGTGCAGCGCTGAAACCGCCCTGCACCGGGCCGGGACCGAATACCGCCGGATAATCGCGGCACCGGAATAAGATCTGCTATCCCGATGTCGGGATAGCAGATCCAGGCGGCGCCGTCGCCCAGGACGGTGAGCTGCCGGACGTGATCAGCGCCGCGGGCCGCAGGCGTGGACAACACCGAGGTCCGGGACTGGGCTGGGGATCAGGACCTGGAGGTCAAAGACCCAACCGGATACCGGCCGGACTCGTGGTCTAGTCCAAGGCATGTCAACGGCCACAGGGAAACTCCGGGTCAGTCCAAATCGGAATCCACGGGGAGCACGAAATGCCGATCATTCACCGCCTGCGTAACATGGTGTAGTTTGCGCCTGGGCAAGCGATATTTCTAAATTCTGGCGCTGTCACTGACTCCTCCCGCGGACCGCAGCTCACAACCCCGGGTTTGGCGGACACGGGCAAGCGCGTGCATGATCGTCGATGCTGGTTACGGACGAATACCTAGTTCGGGCTCCTTACCGTCGGTCCGCGTGGAAGTTCGCGGGCCTGACGACCTAGCCGGCCCGCAGATCGGGCGCGCGCCGGGTCGGCGGGCACCGGTGGATGGCGACCAAGGTATAGGCGCCTGATCGCCACCACGGCCGGCATCCCACCGTGGTGACGGCCGCGTCGTGTGCCGATCAGCGCTGAGCAGATAATACGTCTTCCAACTAGTCGATGGCGCACAGTGGACTTCCTGCCGCGACCAGCGTTCCCTCCAGCGCGAAGATCTCGCTGATGACACCGGAACCGACGGAGGGCAGCTCCAGATCGACCCCTGTCTCGGTCCTTACGTCGACTACAACCTCCCATTCACTGACGTGCTCGCCTACCTTGTGACGCCATTCAAGGATTGTGATCCATCCCCCCTCCAGCGGAGCGTCCATGTGGTGCCTGTGGATTCGTTCGCCTGGCATCCATCCCGCCTGGGAGGTGCCAGGACGCTGGCGGGGAGCGCCCTGCCGTGCTGCTGCATTCCCGGCGGTGGGATGACGATGCACATCCTCAGGACCCTGACCCGCAGAGTGCGTATCCATGTGGTCGAGCAAATCTTCGAGCTTCTGACAGCGCCGTTCAGCTTGTTCGGTTCGCTTACGGGCACGGCGAAGCTGACTCATGATCTCGCCGACCTCTTGGCTGAGCCTGTCGTACTCGGCTTGCTTAGCTTCGCGGTCACTGTTCCAAGCGGCTCGAAGGCGGCCCTTGTCCTCGGTTAGTTGCTGGACCTGGCGGTTCCGCTCGGCGAGCTGCTCTTCTAGGGCGCGAGCATAGCGTTCGGCTTCCAGCTTGCCAGTAAGGGCGATTTCGAGTTCATCACTGACTCGTCGTACCCGGTACTCATGCGGGTGGGCGGCCTCCAAGGCGCGCAATTGCAACGCTGCCAGGTGTTCGTGCACAGCACGGGTAGCCGGTTTTCCGTTGTCGGCTCGGATGGCCATGAGCTTTTCCAGGAACCAGCGGTCGCGAGGGACACGCTGGCCGCTGAGATAGCGGGAGATGGTGCCCTTGTCTATCGGGTGCAGACTGGCGAACTGATTCAAGGACAATCCCGTGGCGGCCCAGACCGTCCGTAGTTCGCCTACCCAGTCTAGTACTTCGGGGCTGAGGCCAGGGCACAAAGGCCTGAGTTCCGAAGCGGATCTGCGAGCGATCTCGGACACGATTCCATCATCGGCGCTCAGTGACCGTTCTCGAAATAGGCAATCACAAAAGATGTTGCCATCTGCCGCAACACCTTGGTTGCCGCATAGTGCAACCCCCCGACCGGATGGCTTCCTGGAGGAAACGCCGCCCGATCCGGGCCCCTGCACTTGAAAGGAAAGACATGCTTCCTGTCCGGACCAGATTGATCATGGCGATCGCCTGCGCCATAGGTGCGCTCGCTGGGGCCCTGACGTACCTAACCTCCCAGTCCCTGCCCCAGGCCCTGCTAGCTGCAGGTGCCGCGACTGGCAGCTCCGCCGGCCTGCTTCATCAACTGATCGGCGCAGACACCGGACACCCAGCCAGCGACCCCGATAACAAGCGGGATGACAACTGTCACGACAGCGTCGAGCAGAGAAAGGCTTGAGGATCTCCATCCGGCATGCAGTGCTTCAATCTCGGCCAGGCTGCTTGAACTGCAGGTTTTGGTTGCCGCGGCTGAGAGGATCACCAGTGCTGGGGTGCCTGGTCTCAGCCTGCTCATGCTCGAGGAGGCTCTCGACGATCTCACCGGTGCCATTCAAGCCGTCCCCGACCGCGCATCCGCCATCGCCAGCCGCGGTGAAACCCACCGGGCGCTTAACCGCGCCATCGAACTGGACACGGGCTACGCATGGGCAATCGGCAGCCGCGGCCAGATCTACCGGGTCACCCGGCGCTATGAAGAGGCCCCGTGCCGACTTCAACCGTGCCATCGAGCTGAACCCGGACTACGTATGGACCTGGGCAGCCGCGGCCAGACCTGTCACGACATGGGACGCTACGAAGACGTCGTCGCCGTCTTCAGCCGCGCGATCGAACTGAACCACCAGCTGTGGCTGGGCCATCGCTAGCTGCGGGGAACCTACCGGCTCATGGGTCGCTACGACGACGCACTGGGCGACCTGGACCACGTCATCCAGCACAACCCCCCTAGACCTGGGCCATTGGACACCGCGGTCAGGCCTACCGGGCCATGGGACACCACGACAAAGCGCAACGAGCTGGACCGCGCCATCGAATTCGACCCCGGCCTCGAGCGACAATAGGACCTGATAAGCAGTTCCAGTGGCGCGGAACAGCCGGACAACCAGACCTGCCTCTCAGCAGAACCGGCGTCGCATCCACGCGGATTATCCTGTTCTGTGTCAGCGAGTTGACCTCATCTGCAGCGGGCACCGACGCCCAGATCGAATGCCTCTTTGTGTCAATGCTTTCTGGCGTTTTTCTTCGTGGTGTGTGAGGTGCGCGTGGGGCGGGCCGGGCGCTGCTCCTCGGTTCCTGGTGCAGCTGACGGTGAGATGGCAGCGAGGGAGAAATGGCCGGCTATGCCCTTGGTCCGGGCTGGAGCGGGCGCTGGGTTCCCGGCTGCCGTCGTAGGCTGATGGTCAGGCCCGGGAGTGGCTTGCCCGAAGAGCCGGTCCTCGGGGTGCAAGCCGGCCGCGCTGGTCACAGAGCCGTTCCCCGGTTGCCCTCCCGGGCCCTCCACACGCGCGGCCGCGCGCCGGGCACCGGTCCGCAGCCGGGCGAAGATGGCATCGCTGATCTGGCGTTTCAGTGCGCGCATGGCTTCTTCGGGAGTCTTGCCTTCAGCGAGTTTCTTGTCGTAGCAGGCACGTCCCCGGGTGTGCCGGTGGCGGAGCTGGGTGACCGCGGCCATGTGGATCGCGTGGTTGAGGCGGCGGTTCCCGCGCCTGCTCAGCCGGCAGATCTTGCGCTGGCCGGAGGAGACCTCGATCGGCGCGGTGCCGTTGCAGGCGGCGAAGTGGTCCCGGCCCGGGAACCGGTTCACGTCGCGGACGTCGCCGATTACGATGCCGGCCACGACCGGGCCGACGCCGTACACCTCGGTCACGGTCGTGCCTGATGCGCGGACTGCCGCCGCGAGCTTGCGCCGGGTATCGCGCTGCTGGGCGTCGAGGCGCTGCAGGTCTTCAACGAGCCCGGTGGCCAGGTCGCGGCGGGCCTGGTCTACAGCTGAGGCCGGCGTGATCGCAGCCAGGATGCGTGCGGCATGAGCTGCGGTCAGCCCCCGGGCGACGCCGCCGGGGACCAGCTCGCGCAGCACCGCGTGCAGGCGGCAGGCCACCTGGGTGCGCGTGCGGCCGAGGTCAAGGTGCCGTTTGGACCAGACCTTGAGCACCGCAGCGTGATCATCGGCGGTTACCTCCTGGCACGATGGCGAGCGCAGCGCCGCGATGGCCACCGAGCGGGCATCGTCCGGGTCGTTTTTATTAGTATCCCCGGTGGCCAGCAGCCGCACCCGGGCGCCGAGCCCGGGATGCACGTCCAGCACCCGCTCCCCGGCTGCGACCAGCTGCTGGGCCAGCAGGTGCCCCAGTCCGCCGGCACCCTCGATGGCCCAGGTCCGCTGCGGCCACGCCACCGCCCATGCCAGCAGCCGTCCCGCCTGCCCGGACGAAGCGGGTACCCGCAGCTCGCCCAGCTTCTGCTCAGCCGAGCCGATCGCCACCGCCGTATGCGAGGCCTTGTGCGGATCGACCCCGATCATCACTGCCGCCATGAATGCTCCCTTCCCTGGAACACGGCACAGGAGACCGTGGCGGGCATGCCCAATTCCAGAGAATGGTGCTCGCCGCGCTCGCGCCTCTTTTGAGCCACGCCACGGCGAGGCCCCGGCAAGCAGGCACGTCGTTCGTAAGCCAGGCACAACGGCCGGCAGGCGGATCAAGAGCCAGACTCACCGGGACCTCTTAACGCTACGCCCCCGGCTCACTTCCATCCCGGCCCGGACCGCACCGTCTACCCCAAATTCTCAATTGGGCGGATCAGGCGCTACTCATGATTCTCCATCGGTTACAGATCGTTGTCGTCTGTGCGGCAGAGCATCGACGAAGAGATGCGCCCCCGGTGGCCATCGAGTGTTGCCGAGGGCATGGCCGTTGAGTGGTGCTGCCAGGTCAATGGGAATGCAAGGCTCGTAACACCCACTAGACCCACGTTGGTACGAACCGTGGTGTTCTTGCATGAAGCCGAAGATCAGAGCGGTCCGCAGGCGGCCGGCATCCGGCGGTTATTCGTCGTCGGGCTGCTGCTCGAGTCGGGTCGCGCTGTCGATCATGTCCAGGATCATCTGCCGGCTCTTGCCGGACAGTCCCGTGAATGAGCGCAGCTGCATCCGGGTGACTCCCTTGCTGCGGAGCAGGACGACCATGGCCATCTCGTCCCCCACCTCCTCGGCGTCGGTCGGATCCCCGCTGAAAAACCCGATCGGCACGTCGAAGAACTGCGAGAACGACATCAGCGTCTTCAGGGTCGGGTTAGCGCCCCGCCCTGTCCGCAGCTTCCAGAACCCGGTCCCGGAGATCCCCTCGCCGGTCACGGCGGTGATCGCCGCCGCGATGTCGTCGTTGGTCCGCGGTGGCGGCGCGTCAGCCGGCCAGTTGTGCTGGATCAGCCACTCGATCCGCTCCGCAAGCGTCCGCCTGCCCTGGCTGGCCGCCTCGCCAGCGGGGTTGTCCTCGTTCGTGCCCATCCGGGGTTCCTCAGCTCACCTTCCGCCAGACTTCAGGTTCCCGTAAATCCAGGCCCCTGACTACAGTTGACATCCCTGGTCACTGCTGCATACACTCATGACCAACCTTAGTTGCCGATCAATAGGACGGACAACCAGGGGTCGGCACAGTGCCGGGGGGCACAACGCCACGGGGGTCTTCTGCGCACCGCAGCCACAGCTGGCTGCCACTCGCGCCACGGACTCTGCCTGGCACTTTGCCCGAAGGCAGAGGGGACTGCGCGCCACGGGCGGCTTCGGCCGCGCCTGCCTACCGCGCAGCGCGGCACGATCCGCGAGCCGACCTGGAAGTCAAGATCAGACATACCGAAAAGGATGATCCGCCGAACACAGACAGATAGGAGAAGGCTATGAACGCCCCTTACTCTCACCAGCGTCCTCCGGGACAGCCTGCCAGCTACGCATATCCCCCACGGCGCATGAGCGGCGCCCGTATCGCGTGGATCGCCTGGTGCTTCGGGTGGGCGTTCATCTGGGGCCTGGGCGGCCTGGTCTTCTTCGCCACCATCATCGGCGCGATCGCCGGGCTCTTCATGGCGGTGGCGTCCGGCCTCGCCGCGCTCCTGCCCATAGGGAAGGCACCGCGCCGGCAGTAACCCAGCTGAAGCCAGGCAGTCAGCGGCACACAGGGGGGACCATGACACGGGGTTACCAGCACACCACGGCCAGACGGGCGGTCACCATCACCGCCGCCGTCGTCGCACCACTGCTCAGCGCACTCGCCGTCCTCGGCGGCATCGGGTCGTTCACCACCGTCCGCGATCTGGCCCAGCCCTGGTTCGGGCACCTCGCCTGGATCATCCCCATCGGGGTCGACCCCGGCATCCTCGCCCTGCCCGCCTGGGACCTGCTCGCCGAATACCTCGCCCTGTCCTGGCCCATGCTCCGCTGGACCGCGTGGGCGTTCATCGCCGCCACCGTCTACCTCAACATCGCCGCCGCCCACGGCAACCCCACCGCCGCCGTCATGCACGCCGCCATGCCCATCCTGTTCATCACCGTCATCGAAGGCATCCGCCACCTGATCCGCCAGCTCACCGGCCTCGCCACCGGCACCCGCTTCGAACGCATCCCGCTCTCCCGCTGGCTGCTCGCACCCCGCACCACGTTCCTGCTCGGCCGCCGCATGATCCTCTGGCACGTCACCAGCTACCGCGACGGACTCACCCTCGAACACGAGCACCTCACCGCAGTATCTCGCCTGAAGGAACGATACGGCCGCTGGCGGTGGCGATGGCGGGCACCACTCGGCGAGCGCCTGGCCCTCCGCCTCGCGCCAGCGGCAGCCACAGTCACCGCCGGCGACACGGCGGCCGAGACCATGGCCATCACCGTCAACTCCAGACCGCGCCTGGCCGCACTCCCCCAGAGCACTGACCCGCTCAACGAGCGCGACACCAAGCTCGTACACGTCGCAGCCGACATCCTCCGCGACGCGGACCGGCACGGAATCCAGCTGAGCCAGACGATGCTGGCCAAGCGGATACGCGCGCGGGGCCTGTCCATCCCCAACCAGCGGCTGGGATGGCTCGCCGCCACTGCCCGGGGGCAAGCCCGCGCGAACTCCGGGACGAATGACAACCTCGGCAGGGAAACCCGTGCGGGGTAGCCATGTCACCAGACGAAATGCAAGCCATCACCGCACCGCTCATCGGCCTGGCGCAGGTATTCACCCCCGCCCAGGCGGCCGAGGCGCTGCGCAGCATCGGACTCGACGCAATGACCGCGTGTGCCCTGCGGACGCGCGCCTACCGCAAGCAGATCCCGTTCCACCTCAACGGCCACCGCATCATCTTCACCATCGAAGACCTCCGCGAGATCGCCGAAGGCCAGGCCATCCGCCCGCACCCGGCAGAACCCGACATCCAGACCGCGGACATCACCCCGCTACGGACAGCCCGCCGGGCAAGAACGCGAGTACCGAACCAGCTACCGGCTGACGCGTGGCGCGCGAAGAGGAAACGCAATGGCTAGGCAGCGGCGCCGCCCCAAGCCGTGGGCAGAAGAAAAACGCGGCCAGACCAGGTACTGCTGGCGCTTCGAGAACGAGCGGTACCGCACGCCCTACTACGAGAACCCCGACGATGCCTACGCGGACGCTGCCCAGCAGATCACCGAGCAGATGCACGGCACCTGGCAGGACCGGTCCGGCCCGAAAATGCTGCTGGAGGAATGGATCAACGTGTGGCGTGACCTCCTCGACGTCGAGCCGACCACCGTCGCCAAGTACAAGTACCTGATCGAGGCCCACATCCTGCCCGAATTCGAGGGCCGCGAACTCGGTGACCTGTCCTTCGAGGAGATCGAGAAATGGGAGAGGGCCATCCCGACCCGGATCAGTGCCCGCGGCACCCCCTTCGCGCCATCCGTCGCCCGCGGCGCCCGCGACCTGCTGATCACCATCCTCGGCGACGCCGTCCACGCCAAGAAAATCGGCTACAACCCCGCC
>Ga0335075_10008557_pt1 | contig 15659 bp, 11 predicted proteins | sample Lox_Sample_24_FD_206723 | JGI IMG/M metagenome (GOLD analysis project Ga0335075, IMG submission 206723) | Soil microbial communities from Loxahatchee National Wildlife Refuge, Florida, United States - Lox_Sample_2.4 | ecosystem: Environmental > Terrestrial > Soil > Wetlands | place: USA... | reverse complement strand
GAAACAAGGTGCCGGAGGGCAAATTCCACCGGGGCGACATCCGATCGCTACAGCTCGACGAACAGTTCGATGCCGTCGTCTGCATGGATGGCGCCCTGCACTCGATCGAAGAGCCACAAGACATCGTCCGGGTGCTGCGGCTGGCCAAAGACCACCTTCGCCCCGGCGGAGCCTTGGTGGTCGAATTGCGCGACCGCATGCACCTGCCCCTGGCCAGCAACGGCAATGGCACGGCATGGTCTTCGTGGCTGCCAAGGCACGGTCAGGAGGACAGCGATTTGTTCGCGCTTTCCGGCCTCGACAAGTCGTCGGGACGACACGTCCTGGATGTCCGCAATTTCTTTCACACCGATCCATACCGCATCGCCAATTGGGCGCGCATGGTCGGGCTCGCCGACGTCGAGTTGCAAGCCGACTATCTGCATGGCGAGAGCTACCAGCGTTCCTCGGGCGATGGCAAGGTGGTATTGGTGGCCCGGCGACCCGATCCCGCGCACCACAGCGATGCACTAGATGGGGAGTCCGCGACTTCGGTGTGACGCGAACGCATTCCGACTGGGAGGCGCCTTGACGATAAGCGGCTCTGTGCCGAACGACCGCGACTCCCCCGCCGCGCCGTACACGCTCAGCGACAACGGCTGCAACATCGACGCCGGACACCTCGAGATCGATCCTGGATGGGACAGCACCGCTCCACTGGTTTCTTGCCTGATGGTGACCCACGGCCGGCCACGCCTGGCCGAGCGCGCCATCGAGTGTTTCATCGCGCAGTCCTATCCGAACCGGGAATTGGTCGTCCTCGACGGCAGCGAGTCGGATCAACTGCAGCAGGGCGTTGAGGCGATTCGGATCCGCAAAATCAAGCTGCACCGCGAGCCGCAGGCCGGACGGTCGATGGGCGAGCTGCGCAACCTGGCGGTGGAGAGGGCGGCCGGGCAATACGTGTGCATTTGGGATGACGACGACCTCTACGATCCCGACCGCCTCAGCACCCAAATGCATGCGATCACCTCGCTGGGCGCCGACGCGTGTTTTCTTGCCCGGCTGCAACTATGGTGGCCGGCCCGGCGCATCTTGGCCCTGTCCTTCCGCCGAACGTGGGAGGGATCGATGATCTGCGCCACAGACAAGATGCCGCGCTATCCGGCCTTGCATCGAGGCGAAGACCCGCCGGTCGCCTACCGCCTGTGGCGATCCCAACGCGTCGTGATGCTCGACGAGCCCCGGTTGTACACCTATGTGTTCCATGGCGGCAACACCACCGGCCCAACGCAATTCACGCAGCATTGCGCCGCCGCGACCGAGCAGTGGAGCGGTGACGCTTACCACGATCAGCTGGCCATGCTTGGCACTCGGGTGCCGATCGACACCGACGAGCCGGCGCCGATGCACGACGAAGACCACGCCAGCCCACCATGAGCCGGCGGTAGTTCGCAGATGCTGTTCGCACTGCTGCGCCAGTACGTTCGGCCGTACCGATCGCTGGTGGCGGCGGTCCTGCTACTGCAGCTGATCAGCACTCTTGCGTCGCTGTATCTTCCGACGCTCAACGCCGCAATCATCGACGACGGCGTCGCCAAAGGCGATATCGACACGGTTGTCAGGCTCGGGGCGTTCATGATCGCGGTCACTGGACTGCAACTGCTGTGCGCGAGCGGCGCGGTCTACTTCGGCTCACAAACGGGGATGGGGTTCGGCCGCGACCTCCGCGCGGCGATATTCCGTCGCACCACCACGTTCTCCGAACATGAGATGGCCCGTTTCGGCGCGCCGTCGCTGTTGACCCGCACCACGAATGACGTCCGGCAGATCCAATTCCTGGTGCACATGACGACCACCGTGCTGGTCACCGCGCCGATCATGTGCGTCGGCGGAATCTTCATGGCTATCCGCCAGGACAACCGGCTGTCGTGGTTGCTGTTGGTCAGCATCCCGGTGCTGGCCGTGGCCAATCTCAGGATTTTGGCGCACATGTTCCCAATCTTCCGCAATATGCAGACGCTGATCGACAACATCAACAGGATCATGCGCGAGCAACTATCCGGCGTTCGGGTGATCCGGGCTTTCGCAAGGGAACCGTTCGAACGGGAACGGTTTTCGCAGGTGAATTCCGCGTTGTCGAACAGTTGGCTGGCTGCCGGCAACTGGCAGGCGCTGATGTTGCCGATAACCACCTTGACCATCAACTGCTCCAGTGTCGCGCTGATCTGGTTCGGCGGACTGCGCATCGATCACGGCCAGATGCAGGTCGGCTCACTGATCGCTTTCCTGTCCTACTTCACGCTGATTTTGATGGCGGTGTTGACGGCGTCGATGACGCTGATCTTGGTGCCGCGAGCTTCAGTGTGCGCCGAGCGGATCGCCGAGGTGCTCGCCGCTGGTTCGCCTATCGGTAGCCACGAACATCCGGCGCACCCAGCGCGCGATATCAGCGGCGTCGTATGCCTTGACGGCGTAACATTCTGTTATCCGGGCGCTGATCACCCGGTGCTGCAGGATATTTCGTTCACCGCACGGCCCGGTACCACCACCGCCGTCGTCGGCAGCACCGGATCGGGCAAGTCGACGCTGGTCTCATTGATCTGTCGGCTTTACGACGTGACTGCCGGCGCAGTCCTGGTCGACGGTGTCGACGTGCGCGACTTCAGCATCGAGCGGCTGTGGTCGGCGATCGGGCTGGTGCCCCAGCGCGGGTATCTGTTCTCGGGCACCGTCGCGGACAACCTGCGTTACGGGGCGACCTCAGGTCAGCTCGTCAGTGAGGACGAGATGTGGGACGCGCTACGGGTGGCAGCCGTCGACGGGCCAGCGCGAGCGCACGACGATGGGCTGCACATGCGCGTCGCCCAAGGCGGCGTCAACTTTTCCGGCGGACAGCGGCAACGGCTGGCGATCGCCCGCGCAGTCGTCCGCCGCCCGGCCATCTACCTGTTCGATGACGCCTTCTCGGCGCTCGATGTGCATACCGACGCCAAGGTATGGAAGTCGCTGAGGCAAATCTCGGCGAAATCGACTGTCATCGTTGTCACACAACGGATTTCGACTGCTGCCCTGGCCGACCAGGTGATCGTCATCGAGCGTGGACGGGTGGTCGGCGCGGGCACTCACGAAGCACTGCTGGTCGACTGCCCCACCTATGCGGAGTTCGCCGATTCGCAATCGCTGGCCGCCGAACTCGAGGGCCAGCCGTGACCGAGGCGATAGTCAATCGACCGATAGGCGGCGTGGTCCAAACCCCCGCGCAACGAGCCCGTGACTTCAGAGCCGGCGCGATCCGCTTGGTGAAGCGGTTGGCGCCGCAACGCCGGTTGGGCGTCGCGGCACTCATACTGGGGATAAGTGGCACCGCGATCAGCGTTGCCGTGCCCCGAGTCCTCGGACACGCCACCGATCTGCTGTTCAGTGGCGCGATCGGGCGTCAGCTACCCGCGGGGCTAACCAAGGCGCAGGCCATCATCGATGCGCGGGAGCGCGGAGACAGCACCTTTGCCGAGTTGCTGTCCACCATGGACGTCGTCCCGGGCCGCGGCGTGAACTTCGATGCCGTCGCGAACACACTGCTCCTGGCTCTTGCTCTGTATCCGCTTGCCGCGCTTGTCGTTTGGGCGCAGGCACGCCTGCTCAACGTTATGGTACAGCGAACCATGCGGGCACTGCGCACCGATGTCGTGGACAAGGTGCACCGGCTGCCATTGGCGTACTTCGATGCACGCCCGCGCGGTGAAGTGCTGAGCCAATGCACCAACGACATTGACAACATCCAGATGTCGCTGTCGATGACGAGCAGCGACTTTCTCACCTCCGTTCTGACGGTGGCGATGGTGCTGGTGATGATGCTGACGATTTCGCCGCTGCTGACCCTGATCGCACTGCTGACCGTGCCGCTGTCGCTGCTAGTGACCAGGGCAATCGCCCGACGATCACAGCGGCTGTTCAGCGCCCAGTGGGACAGCACAGGGCGGCTCAATGCGCACATCGATGAGACGTACAGCGGTTTCACGGTGGTCAAGACGTTTGGCCACCGAGCCGCGGCGCAGGAACAGTTCCGCGAGCTCAACGACGACCTTTACCGGGCCAGTTTTGGTGCTCAGTTCTTTTCCGCATTGGTGGCTCCGGCGACGATCTTCATCGGCAACCTCGGTTACGTTGCCATCGCGGTGGTGGGCGGTCTGCAGATGGCTACCGGGCAGATCACTGTGGGCAGCATCCAGGCGTTCATCCAGTACATCCGCCAGTTCAACTGGCCACTGACCCAGGCGGCCGCGATGTATAGCACCCTGCAATCCGGGGTGGCCAGCGCCGAGCGGGTGTTCGCGCTGCTCGACGCCCCTGAAGATGCGCCCGACTGCACCCTGGCCCTTCCGCCGCCCGACGGTCATCACCGGGGTGGCCGGGTCGAGTTCCAGCACGTGAGTTTCGCTTACCGCGCGGGCACTCCGGTGATCGAAGACCTCTCGCTCATTGCCGAACCGGGCAGCACGGTCGCGGTCGTCGGGCCCAGCGGGGCCGGCAAAACCACGCTGGTGAACCTGCTCATGCGGTTCTACGAGGTCGACTCGGGCCGAATCCTCTTCAACGGCACCGACATCGCGTCTGTGAGCCGCCATTCGTTACGGTCCCAGATCGGCATGGTGCTGCAGGACACCTGGTTGTTCGGCGGGACGATCGCGGACAACATCGCCTACGGGCGTCCGGATGCCGGCGAAGACGACGTCGTAGAAGCCGCCAAGGCCGCCTACGTCGACCGATTCGTGCACACGCTGCCCGATAGCTACCAGACGCGGGTCAGCGACGACGGCGGCAATCTCAGCGCGGGTGAGAAACAGCTGATCACTATCGCACGGGCGTTCCTGGCCCGCCCACAGGTATTGATCCTCGACGAGGCGACCAGTTCGGTCGACACCCGCACCGAGGCGCTCATTGCAAAGGCCACCCACGAGCTTCGTCGCGGTCGCACGAGTTTCATCATCGCCCATCGCGTTTCGACTATCCGCGGCGCGGACAACATTATGGTCGTGGAAGCCGGCCGGATCGTCGAGCAGGGCACTCACGCCGAGCTGATGGCACGCCGCGGCTCCTACTACAGCATGACCCGGGCGTGAGTTCAGAGATAAGCTGGCGAAATGAGCGATTCAGGTTCGTCTGCTGAATCGTCGAGCTGTCCAATCGTCGACTTCGACGCCCTCTACCGCGACAGGACCCCGGACGCGCCCATTCCATGGGACGCCAAGGCGCCGAAGGCGGCCGTCGTCAACTGGCACACCCAAGGTCTGGTGCACGGCGACGTTCTCGACATTGGCTGCGGCCTCGGCGACAACGCTATTTACCTTGCCCAACAAGGATATTCGATAACCGCGCTGGACATCTCCCCGACCGCTTTGGTCACCGCCGAACACCGGGCCGCCGAGGCCGGCGTCAACGTGACATTCGTGGTGGGCGACGCCACCAGCCTCGACGGCTACACCGACGCCTTCGACACCGTGATCGACCACAGTATGTTTCACTGCCTCAACGACAACGACAAACGCAGCTACGCCGGCGCGGTGCATCGTGCTACCAGGGACGGCGCCACCCTATTGCTCAGCTGCTTCTCCGACGCCAATCCGCCGGACGCCAGACGGCAGCTGCCGGGAGTGACCGAGACGGTCCTTCGAGAAACCCTGGGTGCCGGCGGCTGGGACATCGTGGCGCTGGAGCCGTCCGTGTGGCGCAGCGATGAGGATGGCTCACAGATCGAAATGGCGTTCTGGCACCTCCGGGCACAGCGGCGGAACTAATCGCAGCGGTACCGGGCTAAGTGATCCGGCGCGAGCCGATACTGGGCCAGATCGCCTTGCGAATAGAACGCACGCATGAACATCTCGTAGGTCGGGACCGCAACCCCGAAAAGATACTCCCGCAATGCCTCGGGCATAACCGATTCCGCCAGCGGCGGGTTTTCGGTCGGCTGGACGCCGCGGCTGGTCGCCGCCTGCTTAATCCAAGCGTCGGCCACGTCTTCGTACTCCGGGTCGTACAGCCTGTGCACGTTCAGAAAAGGCTCATCCCAGCCATCGATCATTTGGTCGCGGAATTCGATCCCCAATTGATGGCACAGATAGGGCAGCAATCGATCGGGCATCAGGCTGAACAGTGATCCGTCAGCCACAAAATTCGGGCAGCCCCCAACGCAGTCGCCGAAATGTGCACCGATCGCTCGCCAACCAGCCAGCGAAAAGTCCTGCGACACCTGACTGTTCCGCAGCCATTCGGTTGCCGCCGCCACGTGGGACGGAAGTAGATCACTTTGTTTGAGGCGATCGGAACCAACATCGAAGAACAAGCCGTTGGCCGTACGGGTGAGCAACGACGATATCTGCTTGCGCGGATCCCTGACACACCACACCACCGAGCTGCAGACATCGAGCCAGGTTCGAAACACCGGGGCGGTAAGGAAGCCCGCTATATTTTTGGTCAGCACCACCACCGGTTCGCGCGCCGAGGACAGGGCCGGTTCGACAGCAGAAAGCACGTGTCCGGCGGCAATATTCGCATCACCGTTGTGCAAGTTGAACGGCTCGTGGACAAACACACTGGTCGTGGCGGATTCGTTGAGGGCTCGGCCCAGGGCTGTCGACATGGATCGAGGTACCGCTTGCAGCTCAATGATTTTGATCGAGCCGCTCGCAACGAGGGCCGCCATGTCCGCGAAGGAACCCGCCACGACACCCTTTTCTGAACTCGTTCCAAAACTAAGGTCTGGATACTACGGCAGCCATCGGGACGTCGTCCTCATCTTCGTGGAATCGCGCCCGGCGGACGACTTCGAATCTCGATTACCCGACGCCGTGCCGGCCATCGGGTTAGCCTGACGAACGACACTTCACCAATAGAGGCTTTTCATGCGCCGACTCCCCTTTCGTCCGTCGCCGACGCCACGCGATGGGCGCGCGACGTGAAAGGCGGAGCTACGCCGCTGCTGGTGCTTGCCGCGGGCCAGCGCTGCGGTAGCACACTGGTCCAGCGACTGCTGTGCTCGCATCCACAGGTAATGATCTGGGGAGAGCACGACGGACAATTGCGGCAAGTCCTCGCAGCCGTCGAACGACTTTGGTTCTGGACAGATCATGATGCGGTGGCTGCGCGAAATGAGCTGGCCACCAGTGGCTATCAGGGCTTCATCGCGAACCTGATGCCCGAACGCTCTCACATCGACGACGCCTGCCGCGCTTTCATCGAGACGTTATTCGCCAAACCGGCGCTAGCACTCGCCAAGCCGATCTGGGGGTTCAAGGAAGTCCGTTACTGTCGGCAAGACGCGGTGCTGCTGCAGGGGCTGTTCCCGCAGCTCCGAGTAATACAAATCGTTCGCGACCCGCGTGATGTGCTGCGCAGCCTGGACAACTGGGAGGGCCATCCCGGCTGGACGCGTCGCAATACCGAAGAGGCACTGCGGTATTGGTTGAAAGTCTCCGAGAGTTTCATCGGCAGCGACGCAGACCATGATCTAGGCAACTTAATACTCACCGTCCGCTACGAAGACTTGGTCGCCGACCCACACGGGTGGAGCGCGACAATCGCCAAGCATTGCGATCTCGACGAAGAGTCCTTCGATTACACCGTCTTCGACAACCGGGTCCACACGGACGTGAGTTACGGCGAGACCGATCGTCGGCTTCGCCAGTGGTCCGAACTGCCCACATCATTGCGGTCGCTGATCGATGACGAAAGAATCCGCCAGGTGGCATCGGCCTACGGCTACAGCCTTTCGGAATGACAGAAAAGGTTGTAGCCGTACCAGAAGTCAGTTGCCGCTGCCATGGTGAGCGGGCCCAAATGCACTGTCACCACCGCCCCAGGATTTGAGCCTTCTTGGCCTGGAACTCATCCTCAGTGAGCACACCGGCGTCTCGGAGTTCTCCGAGCTTCTTCAGCTGTTCAAACAGGTCTGCTGGTGGTGGCTGAGTTGGGCCGTCGGTGAGCGTGCAAGCCTCCCGCGAGGCCATTCGCCGCATACGCGCTAGCTTTTTGGCAAGGAACTCGTCGTGGTGACGCCTGCCGTGCCAGACCCCGGCCAAGCACACACCCAAAGTGACCAGCCAGCCAAGCCCTAGAGCGACTTCGGTTGCGATCAAGTGCGCTGCACCCCGCATATACACGTTCTCGTAGATCTTCACATTGCGAGACATGCTCAGCAGCACCAGCTGTGCCAGATAGGAGCAGGCAACAGTGACCACCGTCCAGCGGTATGGATGATCGCCCAGATAGTGCGAGGCGTAAGAGGCCGTGAAGAAGTCCCCGAGCACACCGAGCGAAAAAACCAGCAAAAAGCTCCAGCCTCCCCCGCTAAACAAGCCGAGCTGTTCGAAGGCCAATAGCGCTCCCGCGAACATGGGAATCACGATGCCCAGCGGGCGGCGCAGTTCATCCCGCTGGATGCGCGCGATCTCCTCACACCGGTTGCGTCTTCTGCCCTGAAGGTGGTATTCGATCGCAGCGGGAACGCCGACAGCGCCGCCCGTTAGGGATCCCTGCATCGGCTGCGGGATGTGCAGCGAACGGCACACCAACCCGGCCACCACCGCTGCTCCGACCCCCGCGCCGAGCGCCAAAAAGGTATGCCCGCTAAAGCGCGAAGGCGCCGATTGCTCAGTCATGGCCTTTCTCCCCAACGACTTTGACTTTTATGCGTCCCATTCTGAGCTTGTTTCGATATCGGTGATGCGATAAGCAGATCCGCAAAGATTCTCCCACTCATGCCAGCGCCCACCGGCACTTTCATGGCAACGAAGTCGAATAAGTACGTTCGGCAACTCATGTGGAAAGTAAGCTTTTCACATCGTGCAGTGTCTTCAGGGCAAAGTCGTCATGATCACCGGCGCAGGAGGTGGAATCGGCCGCGCACTCGCGGCGGGCTTCCTCGACGACGGTGCATTCGTCGTTGCGCTCAACCGCTCAGACGCAAAAATGCCGCTGCAGGACCGGCGACTGCTGACCATCCTCGGCGACGTCAGCTCGACCGCCGATGTCGCACGCGCGGTGGAGGCGGCGATCAAACACTTCGGGCGCATCGACGTGCTGGTGAACAACGCAGGAGTGAATCACCGTGGGGAGTTCATTCCGCAACCGATTTCCGAGTGGGTTGAGCAGGTCCAGGTGAACCTCGTCGGCGCGGCGATCTGCACGCACACTGTCTTGCGCCAAATGAAAGCCCAGGGCTACGGCCGGGTGGTCAATATGGTCTCGCGCGAGGCGGAGAATCCGCGCGGCCTCGCTTCTGGCTATGCGGCCTCGAAGGCGGGACTGGTGACCTTGACGAAGTCGCTCTCGCGCGAGATCGGCCCTCCTGGTGACGACATCCTTATCAACGCCGTGATTCCCGGCCTGACGAAAACGGGAATGTGTCCCCAAGGTCAGCAGCCCGAGGCCGTTTATCCCTTCGTGCGCGAGGCCGCGACGCTTCCTGCCGGCGGGCCGACCGGCCGCGTCTTTTTCCAGGGCCGCGACTACCCGTTTTTCGCCGACTTCAGCGAGGACTCGAGCTTCGGCCTCTCACCCACCGAGCTCGAGGAGTTCCGCCAGCGCGGTTACCTCGGCCCGCTCGCCGCCTATCAGCCAGCCCAGATGGCCGAGCTTCGCGAGCAGCTCGAGGCGCAGATCCAGCTGCCTCCAGACGGCCTCGGCCCGGCGGCGACTCCGAAACACTACCTGCGCAACCGCCATCTCGACCTGCCACTGGTCGCGAATATCTGCCGCCATCCCGCGCTCGTCGAGCGTCTCGCAGCGCTGCTCGGCCCAAACCTGCTGCTGTGGCGCAGCAACTTCTTCATCCAAAGTGGAGTGCCCGAGGACGGACTGCCATGGCACCAGGACCGCTACCTCACACTGCTTGCCGAGCCCAGGACGAACCTCTCCGCCCAGCTCGCGATCACTGCGTCCTCCCACGACAACTGCATGGTCTTCTTGCCGGGGACACACCGGCTTTCCCGCGCGGAGCTGTGCGCGAAGTACGGGCTGGAGTTTCAGGAGTGGAGCGCGGGCGGCACTTACGGAACACCGCGCTTTGTGCCCGTCGACGGTCGGAGCCTGCCTTTCGAGCGGATCGTGATGAAGCCCGGCGAGTTCGTGATCTTCGACAAGGCCTTGCTGCACGCGTCGAGCATCGCCGAGCAAGCCCCGCAGCGGATCGGGTTGGCCGTGCGCGTCACCGTTCCCCAGGTGCGCGTCCTGCCCGAGGCATTCGTCGAGTCCCTGCCGCTCGTCTATCGATGCGCGCTCCTTCGCGGTGAGAACGTCGGCGGGCTCAACGAGCTCTCCGCCTGGCCCGATGAATGAATGATGCTCCGGACTGCGATGTGGTAAGGAGTCGAAGCGTGTTCAATGTCGTCGTCTCCGAACAAGAGCAGCGCGATGGCCGGCTTTCGGCCGAAAATACTCGGCTGGGAACCCTGCTACTACACGCTCGCGGGTATGTGATCCTCGAAGGGGCGCTTCCGGAGTCGGTGGTGGCGGAGCTTGGATCGAGTTTCGGGGAGCTCTATGCGGAGAGCCTGCGCCACTATCGAACCGGGCAGCGCGACATATCGCCCAGTGACCTGCAGGTCGGAGCCAAGAGCGTGTCCTGGGAGAGAAGTTCGCGGTTTCGGATATTTCCCAAACTGACAGGGCCTTTCGCAAGCACGTATGTGCTGCGCAACCCATTTGCACATGCCATCATCGCGGAAACGCTTGGCGCGGACTACTACTGCAAATCCCTGTCCAGTGACACCTGCGTCAAGGGGTCGACAACGCAAGCACCGCATCGCGACATCGACTTCTACGACACGGACGACGTGTCCGGCTGTCTGGTCAACATCCCGCTCATGCACTGCGGTCTGCACAACGGACCCATTGAAGTATGGCCCGGCGGAAGCCACCTGTGGCGTAGCGAAATATTCCGCAAGTTCAACGTCCGACCGTTCGTTCAGGATGACCCGAACCCGGACGTGGAGCTCATCGCCGGATTCATCCCGTCGACGTTGATCGAACTGCGACCCGGTGACCTGATGATCCGCGATCCCGGCATGCTGCACCGCGGGACGCCCAACCCGACCGATGAACCCCGCACGATGCTGACCGCCGGCTATTTCCGCAGTGACTACTACTATCCGTACGGCGATCCCGGCTACAACCTGGATGAGGAGTTGTACGGGGAGTTAGAACCGTCGTTGCGGCAGTTGTTCGCCCCGTTCTTCGACGAGTCCGATTGGCGTTACGCAAAGCTTCGCCAAGAACGCTCCGCCGACAGTTCGCAGCTGCGGCGGTACTCGCAATAGGCCGTTGGTTCGCGGCGGCGTGCTAATCATCGCAGGTCCAGCCCCGCCAGAAGGTCGGTCTCCCAGCCGCGGGTGTCACGTGGTCCGGCGCTACCCGCGGCGAGTATGTAATGCTCCTCGGTCAGGATCGGCAGCGCGACCTTGTTCGACAGCGCATATGAGCGGCGATCGGGCGCCAGGGCGATCTGGGTTGCGTGCGCGGCAAGGGCTGCGACCTTGGCCGCCACGTGTTCGGCCGCGTCGATGACCGCATCGATGTCGGCGTCCGCGTAGCAGAACCCCCAATCGACGCGATCGGGCACCCTAACCCAGTCGGATGGGACGTCGCTCAATGCGTCGAGACCGGCACGCAGTGCAAGGGACGCGATAACCGCCCAATAGAATTTCGGCACCCGCCAATCGGCGGCCGCGACGGCAGCCGTGGTGATGTGGTGGGCCTGCACATGGTCGGGATGACCGTAGCCGCCCTTGGGGTCATAGGTGACGACGACATGCGGACGCATCTCGTCGATGATCGCAACGAGTTCCGCTACGGCGTCATCTCCGGCGTTCACGAATGACGTGTGGTCTTCTGGTGATTTGGCCGGCATGCCGGAATCGCGCCAGCGGCCTGGACCACCCAGGAAGCAGGGCTCCTCGACGCCGAGTGCGTCCAGTGCTTTGGTGAGCTCGCCAATGCGGTAACCGCCCAGCTGGTCGGCATGATCGACCGCGAGCAGCGCATAACGGTCGCCGATGACATCGCCTTCTTCGCCGAGCGTGCAAGTCACGACGCGAACGTGCGCGCCCCGTGCGACGTAGTGCGCGATAGTGCCTCCATTTGTCAGGCTCTCGTCGTCGGGGTGCGCATGCACGAACAGCAGGCGAGGCTGTTGAGTTGGCGACATGTCGGGTTGGTCACCACCGCACAGGGAGTTCGACGAGCCCCCCGAATAGCACGTCGGTGCGCAGTTTCAACTCCTCCACGTCCACCGCAAGTCGCATGGCCGGGAACCGAGAAGCTAGTTGGGAGAACACCGCAACCAGCTCAATCCGGGCCAGCGGCGCGCCCATGCAAAATCGGCCGCCGTGACCGAAGGTGAGATGTCCGGACGACTTGCGGGTGATATCGACCCGATCGGGATTGGCGAACACCATCGGATCATGGTTGGCCGCACCGATACCCAACAGCACGAGCTCCCCCGCTTTGACTGTGAACCCGTCGATCTCGATGTCAGTCCTCGCATAGCGAGGGATCACCGCGGTACCGCTGCGCGCCGCGCGTAGCGTCTCCTCGACCGCCTTGGGGGCCAAAGCTGGGTCGCGCACCAGCGCATGCCACTGTTCCCGATGAGCCAACAACAGTAACGCACCGAAACCGATTCGGGGCACAGTCGATTCGTATCCGGCCCACAGCAATCCGGTCGAGATGCGGGCGGCCTCGTCATCGGAAAGCCCCTCGGTCGCACACAGCCGGGAAATCACATCGTCGCCAGGCTGCCGCCGCTTGCGCGCGACCAGCTGTTGGCTGTAGCTGGACAGTTGACTGAGGCCTCGTTCAGAGCGGGCACGGTCGTGGGTGTTGGCCCCGTCGGTGGTCCATGCCCGCAACTGCTCGCTGTCCTCGTGCGGCACGCCGAGCAGCTCGCAAAGCACCAATAACGGCAACTGCAAGGCTACTGCGGCGTGCAGATCCGCCGGTTGCCCGTTCGCCACAATCTCGTCGAGCAAGCGGGTGGTCAGGGCATCCACCGCGGGGCGCAGTGCCTGCAAGCGCTTCGGGGTGAAGTGCGGTTGCAGCAGGGCTCGCTTCCGGGCGTGATCCGCCTGCTCGGTCTCGAAGTTGCGCAGCGGTCCGCCGAATAACGCCGACTCGTGCGGACGGGCCGCGGTGTCCGGCTCGGGATGGGACATACCGAGCCGCTCGTCGTCGTAAAGTCGCTGCACCTCGGCGTAACTGGTAATCAGCCATGCCGGATCACCCACGGCAGTACGAACAGGATGGATCGCGCCTTGGGCCTGCAACTCGAGCAGACCCGATGCGAGCTGCAACACATGCGCCTGCTCGAAGGGCAACTGCGCCACCCCGGCCATAACGGCATCTTAGGTTGAGTCGCGCAGGCAGCACCGGAATTGAGCAATCTCAGTCGCGCGAATACGCGAGTGCAAGTTCTCTTTTCAGGTCTTCATGCGGCACGCCCACCAGTTCGAGGCTGACCTGTGCGATCTCACCGCCGGCGAAGAAGAAGGGCGCTTTATAGCGACTCGACACCGCGGATCCGCTGTTGCGCCCAACGCTGGTAGCGGTACCGCCCAACCCGAAGGTTCCTGGCTGCGTCTTCATCTCGGCCGGGCCGGCGACCGGGATGTCGTCGACGTACAGCCTGGCTTCGCCCAGCGGCGTGTGGCTGTTCTCAACCGTCCCCGTCCGGGTGTAGCGGACTCCGAAGCGGTGTCTGCCGACCAGCACTGCGTCGGGTGCGGAGATCAGCTGTTCCTCGCCGAGCATGTTGTAGACGTAGTGGAGCAGCCCGTCCTGAACGAACAACACATGGCCACCGTGGGCCCCGCCCTGCTTGAAGAGCACCCCTTCGGCCGCAGTGGTGTTCAGGGTCACCTCGGCCACTACCGAGAACGACCGGCCGCGCACCTCACCGCCGGCCCCGAGGCCAACATCGGCGCTGCCCGGGTAAAAGGTGAAGCTGGTCCGTCCGGCAGACAACGAGGGCCGCGGCCGCGAGAACGTTTCCAACAGGTTGAAATCTGCCAGCGGTAGCCCGTTGTACTTGGCAGCCTCGGAAAACCAAAGCGTCTTGAGCTCTTCCAGCTTGTCGGGGTACTCGGCAGACAGGTCGTGGCATTGGCTGCGGTCGGCAGCGATATGGAAAAGTTCCCAGCGATCGGAGTCGAAATGCGACCAGCCCGCGGGCGTGGCGTGGACAGTGTTGGCGAACCAGCCCCGGTGCCAGATACCCCGAGTGCCGCCCATGCTGTAGAACTGGACATCTTTGCCGATTTGAGCGTTCGAATCAGCAAGCACCGCTTTGAAACTCACACCATCGAGCGGTTGCTGCGGGATCCCTTTGACCGTCTGCGGCGGACCGATGCCCAGTAGGTCGCACACGGTCGGGGTGATGTCGCAGACGTTGACGTAATGGTCGCGAACCTCCCCGTGCGCCGGGATGCCGCGGGGCCACGAAATGATGGCCGGATCGGCGATGCCGCCTTCATGGGAGGCGTAGCGCTTGAAGAGTTTGTAGGGCGTATTGAAGGCCATCGCCCAGCCGTTGGAGTAGCGGTTATAGGTCTGCGTACCGCCCAACCGATCGAGAAACGTCACGCCGTCCTCGGCGGTGTCGGGGTAGCCGTTGAAGGACTTCATCTCGTTGACCGATCCGTTCGGCCCGCCCTCACCGCTGGCGCCGTTGTCGGAGATGACCACGATGAGCGTGTTGTCCAGTTGCCCGGATTCGGCCAGATAGTCCAGAATCCTGCCGATTTGGGCGTCGGTATAGCTCAAGAAACCGGCGAACACCTCGGCCATCCGCGCAAACAATTTCTTCGCGTCATCGCTGAGCGAATCCCATCGCGGTACGGTATCCGCCGATGGCCACACTTGACCCGACGGTCCTTGCACATCGAGATACGGGTTCATTGGCGATAGCTCGGTCTCGGCCGGAACAATGCCGATCGATTTCTGCCGCTCCAGCACGATCTCGCGGTAGCGCTCATATCCCATATCGAAGCGGCCCGCGTACCTATCGGCCCACTCTTTGAAAATGTGGTGTGGCGAATGGCCGGCACCCGGGCACACATAGCTGAACCACGGCTTCCCGGGCGCGACGACCTTGGCGTCACGAATGAATTGGATCGTCTTGTCGGCCAAGTCTTTCGACAGGTGATACCCATCCTCAGGTGGCGCCGGAGGCGACACCGGGTGGTTGTCGTACACCAAGTCGGGATACCACTGGTCGGTCTCGGCTCCCATGAACCCGTAGAAACGTTCGAAGCCGCGCGACAGCGGCCAATTGCGCCGCGTTGAAGCCACATTGGACTCTTCCAACGGAGTCAAATGCCACTTGCCGCAGCAGTAGGTGTTCCAACCGTTCTCCAGCAGCATTTCCGACAGTAGCGCGGTAGAGGTCGGGATACGGCCATTGCAGTTGGGGAAGCCCTCAGTGAACTCCGCGATGGCTGCCATGCCGACCGTAGAGGGGTTGCGACCGGTCAGCAACGCCGCGCGGGTCGGTGAGCACAGCGCGGTGGTATGAAACTGCGACAGCCGCACGCCTTGTTCGGCTATTCGTGTCATAGCGGGCATGTCGACCAACCCACCGAAGCAATCCCAGGTCGCGATTCCGACGTCGTCCCATACCAAATAGAGGA
>Ga0335075_10008556_pt1 | contig 15660 bp, 13 predicted proteins | sample Lox_Sample_24_FD_206723 | JGI IMG/M metagenome (GOLD analysis project Ga0335075, IMG submission 206723) | Soil microbial communities from Loxahatchee National Wildlife Refuge, Florida, United States - Lox_Sample_2.4 | ecosystem: Environmental > Terrestrial > Soil > Wetlands | place: USA... | reverse complement strand
CTCCTGCAGGCGTACCGCGTAGACCCCATCGTCCTCGGTGACGGTCAGGTGTACGAAGCTGCCGAGGTCGTTGACGGCGGCGTTGTTGAGCTCGCGGGTGACGACCCGGTCGGCGACCGCGCGCGCCAGCTTAGGGGCGACGGTGTTCATTTCCGCCAGCTTGCCTGCCAGGCGGATCGAGATCTCCCCGTCGGCCGGGGTCCGGGCGACGCGGCTGCGGATCTCGACCGGCAGTGTCAGCTGTCGGCGCAGGCTGTGGCCGGTCCGCGGGTCGATCCCGAGGTCCTCGCATACGCGCACCATGCGCGTCTCCTCCTCGAGCCCGTCGTAGTCGCGCCAGAGCTGCTCAAAGTGCGCTTGCAGGTCGGGGATCGCGAGCGCCTCGTGCGCATTGGCTTGCGCCTGCGCTTGGCGGATCTCCGCCTCGGTCGGCTCCTGATCGAACAGGAGCACGCGTAGCTGAGCTACCGCCCCGAGGCGTTCGTAGCCGTCGGTGCCCGCCAGCGCATGGCTGAGCTCGGCGGCGAGCTTGCGTCGCTGCCCGTCGTACAGGTGGACGGTGCGCTCATCCTTGCGCCAGCCGAGTCCTGGCATCAGCTGGCGGCGCATCAGCGATCCGGCCATCCGCCAGATCGAGGGTTGGTCGATCAGCTTGCGTGGGTTTGCTACCACCAGCAGCTGCTCGATCGGGATCTCCTCGAGCGTGCGCGGCTCGTTCACCCGCCGGTAGACGCCGGCGTCAAACAGAGCCTCGCCGCCCTCAGCGGCGGTCGAGTTGCGGGCAGGGGTAGTCGTCTTCTTGGGCATCGTTTGGTCCTTTCGGAGGTTGGATTGCGTTGCTTGTGGCGCTCGGGGAGCTCGCCTAGGCGAGCGTCCGCGCCGGCCGTTGCCGCTGGCGCGCGTAGGCGCCGAGCAGCGCGACGGTGTCCGCTGCGACGATCGACATCGCGTCCGCCGGGTCGGTGATCAGCGAGACGCGATCGGCGTCGACGGACAGCGGCTCGCGTGGCCCGATCGCGATGTGGTTGGTTGGCACGCCGACCTCGCGCAGCTCGTGGATCCGTTGCACGCCGTCCTTGGTGTCGTACCAGCCGCCGTCTGAGAGGCAGTGGATCAGTCGCGGCCGCGCCGGGTTGGTCATGTCGAGCTGGTCGCAGCCGAGCACCAGCGCATCGCCGGCGTACATCGTGCCGCCGCCGGTTTTGATGCCGGGCACCAGCTTCAGCGGCGAGCGGCCGTCGCTGAGCAGCCCACAGCCGTTCCCGAACAGCACGATCACGAGCCGGCCGCCGACGGCCCGGACCGCTTCGCTCAGGATCCAGGCGATCGGCCCGAGCGCGTACTCGTGGCTCGACATCGAGCCGGAGGTGTCGATCACCAGCACGAAGTGCGGCTCAAGCAGCCGGGCGGTTCGCTGCAAGGTCAGCTCCCACGGCTGGGTGCGCACCGGCAGCCCGGCTTGGCGTTCACCCACCCCGCGGATCAGGCTGCGGGTGTTGTAGCGCCCGCCGGGCGTGCGCTTGGTGATCACCACCAGGCCGGTGCTGCGGGCCTTCGAGAGCGCCTGTGCGTAGCGGCGCATTTCGGCGCGCTCGTCCGGGAACGGGGGTCGGTCGACGCCGCGGTCCGGTAGTCGGCCGCTGGCCTTGCCGGCGCCGGCGCCGCCGCGGTCATTGCTGCTGGCTGGCGGCGTTGGCTTACCTCGCCGTTGCGCCTGTTCGGCGACCGCGGTGACGTGCGGGTCCGCGTCGCATTGTTCGCGGGCCGCGCGCTGCGCGTTCTTGATCGCCTGTTTGAGCCCTTCGGCCAGCGACCCTGCCGCGGCCGCGTCGGTTCCCTGCCCGCTCCCGGATCCGCCCAGCTTCGGCGGCCTTTCCGGGGGGCCGATGATCGCCCGGTACTCGCGGGCGTAGCGGGTCAGCTGCTCGGAGTCGCCGTCCGGGCACCAGATCAGCCGTGCGAACAGGTCTTCGAGCTTTACCTTGTCGGCGCCGAGCACCTGCTGCCAAACCCCCTCAAGCGGGGCGAGGCTGCCCGGCGCGATCCCGCCGTAGGTTTCCCGCGCCTTCAGGTAGACCATCGAGGTGCCTGCGAGGTCGCGCGAAACGGTTCCGGTGAGTGCTAGTGACTGGGCGAGTCGCCGCTGGAAGCGGGGCAGCATGTGGTGGGCGAGCGCGGTCTGCAGCGCCAGGCGTACGAACTGTCCGCGACGGCTTTGCGGAGGGAAGTCCCGTACGCCGTGTGCCTCCATCCGTGGCTCCTCGAGCTGCTTGCGATCGACTGCCAGCTGCCGCTCACCGTCGCCGTCAAGCGCTTCGGTGTCCTCGGCGATCCACACCTTGGTGTGCTTGGCGTGGAACACCTCGTGGAAGTTCACCCCCAAGCAGCCAAGGATCCTCTCGCGGGTCAGCTCACCGGCCTTGATCTGCTTGAGCGTGCCGAGCAGCTCGTTGGCGTCAAGGAACGTGGTGCGGCTGCGCAGATCGATGTGCCCCGGGTTGGAGAGGCCGGGACCGATCTTCACCCACACCGGGTACAGCCGCAGCGTGATTGACGTGAACAGGTCCGAGAGGTCGTGGTAGGCCGGGTCCATCCGGCCGCGCAGCGCCGCCTGGCGTTGAAACTCGCGCCCGAGCTCCTCGCGCGGCACGCCGGTGTGGCCGTTGGCGCCCATCACATGCCTCCAGCGACCGCGCGTGGGTAGCTTCCGACGCGCGGTATGCCCGAGCTCTCGAGCACGTGGCAGTGCTCAAAGCCGGCGAGGTCGAGCATCCGGCAGACGGCGTTTAGCTCCTCCTCGGAGACGTCGCCTGTCTGCTGGCGCTCGTGAACGCCGGTCAAAAACAGGCTGATCGCGTGGCGCTCGCCGACTCGCTCCATCATTCCCCACAACGACTCGATCTCCGCGTACTGCGGCGTCCAGTCGAGGTTCGCGTCGCCGCGCAGTCGGCGGCCGTCGAGGTCGCTGGCGGCGGCCACCAGTCGCTCGGGCGCACCGGCCTTGACCAGCGCCGGCCAGTTGCTGTTCACCTCGATGACGGCGGGAAAGCGCCGGTACCAGGAAACCGGCAAATCCGAGATGGAGCTGGTCTGGTTGGGGTTGTAGCTGAGCAGGCAGCCGAACCCGGGCCGGGCGACGATGTTTTTGCCGTACGCCGGCAGGTACAGCGACAGCCGCCCATCAAACACGGCGTTGAGCGACATCAGCGCGATGTCGCGGATCGTGTTGGGCTCGTCGATCATCACGAGCCACCCCTCAAGCATCGCCTGCACGAACAGCGCATCGATCAGCTTCACCGTGGAGGCGTCCTCCGCCGAGGGGGAGAACTCGTACTTGAAGGTGTACTCGTCGGAGGAGGGGCCGCCGCTGACCTCGACGTAGCCGTAGAACGGCTCACCGTCGCGATACTCGACGTCTTTGCCGCGCGCTCGCCAGGCGTGCAGGGCGATAGCGCGTCCGAGCTGCGACTTGCCGGTGCCGGGTAGGCCGATCAGTCGCAGGAACTTCGACCGTGACGGCCGCTCGAAGTCGAGCAGCTGACACGCGAGCTCGTGCACAGGCACGCCCATCACGAGCGGCATGTGAATCGTGCGCTCCCCGTCTTTCTCGGGCAGCACGATCGCGACCCCCGAATCCTCGGGGTCGACGTTAGGGAGCGGGTCGGGGGTGGCTACGGTCAGGTCGCCCTCCTTCGCGACCTGCTCGATCTTCGTCAGCGAGCGTTTGACAGCGGTTGCCATGGTTAGTCCTTTCCGGTCAGTAGATGTGCGGCGCGGGCAGCTCCCGCGTCCGGTGATGAGGTGCGTGCGGCCGCGTTGCGACTGGCTCGGCCGGCTAGTGGCCGAAGACGCTGGCGGCGACGCGCAGGCGTGCCGCGGTCAGCCGAAAGCCCTCGTGCTCCTTGGCCTCGGCGACCTGTGCGGTGATCTCTCCCAGCAGCCCGGCGACGGTCGAATCCGCCACCGAGATCCCGTCGAACCCGTCGAACAGCTGGTGGTGCTCGGCGGCACGCGGGGCGAGCACCCCGACGATGTACGGGATGCAGCCGCCGAGCACGTACGGGTTCCAGACCTGCAGGTAGTCACGCTTTGACCCGGGCCGGTCGCCGCGGCCGATCCGCTGTTCGAGCGGACGTACGATCCACGGCAGGTCCAGGTTCATCAGCTGGCTGGCGTTCTGCAGGTTGTAGCCCTCCGAGGCGACCTTCGCGGCGCACAGCACCTTGAACTCGCCACGTTGGAAGTTGCGGATCAGCGCGTCGAATTCGTTGTCACTGAGCCCGCCGTGGGCGACCCCGGCGTCGATCCCACGTCGGGCGAGTGATCCGGCGAGCTGGCGCAGGCAGCGAACGCGCTCGGCGAACACGATCATCTGCTCGCCCTGGCAGACGTTGGTGATCGTGTCGGCGACGACGCCCCGCAGCGTCGGCTCGCCCTGTCCGCCGGCGAGCACCGCTGGGCGAACGACGCCGTCGCGGACCAGCGCCTGGGCGAGTACCGCCTCTGAGTGCTCGAGCGTTTGCGGGTCAACGGAGGCGTCGAGGAACACGCCGATGTTGCTGAGCACCTGTCCCTGCGCGCGCCCGAGCTCGACCAGCGCTTCGGCGTGCAGCTCGCTGCCAGCCTCGAGCTCCCGCAGGTCGCCGAGCACTCCGATCAGGTTCCGGTACGCCTGGCGGCCTCCCTCCCTGATCGCCTCAAAGAGCACCGCCAAGGCCGGGTCGGGTGGCACCGGCAGTGCCTTGGCCGGCAGCACCTTCGGCATCCACGGCTGCATCGCCTCTCGGGAGACGCGCTGCACGGTCGGCCCGTAGCCGATCCGCAGCCGGTGTGCGTTACTCGCCTCGACGATGTCGCCCGCTTCGCGGCTGGCGATCCGCGAGTCGATCATCTCCTCATCGCCGATCCCGAGTCCGAGGAGCACGTCGACGTCTTCGCTGGACTTGCCCTGTGGGTTGGCGGTCAGCACCCAGCAGTCGATCACCGCACGCATCCGCAGTGCGCGAAACGTGCGGTGCGCCGTGGTGGCGGGGTTGGCGAGGTGGTGGCCCTCATCGCCGACCAGCAGGTGGTAGGTGATCACCTCGAGTTCGTGCTCGAAGCGTTCGAGGATCGTGCGCGAGCACAGCACCAGCCCTGGCCGGTCGCCGAGCCGTCGGTGAAAGCTCGCGATCTGGGGGGCGATCGGCAGCTGGTCGTCCAGCATCAGTTGATGCACGTGCGGCGCGATTGGTGCCAGTCGTCCCGGGTCGCCCTCCGCCAGCTCCTTGGCCCACTGTTTCAGCAGCCGGCCGTTGGCGACGAGGATCCCGCGAAAGCCGGTGGTGAGGACCGCGCGATGCGCGATTGCCCGGCCGGTCTGGATCGACTTGCCGGTGCCGACGGGGCTGCTGTTCACGCCGGCGCCGACGGCCATCACGGCGGCGGCCAGCTGCTGGGGCGGAAACAGGATCGGGTCATCGGCCAGCGGCCTAACGGTCGCCATCCGGATCAGCTGCCGCGCGCCGGCGTCAACCTGAACGCTGCGCCGCTCGCCCCGGAGTTGGCGAAGGCGCCCGAGTGCGCGGTCGATCGGGAGTCGTTCGGTGCGGGCGCTGACGCCTTCGGCCGCGGTGATCGACAGGTATCCCGGACGGCCTTTGAGCCTGCCGACCTTCACCAGGCCGGCGAGCTCGCCCGCGGCCTCGGTTGAGAGCAGCAGCGGCAGGCCGGTGTCCTGTGCCACGCCGACCGCCTCGCCGAGCTCCATCGAGACGCTCGTGGTAGAGCTGAACTCACCCTTGGTGCCGTGCCGTCGGGAGCCGAGCCGGCGGCGCGGCAGGCCGCGCGTGCCGCGTGTGAGCACCTCAAAGACGAACGTGTCGCCCGGGCGTTGCGCGACCTCGAGTCGGCCCCATTCATCGGCGGGCGCCGGGGCGCCCGGGGAGATTGCGCTGCTCAGGACGCTGCCGGCGGCCTGCGCGTGGGCGCTGATCGACGCCTCACGCTCTTTGCTGGCCGGCTGCGCCGTCAGCGTGGCGTGCGGGATTCGGTCAAGGAAAGCCTTGCGGTCGCGGTCGCTCTTCAGCTTCAGCGCGAAGGAGGCGAGCTCGCGGTCGACCCATCCGCCGTGCTCGCAGACGAGCATGATCAGCTCGAGTGAGAGCACTGGGCGCAGCGCCCAGCCGCCGCTCTCCTCGGGGGCAAGGAATAGCCCAACGGGCCGCGCGACCTTCTCCGGCGCGCTCAGCTGCCCTCGGACGAGCGCGATCCAGCGCTCGGAGGCGATGCGCCAGCTCGTCGGCGAGTTCGGGTCAAAGCGCTCGGGATTGGCCAGCACGAAGCGCGATAGGGCGCTCGCTTCGTAGGGGTCAAGCTGCAGGCGTGCGGCCAGGGCGCCGCGTTTGTCCTCGCTCTTGACCCACATGCGCGGGTCGGTCAGGTCGATCGGCACCTTGGCGTGGGCAGCCGCGAGCGCCGCCGTGAGCGCCGCCGGCACGTGCAGACGGCTCCAGTCAAGCCCGGCGGATCGGTCGGCCGCGGCCTGCCCGTCGATCAGCGCCTCCAGAGCAAGGTTGGTGAGCTGTGTGCTCTTGAGTTCGCTCAGGCCGTGACGGCGCAGGACGGCGGTTGCGTGGGCGTCGCGGCCTTGCCAGATCCGCGCGTCGTTGGGATCAAGCACTTCGTTGGCTGCCAGCTGGTGCAGCGCCCGGCGGGTCAGGTGCTGGTTCATCGTTCGCCAGCGCGGAAAGCACTGGCGCAGCTGCTGGCCGGCGGCGCTTTCGCGCACTCGCCTGGTCAGCTCCTCCTCGGAGAAGCCGACCGACGGCAGGCTCAGCTGAAGGCCGCTGCGGGTGCTGGCGGCAGCCATCGACGGCGGCTGCAGGAGCGTGCCGTTATCGACCGTGTCGGCAGCTTGGCCGGTTGGTGGGGTTTGCGGAAGAATCGGGGCGGTTGGGTCTGCGGGCGCGGACGCCGGCGCGTCGGCCGTTTGCAAATCGCTCATCGATTTGCCTCCTTTGGGGTGGTGGTGTGGATTCGTGTGGGCCCAGCGCCGATCGGCGCGGGCGGTGAGGTGCCGCGGCGAGCTGTGCGCGGCCGGCTATGCAGTGGGCGCTACAGGACGCCTGCCTCAACGACGAACGGCGACAGCCCGTCGGTGGGGTGCCCATTTCGGTGAAGACACCAGGTGAAGTGCACCTCATCCTCCCCGCGAGTGATCGCCACGAACATCAGGCAGCGCTCCTCTTCCATCGCCTCGATCGTGCCGAGCTCGATCGCCTGCCAGGACGGGAGCACGCGACGCTCGCAGCCGCAGATGAACACGGCCCGCTTGCCCATTCCCTTGGCACGGTGAATCGTGCCGATGGTCGCCATCGGGTCCTGGGCGCCGACCTGCTGGCTGTGCAGGCCGACGGCGTGCTCCAGAAAGCCGAGCAGCGTGGCGAGCACCCCCTGCTGCTGCTCGTAGCTGCTGGCGGCCCTGCACACCGAGCGCAGGTCCTCCAGCACGCCGTCGGCGTGCTGGCGCTCGTCGTGGCGTTTGGCGGTACGCCGCTGATGCGTGTAGTGCTGCACCAGGCCGCCTTCGAGCATGAGTCCGGCGGCGGCGACGTGACCGAGTGAACGGCCCTCAGCGTGCTCGCGCTTGACGTCGAGCATGCCGCTGCCGAACAGGTCGATCTTCGCGCGTACGCTCGCTTTGATCCGCGCCACGTGTTCGACCTGTGTGCAGGCCGTCAGCAGGTCGAGTTTGTTCGCGCGGGCGTAGGCGACGATCGAATCGATCGTCGCGGGCCCTGCGCCACGTTTCGGGATCGCCAGCGCGCGCCGAAGCGCCACCGGATCATCGGGGTTGACCAACAGCCACAGGTATGCGAGCGCATCCTTGATCTCGGAGCGTTCGTACAGCCCGAGCGACGCGATCACGCGATGCTTGATGTTCGCCTGCGCAAGCGCCCGCTGCACCGGTTTGGTGACAAACCCGTTGCGGCCGATCACCAGGATCTGATCCGCGCTCCAGCCCTGTTTGAGCCGTTGGCTGATCTCGTTCGCGACCCAGGCGCCCTCCGCCCACTCGTTGTCAAAGCGGTGCACATCCAGCACAGCGCCGAACCCGCGGGCGGACCGGTAGTCGATGTGCGGTCGTCGGTGGTTGTGTTCGATCAGCTGGGCGGCGGCTTGGACGATCTCTTCCTTTGAGCGGAAGTTCAGTCCCAGCGGCACCGTGCGGTGTGTGGGGAACCTTTCGTCGAACAGGTCAAGGTTGCGTAGCTCGCCCCCACGCCACCCAAAAACCCGTTGATTAACGTCTCCCACCCACGTCACGTCTCCTGCTGGCGCCCCGAGCAGCACGACCAGCCCGGCCTGCGCCCAGTTGAGGTCTTGGACCTCGTCGACGAGGATGTGGCGATATTTCGCTCGGTAGGCATTCAGGAGTTCCGGGTGCTGGTTGAACAGTTCAACGCAGCAGCACAGGAGGCTCTCGAAGTCCAGCGCGTTGCTTTCCCGCAGCTCGACCTCGAGCTCCCGCCACACAGCCGCGATCAGCGGAGCGATCGGGTGCGTCGACTCCTGCTCGTAGTAGTCGGGCGTCCACACCCGTCCCTTGGCGAGTGAGATCTCCTCCTGCACGACCTTTGCCGAGCAGGCACCAAATCGTTCCAGCTGCACGCGAACGGGCTTGCGGGCCTTGTCGGCCAGGATGTAGTCGATCACCGTCCTGACCTCGCGCTGGTCGTAGATGGTGAAGTTCTCAGCCCGCCCGATCGCCGGTGCGTGCTGGCGGAGAATCCGCGCGCACAGCGAGTGGAACGTCGCGATCACCATTCCGTTGATCGCGTCGGCCCCGAGCCGCGCCTGGATGCGAAGCGCGCATTCGGCGGCGGCGCTGGTGGTGAACGTCAGCACCAGGATCTCCTCCGGGCGGGCGAGCGGCTGGCCCGGGTTGTTGGGGTCCTCGGTGCTCAGCAGGTACATGACCCGCTCGGCTACGAGCGTGGTCTTGCCCGAGCCTGCGCCGGTGAGGACCGCCTGCGAGCCGCCGAGGTATGTGACGGCGTCGCGTTGTTCGGGAGTGAGGTTCGGTTTGCGGCTGGGGCCCTCCGGCGGGGACGGCGACGGTGAAGGTGGCTTGTTCACCTGACCTCCTTTCTGTCGGTGATGTGGCGCGCAGCGCGCGCGAGCAGAGGGTTCGCGCTCTCAGGCGGCGCGGCGTGGCGGCTGCGCGCCGTTGATTCGTCCCGGGACCCGGCCGTTGCCGCTGCCGTTGGCGTGGGTTCGGTGCGGTCGCGGTGAGGCCGCCAGCGCGACGCGCACACGCTCGATCAGGCGGGCCAGCCCGTCACGCTCGGCCTGCAACGCACGGCGGTCGGCGGGGATCGCTTCACCGTCCAAGATGTGTGGGTGTTCGCGGACGACTCGGTCGCGCAGCGCGAGCACGAGTTCGCCAAGCGCCGCGCAGCTGTCGGAGATCTCCCCAAGTTCGCGGTTGGGCCGAGCGTTCGCGCGGTCGCGTTCGCGCTCGAGCTCGACGAGGATGTCGCAGTCGACGATCTCCTCCAGCGCCTCACCGAGGTTCTCGCGGGCGAGGAACGCCTCGCCGTGATGGCGCTCGCCAAAATCGAACCGCTCGCGCAGGACCGCTGCGAACGCCTCGGCGGCCGGCGCGTCGGGCTCGGCGAGCGCGCTGCAGCGCTCCCCCAGGCGGATCGCGTCGCGGATCAGTCGGGCCAGACGCTCCTCGAGCTCGGCGTTGAACGGCACCTGCCCGGCGGCCCAGGCGCGCCCGGTCAGCGTCAGATAGACGACCGTGTCAGCCGCCTCCTGGACACGGTCGCTGGCCAAATCATTGCGGCGCAGGTGTCGTGCGCCGTAGCGTTCGTCGCCGAGGCGGCGGCGGTCGTGTACCAGCTGCTGGTAGCGCAGCCCGATGTCGTTGCTGTGCATCAGAACCTCCGGTCGATTGGGCCAGCGTCTGGCTGGCGGCTGTGGTTGCGGCGCTGCTGTTGCGCGCCTGTAGCGCGAGCGGCCTGCCGAGCGCGAGGCTCTGGCGGCGAGTCGCGTGCCCTCGCGTTTGCGCGCGGCCCGGACGCTGCGGGGCGCAGCGTCCGGGGTCGGGTTTCGTTGGGGCTAGGGCGCGGTGCTGTGCGCCGCCTGGCTTGGGGCGCAGTCGGGGATGCCGGCGGGTCTGAGCTGGTGTTCGCGGCGCTCTCGCAGCAGATCGCTCAGGTCGTAGCCGTCGTCGCGTTCGGGGGCTATGTCAACCACCGTGACTTCTGCGAGATCCTTGAGGTCGGCGTAGATCCGCGCCGCGGCCTTCCGGCCGGGCTTATCGGCGTCCATCATCACCGTCACCCGCCGGCCGGCCAACATGGGCGCCCAGTCGGTCCGCCACGTGTCGATGCCCGGTACCGCGATCGCGGGCAGACCGTGGGATCGCCCTGAGACCATGTCGGGCAGCCCCTCGACCAGCAGCACGTGCCGTGATCGCTCGCGGGCGGGATGCGGCACCAGACCGAAGCGGGTGCCCTTGACGGTCAGCATCTTCTTTGCGCGGGTGCGCCACGGCCGGTAGCGCAGCACGCCCTGAAGCGTGCCGTGCCCATCCCGGATCGGGATGGTCAGGCGGTCGTAGAAGTCAACTCCGACCTCGAGTTCGGCAAGCACGCTGGTGCGCCAGGCGCGCTCGCGCTCGAGTCGCGCGCGTAGGTTGGGGCGACGGGAGAACGCCTCGATCCAGGCCGCGATGTCCGCCTCATCTGCCTCAAGCGGTGGGGGTGGCGGCGGTTGGCACCTCCGGGGCGGCGCTCGGCGTCCCCGCGTCCCGGCCGCCAGCCCGAAACGCTCACTCGGTTCCCGCAGACCGTAGGTGACCAGCAGCTCCATCGCCGTCTGCCGCGTGCACCCGGCGGCGAGCGCCGCGTCGAATCCGTCACCCCAGGCGCCGCACCCGAAGCAGCGGAACCGTCCGGTGGCGAGGTTGATCGACGTCGATGGGGTTCGATCACCGCTGGTGTGGTCCGCGGGCGCGATGAAGCAGCGGACCTTGGCGTAGCGGTCAGACCAGCCGGAAAGCGCGATCCCGATCGCGGCGTAGAAGCCGCGTACGTCCGCGTTGGCGGCCGAGCTCATGCCGCTCGCCGCCTCGACGGCGGTTGCCCCACGGCTGTCTCGGCGATCGCGACGCGGAGCCGCACGGCGTCGCGTGCGGTCAGTTGGGCGCGTGCGCGGATACCCTGCTGCTCGCGGTCGCGGCGGTACTCGACGGCGAGTGCGACCGCGTCCTCCAGCGAACTGTCAGCTGCGGTGTCGAACCGTTCGATCGTCTCCTCGGCCGCGGCACCGCGGTCGCGCACCTCCCAGTTCTCCGCTGCGGTGTTGACGATCACGACCCCGTGGTCGGTGCCGTCGAGCGCGAGGTAGGTGCCGATGCGGGCGCTGCGCTCCGCGCTCTGGTCGGCCTTGACACGCACGCCGGCGGCGATGCGCTGCAGTCGCGCGGGGTCAAGTGGTGCTCGTGTGCGTGGATCGCTCATGGGGTCCTTTCGGGTCGATGGCTGTAGGCGCGATCCAGGCGCCCGGAGTGGGCGCCTGCGCTTGGGTTGTGGGACTGGCGGCCGGTGCCTTCACCGCCCTTGCGGGCCTGCTTGTCGGGGTGCGCCAGCGGAGCCGGTGCACGGAGCGCTAGGCTTGGGTCACGCCAGCCTGAATGGGGCTGATGGTGTTGCGGGCCCGCCGCGCGAACGACGGGCCCGCGTTTGTTTGAGCGACTGTCAGCCTGCCGGGCAGCGCGGTGCTGGGCGGGCGATCGTGAAGGTGACGCTCGCGCTCGCAAGCCGAGCTGACCAGAGCACCAGCGCTCTGCTTGTGGCCACACCGGGGCGGGCGTGGGTGCCCACCTTGGCGAGCAGCCGCAGGTGAAGCTGTGACTGGGCGGCCAACGCACCGATCGTGCGACAGGCGGTGCCGGCGTACAGATGAAGCCCGCCGGGGCGCGGCACGCTGACGATCGCCGCCGGCAGCTGGTCACAGATCGTCACTTCACTGGCCGACACGTCACTGTCGTTGGTGACGGTGATCGTGAACTGGACGCCGGCGTCGGGGGCGACGGTCCGCGGCGCGGCGGTGGTGGAGATCGTCAGCCGGGCCGTGGCTGGTGTCGAGGTTTGCGCCGCCTCTTCGCGGTGGCGGCTGGGGTTGACGCTTGCGCCACCGGCGAGCAGCAGCGCGAGCGCGATCGCGATCGATTTGGGGTGCACGGTCGGCACTCCTTTCTCCCGGCTCCTGCCGGGTTATGGCGGACGGCGGATCGGCCGCCCGCAGGTTTCTGTCGCCGCGAGGCGATTCGTCAGGCGCCGACATCAGCCCCCACGTCCGGCCGGTGCGGCGGGCGCGGAACGTGTTCCCTCGGTCAGGCGGCGCGCACCGCGGTGCCCCGCCGGCTTCAATTGGCTGCCGGCTCCGCTTGCCGTCAGCTAGCCGCACACCAGGGAGCGGTCAGTCCTCGGCGGCGTCGGCGCTGCCCGCCGCTTCGCGGGCATGCTGCGCTTCGATCTGCTCCCACGAGACCGGTTCGCCGGCCGGCACGGCGACGGCAACGGGGGCTGCGTCCGCATTAGGCGCCAGCAGCACGTCGACCCCGCCGCCGTCGCGGCGGACACCGCCAAGCGTCACGCCGACGAAGTCGGCCGCCGCCCGGATCTCGCGCACCTCCCCGCCCGACTGCGCGAGCTTGGTGCGCGTGTCCAGCAGCCACTGGCATTGCGCACCCGTGATCCGCGGAGCGATCTCGCCCGATCGGAACGGCAACGGTTGACGTTCGGCGTCAAACGCCGCTACCGCTTGGTGCAGACGGTTGGTCAGCAGCAGCGCATAGAGCAGTACATAGCGCTCGAGCTGCTCGTCGGAGGTCCGCAGCTGTGGGTCCTGACTCTCCCGCTCGTGCTCCAAGCGCTCGCTGAGCAGCTCGCACGCAACCCGCCCGAGCAGCGTCATGTCAGCCCCGGTGCTGGCGCTGCTCTGAAAGCACGCGGCGCTGCGCAGCTGGCCGATCAGCCCGCTGGCGCGCTCGAGCACCCATTCGAGGGTCTCGCGGCAGGCGTCAAACGTACCCGCTGGGCGATACGGGATGTGCTTGGGATGAATCGGCGCAAGGCAAGCCCACCCCGAGGGGCTGGCGACGGCGATCATCAGGTCGCCGTCGTTGCACGACAGGGCGTGGACCTCGAACCCCTCCGGGCCCATGATCGCACCGGCATCGTCGGCTTCGAGGATTCGACCGGAGATCGACCCGGCGAGGCCGCCAGTTTCGTGACTTTCATCGAGCGCGAGCCGGTGACCGTGCTCACGCTCCATGAAGCCGCCGAGCTGCTCGGCGTCGAGCGTGAAGCGCTCGGCACCGTAGGCGGCGGGTTGTTTCGGCTTACTAGATGACATGCGTACTCCTTGTGGTCGGTACGGATGCGCCCGGGCGCGCCGGCGTGAGCTCTGGCCCGGCGATTACGAGCACTTGCCGCCGCGGGATGAGCGCGTTCGCGGCGCGGCGGGCGACGGCGGTGCGGCGCCAGCGACGCTCAGCGAGCCGGGAGAGTCCTACGTGGATCCTCAGCGGCGCCGTGGTCGAACCCTTCGTCGTGGGCCCGTACCAGCGCCTCTTGCCCCCGGGCCTCGGGGATCGACGTTTGCAGCACCTGCAGCGCGAGCGGCCCCGAGGTGTCACAGAGGCCGTGTGAGAAGCCGATCAGGTAGGCGCGCAGCGCCAGCAGCTCCTCCGCTGGTAGCCGGTGAAGATGCTGCACGGCTTTCGCGGCGTGCTCGGCGCTGTAGCCGGCTTTCAGCTCCGCCCGGCTGCCGCGCATCAGTCCGCGGCCAAGCTCGCGCGGGCTCAGCTCGCCGATCGGGCGGTCTTGGCCCTCGGCTGCGCGCATCGTGGCGCGCAGCCGGCTGGCGGGGGTGCCATTGCTCAGCCTGAGCTCGGCGTGCAGGCGCGCGCTCTGAAGCTGGTCGTTGTCGAACAGCCCCAGCCAGCGGGCCAGCGCGATCAACTCGGTGGCACCCTCGACGTCAACCCCGTGGCCGAAGGTGAAACAGCCGACGTGTGTGAGCGCACGTTTGGGTGCGAGGCTCGTGGCGATCGTCGGAGCGCGCTCCCGCAACCGTTCGCACGCCCGTTGCGCGCGGTCGGCGAACGTGATCATCCCGGCGAACCGGTAGCGGTTGCCCTCGTAGTAGATGCGAAGGTCATCGTCGAGTCCTGTGGCGCCGCTGGCCGGCAGGCATTCGCCGACGATCGCGCTCTTGGCGTCGACGTGCGCTATCACCGCGGCGTCGACCGCCGGCGCGGAAGGGTTGGGAACGTAAACAGGAAACTGCTGCATCAGGGTCATCCTCTCACGTAATCGCAATGGGTTCGCGCCCAGCCGAACCGCGAGGTCGACCGGGCGCGCTCAGCTGTGCTTCGTGGATCTATGGGGCCGGTGTGGAGGCGGGCGCGACCTCGGCGTCAGCGGCGTCGACGCCACCAGCGGGCCGCCGCGACCACGATCGCGAGCAGCCCGGCAAGCCCCCACTGTCCGGTGCTCATTTGTTCCCCGCTATGAGCGCGATGATGATCCGCGACTCCGCTGGGCGGCGAGTGTGCAGCCGAGCGAGGAGCTCTCGTCGCGAGCGCTGCAGCCATTTGGTGGAGGGATCAAACGCGCTCGCACCGCCGAGCAGCATCCCGGTGTAGAAGGCCTCTTCACTGTGTACGAAAAAGGTCATCAGCCGGTAGGACACGTACACACGCAACATGCAAGACACAAGATCGTGCACGACCTGGCAGAACTCGATGACCATCACCTGTTTGAGCTTCTCTTCGCGGTGTTCACCCGTGTTGTTGGACACGTCTTCTCCTGTCTGAGAGGTTTGGCAGCGGACGTCGAGCGCTCGGCGCGCGACGCCGCTCGGATGGGCCGCGCGAGGCCGCGCGGAGAAGGACCGGCGCCTGGGCGCCGGCGGGTCGGCTAGGAGCGCGCCGGAGCGCTACCGGGCGATGCGAAAGCGCCCGTCGGCGTCAAGCGCTCCACGTCTGGCGGCCGCTCGCTGCCGCGCGCGACGCTCGTCGCTCTCACGCTCGAGCTGGCGCGCGAGGTCTCGCTCGATCTCCTGCCTGGTGCTGCGCATCAGCGCCAGCAGCTCCTGCTTGTCGTCTTGCTCGCCGTTCAGAGCATGTGCGTGCATCGTGTCCTGTCCTTTCGTTACGAGAAGTTGGCGTTCGGCCAGGGCCTGCCGCCACGGCGGCCGACCCCTGCGGAGGCGTGCGCTGAAGCCGGTTTGCGCGGCGCCGGGTGCCGGCTAGGCGATGACCGCCACGCCGGCCGGCTCGCCGTTCAGGACGGCGGCGGCGCAGGCGGCCGCCAGTGCCTCACGGGCGAGCGGCCGGGCGTAGCTAAGAAGCCGCCGTTCGATGAGCCACCTGGTGGCATCGGCGTGCTCGCGTGCTCGCGTCGCGAGCCGCGCGCGCTCCTGCGCACGCTCCTCCGGCTCGCCCTGCTGCTCAGCCAGCGCCTGGGCGGCGCGGAATGTGGCGGCGGCCTCGACCTGCTCTTGCAGCGACGCCGGCAGGCTGAATGGGTTGACTGTCATGGTGTTGGTCTCCTTGGTTGGTGGTCGCGCGAGCGGTGCTCGCGCACGGTTTCG
>Ga0335075_10008554_pt1 | contig 15666 bp, 14 predicted proteins | sample Lox_Sample_24_FD_206723 | JGI IMG/M metagenome (GOLD analysis project Ga0335075, IMG submission 206723) | Soil microbial communities from Loxahatchee National Wildlife Refuge, Florida, United States - Lox_Sample_2.4 | ecosystem: Environmental > Terrestrial > Soil > Wetlands | place: USA... | reverse complement strand
CAGCACGTTGCTTGCAAACGACGCAAGAACCACGAGGATCGTCACAACGCAGAAAGCGACGAGAGGCCGGCCCTTCACAGCCGAAGGATTCGCTTTCGAAAACCTCCGTACCGTTCGCACGTTGAAGCGCCGCAAGCCAAATGGTTGGCAGCGTTTGCTTGCTTGCGCGGTGCGCCGCTCACGGCTCCGCGACTATTTAAATAAGGCCGCCTCGCCCTGCGACATGCCGCAGGTCGAAACCAAGAACTTGACGTCGTACACGTTTACCCCGTGAACGCACGACATGTGCCACGCCCCGTCGTGGTAGAGGAAGTACGAGTAGCGTGCGTCGTTGGGGTTCGACAGGCAGTGGGCGGTGACGGCAGCCCATTTCCCCTCTTGCTTCGGGGCGCCGACGGTTGCGGGCAGGCACGACTTCGCGAACTTAATGGCGGGCGAGTGCGCGATGATCGTCGCGGCTTCGATCTTCGTCAGCGGCGGCGCATCGGACGCCATGACCACCGCCGGCGCGGCTAACCCGACGAGCGCGAGAACCATGAAAAAAGAACGCATTGCGAAAAACCTCCGTGCGCCGAGCGTACGACGCCTTGCTAGCCGTTCCTGCGCCGCAGTGTTGCCGGAGGACGCGAGGAACACGCCGGCGCGGGCGTCGGACTCGGTTGACTCGCGAGGAGCGCTTCGTGAAATCCCGGGTTTTGGAAGACGACCACGGCGGATCGGAAGCCATCCCCGTTCCGCACGTTTGCCGTGACGAGCGGCATCGTTTCGCTAGTCTTATACTGATAGACGAGGCCGCCCACGTCTGGCGCGATGCCGACGCTGTAGACTCCGTCGCACAACGCCCTCGTACGTAGTTCCAGCACGTGCGAGAGGTTCTGTTCCTTGTGAGAGTTGGAAACGCCAACGCTCCAGTGCGACACCCGAAAGCTGTTGGGTGCGATCCGGGGAAGCGGAGTGTCGTCGAGGGCAGCCGACGTGACGCGAACGTTCCCGTATACCGATACGACGGCGCCGCCCGTACTCGTTTGCCCGGCGCACGGATTCACGACGTTGTCGTGGATGACGACTCCGCTCGCCGAGTTCGGATAAATCAGCGGATTTCCGTTCGAGAGTTCGAAATGCAAATGCGCGGGCTCCGAACTATCGGCTGCGTTTCCGCTTTGTCCCGAAACAGCAATCTGCTCCCCCGGCGAAACCGTCTCCCCGGCTTTGACCAACGCTCTGTAAAGATGCGCGTAGAGCGACTGTACGCCGCCTGCGTGCTGTATGACGATCCGCAGACCGTACTCTTTCACGTCGGCCGCGCTTACTTGTACGACTCTTCCTCGTGCGATCGCGTAGACGGGTATGCCGATCCTTTCCGCCGGGTCGGTAAGCGGCGCGTTCAGGTCTGCGCCGGTATGCACCGACCAGTACGGAGCTTTCCATCGCAACGCTCCGAAGGTACCGGCCTTGCCGACGACCCCCATGGCCCGCAAGGGATTTACGTAGGCGGAGCTTAGGTTACAAGGGAGCAGTGTGGCCGTCGTATGACCCGGACGGCCCGTACAGGCTGCCAGAGCTCCTGCGGCCACGAGCGCGGCAAAAATGCTACGGCGCGCACGGTATTTCATCGAACGTCACGGACTAATGCATCCGTACTCGATACTCCTGCGCTGCGAAGCTCAACCGGACGGGGATCGCACCTCGCGAGGCGCGGTCGGGCCGTCGCCAACGCCGGGCGCCCAGGGCCGCGCAACGCTGGTATCAAACTCATCGAAGCAATCATCAGCGAGTCGATCGGGCGCCGCGACGGTGCCGAAGGTGCGAGATGAAACACAAATCCGAGGATGTAGATCCCGAGGTTCAACCATCGGGAACCGGCTGCGTGGAGTGTCTGGCGGAGCACGGTTGGTGGCTGCACTTGCGCAGATGCGCGCAGTGCGGACACATCGGATGTTGCGACAGTTCGCCGAAGCAACATGCGACCGCGCATTTCCACGCCGCGGGCCATCCGATCATCGCGAGCTTCGAGCCGGGCGAGGAGTGGTTCTACGACTACCGGACGGAGGCTATGCTTGAAGGTCCGCAACTCGCGGCTCCGCGGTGGCATCCGAAAGACCAGCCGGTGCCGGGCCCCAAGGGTCAGGTTCCCGCAGATTGGCAAACGCGGTTGAATTAGAGCTCGCTGGGTGAGAGTCGCCGCTCTGGTCTCGGTTTTGCTGGTCGGGGGTTGCGCGCACGTTATCCCGGCGGGACCGGCCCTCTCGTCGGCTTCCGGCGAGGACGGACGGCGCGCGCCGGGTTCGACGGTCTCCTGCACGGGAAGCGCACCGCAAGCCAAAGACCCGGGCGGCGTTCACGGGCTGATGGTCTGGCTGTACAGCGACACCGAGACGTCCAGGAAGCCTCTTTCCGGAATTCTTGCGAAGTTTGCCCCAAGATCCGCGCCTGTGCGGTGCCAGCATCGTTTTCGACTGGTCGGAGATCGATAAGGGACCTTCGTACGGCGCGAAAGAGTACGACTTTAAGCCGATCGACGACGCCATGGTTCCGTGGATCGCCGCTGGCAAACGCGTAAACCTGCTGGTCGCGGGGACCAACGAACTCGGTCCAAACGATACGGCGACGCCGAGCTGGGTGCTAAAGAGCGTTCCTACGGTGACCTGCCGGAACCCGGGCGGCAACTCGGCCGCCGGCCCGCCGACGCCGGTCTATTGGAATCCCGGCTATGAGAACCCGTGGCGCGCCTTCATCCGCAAAGTCCTTCAAACGTACGGCAGCAATGCGAAGGTGGGGTACGTTCGCTTTGGTTTGGGTGCGGGAGCAGAGGACTTTCCGCAACACGGCGCCGATGGAAACTGCTTCGGCGTTTGGCACGAGAAGTACGGGTTATCGGCCAAGTTTTGGGCGACGTTCAGCGGCAATCTCACGCGCTACATCGCGCGGACGGCGGCAGCGAGTCACGCCACCGTGCAGCCGATGGTCGCGCTGAACTCGTTCGACGATCCCGCGGCGCCCTACGACGTCGCGACCTACGTCGCCGGCGTTGCGGCGCGTAACGGCGTCGGCTTCGGAACCGAGAATCTCGGCTGCTGCGGCAGCGGCAGCATCGTTCAACCGTGCACGAGCGCGCAATATTGGTGCGCCGCCTTCACCAAGCACGCCGGAGAGATACCGCTGGAGTTTCAGCCGATCAACTATACGCTCCAAACGGGTTTGAAAACGCCGATTCCGACGCTGCCGCAACTTCTGAGGTACGGCCTCGAGAATAACGCGCAGATCTTTGAGATATACGCACAAGACTGGTTGACGGCCGACGACGACTCCTGGCCGGCCTATGCAGCCTATCATGCTCGGTGCAACCGGGCGCTCACGAGAGCCGCAACGATTCTTGGCATCGCTCCGGCTCCAGCCTCGCAGCCCCATCACGAATTTCGTCCGTAGGCAGATTCGGCGGCTATGAAGAATAGGTCGCCGGTATGAAAGGCCCGCGCTCAGCCATCGCCGTTCTGGAGATCGAGCGGAAGTCTAGCGGCAGCACTGCTGCCGGTCAATCGTTCGAACCCGTTTACGGCGGCTACGCCAACAAGCGCGGCGAGGTGAACCTCTTTGCAGAGAGTTGCACCTACCGTGTCAACTTCAAGAATCATACTTTGAGGCGTGGGCCGTCGCTCAACCCCGGCGCGCAAGCACATTACGACGCGGTCGAGGCCGGCGAGCCGTTCGTCTACGCCAATACGGAGTTCTTGCGGCTGAGCCACGAGCGCATTGCCGAAATCTGCGCGTCCGGTTCGTTTCGAGTGATGGCGTAGGGCCGCCGTCGAAACGGCGGCCGCCGAACGTCTAGCGGTAATTCGGCCGCGAGGCGAAGCAGTCCCGGCAGTAGACCGGCTTGTCGCCGCGGGGCTGAAACGGAACTTCGGCTACGCCGCCGCATTGGCTGCAGGTAGCCTTGAACATTTCGCGCTGACCGTAGCCGCTGCGGCTCTGTCCGCTGCGTCCGCCACCGGCTGCTTTGCGTGCCGCCCGGCAATCGCTGCAGCGGCTCGGCTTGTTCGTAAAGCCTTTGCTCGCAAAGAACTCTTGTTCGCTCGCGGTGAACGGAAAGGTGCGTCCGCAATCGACGCAGGTAAGGGTTTCATCAGTGTACATGTGGGCCTCTCTGGTAGAAATAAACGGACGTCAGGACGACCGGCGTGCTTCGCCGGCGCGATAGCGGTAGACGATGCGCCCCTTCGTCAAATCGTATGGCGACAGCTCGACGTCCACGCGGTCGCCCGGCAGAATCTTGATACGGTGCCGGCGCAAACGGCCGGCGATATGCGCGAGGATCGTGTGGCCGTTGTCGAGTTCGACGGAAAACATCGTGCTGGGAAAGACCTGACGGATGCTGCCGAAGACCTCGAGGGGAGCCTCCTTGACCTCGGTCGCGCTATAGGACTTGGTCACCCGCGGATTGGCGTTGCGATTTCGGTTGCGCTGTGCGATAGCTTGCTCCCTTTCTAGACCTTGGCTGCAAAATGGCGAAATCCGCGGACGTGCCGCTTCCGGTCGGAGCGCCGGCGAATGAGTGCAGCCTCTTTATAATGCAGATATTCGACGCCGCGCGAGATGGCGGCGTTTCGAGGCGGTTCGGACAATATGGAAATAATGTAAGCCAATCTTTCGGTGAGCGCTACTTGTCGACACTCGAAAGATCGCGCTTGGGGCGGGAGGGAGTGTCTCACAGATTGCTTCGCGGTGCAACCCCCTTATGCCCCCAAAGCCGGAAAAACGCCCGAGGGCCGGTCCGGCTCTCGGCAGAACGGCCCGATGCCGCAGCCGGGTCATCCCGGGTTCTGCTCGCTCGCAACCCGCAGCACGATTTTCCCGCGTGAATGAGGGACGATCCCGGCAAGCATTTCGTGCGCCTTGCGTGCGCCGGCGAGCTCGAGAACGGTACCTACGTTGGTCTCGATCGCACCCGCGTCGAACAGCCGTGCGATGCGTCCCAGCTGAGCGGTCGAAACGTGAACGATGAAGTAGGCGGTTCGCACGCCGAACCGCGATGCGAGGTCTTGCGGGGGCGGAGCGACGCTCGAGACCAGAATGCCGCCCTTTTTGAGCGTAACGAACGATGAAGCCTGCGTTTCGCCGCCAACCGTATCGATGACGGCATCGACGCTTTCGCGCAGATTACCGAACTCTCGCGCGTCGTCCGGGCGAGAGATCCGGATAACGCGCGCCTCCGCCCAAGTCGCGAGTTGGACGGCGTAGCCGCCGACGTTGCCGCCGGCGCCGAGCACGAGGACCGTCTGGCCGGCCGATACGCAAGCGTGGTCGAAGAGCATCTGCCAGGCGGTCGCGGCGACTACCGGAGCGGACGCGGCCTCTACGAAACCGAGCCGGCTGGGCTTGCGCGCGATGGAACCGAGCGAGGCAACGGCATATTGCGCGTAGCCTCCCGTAAACGAGTCGTTGGTGACGCCGTACACCGCGTCGCCAACCGCCACCGGCTGGGGGCGTCGCATCCGGCGAAATTTGCTCGACCGTCCCGGCAATGTCGGACCCCGGCGTCAGCGGCAACGTTTGGGGGACGCCGCTTCGCCCCATTCTGACCAGTGCATCCCAAGGGCCGACGCCTGCCGCGAGAACGCGCACGAGCGCCTCGCCCGGCACGGGTTCGGGGACGCCGATTCGTTCGAGCACGAGTTCTTCGGGGCCGCCGAAGCGGTGGACGCGCACGGCCAACATGTCTTGGGTTGCATCAAATCAGCTTCGCCGCTTTCGCCGCGCGGTGTGAAATGCCCGATATACCGAACCGCTCGCAGACGGCATCGAGGTCGGCGGCCGGGCCCCGCCATTGCAGCTCGTCGACGCGGTCGAACAGGGCCGCATCGGTTTTGAGCGTCGCCAGCTCCTTGAAGAGGAGGGCGAGCGGGCGCTGCTCGCCCAGGACCTCCGGCGGAAAGTCCTCGATCTTACCATAGCGCGTGAGCAGCGTCGCCGCGCCTTTCGCTCCGATACCTTTGATGCCCGGATATCCATCGGCAGCGTCGCCGACGAGCGCCAGATAATCGGGCATGAGCTCGGGTTCCACGCCGAACTTCGATCGTACGCCGGCGGCATTGCGTACGGCGTTGCTCCTGCGGTCGACTTGCACGATGCGATCTCCCCGCACGCTCTGCGAGAGGTCTTTGTCCGGCGTCCAAATGCAGACTTTTTCTACGCGGGGATCGCGCGAGGCGATTGCGGCGGCGGATGCAAGCGCGTCGTCGGCTTCGAGTTCGACCATCGCCCAGACCGCGACGCCCATCGCTCGCAGCGAATCCTCGAGCGGCCAAAACTGCGCGAGCAGCGCCGGCTCGACGCCCGCGCCCGTCTTGTAGCCGCCCCAGAGCCGGTTGCGAAACGACTCGATGACGTGATCGGTGGCGACCCCGACGTGCGTCGCACCGTCGGCAATCATGGACAAGACGGTATTGAGGACTCCGGCGACCGCACCGTAGCGAGGCACCTTGCCGTTCTTGGCGCGGTTGAGGCCGTAAAAGTGCCGGAACAGTTCGTAGGTGCCGTCGATGAGGTGAACGATCACAACGCCGCGCTGGGGCGAGCCGTTACGATCGCCTCGTATCTCTCCAACGCCGCCAGGTGGTCGCGTCCGCACCGCATCCCGACGTAGCCGTCGGGACGCACTGCAAGCAGCGTCAGGGTTTTGCGGCTGCCGAGCTCGAGATTCGCGCCCGGAGTCACGACTGTTTCGAACACGTGCGAGCCTCCGACGATGCGCCGCGCGAGGGTATGGCCGGTCGAGCGAACCGGTATCGCGTTCGAAACGCGTTGGCCCGCTCCGAGCGTGCCGCCGGCGTCTCCGAACACGATCGGGGATGCGGCGTAGTCCACGTTCAGCTCGGTCTCTGCGACGATCTCGGTATGCCGCGCAGCCGGCTCGGCAAACGTCGCGCGTATGGCTGCGTCGCGATCCCGCCGCTCGGCCGGCGAGGCGAGCATTTGCGCGCGTTCCGTCAAGTCGCCCGAGCGCACGACGATCTGCGCGATCGGCCGCCGCTCGGCTTCGTAGCTATCCAGGAGCGGGGCGTCCGCTGCTCCGTCGCAAACGAGAGCGAGCTTCCAGGCCAGATTGAAGGCGTCTTGCAGGCCGGAGTTCATTCCGTGTCCTTGGGCAGGCGAACATAAATGCGCCGCGTCGCCTGCGAGCAGCACGCGTCCGGAACGAAACCTATTCGCAACTTTGCTCGAACAATGAAATCGCGTCGGGTTCGCGACGTCGGTGAACGCCGCCGCCGGAACGTAGCGCCGAACCGTGGATGCAGCATCCTCGACGAGATCCGATTCTGCCGAACTCGGCCGCAGGTAGACGCGCCAGCGCCGATTGGGAAGGGCGGTCAAAATGACCGGGACGGCATCGAGGTAACCGGCGTTGAGCTCGAAATCGTCGTTCCAGCCTTGGATCGTGGTGTCGAAGACGGCCCACGGCTCGGCGATGTCGTCCCCCTCCAGAACGATGCCGCTCAACTCGCGCGTTAGACTGTGGGCTCCGTCGCAGCCTAAGTACCGACACCCGTTCTCCACGACGTGCAAGATCGGCCATCGTTTCTTCCTTTCACAGACCGGGATGGTTAGCCCGGATTCACTCCGCCCATCGGGCGTACCTTTGGAGTCGCGCCGCGCACAGGCGACGACCAATTAAAGCGGAAACGTTCGCGGATATGAGCGTATCTCGAAGAACCGCGTTGCTCGGCGGTGCCGCGTTCGGCGCCGCGTCCGTCGCCGCGATCGCAACGCCGTCGAGCTCGGCCGTGGTCGGCGCGTGGTCGCTGGAGAGCTTCGATATCGTCGAACGCGACGGCGCCACGCGCCCTCGTTTCGGCCCCAATCCGGTCGGCTATCTCATCTATTCCGCATTTGGGCGCATGTCGGCTACGCTGTCCGGCACTCATCGGCCGGCCCTGGAGCCGTCCGGCGAAGCGTCCTCGACGTGCAAGGATTCGCTTTCGGATTTCCTTTCCTACGCCGGAACCTACGAGATTCGCGGCGACCGCGTCTTTCATCACGTGCAGGTCAGCGTGTTTACGAATTTGGTAGGAACTATTCTCGAACGCCAGTTTACGATTGCCGACGACCGGCTGCGCATCAAGACGATCACCCCCGGCATGTGGGGCGATAACAGCATCCTCGTTTGGAAACGGACATAGTTCGAGCAGGAACCCGGCCGCCCAACGAGGGACGCAGCGCCGAAAGGAGACCTTTTCGATGAAGCTCGCCGCTATCGCGCGTCTCACGGCTGCCGCGTGCGCGTCCGTCGCTTTCGCGTGCTCGATCGGGGCCGGCCGCACGGCGCAGCCGGCCGGTCGAGTCAACGCTTCCGTGCCGGCTGCGCTAAAGGCCGATCTTCAGCAGTACCTGTTATCGCGTGGCGACGCCGAGCACATCTCTGCCGCCTCGCTGAGCGTGAGCCTGGCCGACCGCTCGACGATCGACGTCGCAGCGGGCACGACGCGATATCACGGCGGTGCCGCCGTGACGCCCGCGAACCTCTTCCAAATCGGCAGCAATACCAAAGCTTTTACCGCGGTGCTGGTGCTCAAGCTGCAGTCCCAAGGCAAGCTGAACGCGCAGCAAACCGTCGGGCACTGGCTTCCGCAGTACGCCGCCTGGCGCGGCGCGACGATCGATCGGATGCTTCACATGATCAGCGGGATCGCGACGTACGATAACACGCAGGCTTGGGAGAAAGATTTCTCCGCAGATCCTTACCACGTCTTCAGCGCCGAGCAACTCATCGGATACGCCGTCGGCAAGCCGCTCCTCAAAGGCTGGAACTATTCGAATACCGGATACATCCTTACGCAACGTATCATTGAAAAAAGCTCCGGTTCGAGCTACGAGCAGCTCCTTCGCAGCGACGTCATCGCGCCGACCAACATCCGCGATCTCTACTACTACTCCAGTTTCTACCCGAAACTGCTCGTCAACCGGATGGTCGCGGGTTATTACTACAACGACAACGCGGACGACAAAGGGCTTTGGCCGATCCTCAAGCACGACGTGCGTGGATACGGCGTTTCATGGGCGCAAGCGGCCGGCGGTATCGTGGCCACGCCGCACGCCGTCGCCCAGTGGGCGCGCGATCTCTATCAGGGGACGATCGTTACGCCGGCAGAGCGACGGCAGCTCGAACGGCTCGTCTCGACCAAGACCGCCGAACCCCTGACCGGCGTGACGCCCTCCGATCCGGGCGGCTTCGGCTTGGGCGTCACGCAGATCTATAAGAAGGGCCTCGGAACGTTTTGGTTTTACGAAGGCGAGACCTTAGGATATCGGATGGTCCACGTCTATTTTCCCAAGCAGGACGTCGTCATCGCCTTTGCCCTCAACAGCCAGCCGAATCCGGGTCAAGATCGCGTCGGCGATCTGGCTCGAGATCTCGTGGCGACGCTAACGAAATACGGCCTGTTCGAGGCGACGGCGCGTTAGCGCTGCTTTGCCGCTCCGGTCCGTCAAATCGGCGTGACGCCGCCGCTTCGGTGCGCGATCTCGTCGCGCAAAGCCTGGTTGGCAGAGACGATGTCCCGCCGAAGGGCGGCCACTGCAGCTGCGAGCTCTTCGCGGAGCACATCGATCGAGGAAGCGAAGGAGGGATCAACGTCGCCGCGAGCGGTCCGCGTCGCGAAAACGTCGAGTGACGCTCCCAGGCTCGAGGCGAGTTGCCAGATCGCCGACGTCTCGTCGGGAGCGTACGTCTCGCCGGAACTGCGCGGCCCGAGAACGACGATTCCGAGCAGCTTTCCGCGCGCAGCCATGGGACAGGCAATCTCGCCGCTCAAGCCGGTATCGAGGCCGTGCAAGTCGAGAGGTTGAGGAGTCGCCCGAAGGCGCACTATCGCAGGATCGTTCTCGTCGAACCGCATCACGAGGTCGACCGAGGTGGCGTCGGTGTGCCGGGCGAGCACGCCGGTCGCGCGGCGCACGAGGGTGTCAGGATCGGTGATGTAAGGCGCCTCCCGTGCGAACGTGCGAATCGCTTCTTCGTCCTCGTGGCGTTTACGGAAAAACACGGTGTCGACGAAGCGATCGACGCGGCCGTGCACGAAGCGAATCGAAAGCCCGAGCGCTAACGCGACGATTCCGCTCGCGAGCACGTTGGCGGCGTGGCTGGCCGTGCTGAGCCAATCCGTCAGCAGCCATTCGATCAGCACGAACCCTGCCAGCACGATCGCGGATACGCCGGCGAAAACGGCGGCGCGATTGACGACGAAAGCAATGTCGAAAATGCGATGGCTGAGCAGCGAGTAGCTCAGAATAACCGGCGTTCCGAACCACAAGATGGCCGAGATGGTAGTGAACAGCACGAGGGGAATCGATTCGCCCATCGCGAGCACGATGAAGAACCAAAGCAGCCCCGGCAGCACTACGGCCAGCGACCAGGAGAGTCGCGTTCGCTCCGGCCCTCGCGACGAGCGCAGGGCTACGAGCAAGGACAGCATGGCGATCAAAAGTCCGGCGGCTTCGAGAAGCCGGGAGAGAGGGTCGCCTCGGACGATCAGGGGTTCCGTGAACGGGCTCATCCAGCCGTTCCAGAGATCGAAGCGCACGACGGCCGTCCGCACGGCAGCGGCCACCGTTAAGACGATCACGAGTGCGGTGAGCCCGCGGCGCGCAATGGAAGGGGGTCGCGCAAAGCAGTCTGCATAGATCGCCAGAAATGCAAAACTCGGGACGAAGATGAAGCCTTTCACGACGAGACATAGTTGGTCGAAGAGTGGCCAAGGAGTGATGACGTCGCCCAATCCCTGACTTACGACGAATACGCCGAGAAGATAGAAAATCAGCCAGCGCGCCTCGGCGTCTTCGGACCGGCGCAGCGCGATGAGCACGCAGAACAGGACGATCCAAAACTCTCCTGCATACGACAGCCATCCCGGCCAATCGAAGCTTGACGGGTGGTCGGATTCGACCGTAATGGTGCGCTTTGTGCCGTCGCGAACGATGGGCAGCGAGAGTGCTTCGCCGACGCGCGAGCCGTAGTAGAGCCGGAAGCGTGTCGCCGGCGCGAGTCCGTGCCAATTGAGGAGATCGCCGTCGCGGATTCCGGCCCGGTCGGCCGCGCCGCCCGGCACGACCGCGAGGCGGTCCACGAAGGCCGTCGCGGCGGGCGTGCCGGACAGTCCGAGCGTCCCGCCAACGGTCAAGTCGGTAACGACGTTGGCGGCGATGAGGAGTAATCCCAGCGCGCAAAGCGACAGTAACCAAGGCCGCCAAGTCATGCCGTCGCAGCTTCGCCGCGCGAAGCCTGGGCCTCTGCTCCAGCGAACTACCGCAACCAGTAGTTGCGGCTTTAAGCGTTTACGAACGACGCGCAGCGCCTCTTGTGGATCGCCCTTCAGCGCCGTGCGCAAGAGGTCAGCACGCAGAGCGGCGGGTATATGCGCGTATGAAGCGCGTCGCCGCCGGAGGTCGTAAGTAAGGTTGCCGCGAGCTAATCCGAGGGCCTCGCTTGACGTAGCGGTTCGCCATCTGTTTCGGCATTTGAACCAGCCTCGCGAGTTGCGCCGCAATCCGCTGGTCAGCTGGCTCTTCGAGGCAGCCGATGGCCTATCGACCTTGGAAAACGAAGCAAGCTTGGCGACGCGAGTCCGCGAGCTCATTGCCGAAGCTGCGCAGCGCGAAACCGACTCCGGCCGCAACGGCGAGCAGTGGCTCCGTCAGCGCGCGATCGCGTCGCGCTGCCTCCTAAAAGGGGAAGCGCCCAGAGTCGTTGCGGCAGATCTCGGAATTTCGGAACGGCAGTTCCGTCGCGAGCGCGCGCAAATTTGCAAGCGCCTCGCGGCATACATTCGGGCCAAGCAGCTAGCCGACCGGGCGCCGCGGCTCGAGATTCTCAACCCTTTGCGATTTCAGTTCGAACGTGCCGGCGCGCAAGCTGAAGCCGGCGATTACGAAAGGGCCATTTGCAGCTACGACGACATTCTTGCCGCTTGCGACAGATTGCCCGAAAAGGTCGAGTCCTTTTGCAAGCGTGCCGAAGTCGAGCTCGAGTGTGGCAGGCTCGAGGCGGCGCTGGCCTCGTTGACGTCTGCCAGCAAGGTCCTGGAAGGTAACGTTCGTAACTTTGGCGCGAGATCGCTCGCGGCTTCGCGAGCCAACATCGCGTTGCTGCAATCGAAACTCGCCTGGGCCACCGCGGACTTCTCCACTGCCAAAACGACCCTAGAGTCGGCGCGACGAGCGCTGCAAACGGTGCGTAGCGTCGCCGGCAAGCGTATCAAGGAGCTGTTCATCGGCGTTCTCCTCGACCTCGCAAGCCGCGCGGCCGATCAAGGCGACTTCGCTGCCTCAGCGGAAGCGCTTCTCGAAATCGAAGAGTTCAGCCAGGCGATCCCCGACATTTCGCTTCCGCTCCAAATCGACTGGATGATGCAGCGCAACTCGCTGGCCATCGTTTCTGCGCGTCCCGGTGCGAGTTTCGGCATGAGCAACTATACGTCGAACTTGAACCGTGCGTTGAACTTGGCGAAGACGTGCCGGTCGCTCAAACGCATCGTCGAGACGGAAGCCGAGCTGGCCCGCACCGTCGGGATGGAAGCCGAACTCGCGAACGCGGGCCTCGGATTAGGCGGCGATACCGCCCTGAAAATCGCCCGGCGCGTCATATCGAGCGCACGCCATCTCAGAAATTATAGACTCTCGACCGCGATGTCGGTGAGCATGGCGGACTATCTGATCGCCTCGGACTGCTGGAGAAGTATTCCGTCCATTCTCGAGGATGCGGAAAGAAATGCCGTCGACGGAACGCACCACTGGGTGGTGATGATGATGGTCAAGTCGGCCTACCATCTGAAAGCCGGGAAGCCACTCGAGGGCCTGAGGTGCGGGCGCGAGGCGTATCGGGCGGCCAAAACGATGGGGAGCCCTAGGGTGACGGCTGCCGTGCTCCGGCGGTTGGCGAGCGCCACGTATGCGCTTGGTCGCAAAGGTGAGGCGTCCGAGTATATTCGAGACTCCGTTTCGATCTCGGAACGCAGCGCCAGCGCGTTTGGATGCTTGCAAATGTATCGCATGGCCAATGCCATCACCGGCGACGCCAAATACGGAAAGGCCGCCGCCGAGCTTCGGCACACGCTCATATCGCGCTGACTTGCGGCCAACTCGCCGTACCTTTGGCCAAATCGCTAGACCGTCATCGCGAGTGATCGCTAGAATCCTAATCCGAGGCCATCCGCCCGACTTTTCCGGGCACGCGTTGGAGGTTTTCCCGTGCTACGAATTGACCGTGCCGCAGCGTTCGGACTGATCCTCGCACTCATAGTGCCGCTGGCGGCTTCAGGACCGGCGCTCGCACAGATGTTGTCGAACGGTCGCCTCAATCGCGGTGCCATCGACGGGCTGACCCTTCCGGACGGAAGGTACGCGATGATCTATCCCAACGGCCAAGCCCTCATCTACCCGAACGCCAAAGAGCGCGATCAGTTCGAAGTGCGCAGTTTCCCGCCCGCCCCGAGAACAATTGGGAACGAAACGAGCCTAGGATTGCCCGACCGGTACAAGCTGATGGCGGCGCTGATGAAGCGCCCATCGATTCATCCGTACGTGCAGGGATGGGTCGTCGTCGTATACCGTCCCGGTACCGAAGCGTCGAAAGATAATTTCGACCTCGACCGCCAGACGTTGATCGCACTACGCCGTGCGATTGCGCGGCATCAGCCCCTGACGGCGCCCGAATACACGAACGATTTTCGGCTCAACCGAGAGCTCGCCCAGCTCGGCGTTGACCGCAGCGATCGGCTCTTCACGCAGTTCAACCGCTCGGTCCTATCGTCGATGAGCAGCAGCGTTCGGCCGCAAAACGGGCAACCCATCCTCGACTTCGCCAACACCTACAAGCTGCACCTGGCGAGCGCGTCGGTCCCACATGCGGTACAGGCGCTTTCAAAATTGATGGAGATTGCGTACGTGTCACCGGATTGGACGGTCGACACGATGCACACCGATGCCGTTCCATTTAGCCAAACGGCAAAGGCCGACGCGCTACGGCGCGCGCAGTCGATGAGCGAGCGCGCCTTCGGATCGCGGTCGTTGCTAGCGCAAGAATTCGTGCCGACAAACTACGGCGTTACATCGAGCCTGCAGAGCATGCTCAACGCGCCGAGTGACGACGTGATCGGCGCCTACGACGAGATCGAGCGCCATTTCCATCAGTTGCCCGGCGAAGGCGAGATCATAACGAACGTGTCGCTCGGCGATCTCGACGACGCCGGCGCCGCCAACAACAATAATGACCCCTGCTCCTCGTGGGTCAGCTCCTACGGTCCGACCACCGAGCTTTTGGGGCGGCAGCGCTATTTGAACATGCCCTCGATGCCGCTGATTCCCACTTACACTGCCGACGACAGCGGAAATCTCGACGGCGCGGGCGAGGTGTGCGGCATCGATCCCGTTTTGAGCGAGGTGGATCTGGATTTTGCCATGATGGCGCCCCTGCCGCACGACCGCCAGCGTGCCGGCGAGATGGGCAGCGGTATCACCGACCTCTTCGGCATCGCGCCCGGCGCGCAGTACCGGCTGATCGTTCCGGCCGACTTCGCGCCGACATTCACCGATATACAAGCAGCGATGCTCGCCGCCGCGCTTCAGACGCCGCGGCCTAACGTGATCACCGCGAGCATCGGGTATGGGCTCGACTCCTACGGGTTTCCCGGCCGCTATCTGGAAGACGATCCGCTGACGGAGTCGATCGTCGCGTCGATCGTGCAGAGCTACCATGTCGTCGTGTGCATTGCCGCAAACGACGGCATGCGCTCGGACGCTACGTTCGCAGCCGTCGGGCCATCGGGGGGCAGCGCGCCGACCGATCTCGCCGCTCCGGGTCAAGCCCCAACGAACATCGACGACGTTCAATTTTCCACCACGCCATCGCTGGATTTCGACAGCGGCGCTATCGCCGCCGGCGGGACGACGCTCGACGACATCTTCGCCAACCCGCCACAATATGCGGTCAGCGCGCGCGTACGAGCGCAACACGCCTACGCCGACACCCGATGGACGGGCTTTACAAGCTTTTCGAGCGGCTACGGCAACCGCATCGACCTCTCGGCGCCGGCCGATAACGTCGTCGCTTTCGAACACTATCCCGGGGGCGCCGACGACGCCGTCCAAGTCGTCGTCAACGGCGGAACGTCGGCTTCGTCGCCCGAGATCGCCGCGACGGCGGCGGTCGTGCAGCAGGTCGCGCGCCTTACGGGTCATCCGTTCCGGGATCCTCTCGACCTGCGGGCATTTCTCAAGCAGACGGCGGCGCCGGTTCCGCCCGTCACGCAGGCTGACTCCAAGCTGAACGTCGGACCGCAAATCGACCTACGCCGGGCTGTCGAAACGCTGCTGGAGCGAACCGGCGTTCACGACACGCCGTCGGTGCCGCGCGTCGCGATCGAGCAACGCCGCGACGTGTTCTATCTCGACGGTCTGTTTCAAGGCGACACCGATCCCGCCGATATCGACTTGTCGCACAGCGGGAATGCGCTCTACGGCAGCGCGACCAACGAACACGCCTGGATCACGGTCGCCCCCGATTGGGAGTTTGCGCCGGCCGGTGCCAAATACAGCCTGCGAGTCGCCGGTACCGCGAAGGTACTAGCGACGACGCCGTGGGCGCGCCTTCAACCTGAGACGATCCTCGAGGCGGCG
>Ga0335075_10008553_pt1 | contig 15666 bp, 16 predicted proteins | sample Lox_Sample_24_FD_206723 | JGI IMG/M metagenome (GOLD analysis project Ga0335075, IMG submission 206723) | Soil microbial communities from Loxahatchee National Wildlife Refuge, Florida, United States - Lox_Sample_2.4 | ecosystem: Environmental > Terrestrial > Soil > Wetlands | place: USA... | reverse complement strand
CCGAGCGGACGGTTCCGGACGCGGCATCGCGGTCGAGCTTGGCCGTCCAGCCCGGCTCGGCTTCGGTCTGCACGGCACTGACGTTAGACAGGTCGATCGTTAGAGCGGTGGTGGCCGCCCCTTTCGTCGACTCGTTGGGCACCTGGAAGGTGACCAATGCCATGCCGCCGCGGACGGCGTCGTCGCTGCTGGCCTGGACATGAGCTGATGCCGGGGCGATGACCGCGGTTGAGCCGAGGTAAAGCGTGGCGGTGGCGGCGGCCGAAACCAGTACGCGCCAAACCAAACTGCGGTGCCATGACATCCGTGTGCTAATCCTTTGCGTCCTTTGTCTCAGGGGCGGGACCGGGCCGCGTCAGCGGGCCGCCGGGGATTCAGGTCAATCCGAGCCGCGCCATCAGGTCGGCGTCGATCTCATCGAGTTGACGAGAGATCGCGGTGTGGGCGGCCCGGCGGCGTGCGGCGGGCATGTTCTCCGCGGCGGTGACGGCCGCCGCGAGGTCGGTGAGACGTTCGGAAATAGCGGTCACGAATTGTTTGGTCTCGGCGTCCTTGGGTTTCTTCTCCTGCACCGTGCGCAACGATTGCTCGGCACCGGCGATGCGGGCCGACAGCCGGCCACCGTGGCCGGAAAACTGACCGATCTGGGCCAGCGGAACCCCAAGCTGGTCGGCACGCCGTTGGTCGATGAACCCTCGGGCGGCGATGGCGAGCCGGTAGGCCAGCGGCACCACGATCGGCGCGAGCAGCCGAGACACCGTCAGAATCCGGCGAATTCGCGTCGGTGACAGCAACTTGCCCTCACGCACCGCCTGGAGCTCGGACTCGGCAGCCTTCAATGCCATCCGGTCGCTGTCTCGCTGCGCTTTCAACTGGTCTCGCAGCGCCCTTGATTCGGCTCGCTGCGCGGCTTTGAATCGGCGGATCTCGTTTTTGGCGGCCAGCTTCGCCTCGAGTTTGGCCCGGGCTTTGATAGCGCGGGCCTCGGCACGACGCGTCGCGCGGGTTTTTCGTTTGCGGAACATTCCCATTCGCGGCCGCCTCCCCGGTATCTCGTCGACTATCGAGGTGCGTGTGCCCCGTCGATGGGCCAACCCTAGCCGGGCGGGACAGCGGGCTAGGCGTCCAGGTGTTCCTTGCGGCGGAGCTCGTCAACGCGCTGCACGAGGTCGTGCTGCGCCTCCGCCGACAAACCGCTGGCGCGAAGCGCGATGCGCCGAACGTTCTCGTCGCGCATGGTCATCAGCCACGACAACTCTCTGTCGAGCTTTTCGTAGTATTCGTCGTCGGTGAAGTAGGCGGGCTTGATGCGAAAGAAGTTCGCCAGCGCGGCCATAGTGGCAGACGACGGGTTCGTGCGGTTGCCGGAGCGCAGTTGCGAGAGGTAGGGAGCCGACATCGTGACACCCTCCGACTTGAGCGCGGCGATCACCTCGGCGGAGGTATGCGGCCCGCGTCCGGGCGGATAAACCGTGTCGAACAGGCGGTTCAGGCGGGCAGCAAACGTCGTGCTCATCGATATGACCTCCACCGGGTCGTTAGAACAAATAAATCCTTCGAGGTATTTGCTGATCATCGTAGCGAGTGTTATCGCCGCAACCAAGTGCAAACTTGGCGGGAATTGCTGCCGACGGGCGTGACGCTCGTTGATGCCGCCGTCACGGCGCGCCTGACTCGATATGCAGCGAATACACATGATGTAGCAAGCGAATTGTGTCACGCTGGATGGTCTCGACGCCGGCACTGCACGGCGCGCGGCAGCGTCAGTCCAATGGATCGGACTCTACGGCAACCGGCACGCCGAGCCAGCGCCGCGAGAAGCCAATTTGCTGTCGTCGCGTGCCGGGGTGGCTGCGAGCGGTGTTTTTTGAGCACGGCCGCGACCGGAATCGACCCTTTCACGCCGGTTCTGCAGCGGTTCGGCCGATGGAGCTGCTCAGGCAGCGAGCAGCATCGCTAGGATCGCGGTGTCGGGATGGCTGATGGGGTCGACACCGACGCGACTCACCACCGAGGTGATCGTGCCGTCGGCTTCCGCCTCGACCCAGGCTGCGCGGTGCTCCAGGCCCAGATACGGCAGCCCGGGCAGCAGCACGCACCCCGACGCCGCGCCGTTGCACTCGGGTAACGACGGGGTGGTTTCCGAAGGTGGATGCAGCATCAACAGCGCCGGCGGTTGATGATCAGCGAAATAACCGGGCTGGATAGCGGATTCGCCAACCACCGGACCCTCGGCCAATACCAGGCCGACGGTGCCCGGTGCAGGCGCATCCGGCAATTCCTCCCGAGCGCCGAATACCGTTGTGGTGTCCAGCAAGCCGGGCAGCGACGCTACTCTGACCGCAACCATCAACAGTTGTGCCCACTCCTTCGTCGAGTCGGGCCAACGGCCGGAGATCACGAACCCTTTCAGGACACCACGAGAATGAAATGGGGCCACCTCGATGGCCCGGCCTGACCCCGTTTCCATTTCGCCCTCCGCCATACTTCGGTTCGGGTACCCAGCGATACGCCGGTGGGTCGATCAGCTCAGCATGCGTCAGCGCGTGAATACCCGCAAGCTGACACGAGCAACCAACGCCCAACAAATGAAAAAAAGAATCATGCCGAAATAGCGAACGGAGCGCCGCGCAAATGCGCGACGCCCCGACCGGGCGAATTCGACCGGAGTCAGCCGGCGATCAGGCCCTTGGCCTTCGAAGTCGCCGCCGCGTAACGCGATTGCACGTCTTCCCAGTTCACGACGTTCCAGAACGCCTTGGCGAAGTCGGCCTTGACGTTCTTGTACTGCAGATAGAAAGCGTGCTCCCACATGTCGAGGACAAGCAGCGGGACGATGCCGAGCGGGAAATTGGTCTGATGGTCATACACCTGGAACACCAAGAGCTTCTGGCCAAGGCTGTCCCAGCCGAGTGCCGCCCAGCCCGAACCCTGCACAGTGGTGGCAGCCGAGGTGAATTGACCGCGGAACTTGTCGAAAGATCCGAAGGCATCATCGATGGCTGCCGCGAGCTCGCCGGTAGGCTTGTCACCGCCGTTGGGGGACAAGTTCTTCCACCAGAGGCTGTGGTTGACGTGGCCGGCTAGGTTGAACGCTAAGTTCTTCTCGTACAGCAGAATTGCTGAAAAATCCTCTTTGGCCCGAACCTCTTCGAGTTTAGCGAGGGCGTCGTTGGCGCCCTTGACGTAAGTTGCGTGATGCTTGTCGTGGTGAAGCTCGTTGATTTGACCCGAGATATGCGGCTCCAGCGCTCCGTAATCCCAGTCCAGGTCGGGCAAAGTGTATTCAGTCACTCCGATTCCTTCCGTCGATGATCGTTGCCGATCTACTTCTGACGCTCCACTCGCAGGCTGTCAGCGGCGCGGCGGCTTGAGTTTGGTCAACCATGACAACCCTGCTCCATCGCCGCGCACACCGCAAGAACGAGTGCGGAGGGTGATTACCCTGCCGTGAGACTTCAGAACCAGACGAGGAACGCGAGCACCGCCAGCAAAACCAAGGCGATCAGGCCGGCGCGCAAACCGGCGAGCAGGTAGGAGCGATTGCATGTGGGCGAACTGGTGTACCAGCGCGACGAAGATCTCGCCGACTGCGGTCCGATCGGTTGCGTTGTCATCGGATGACGCCGACCTTTACGTCCAACTCTCCCCCAGTGAGATGAGTCACAACTACTGCCAGTGGTCGCGATCATAACCCCTTGGCGAACCGGCGGGAAAATTGAGCCGCATGCGAGCAGCTGACCAGGACCTTTTTGCTGGGCGATGATGCGGCCCAAATGGCGATCGACGTCGGCCGGGTCTGCGGTGCGGGCGGCCCACCCCAGCGGATTCGGTGTGACATCCCCCATACCGGGGATGGTGAGGAATGCTGAGAATTCGCTCAGAGTCCGACCGAGTGTCGATCGTGACGGGGAATCCGCCCGATGTTATCCACAGCTGTGGACTCGACCGGCTTATTGACCGCGAGTCAGTCGGCCGCTGCCGGACTGCCGCTTGTGGATAAACCTGTGGAAACTGTGGATACCCCTTGGTAGCTGGATGAGGCCCGCTTCGCGGCGGGTTGACGCGTGCCAAGATCAAGGGCATGAACAGTGAACCTGTGGTCACACAGGCAGCCGTCGCCGACCTGCCCGCCGAGTTCGGCCCTGGGACGGTGTTGCTAGATGTGCGTGAAGACGACGAGTGGCGGCGCGGCCACGCCGCTGAGGCCTGGCACATCCCGATGGGCGAGGTGCCGACCCGGGTCAACGAGATCGACCGGCAGGCAAAGTTGTATGTCATCTGCAAGGTCGGAGGCCGCTCGCAGAAAGTGGCCCAGTATCTGGCCGGCAACGGATATGAAACCGTCAACGTCAGCGGCGGGATGCTGGCCTGGGCCAACGCCGGACGTCCAGTGGTCAGCGACGACGGCAGCCCGGGCAGCGTCTGACCGGGCCGGGCCAGCAGCACCGTCGCCCAGCAGCCGGTTTCGACGGTTAGGCTGATGCGGTGATCCGCGCTGGCGACGAATTGACGCTGAGCGATGAGGTGGGGGCACCGCCCGCTCGCGGGGGAGAGCGGCGCCGATGATCCAAGTGTGCTCCCAGTGCGGCACACGCTGGAATGTCCGTGACCGCCAGCGTGAGTGGTGTCCGCGCTGTCGGGGGAGGTTGCTCGCGCCGTCGTCGGAATCGTCCGGCGCCGATTCGCGCTGGGGCGCCGGTCCACGGACAACGCCGCCATCGTCGCGGTTGCCACCGGGCTACCGGTGGATCGCGGTGCGTCCCGGGCCGCCACCACCGCCGCGACGTCGGCGGCGACCACTCGGCCCGACCCCGCGATACCCGGTCGTACCGCGCTGGGGTCTGCAGGACCGTGTCGATTTGGATGGCGCCGGGCGGGGTTCAACGGTGCGGCAAGCGCCACCGGCGAGTCGGGTGCATGCGGCATTCTTCGCGACCGCAGTGGCGCTGGGCATCGCGGCTCTGATTCACCTCTTGCGCTATCTGTTGCTGATCATCAACCGCGACACGTTGCTGAATTGGTTGGTGGCTGACGTAGCGGCGCTGCTGAGTGTGTTGGCCAGCCTGGCCGCGGTCGCGGCGGTGATCAGCTACGCCGTGGTGCTGACGCAATGGCTGATCGCGCGTCGTGCCGCGGCTTTCGCGCACTGCGGTAGGTCGGAGACTCGTACGCCGTGGGCGCTGCGGGCCGGCTGTCTGCTCCCGCCCTCGGCCGCGATGGCGCTGGCCATCACCTTCGCCGTGGTCAGAGTTGCCTCCGGTCATTCAGCCAGCTGGTCATTGATGGCCGGCTGTGTGGTGATGAGTTGTCTGCCCCTGCTCGCCGCGATCTGGTCGCTGGTCTATGTCATCGAGTTGGCGAAGACGGAGGACCACTACACCCGGCTACGCGGGCTGATCTGGGGATGGTGGCTGCTGTGGATGTTCAGCAGCGTGACGTCGGTCTTCGCGTCGATCACCAGTGGGGCGCAGGACGCCCAGGGCATCGCCAACAACACGGTGGCCATGATCGTCGCCTACCTGCTGGCGTTGGCCGCGGTGGTTGCGACCGCGAGGCTGTTCGAGGGCTTCGAGCGCAAACCGGTCGAACGGCCAGCCCATCGGTGGGTGGTCGTCGCTGACGACGGAGCCACCACAGCGGGGTCAGTGGGATCGGCTCCCGCAGTTGAGTTGGCGGGTGAGGAACCGGCAGCATAGTGGCATGGCGCGGGCCGACGAGGTGGTCTCTCGGCACCCGTTCGTGGTGGCCCATCGCGGCGCGTCGGGCACCCTGCCGGAACACACCTTGGCCGCATACGATCTGGCGTTGCGGGAGGGCGCCGACGGCGTGGAATGCGATGTCCGGCTCACCCGCGACGGCCACTTGGTCTGTGTGCATGATCGCCGGCTTGACCGGACGTCGACAGGCGCCGGTCTGGTCAGCACGATGACGCTGGCGCAGCTGCGCGAACTGGAATACGGCGCGTGGCACGGCAGTTGGCGCGCTGACGGCACTCACGGCGACACCGGCCTGTTGACGTTGGACGCCCTTGTCACACGGGTGCTGGACTGGAAGCGGCCGGTGAAGATCTTCATCGAGACCAAGCATCCCGTCCGGTACGGCGCACTGGTGGAAAGCAAGCTGTTGGCGTTGCTGCATCGCTTCGGCATCGCCGCACCGCCGTCCGCGGACCGGTCCCGCGCGGTGGTGATGTCGTTTTCGGCATCCGCGCTGTGGCGGGTCCGACGGGCGGCGCCGCTGCTGCCCACGGTGCTGCTCGGCAGGAGTTATCGATATCTCAGCAGCGGCGCGGCCAGCACCGTCGGGGCCACCGCGGTCGGACCCTCGCTGGTCACCCTTCGTGAACATCCCGAACTTGTTGACCGGGCCGCGGCCCAGGGCCGGGCGTTGTACTGCTGGACCCCCGACAGCTACGAGGACGTCATCTTCTGCCGGGACGTGGGGGTGGCATGGCTGGCCACCAACCATCCCGGTCGGGTCAAAGCCTGGCTCGACACACCTGATCAGGGTTTGACCGGCGCCGACCTGCACTAGTCGCCGCTATAGCCGGCCGCCGGCGGCGGCCGGCGCATCGGATGCACCATGCGGCGGGTCGATTTCCCGGGCGACGAAGTTCTCCAAGTCGAACAGGTTCGCGCCGGCGCGATCGGCAACCCGCACCAGCGACGTCATCAGCGCCATCTCCTCCACCTGCTCCTTGAGGAACCACTGCACGAACTGCTCACCGAGGTAGTCACCTTCGTCGCGGGCGACGGCCGCCAGCGTGCTGACCTGTTCGGTGACCGCCCGTTCCTGATCCAGCGCCAGCGCCAACGCATCCCGCGGGGTTTCGAACTGGTTGCGCACCTCGTCGACCCCGGGGATCTCGACGCGGACGTCGCGGTCGAGCAGATACTGCACCAGCATCATCGCGTGATTGCGTTCTTCGAGGGCCTGAGCATAGAAGTGCTTCGCGAGCTGGCGCAGGTCGGCGCCGTCGAAGTAAACGGCCATCGCGATGTACTGCTGAGCGTTGGTGAATTCGTTATGGATCTGCTGCTGCAATAACGCGTGGAATTTCGTTTTGTGGGAGTCTCGATCATTCATGACGGCCACGTTACCGCAGGTCAAATACCTTGTCATGCAAGGTAATACTCACACAGGGCAGCTTTGCCTAAGTAAAGAGAGGCTTCGTTGACGACTTATCCGAACCATTCCGTAGGCTCTTATTAATTATGGCGAACCGTTTATGATCAGAAGTGCGCGGTTTAAGAAAGCCGTCCTCTTCCGGTCAGCTCAGGGGTGAGGCGGGGCTGAAACCTTGCCTGTTTGTGGATGGCTCTGCGAGAGCGCCACGCATACTGCTTTCCATGACTAACCCACAGCCGTCGTTGACCGTGACATTTGAGAATCCGAAGTTGAAAGTTACCCTCGCTGGCCCGACCACGGCCGGCATGGAGCTGGGCGCGGGACTAGGTGCCAACCTGGGCAAGCAGGCGCGGGAAAAGCTTGGTGTGCCCTACATCGCGGTAGATGGTGTCGAGCACCAGGGGGATTGGGCCGCCCCGACTCGAGTGGACATCAAGCCGGGCAGCCACCGCGTCGAGGTGTACTTCAAACTCAAGGGATTACCGGTGAAAAGGGGCAAAGGTAAGGCCGAGTTCACCGCCTCCGAGGGCGACGTGTCTGTTCACGCGACCTTTGCTCAGACCACGACGACGACTGAGGTGAAGGTGCCGGGGCAAGCACCTATCCGCAAGAAACGGCTGGTGTTCTGAACGGCTGAGTTTCAGCCGCTGAGAACGGCCGGCGGGACGGGCTGGTCGGCGGCCAGCGCGTCGAACAGCCGGGCGGCCTTCGCGTGATCCCACACCACGACCGAGCCGACGTCGCTGCCGGTGAACTCGCCGATCGGAACGGTCAACGCCGTAGTGGATCCGTGCAGCGCCCAGCCCAGCCGCGCTATGTCCCAGGCGTGATCGCCGCGATCGACGGTCAGGGCGCCGGCCGCCGCGTGTGCCACCGAATACCACCGCCACGGGTTCAGCCACACTGCCGGGCTGGCGGCGCGATGCAACACCGCCGACATGAACTGCCGCTGGTCGACCATGCGGTCGAGGTCGGCGCGCGGGGTGTCCCGGGAGCGGACGTAACCTAGCGCGTCCCGGCCGTCCAGCCTCTGGCACCCGGCGGGTAGGTCGATGCCGGCGAGTGGATCGTTCATCGGCGCGGCCGGACAGACAATGATCCCGCCGAGCGCGTCGACCAGCCCAGCGAAGCCGCTGAATCCGACCTCTGCGTAGTGGTCGAGGCGCAGGCCGGTGGCTTGTTCGACGGTCTGCGCCAGCAACGGGGCCCCGCCGATGGCGAACGCTGCGTTGATCTTGTCCCGGCCGTAGCCGGGAATCGGCACATAGGAGTCGCGCGGAATGGACACCATCGTCGTCGGCGTGCGTGACCCGAACGCCGGCGCATGAACCAGCAGTATGGTGTCGGTCCGGCCGTTGCCGGTGTCGCCGCCGGTCGCCAGCGCCTGCTGCTGCTCGGCGGTGAGGCCTTGACGGCTGTCCGAGCCGACCAGCAGCCAGGTGGTACCCCGCCCGGACCCCGGCCGGCCGGGGTAGTCCGTCAGCACCGGTTCGCGGTGTAGCGCCGTCTCCATCCACAGCGTGCCGCCCAGGATGCCGGCGCTGATCAGCAGAATGACCAGCACCAGGCTCAGCGAAATCAGTTGGCTCCACGCCCGTTTACGCCGCGGCTTGGGTGGCCGCGCGGGTAGCGGCCCGGCCGGACGCGGGGGACGTAGCCGCACGGTTACGACGTCGGACGTGGCGGGCTTGGGTGGCGGCGGGAGTCGCCGGGGCGTGCTCGGCGGGGGGTGGCGGGGGTCGCGGCGAATGACCTGCGGCGGCTCCGGCTGCGCTGCCCGGGGTGCCAACCGGCGCCGGCCCGGTGTGCGGTCGTCGTTCACACGATCGGACGGCACCATCAGTGCAGCCAGCGCAAATGGCCGGCCAACAGGGCGTACCCGACGAAAGCCACGGCGTCGATGATCCCGTGCGCGATCACCAGCGGCCACAGCCGGCCGGTGCGCCGCCAGGCGTACCCGAACACCAGGCCCATCGCGACATTGCCCAGCCCGGCGCCGAAGCCTTGGTAGAGGTGGTAGGTGCCGCGCAGCACGCTCGACCACACCAGCGCCCCCCGCGAGCCGACGCCCAGCTGCTCCAACCGGGTGAGCAGATAACCGACGACGATGACCTCTTCGGCCCAGCCATTGGCGAAGGCGACCAGCAGCAGCATCGGCACCCGCCACCAGGTGTCGCCCAAGCTGGACGGGATGACCGAGGCATTGAGGTGCAGCGCCCGGGCCGCCAGGTAGAGCGCCAGCCCGGGCAGGCCGATCAGCGCGGCCAGACCGAGGCCCCCGCCCAGATCGGCGCGCCACCGGAAGCGCGCCAGCCCGATCCGGGCGGGGCTTACTCCGCTGCGCCACAACAGGTACAGACCGAGCCCGCCCCAGGCGATCAGTTGTATGACGAAGGTCGCGTTCAGGCCGAGGTCGATCAGGTCGAAGTAAGACCGCCGCGGGTTGAGCGGGATCCGCTGGGCGCTGAGGTTGCGTAAGACCGAGTCGGCAAGTTGCAGGACCGCGGTGACGGCGCTGAGACCGAATGTCACGGCCAACACGACGACGACCTCGATGCGCAACGCGCGGCGCTGCGTCAGCTCGGCATCGGAGTCGGTGCGGGGCCAAGTCACCTCGCCACGGTAACCGGGACCGGCTGTTGCTCAGTCTCGGCGGGCTCGCAAGCCGTTCACGAACGGGCAGCCCATCAGCACCCGGATGGCCTGGCCCAGACCGGTGACGTCATCGACCGGCTGGCGGAAGGGCAGCCGGACGTCGCGGTCGCCGTCGGCGCTTTCGACGCGTAACCGGACGCCGTAGCGGTCCACCCCGAGCGGGCGGATGTCGCCGCGCCGCAACCGGGCGGGCAGTCGGGCGGCCAACCGGGCGACCACGTCGCGGTGCGCGGTGTCCAGGTGCCGAACCCAGCACGATTCGAACACGCAGAACGGATCGGGCCGCGCGGCCAGCAACGTCGCGGCGTCGACGGCCTCGGCCCCGGGGACTCCGTCTTTTTTATAGGCCGTCACCACCGAGTCGATCTCCAGTCGCGCCAGCAGGTAACGGGTGTCGTCGGCGCACCTCTCAGCCACCGTTGCGGACCCAGGGGTCTGCACCTGCAGCAGGGCCGGGTTGGGATGCTCGGCGGCGATCCTGTCGAGCAGCCCGGGCACGGCCGGCGGCCGCACCTGGTGGAGCCGGCCGCGGATCCAGACCAGCGAGCGGATCGGTTCGCGCAACGGCAGTGGCGCGTAGTCGGCCAACTCCAGCACCGCCTGCGCTGCACCGGCCGCACGGTCGGGCAATTGCGCCGCCGCCGCATCGGCGGGGACGGTCACGGCGAACGAGCCGTCGTCGAGCAGATGGTGCAGGGGGGTGATGAGCGGCTCGGCCCCGTCGACGGCAAGCAGTGCTCCACCCGCCCGGACGCAAGTGCTGCGGATCCGCTCGGCGGTTGTGGGCGCCAGGTAGTTGACAGTTGTCATCGTCGACCGTCCCTTGAAAGTGAGGTAAGGCTAACTTAACTAAGGATGATCGGACGGCGCAAGGCGTACGACCCGATAGGGTTTTAGTCGTGCCAAGCATCGCGTACCTGGGTCCTGAAGGGACCTTCACCGACGCGGCGCTGCTGCAGATGATCGACGCCGGCATGGTTCCGCAGCACAGTCCGGCTACCGTGCGGCGGCTGCCGGTGGACAGCACGACCGCTGCTCTCGATGCGGTCCGCGACGGCACGGCCGCTTACGCTTGTGTGCCGATCGAGAACTCGATCGACGGTTCGGTGATGCCCACGCTGGACAGCCTGGCGATCGGGTCACCGCTGCAGGTGTTTGCCGAACTGACGCTGGACGTGGCGTTCAGCATTGTCGTCAAAGCGGGTCTTAGCGCCGCCGAAGTGCGCACGCTGGCCGCCTTCCCGGTCGCCGCGGCGCAGGTGCGCCAGTGGCTGGCCGCGCATCTGCCCGCCGCCGAACTGCGTCCGGCAAACTCCAATGCCGACGCGGCGCAGCAGGTCGCCGACGGCCACGTCGACGCCGCGGTGAGTTCGCCGTTGGCCGCGATCCAGCGCGGGTTGTCGACGCTGGCCGACAGCGTGGTCGATGAAGCCAATGCGCGCACCCGCTTCGTGCTGGTTGGTAGGCCCGGGCCGCCGCCGGCCCGCACCGGCGCCGATCGCACGTCGGTGGTGCTGCGGATCGACAATGCGCCGAGCGCGCTGGTGTCGGCGCTCGCCGAGTTCGGTATGCGCGGCATCGATCTGACCCGTATCGAATCTCGGCCCACCCGAACCGAATTGGGCACCTACGTGTTCTTTCTGGACTGCGTCGGCCACATTGACGACGACGCGGTGGCCGAGGCACTCAAGGCACTGCATCGGCGTTGTACCGATGTGCGTTACTTGGGTTCCTGGCCGACTGGCGGGCTTGCCGGCGCGCCGCCGCCACAGTTGGACGAGGCATCGCGCTGGCTGGCGCAGCTGCGCGGCGGCCCGACCGGCGGGGGGCCGGCGCGATGAGCGGTCGTCTGGTGTTGGTGCGGCACGGCCAATCTTTCGGCAACGTCGACAAACGGCTGGATACCCGGCCCCCGGGGGCGGAGCTGACGCCATTGGGCCGCGACCAGGCACGCGCCTTTGCGCGGGCCGCGCCGTCGAGGCCCGGACTGCTGCTGCATTCGGTGGCCACCCGCGCCGTGCAGACCGCGGCGGAGATCAGCGTCGAGGTCGACGTGCCCGCCAGCGAGGTGACCGGCATCCACGAGGTGCAGGTCGGCGAGCTGGAAAACCGCAGCGACGATGATGCGGTCGCCGAATTCAACGCCATCTACCAGCGCTGGCATCAGGGCGAGCGAGATGTGCCCTTGCCGGGCGGAGAAACCGCCAATCAGGTGCTGGACCGTTACGTGCCGGTGTTGACCGACCTACGGCTGCGCTACCTCGACGACGACGAGTGGACTAGCGACATCGTCGTCGTCAGTCACGGCGCGGCAATCCGGCTGACGGCCGCCGTACTGGCCGGCGTCGACAGCAGTTTCGTGCTTGATCATCACCTCAACAACACCGAGGCGGTGGTACTGGCGCCGATCACCGACGGCCGGTGGAGCTGCGTCCAGTGGGGGACCCTGACGCCGCCGTTCTACCCGGAACCGGATGCCACACCGGTGACCGACGCGGTGGAGTCGGGCGCCGACCCGATGGGCTGACCGCCCAGGCCATCAGGTTCAGCTCGCCATGGCGGACGGTGCGCCGATCTCAGCGCACCCGCAGCCGACCGCGTCGCAGTCGACGACGAAGGCGTGCGGCATCAGCTCCGGGCTGCTGCAGCCCTCCTCGGTGCACTCCGACCGGCGCAACCAATGGCGAATGATCGTGCCGTGGCAGTGATCCAACCCCGCCCGGCACTCGCGGCAGTCTGTGCTCGTGCTCATGGGCCGTTCTTAGCACTGATCGCCGACAGATCCGCGCTGCCGCGCCCGTCAGATCCGGGTTAAGTTACTCAGGCCCAGCCGAGTTCGTGTAGCCGGTCATCGTCGATGCCGAAGTGGTGGGCGATCTCGTGCACGACGGTGATCTGCACCTCCTCGACGACCTGGTCCTCGGTGTCGCAGACGTCCAGCAGCGCGTCGCGGTAGATCGTAATGGTGTCCGGCAGCGAACCGGCGTAGTGGGAATCGCGTTCGGTCAACGCCACGCCCTCATACAGACCAAGCAGATCGGTTTCGTCGGGGTTGCGGTCGGCGACCAGCACCACCACGTTGTCCATCACGGCAGCCAGTTGCGACGGGACCAGGTCGAGCGCGTCGGACACCAGCTCGTCGAACCGTCGCGGATCCATCCGCACGGTCACCCGGCTATCCCCCGGGAGGGGGTGGTGGTGGCGGCGGGGCTTCCGGCGCGGGGGGCGGAGGTGGCGGCAAGAACGGTGGGGGTGCCTCGGGAGCCGGCGGTGGCGGGGCCTCGGGGGGCGGCGGTGCGGCCGGCGCGGGCTGCTCCGGCGGGGCCGGCGGCTGGCCCGGCAGATGCTGGTTGCCCTGCCGTTGGCTGCTCGATCCGTTCGACGATGATCCGTTCGACGAGGATCCGTTCGACGAGGATCCGCCCGACGAGCTGGATGATCCGCCGCCGGTGTTCGGAGTTATCGGGATCGGCGGCAGGTTGAGCCGCTCCGCCGGGATGTCCGGTGGGGGAACGGGCGGCTGACCGTTGATCCGCAGCGGCCCCTTGGCGCTGTTGAGCAATGTCGCCCAGCCGCCGTTGCCCAGGGTCGCCCCGATGCTGCAGGCAACCTGCCGGCTGCCCGCCGACCAGCTGGGCAACGACAGCGTGCTGTAAATCAGCGTCAGGGTAGTGCTGCGCAACTGCACCGGCGCGAGGTAGGCATCCGTCAGCCGGGTGCAGGAGTCCTTGATGAAGCCGTCCTGTTCGGGCTCTGCAGGCAGCGCGTCGGGGAACTTGGCGAGCAAGTTGACCGTGCCGGTGACCTCCATCGCGTGCGGCGCGGCGCAATCGACCGGAATGTCGGTGGGTTGATTGGTCGAGGGGTCGATGCCCAGGCAGGTGCCGTCCGGCCAGACCTTGGACTGGTCGACGTCGGCGACCCTGCCCTTGACGGCAATCTGTTCGTTGCCCGCGCCCGGTAGCTGCAAGCCGCACAGCATCCGCCGCTCTCCGGATTGCCGCCAGGCTTTGTCGCCGGACCACAACATGCTGATGATGAACTTGCTGTTGGGGTCGAACTTGGCGCCCAGATAGCGGCGCACTGCCGACTCGCACTGCTCTTGGCTGATCTGCTCGATCCGGATGGCAGACGGTGGCGGGGCGTCAGGGCCGTACTCCGACCCGGGGAACGTCCGCATGTCGATGGACTCGGCGACCTCGAACCGGTGCTCGTCCTTGCAGTCGACGATGGTCGCGGCTTCGGGCATCCGTTCCGGCCACATCAGGCAGCTACCGCTGCTGGCGTGGTTGAACGCGTCGTTACCCTTGGCGCCCGTGCTGGGCACCGGATCGATGTAGCCGGCCAGCCGACCGGGACCGCCCCCGATCGGAAGGGCGGTGACCAGCCCGGCGATGAGCAGCCCGCCCAGGGCGGTGAGCAGCAGCGCACGCCGGGTGGCCGAGGCCTGCAGGGCAGTCAGCCACTCGACCCGCGGTCGCCGAAGTCCCGGCCGGCGGGCCGGTGACTTGTGCTGCTCGGATGCGTTCGACATTGGCTCCATTCTGACAGGCCGACCAGGTCCCGTGACGGCTGTTGCAGAAGTAACGTCATGTGGTTGTCGCTGGCGGCTGCCTCACGCGTAGGGTTCTACGCCGTGATCGACCTCAAGCTGCTCCGCGAAAACCCGGACGCCGTGCGCCAATCCCAGCGGGCTCGGGGCGAGGACCCGGCACTGGTCGACACGCTGCTGGCCGCCGACACCGCTAGGCGGACCGCGATCTCGACAGCCGATTCGCTGCGCGCCGAACAAAAGGCCGCCAGCAAGAAGGTGGGTGCTGCTTCCCCCGACGAGCGGCCCGCGCTGTTGCAGCGGGCCAAGGAGCTGGCCGAGCAGGTCAAGGCCGCCGAGGCGCAACAGGCCGACGCCGAGGCGGCGTTCACCGCTGCCCACATGGCGATCTCGAACGTGATAATCAACGGTGTCCCGGCCGGCGGAGAGGACGACTACACCGTCCTCGACGTCGTCGGTGAGCCGGCCGCTCTCGACGATCCGAAAGACCACCTGGAACTCGGCGAGGCGCTGGGCCTGATCGACATGGAGCGCGGCGCCAAGGTGTCCGGCTCGCGGTTCTACTTCCTGACCGGTCGCGGGGCGTTACTGCAGCTGGGGCTGCTGCAACTGGCGGTACGGCTGGCGGCCGACAACGGTTTCATCCCGGTCATCCCGCCGGTGCTGGTGCGTCCGGAGGTGATGTCTGGCACCGGCTTCCTCGGTGCGCACGCCGACGAGGTGTACCGGGTGGAGTCCGACGACCTCTACCTCGTGGGTACCTCCGAGGTGCCGCTGGCCGGCTACCACGCCGACGAGATCCTCGACCTGTCCGGCGGGCCGCTGCGCTACGCCGGCTGGTCGTCGTGCTTCCGTCGCGAAGCCGGCAGCTACGGCAAGGACACCCGCGGGATCATCCGGGTACACCAGTTCGACAAGGTCGAAGGATTCGTCTACTGCACGCCCGACGACGCCGAGACCGAGCATCAGCGGCTGCTGGGGTGGCAGCGAGAGATGCTGGCCCGCATCGAGGTGCCCTACCGGGTAATCGACGTCGCCGCAGGCGATCTCGGCTCGTCGGCGGCACGCAAGTTCGACTGCGAAGCCTGGGTGCCGACACAGCGCGCCTACCGCGAGCTGACCTCGACGTCGAACTGCACCACGTTCCAGGCCCGCCGGCTGGCGACCCGCTACCGGGACGAGAACGGCAAGCCCCAGATCGCCGCGACCCTCAACGGCACGCTGGCCACCACCCGCTGGCTGGTCGCGATCCTGGAAAACCACCAACGGCCGGACGGCACTGTGCGGGTTCCCGACGCGTTGGTGCCATTCGTCGGCACCGAATTGTT
>Ga0335075_10008552_pt1 | contig 15667 bp, 12 predicted proteins | sample Lox_Sample_24_FD_206723 | JGI IMG/M metagenome (GOLD analysis project Ga0335075, IMG submission 206723) | Soil microbial communities from Loxahatchee National Wildlife Refuge, Florida, United States - Lox_Sample_2.4 | ecosystem: Environmental > Terrestrial > Soil > Wetlands | place: USA... | reverse complement strand
CGGCAGCGTGCGCAGCATCTCGGCCATGCCCACGGCCACCCAGCCGTCGCCGCGCCCCCAGTAGAACGGCACATCGGGCGCGTGATAGAAGAGCCCGCCCGGCTGCTGCAGCTTGTCCAGGTAAGCCACCATCTCCCTGGCGTCCCGGTCCAGATACTTCATATCGCCCGTCGCCCGGTATGCCTGGAGCTGCAGGATGTTGAGCATATACATGTCGTCGATCCAAAACCGTGTCTCGTGCGAGAGCCCGTCGGGCAGCGGATTCTCCCACTGCCGGTCGGCAAACGACAGCCCATAGTCCAGATACTTCTTTTGGTGGGTCTGCATGTAGATCTGCAGCGGCACTATTCCGAAGATCATGTCGTCCACATGGTCGCGGTGAGGAACCTTGTCGGCCTCCGCGCCGCCGGGCATCAACGGCTGGAAGCGCTGGATCAGCTCGTTCTGCAGCGCGTCGTCGTGCGTCAGTTGCGCAAAGGTCAGCGCCCCGTACCAGGTCCCGTTTTCGCTGTAAACGATGGTGCCCTTCCCCTGGTGAGGACTGGTCACAAAGTGCTCGGCGACGGCCTTCCCAACCTCCTGCGGCGAATACCCTGCCGGCCAGTTGCCGAAGTAATCCTGTTGCCCCCAGACGGCGGCGGTTCCGGCCGGCAGAAGCAGAACCAGCAGGGCGATCTTCGAACTAAATCTCATTCTTCCTCCGTTTCACATCCTTTGTATCCGCATACACTTCGATCAGGCAATCGCCAAATTTCAGGTGTGGGCCGGTCTACCCAGCACATGCCAATCGTTGCTCCGGCACGCTAAGATGTCTGCGTTGGTCGGCCTGCCCAGACGTTCACGAGAATCGAACCACTCCGGAACACCGTCGCTGTGTCCCCTGGAACCGGAGTTCTAAACCGAAGGCGAGGTAACGTGATGCAGATCAAATCCACACCCCGGCGCGACTTTCTCCGCCAGGCGGGACTCATGGGTTCCATGGCGATGATGGCCGGCCTTCCCGACGGCGCCATGGCGATGGGCGCCACGCCCGCGCGCATCGTCGAAGACGCAATCGCCCCGCAATCCGCTGAGGCACCCCAATATCACATCAAATTCGCCGTCTGCGGCATCAGCCACGACCACATCTACGGCATGATCGGCGCCATCCAGCGCGGCGGCGGCGAGCTGGTGGCCGCGTGGGGCGGCGAAGACGACAAGCTCGCCGCGTTCACCCGCCGCTTTCCCGCCGTCAAAATCGCCAGGACCCAGGACGAGATCCTCGACGACCCTGAAGTTCAGCTTGTCCTCACCTCGCAGGTCCCCGTCGAGCGCGCCGGCATCGCCATCCGCGCCATGCGCCGGGGCAAAGACGTACTCAGCGACAAGCCCGGCATGACCACCCTCGACCAGCTCGCCGAGGTCCGCAAAACCATCGCCGAAACCAACCGCATCTACGCCATCATGTACAGCGAGCTCCTCGAGGTCAAAGCCGCTGTCTACGCCGGGGTCCTCGTCCGCCAGGGCGCCATCGGCCGCGTCATCCAGACCATTAATATCGCGCCTCACCAGATCGTCCAGCATGGCGGCGACGCCGGCGGCGCCATGCCCCGCCCCGCCTGGTTCTGGGACCCCGACAAGTACGGCGGCATCCTCTGCGACATCGGATCCCATCAGGTCGACCAGTTCCTCTACTACACCGGCTGCAAAGAGGCTGTAGTCGTCGAGTCGCAGGTGGCCAACGTCCGTCATCCGCAATATCCGCGATTCCAGGACTTCGGCGACGTGGTCCTGCGCGGCGACCGCGGCTTCGGCTATGTCCGCCTCGACTGGTTTACCCCCGACGGCCTTGGCACCTGGGGCGACGGCCGCCTCTTCATCCTCGGCACAGACGGTTATATCGAAGTTCGTAAATACACCAACGTCGCCGTCAGCCACCGGGGCAACAACCTCTTCATCGTCGACTCCAAATCCGCCCGATCCATCGACTGCAACAACATGCCGTTGCCCTTCGGCCCCCAGTTCGTCGCCGACATCGTCAACCGGACGCACGAAGCGCAGGATTTGGATGAGTGTCTGCTGGCGGCAGAACTCGTGCTCAAAGCCCAGCAAAGCGCGACCTTCATCACGCTGCACGACTAAGCCAGTTGCGGAGCGATGCGGCCGAATCGGAGCACCCGGTCCGCCACGTTACTCTGAACTCGATGATCGTCCTCGAGCCCATCACCGACGCCAACGTGGCGGCCTTCAAAGCCGTGCGTCTACGCGCGCTTCAGGACACGCCTCTCGCCTTCGGCTCAACCTGGGCGCGCGAGAGCGCCTTCACGGACGAAGAGTGGCTCCAACGCGCCGCCGGCTGGAACGGCGCCCGCGGAATCGGCTATCTCGCCATCGATGCCGGAGCACTCTGCGGCATCGCCGGCTCGTTTCTCGATCCCGAAGACCCAACCCGCGCCCAACTCGTCTCCATGTGGACGGCTCCCGAATGCCGTCGCAGCGGCGTCGGGCGCATGCTCGTCGAAGCCATCGCCGGCTGGGCCCGCGGCCGCGGCGCCCGTACCCTACTGCTCATGGTCGTCTCGAACAACCAATCCGCCTTCCTCTTCTACGAGCGCCTGGGCTTCGCCCGCACGGGCCGCACCGGCCCCTACCCCAACGATCCGGCCCTGCTCGAATGGGAGATGCTGCGGCAGCTGTCCTAGTCCGGACCACTCTCAATGCCTTTACAGGCCCTCGCGGGTTTTGCCGTAAAATGCAGCTATGACCGACCGCATGTCCCTCCCGCTTGCCAAAGCTGACCCCGAGATCGCCGCCGCCATTGATCAGGAAACCCTCCGCCAGCACGAGGGTCTCGAGATGATCGCCAGCGAGAACTTCGTCTCCGAGGCGGTGCTCGAAGCGGCCGGTTCCATCTTTACCAATAAATATGCCGAGGGCTACCCCGGCCGCCGCTATTATGGCGGCTGCGAGTTCGCCGACGTCGTGGAGAATCTCGCTCGCGACCGCGCCCGCCAACTCTTTGGCGGCGAGCACATCAACGCGCAGCCCCACTCCGGCTCCCAGGCCAACGCCTCGGCTATGGCCGCTGTTCTCCAGCCCGGCGACACCATCCTCGGCCTTGACCTTTCGCACGGCGGCCATCTCACCCACGGCCACCGCCTCAGCTTCAGCGGCAAGCTCTATCGCCCCACCTTCTACCACGTCCGCAAAGATACCGAGCAGATCGACTACGACGAGCTAGAAGCCGTCGCCGAAAAAGAACGTCCCAAGGCCATCATTGGCGGCGCCAGCGCCTATCCCCGCTTCTGGGACTTCGCCCGGATGCGCCAGGTCGCTGACAAAGTCGGAGCCGTTTACATCTTCGACATGGCGCACATCGCCGGCCTCGTCGCCGGCGGCGTCCATCCCTCGCCGGTACCCCACACCCATATCACTACCACCACTACTCACAAAACCCTCCGCGGCCCCCGCGCCGGCCTCATCATCTCTGCGGCCAAATTTGGTGAGGTCGACCTGGCCAAAGAGATCGACAGGGCCGTCTTCCCCGGCCAGCAGGGAGGCCCTCTTGTCCACATCGTCGCCGCCAAAGCAGTAGCCTTTGGAGAGGCACTCCGTCCCGAGTTCCGGACCTACGCCGCCCAGATCGTTTCCAACGCCAAAGCCCTCGCCGAAGCACTGAGTGCGGCGGGGTTCCGGCTGGTCTCAGGTGGTACAGACAATCACCTCATGCTCGTCGATGTCTTCGAGAAGGGTATCCTTGGCTCCGATGCCGAGCTCGCGCTCGGCAAAGCCGGCATCACCGTTAATAAGAACTCCATTCCGTGGGACACCAACCCTCCGCTCAAGCCCTCGGGTATTCGCGTGGGCACCCCGGCGCTCACCACGCGCGGCATGAAGGAAGCCGAGATGCGCACCATCGCGAAGTGGATCGCGAAGGCCCTCGAGCAGCGTAACGACGATGCCGCTCTCGACCGCATCCGTCACGAAGTCGCGGAGCTGGCCAACCAATTCCCGCTTTACGCCTGGCGCCGCGCTCCTGAGGCTGTAAGCGCGTAGCCAGGGCACACTCAAACGCTAGGGCCGGTTCGCTGTGCATCAATTCGCGCCGGCGTAGCTCGATTTCGGTTGCTCCTGTGCATCTGCCGTAGCTAGGATGGCGTGTCCGGGAATCGGTTTGTCTGTGGGCCTTCGGTCAGCTCCCATCCCGTATCTTTCGCTGTTGCTGGCCGCCCGGAGTTCCTTTCTCGATTTCATGGCCCTCGGTGAATACGTTCTGACTTAGCAGATCTCGTGTATCGAGGCAATCACTATCTCAGCGTCTCAGGAGGAATTCATGCACGGTACACGAATTGTGTGGATAGCAATGCTCCTGTTTGCGGTGCCCGCGATTGCACAGCACCAGGGCAGGCCACAAAAGCCGCCCTCTCACGGGCCCAGCGCTTACAAAGGTGCGCCGCAGCCATCGGGCCCCCAGCGTAACTACGCTGACAAACCCGGCCATCCCAACGCACCGCATGTCGACGGGAAGACGTGGGTAGGCCACGACACCGGCCCCAACGACCCTAACTATCATCTCGACCAACCCTGGCAGCACGGGCACTTTGACGGCGGATTCGGTCCTTCCCACCGCTGGACGCTTGCTGGTGGCGGCCCGGGCCGTTTCTGGTTCGGCGGATGGTACTGGAGCGTCGCGCCGGCTGATGCGGCTTTCTGCAATGGATGGTTGTGGGGATCCGACGTGATCATCATCTATGATGATCCGGATCACGTGGGCTGGTACCTCGCCTATAACGTGCGCCTCGGCACCTATGTGCACGTCATGTACCTCGGAACCTAGCTAAGATACACGCGTTCCGACTTCTTCCAGAGCTCAGAGCTGGCTGCCTGGTCGGCACTGAGCTCTTCCATGGGCGAGAACTAAGTTACCAAAGTCGCTTCTGCAATCCGCACATGCACCAGTCTGAGTTATGCTTAAGTTATGGCTATTGATTCAATCCTCTCCCAAATCGATTCCGAGATTGCACGGCTTACCCAGGTTCGCTCACTGCTTGTCAACGCCGGCAACATCGCCGTTACAGTGAAGAACGGCAAAGCAAAGAAAGCGCCTGCGAAAACGAAGGCGGCGAAGAAGCGCGTTCTGAGCGCCGAAGCACGCAAGCGTATTGCGGAAGCGCAGCGCAAGCGCTGGGCAGCTCAAAGGGCGAAGACCAAGAAGGAAGCCTGACGGCAAGTCTGCCTGACTCGCCGGTGCCGGTCATTGCTGGCGAAGAGGAGCCGATTGCCGCGCGCATTGAAAACACAATCTGCCATACTGCGCCGCGCAGGGCACTCTTCAGCGCATCGAGGGGATGTTGTCATTCCATGCGGCGGGCGTGAGGAGTTGCGCTCTTTTTCGGCGTTATAGCGGCGCGGGCTCGTCTCTTCTATCCCGCGTCTTCGGCAGATTGCCGGTGCCGGGGAGCCACGAGTCTACATCTGCCCCACGCCGCTCATCACTAACATGCGCGGCTCGGTCATCTCCTCGATCGCCGACCGGATTCCCTCTCGACCAAGTCCCGAATCCTTCACACCGCCATAAGGCATCGGGTCCAGCCGCCACGCCGGTGTATCTCCGACGATCACCGCGCCCACTTCCAGCTCGCGATACGCAGTCAGAATCCGGCCTGCATCCCGCGTCAACAATCCCGCCTGCAATCCGTACTTGGAGTGGTTCACTTCGGCCAGCGCCTGCTCAAAATCGTCGTAGGGTTCCACCGCAACCAGCGGCCCGAAGACCTCTTCGTCGCGTACTTTCATTCCCGGCCTCGTCCCCGTCAGGATGGTTGGCGCAAACAGCGATCCGTTGCGCTCGCCCCCGGCGACAATCTTCGCGCCGCCATCAACGGCCTCCTGCATCCAGGCTTCCACGCGCTCTGCATCGCTCGCCCGGATAAGGGGGCCGACCTCGGTCGCCTCATCCAATGGATTGCCCGAGACGATCTTCCCCGTGTGTTCCACCATCTTCCACAAAAATGTGTGAAAGACGCTCCGCTCGACAAACACGCGCTGCGCGCTGATGCACGACTGGCCAGCGTAGCCGAAGGCGGCGTGGGTCGTGCGCAGGGCCGCATCGTCCAGGTCGGACCAGTCGGCATGCACGATCAGGGCCGCGTTGCCTCCCAGTTCGAGGAGCACGCGCTTCCGGCCCGAGTGCGCCTTCAGCTCCCATCCCACCTTCGCCGACCCGGTAAAACTCACCAGCTTGATCCGGTCTTCCTTCTCCGCCAGCCAGGCCGTATCCGCGTTGCTCAGCGGCAGCACCGCCAGCGCCTCTTCGGGCCATCCCGCCTTCAGGACCACCTCGCCCAGCGCCAGTGCGGTAAACGGCGTCTGGGGCGCGGGCTTCACGATCATCGGGCACCCGGCGGCCATCGCCGGCGCCAGCTTATGCGCCACCAGGTTCAGCGGAAAGTTGAACGGCGTGATCGCCAGTACCGGCCCGCGCGGAAACCGCTGCACCAGTCCCCACCGGCCCTCGTTGCCCTCGGTCAGGTCCAGCGGCAAGCTCTCGCCGCCCAGCCGCGCCGCTTCTTCCGCCGCCGTCTTGAAGGTCAGCACGGCGCGATCCACTTCAACGCGCGCCTGCCGCACCGGCTTCCCGGCCTCGGCCACAATCAACTGCGCGAACCGCTCCTTCTGCTCGATGAGGGCCGCTGCCACGTCCTCGAGGATCTCCCGGCGTTTCCAGCGGGGCAGCGCCCGCGTCCTGCGGATGCTCGCCACCGCGTGGCTCACGGCCTGGCGTGCGTCCGCCCGCGTCGCCACCGTCACCCGCCCCACCAGTCCCTGATCCCAGGGCGAGCGTACCTCCAGCACCTCGCCGTCGCTCCATTCCTTGCCGCACAGCAAAAATCCCGTCTGCGTCCCCGGCCGCATCTTCATGGCGTTGCCGCTCCTTCACAGGCTCTTCAATCATCCATGTTACAGGCGTATCTCCGGCCGCGATCGCAGCCTGCACCTTCGAAGGCGCACTCCAACTCAAACATGCGCTCCCATCTTCCCCTTACGCTCCTCTGCGATAGACTCCTTCCATGATCCACGACGGCCGCAGCCGCAAGCTTCCCTTTAACCCCGACGAAGCCCTCGCCCACCTCCGCGCCGGCGACGCCAAACTCGCCGCCCTCATCGATCGCGCCGGTCCCTTCACGCTGCGTCTCGATCCCTCGCCCTCACCCTTCGAGTCCCTCCTCGAATCGATCCTCTATCAGCAGCTTCACGGCAAGGCCGCTGCCACCATCCATCGCCGCGTCTGCGAGATCTATTCGGGCGATCCTTCGCCCCAGGCCCTGATTGACACGCCTGAGGAACGGCTACGCGCCGCCGGCGTCAGCTCCAACAAAATTCGCGCCCTCAAGGATCTTGCCGCCCGCACCCTCGACGGCACTGTTCCCTCGCACCGCGCCATCCTCAAGATGTCCGACGCCGAGATCGTCGAGCGCCTCACCGAGGTCCGCGGCATCGGCTCCTGGACCGTCGAGATGCTCCTGATCTTCCGTCTCGGCCGCCCTGACGTCCTTCCCGTCACCGACTATGGCGTACGCAAAGGCTTCGCCCTCACCTTCATGCGCATTCCCAAATCCCGCGCCATCGCCGCCGCCGATCTACCCAAACCAGATATCATCTTCCGCCGCGCCCAGCGCTGGGCGCCTTACCGCTCCGTCGCCAGCTGGTATCTCTGGCGCGCCTGCGATGTGGTCAGCAAAGGCCCGCCGGCGGGCCGTTCGAGCCTACAATAGCCACAGCGGCAGGCCGCGACCATCATGCTGCCCCGCAGCGAGATTCTGATGCCTCCTATCAAACGCTTCATTTGCATTCACGGCCACTTTTATCAGCCGCCCCGCGAGAATCCCTGGCTCGAAACCGTGGAGACGCAGGACTCCGCCGCTCCGTACCACGACTGGAACGAGCGCATCTGCGCCGAGTGCTACGCCCCCAACGGCGCCGCCCGCATCGTCAACGGCAGAAACCTGATCATCCGCATCCTCAACAACTACGCCCGCATCAGCTTCAACATCGGTCCCACCCTCCTCAGCTGGCTCAAGGAGAATGCGCCCCGCACCTATCGCATGATCCTCGATGGCGAGCGCCGCAGCCGCAAATCATTTCGCGGCCACAGCGCCGCCATGGCGCAGATCTACAACCACGTGATCATGCCCCTGGCCAGCAGCCGTGACCGCATCACGCAGATCCGCTGGGGCATCGCCGACTACATCGCCAACTACGGCGAAGAGCCCGAAGGCATGTGGCTCCCCGAGACAGGCGTCGACGACGAATCCCTCGAACTGCTTGCCAACCACGGCATCAAGTTCACCCTCCTCGCCCCCAGCCAGTGCAAGCGCGTGCGGCCACTCAAAGAAGAGGCCGAATGGACCAATACACCCGACGCCTCTGTCGACTTCACCCGTCCCTATCTCGTCCGCTTCGATTCCGGCGTCTCCATCGCGGTCTTCTTTTACAACGGCCCCGTCTCCCGCGCCATCGCCTTTGAAGGCCTGCTCAACTCCGGCGAGCACTTCGCCGCCCGCCTCAAAGCCCAGTTCAAAGAAGGCCCTCAGCCCCAGCTCGTCAGCGTCGCCACCGACGGCGAATCGTACGGCCATCATCACAAGCACGGCGAGATGGCCCTCGCCTACGCTCTCCGCCTCCTCGAACAGGACAAGACCGTCAAAGTCGCAACCTTCTCGAGCTTCCTCGAACAATTCCAGCCCGATTACGAGTGCGAGATCTACGAGGACACCTCCTGGAGCTGCGCCCACGGCATCGAACGCTGGCGCTCCGACTGCGGCTGCAGCGGCGGCCGCCCCGGTTGGAACCAGAAGTGGCGCGCTCCCCTTCGCCAAGCCCTCGATGAGCTGCGCGACGCACTCGTTCCGCTCACCGAACAGGTGGGGCCGCAGCTCTTCCTCGACGTCTGGGCCGCCCGCGACGCCTACATCACCGTCATCCTCGACCGCAGCACGGAGTCCGTCGACCGCTTCCTCGCCGCCCACGCCCGCCACGAGCTCGCGCCCGAAGAGCGGCTGCGCGCCCTCGAGCTCATGGAGATGCAGCGCCACGCCCAGCTCATGTACACCAGTTGCGGCTGGTTCTTCGACGATATCTCCGGTATCGAAGCCGTGCAGATCATCGCTTACGCGGCCCGCGTCCTCCAGTTAGCCGAGCACGTCTTCGGCGAACAGGGAAGCGCCCTTGAGGCTCCGTTCCTTGCGCGTATGGCGGAAGCCGCCTCCAACGTGCCCGGCAAAGGCAACGGAGCCGACATCTACAAAGCCTGCGTCGCCGCCAAACAGCTTCACCTCGAGCAGGTCGCCGCCCACTACGCCATCAGTTCCATCTTCTCGGCGTTCGCCGACGAAACCGATCTCTTCTGCTACCGCGTCCGCCGCATCTCGTTCGACATCTACACCTCCGGCCGTGGACGTCTGGCCCTCGGCCGCGCCCACATCACCAACGTCATCACCGGCCGGCAGCAGTCATTTTCCTTCGCCGTTCTCCACTTCGGCGACCAGAACATCACGGCCGCGGTGCGTCCCTACTCCGACGCCGATGCAGGCGCCTTCGAAGCCTTTGCCGCCGAGACTGCGCAGTCGGTCCAGGATGCCGACTTTCCCCAGGTCATTCGCCAGATCGACCGCTATTACGGCCGCGTCGAGTACTCCCTGATTTCGCTCTTCTCCGACGAGCAGCGCCGCATCATCCACCTCATCCTCAACTCCACTCTCTGGGACATCGAGAACTCCTTTTCCACGATCTACCAGGACCACGCCAGCCTGCTCCACTATCTTTCGCACGCCGGCCTGCCCAAGCCGCCCGCGCTGGCCTTGGCCGCCACCTTCGCCGTCAACGCCGGCCTCCGCCGCGTCCTCGAGGCCGACCCCATCGACCAGGCGCAGTTGCGCTCCTACCTGTCCCTCGCCAAAGCCGATCAGGTCCAGCTCGAAACCGCCAACCTTTCCTACATCGTCGATCAGCGCATGAAGCGCGCCATGGTCGAGCTGCAGATGTCCTCAGGCTCGCTCGAAATCCTCGACCGCACCGTCGTCCTCGCCCGCATCCTCGTCGAGCTGCCCTTCGAGCTCAACCTCTGGCAGGCCCAGAACATCTGGTACGAGATCTTTCGCACCGCGCCCTACGCCCTCACCTCGCTCGCCGAGGAAAGCCGCGGCGCCTGGGACGCGAGTTTCCGCGAGCTCGGCTGCTGTCTTTCCATCGATTGCAGTTCAATCGCAGCCGACGATTCGCTGTTGGCGGCGGCACTCGATCAGCGGAGATCGCCGACAGATCCACGCGAAGGCCCATGAATGTCGGCCCGTTTCGCCAGATTTCCTCATACGCCTCAGGCTCTCTGGTCAGGAAGGCCTTTGCCTCTCTCCGGGACAGGCTCACGGTCATGGTTTTGCATCCCAATTCCACAGCGACGAAGCGCTTTCCGGCAACTTTGAATCCGGCAATGCAGCGGGCGGCTCGAACAGGGGGCTCTTCCTCCACCTGCGGCAGAGCCATAGCAGTAGTGCGAATATCGCCGAGTATGATCACGTGAAGTGCTCACGCCGCCGAGCACGCAACCGTTTCGGTTGTCCGCAATTCGGATCCGCCTTGTAATCGCAGCCGGCGCTGTTATAGCGGTCAGTTTGTCGGCGATGCTTCCCCGAGTGTGTTCTGTATCGAGGTCAGCGGACGTTGCCGGCTTTCATCGCCGGGTAGGCAGCTGGTTAGGGCCTTCCATGAGAAGGCCTGTCTGTTAACGCTATTCGGGCGAACGGCGCGGTCAACGTGGCCAGCGTTTTTCAGCGAAGATAAATTGATAGCTATGATGCTCTGCGGCCAGCACACGGGCCATGCGCTCGTTGGCCAGCACCCAGTCGTGCATGCCGTCGTGCATCACGACAGGACGCAGGACGTCTGGAGCGAAAGCACGCAACTCAGTCGCTCAGTATCCCTGTCTCCGGTGATGGACGATGTATCGCCCGATCATCCAGCCGACGGCGCTGCCCACCAGCACGTCGGACGGAAAGTGCTGACGCCCGAGGACGCGCGCGGCGCTCACGCCCGTCGCCAGACCGTAAGCAGTGAGTTGGGTCAGAACGCCGTTGTATTCGGAAGCAATCACGGCCGCCGAAGACCAAGCGATCATGCTGTGGGTTGAAGGGAATGAGGAATCCAGGCCGACGCTGGACTGAAAGAACTTGCCCCGCGCGTCGTCTACAGCAGGCCGCTCGCGCTCTGAGACGAGTTTCATCACCTCGTCCACGGCGAGGCTGTCAACCATCGCTTCCCCTCCGAGGATTCCGGTCTCGGTGGCATGGGCATCGTGGTGGATGCGTCCCAAGCCGTAGAAGATCGCGGGCGCGGCGACAAATCCGCCGGTCAGCCCGGTGGAAGCCGTGACCGCGTGGTTGTTGAGCAACGTATCTATGGGCACATGCTCGGCCATCACCTGGTGATCCGTGGTTGCCACGACCGCTGTTGCAAGTACCAGGAGCAGAGGGCCAGCAGCATTGGAACTGTTCAGGTGCGCGGGACTGGTCCAGATTGCCAACTGGTCGGAGAGAATATGTCGCGGAGTGCCGGCTACCGTTACTTCATGGCTTGAATGGTTGTGCGGCTGCGGCGCATCCGGCAGTGTGCCGCTTGGGCTTTGTGCAAAAGCACAATTGGCTATCGCCAGGAAAAGCAATAAGTTAAGAGCAATTGACCGCGCCGGCATGAGCAGACCTTCCTCTTCATACTACAGTTCACGGAATCGTTGCACGCCGATAGAAACAACTAAATGGAGAAGATGAACAAAACGTCATTCCCATCCATCGCCAGCATCTCCGGGTCGCATTCGCTAAGGCTCTGCAATGTTGATTCGAGCCGACGACACAGGCTGCCTTTCTCCTTTGCCCATCCCGCAGCGAGCGGCAGATTGAGAGCCACGCGGAGAGACAACACGAAAGATCAAGTACGAGCAACCGCCGGTGAGTAAGTTGAATCGCAGGGAGCCCCCGAGACCAGCGGAAGCGCAACTGCGATTCGCGCGCCGCCCCGGTCTGGATTCTCAGCGGTCACAGCGCCGCCATGCGCGCGTGCGACCGCATCTACAAAGGCCAGGCCGAGTCCGTGCCCGTTCGACCCGCGCCCTTTTACCCGGCGCTCGAAGAGTTGGGCAAGCACTTCAGGATCGAATCCCGGGCCATCGTCTTCGAATACGATCGATGCCGCTTCGTCCGACGACAATAAGCCGATGCGTACGGTACAGTTGGCGGGCAGGTGTTTCAGTTCGTTGTCGAGGAGATTGGCAATCATGCGATGAAGGAGCGCGGGGTCGGCGAGAACGCGCAATGGGCCGCTACTTTGCATTTCGACTTTCAGGCCCTTCTCGGACATCGACGGCTCGTAAAGATCGATCATCACGCGAAGCAACTCGTCGAGATCGACCTGGCTGCGCGCGACCCGCAGGGCGTCTGCCTTGGCTTCAGCAACATCGAGCGACTTATTCAGGAAGTCGGTCAGGCGGTCGAGCTCATCGATAGCGGAAACGATGGCTTCATCCCGCTCTTCATCCGCGGCAGTAAGAGACGACTCAAGCTTGCCGCGAATCGCGGTGAGGGGGCTGCGCAGATCGTGAGCCAGCGAATCGGTGATGGTATGGAGCTGGTGCATCGATCTTTCGATGCGGTCGAGCATGTTGTTGAGCGTCAGCGCAAGCTGGCTTACTTCGTCGCGGCGCCGCGCCACCGGTACTCTTGCGTTCAGGTCGGAATGGCCGATCGTCGAAGCCGCTTCAGTAATGTTGCGAACGTGGCTCAACATGCGCCGGGTGGAGAAGAAGACCATGCCAAAACCGAGCAGCACCAGCAGCAGCCACAACAGGAAGAAGCGCAGGCGCAGGTCTTTGAGTACGCGCAGGTCGTCGCGCTCGGAGAGCCCCAGATAAATCCGGCTGCCGTCTTTGATGGGAATGGAGGCAACGCGAAAGGGCACGGCAAATCCGGGTACGCGGAGGTCGGTGGGATGGTCGGAAAGTATTCGTACCGCTTCGATTGCTTTGAGGGCGGTATCGCCGCTTCCGATGCCTACCCACAGTTTCAATGCGCCGTCCCGGCCCGTTTGAAGAAAGAACACCGAATCGTTGAAATTGTCTTCCGAGGGCAGGCGATTGGGCACTTCTCTGGTTGCCAGTTCGGCGACTTCGCTCACCACGCGGCTGTAGAGCGCGTTCTTAGGGGTGTGTTCGGCGACGTCGCCCAGCACTTCGACCTCGCCGGAAAGCCAGGCGTCAGTGCGCCGCTGAATGTCGCTGGCGACAAAGTCCTGGAGAAAGACGAAGAACACGAGGGTGCCGCAAGCAAAGGCAAAGGTGGCCCACAACGAGATGCGCCACGCCGCGCTGCGGATGCGCGGCTTACCTGTCTTTGAGGACATAACCCACTCCACGCATCGTCCGGATCAGCGGCTGCTGGCCGGCGCCGTCCACCTTGCCGCGCAGGCGATAGATGTGCACGTCGACGACGTTGGTGTCGGGTTGAATGCGCATGCCCCACACCTTGTCGAGGATCATGGAGCGCGTGACGACCCGCCCGGCATTTCTGCACAGATACTCGAGGAGGACAAACTCCTGCTGGGTAAGCTGCAAAACCTGCCCGCCGCGCGCGGCTTCGCGGCGCAGAAGATCCAGTTCCAGGTCGAGCACGCGCAGGCGCGTGGCCTCGCCGCCTTTGGGGCTGTTGCGCTTGAGCAGGTTGCGCAGGCGGGCCAGCAGCTCGGCCAGCGCGAAGGGCTTGGTGAGATAGTCGTCTCCGCCCTGCTCAAGGCCGCGGACGCGGTCGTCGACCGAGCGGCGCGCCGAAAGGATGAGCACCGGGGCGCTTACGCCCATCTGGCGAAGATGAAGAATCAGGCCGATGCCGTCCTGGTCGGGGAGGCCAAGATCGACGATGAGAATGTCGAATGGGCCTTCGGCTGCAAGCCGCGCGGCGGTTTTGCCGTCGGATGCTGCCTCAACTTCGTATCCTGCCTCTTCGAGCGACCGCCGCAGGAAACTCTGGATTTCGACTTCGTCTTCCACCAGCAGGAGCCGCATGGATGGATATTAGTGCATTTGTCCAAGCAAGCGCATTGCTTCGGCGGTTGGGAGGCCGCGCGTGTGAACGCCGCTTTCACCAAGATGAACATGCTGTCATTCTTACGTTAGGCCAGCGTCATCTGTGTTGGATATGGTGTGAAGATGAACAAAACGTAAGGGAGTGCGAACGCTTTCGGCGCTTCCCAAATCGTTCGGGGTTCCGTCTCATCTCAGAGTTGAGGAACGGCTGGATCTGTAGCAGCGGTGCAGATATTTCGCGGGAGCAGCTCGATTCCAGACGCAGCCAGGTTCGCCGGCTCGAGGACCAGCTCGCATGAATATGAAGACTGTGACAGGCGCGATTGGGAGGGCAACGCTGACGTTTGCGATGCTGGTACCGCAATTGTCGCAAGCGCAAACGCCCGCATCCAATTCCGTGCCTGCATCAAGTCCGGCGCAGAGTCAGGGCGTGCAACAGCCTGCCGCCCAGCAGAAGCAGTCCGGATCGTCAGGCCTGCCCAGCGCCCCGGCGCCGTCGCAGGCGCCGCAGGAGCCGTCGCTCCAGGACCTCGGCTTCAGCCAGCAGCAGACGCAGTCGAATCCCGCGCTGCAGGCCAAGCTGAACCGGCGGACGAAGATGCTCAAGATCCACCAGCGGCTCGGCCTGATCACGGTCGCGCCCATGGTCGCCGATCTGATCACCGGTCCGATGGCCAAGGCGAAAGGCAAGAACGGCCAGATCATCCAAGAGCCCACCTCGACCAATCTGGATCTGCACGCGGCGTTGGGCAGCACCACGGCCGCGCTTTACTTTACCACCGCCTACTATGCGATGTTCGCGCCCAAAATTCCGGGCGTACAGAAGCGCGGAGCCATTCGCATGCATGAGGCTCTGGCCTTCATTCACGGGCCGGGCATGATTCTCACGCCAATCCTCGGCGCCATGGCCTTCAACCAGGAACAGAACGGCGAAAAGGTCCACGGCATCGCATCTGCGCATGGCGCCGTGGCAACGGTCACCGCCATTGCCTACGGAGCTTCGATCGTCGCGGTGGCGTGGCCGATCCACCTGAAATTCTGGGAGAAGCGATGAAGTTCAGAATGCTGGCTGTGATGCTTTTACTCGGGGCATTCCCCGCTTTTGCGCAGAGAGCTTCGCAGTGGATGCTGGTTCAATCGACGCTTACGTATCACGTGTCGTCGCCTGTGCACCAGGTAAGTGGGGTGAGTCACGCGGCCAAAGGCAAGGGCATTTGCCAGGACGGCCAATGCAATTTTCTGGTCGCCGCGCCGGTGAAGTCGTTCAGCTCGGGTGACAGCAACCGCGACCTTCATATGATCGAGGCGACGCGCGGGGCCGACAATCCGATGGTGGCGGTGCGCGCGAAGTTCCCGGAGGATGAGCTTCAGCAGTCGACAATTTACGCCGATCTCAATGTTCAGTTTGCCGGGCAGACCGCGCACTACGCGCACGTGCCGTTTCAACGGGAGTCACAGGGAGACGAGGTGCGCATCACGGGCACGTTGCCGTCCACTTGCTCCGATTTCAAATTTCGGCGGCCGTCGTTTCTGGGCATGTCCATAAGCAACGAAATTCCCGTA
>Ga0335075_10008551_pt1 | contig 15667 bp, 9 predicted proteins | sample Lox_Sample_24_FD_206723 | JGI IMG/M metagenome (GOLD analysis project Ga0335075, IMG submission 206723) | Soil microbial communities from Loxahatchee National Wildlife Refuge, Florida, United States - Lox_Sample_2.4 | ecosystem: Environmental > Terrestrial > Soil > Wetlands | place: USA: Florida... | reverse complement strand
TTCGTCATCTTCCTCGAACACTACCGACTTGCGCCGGGTGGTATCAGGGCGGCCGCTGCGGCCCGGCCCGGCCGAGTCGCGCGCCGGGGACTCGACAGCATCATCCGGGCTGGCGTGGCGGGGCGCCGGGATGCGCTCGGCAGCCGCGGCCTCGCTCATCGCGCCGTCAGCATTGCCTGACGCGCTGGTTGGCGGCCCGCCGTTCACCGGGACAGCAGGCCGCGCAGTCGCGGCAGCGGCTGACTCGTCCGGCTCACCAGCGCCGGCCGGTGCCGCAGGCCTGCCATCGCCGAGCTGGAACGGCCGCCAGTCAGCCGGTCGTCCCGGGGAAGGTTCGCCTGGGGAGGCCCCGCCCGAGGAGGTTCCGGCGTGGCCCGGTGCCGTCGGGGCGGACGGCAGGGCGTTCGCGGCCGCACTGTTCGGGGCTGCACCGTTCGGGGCCGCACCATTCGGCACTGCACTGTTTGCGGCCGCACCGTAGGGCGCTGCGCTGTACGCAGTCGTCCGTGGCCGTGGCCGCCCGGGCTGCGGTTCGTCAAAGCCTGCCGCGATGACGGTGACCCTGACCTCGTCGCCGAGTGCGTCGTCGATGACTGCGCCGAAGATGATGTTGGCGTCGGTCGCGGCCGAGTTCGCGACGAGCTGCGCGGCTTCGTTGATCTCGAACAGGCCGAGATCCGAGCCGCCCTGGATGGACAGCAGCACGCCGTGCGCGCCATCGATGCTGGCCTCCAGCAGCGGGCTGGAGATCGCCATCTCGGCCGCTGCAACCGCACGGTCATCGCCACGGGCGGTGCCGATGCCCATGAGCGCTGAACCTGCTCCGGACATAACCGACTTCACGTCAGCGAAGTCGAGGTTGATCAGGCCGGGCGTGGTGATCAGGTCAGTGATGCCTTGGACACCGGAGAGCAGCACCTGGTCGGCGGCCTTGAACGCGTCCAGCACGCTGACATGGCGGTCAGAGATCGACAGCAGCCGGTCATTGGGGATCACGATGAGGGTGTCGACCTCGCTGCGGAGCCGCTCGATCCCGGTGTCAGCCTGCGCTGCGCGGCGCTTGCCCTCGAAGCCGAACGGCCGGGTCACCACGCCAATCGTCAGCGCCCCGAGAGCCCTGGCGACCTCGGCCACCACCGGTGCCCCGCCGGTGCCCGTCCCGCCGCCTTCGCCTGCAGTCACGAACACCATGTCCGCGCCCTTGAGGACTTCCTCGATCTCCTCGCGGTGATCCTGGGCTGCCTTCGCGCCAATGTCAGGATTGGCCCCCGCGCCTAGACCCCTGGTTAGCTCCCGCCCGACGTCGAGCTTGACGTCGGCGTCGCTCATCAGCAGCGCTTGGGCGTCGGTGTTGATCGCGATGAACTCAACCCCTCTGAGTCCTTCTTCGATCATCCGGTTAACGGCGTTGACACCGCCCCCGCCGATACCGACAACCTTGATGACCGCCAGGTAGTTCTGCGGTGCTGCCACGAGGAGCAAACCCTTCCGCTCGTCTTACCGCCAGGGGGAGAATTCCCGCAGTCCCCCAGCGCCACCCCCGGCGCGATTCCGGCCCATAAAACTCTCACCCTCAACTTGAGATTTAGAGTTATGTAAAGCTGGCGACTGATAGGGACAGTAGGGTTGCGCGCATCCCCAGGTCAACCACTGGTAGCTCTCCGGGCCCGGCGTGTCGTCAGTCGCCGCCGCCGAGATGGGCTGGCTGCCGGTCGCGTGACAGGCATCAGCCTTCCGTCACTGCCGTGCTCGGATCACTGATGTCGTAGTAGCGCGCGTGCTTGCGCAGCAGCATTCCGAGCTCGGCCAGCTTCTGTGCCGGATCGCCCGCGCCGCCCCACAGCACCGTTATGCCGCCGGTCAAGTGCAGCGTGACGGAACTTGCCGACGCAGCCGAAACCGACGCGATCCGGTTGCGCAGGTTGCCAGGCAGCTGCCCGAACACAGCCGCAGCGGCGCTGACAGCGGGGTTGCCTCTCAGCACGGCCGGCGCGGCCGACAGCAGCGGCATCGACACGGGCCTGCGTGTCGCCCGCCTGACGGTAACTCCGTGCGAATCGATGAGCTGATATCCGCCGGGCGCGCCGACTGCGAACACGGGCGTTCGCTCGCGCACGGTGATGACGATCGTGTCCGGCCAGGACCGGCCCACCGTGGCGGACAGCACAGGGGCGAGCCGCTCGACGCGCCGGGCGGCCGCTGCCGTGTTCAGCGTGGCGAGCGGCGCGCCGGTCCTGATCCCGGCCGCGTGGCGCACCTGCGCTGCGGTGACCAGCCGGTTGCCGGTCACCTGGATGTGCCGCACCACCAGCAAGCTCGAGCCGAGCAGTGCCCAGGCGGCTCCAGCCAGGATCGCCAGCACCAGAAAGCCGAAGAAGACCGTCCGGCCTGGACCGACATGAGCACGGTCGGCATGGCCCCGGGCGGCCGCGGCCGTGCCGCTGCGGCTGGCGGGGAACTCGTCGTTCCCGCCGTCAGAATCCGGGTCGGCCGCATGCAGCTGCCGGGTGCTCACAGCTCCCCTGCCCGGTCCCGCAGGGCCGCCACAATCAGCGGCCCGAGCCGGGTGACGTCGCCCGCACCCATGGTCAGCACCAGGTCACCAGGTTTGGCGAGGCTCGCTGCCGCAGCTGGCACCGCGGCGCGGTCGGGCATGAAAGCCGCGCGCCCGCCGGGCACGGCGTCGCTGATCAGCTTGCCGGTGACGCCCGGCTCGGGATCCTCACGGGCCGCGTACACGTCGAGGACCAGCACCTCGTCGGCAGTGCCGAGAGCCGCGCCAAAGTCGGCGGCGAAGAGCCTGGTCCGGCTGAACAGGTGGGGCTGGAAGATCGCGATCACCCGGCCGCCGGCCGCTACTTCGCGGGCGGCGGCCAGATCGGCCGCAAGCTCGGTCGGATGATGGGCGTAACTGTCGATCACCTGAACACCGTCGGCCTCGCCGGTCAACTCCATCCGGCGCCGTGCTCCCCGGTAGCCAGCCAGCCCGGCGACGGCGTCCCCGACTGCGACGCCGAGCTGCACCGTCAACCCGAACGCGGCGGCTGCGTTCAGCGCGTTATGCCGTCCCGGTACCGCGATCTCAAGCCGGACCGGGCCAGCCCCGGCCAGCACCGTGCCCGGACCGCCAGTGACCGTCAGCGCTGTGTGCATGCCCCGGGTCTCGATCTGCGCGATCTGGTACGAGGCGCCGTCGGCGGTTCCGTAGGTCAGGGCGGTCACACCTGGTGGCACCGCGCTGGTGAGCGCTCGCGCGCCGGGGTTGTCGGCGCAGGCCAGCAGCACGCCACCGGGCTGGATCCGGCGCGCGAACGCCGCGAACGCCGATTCGATCGCCGCCAGCGTGCCGTAGTTGTCGAGGTGGTCTGCCTCGACGGAGGTGACGACGGCGGCGTCAGGCGAGAACATCAGGAACGAGCCATCGCTTTCGTCCGCCTCAACCACGAACGCCGGGCCGGCGCCGCGAGCTGCGCCGAGGCCCGTCTCGGCCAGGATGCCGCCGATGACGTAGGACGGATCGGCTCCGCTGTGTAGCAGCACCGTCGTGATCATCGACGTCGTCGTGGTCTTGCCGTGCGTGCCAGCAACCGCGATGCCCTGGTAACCCAGCATGAGGCTGGCCAGCGCCGCGGCCCGGTGCAACACCCGCAGCCCGCGGCGTTCCGCCTCGAGCAGTTCCGGGTTCCCGGGTCTGATGGCGCTCGTGGCCACCAGCGTGTCGGCGTCGCCGAGATTGCCCGCGGCGTGCCCGACATGCACCTGCGCCCCGGTCGCGGCGAGTTCGCCGAGCAGCGCCGAGTCCGCCGAGTCGCTGCCCGACACGCAGATACCGCGGGCCAGCATGATCTTGGCGACGCCGGACATGCCCGCACCGCCGATCCCTACGAAGTGCACTTTCCCGAGGTCGCCCACCGGCACCGGGTCGACCGGGGTGATCAGGCCCATAGCTACCTCTTCCGTCGCCGGCCAGGCCGTCGCCGTCCTACCCGGAGTACCAGGGCGGCCAGGTCAGCGTCGGCGTCCCGGTTCCCGCTGGCGGCCGCGGCCTGTGCCATCACAGCGATCAGCTCGCCGTCGTGCAGGATCGGCAGCAGGGTCTGCGCGATCCACTCCGGGGTGAGATCCGCGTCGGCGAGGATCAGTCCTCCGCCTGCCTGCTCGATCGGCTCAGCGTTGAGCCGCTGCTCGCCGTTGCCGTGCGGCAGCGGCACGTACGCGGCCGGCAGTCCGACAGCGGTCATCTCAGCGCAGGTCATCGCGCCAGCCCGGCACAGCGCGAAGTCGGCCGCGGCGTATCCGAGGTCCATCCGGTCCAGATACGGCAGCACCACGTACGGGACCGGACCGGGCGGAATGTCCACCTGGTCGGCCTTGGGCCCCACGACATGGAGCACCTGCACACCGGACGCGCGCAGCGCCTCGGCCGCACCGAATACAGCCCGGTTCAGCGACGCGGCGCCCTGCGAGCCGCCGGTCACAAGCAGTACCGGCAGGTCTGGCTGAAGGCCGAAGTGCGCCCTTGCCTTGTCGGCCAGCGCCAGCCGGTCCATCCCGGCGATCTCCTGGCGGATCGGGATGCCGACGTAGCGCGCGTGCGGCAGGCTGGTGCCCGGCTGCCCGGTGCACACGTGCTTGGTCAGCCGCGCGCCGATGCGGTTGGCGAGGCCTGGCATGTAGTTCGCCTCGTGCACCACGATAGGCACCTTGCGACGGCGGGCGGCCAGGTAGCCGGGCGTCGCGACATAACCGCCGAACCCGACCAGCACGTCCGCCCTGGTCCGCTCCAGGACGCTGGCCGCCGCGCGGACAGCGCCCAGCATCCTCGCGGGCACGGACGCCAGCGCCGGCGTTAGCTTGCGCGGCAGCGGCACCGGCGGGATCAACGCCAGGTCGTAGCCGCGCATCGGCACCAGTCTGGTCTCCAGCCCGCGCTCGGTCCCCAGGCAGGTGATCTCGGTGTCCGGGTGAGCCCGGCGCAGCGCGTCCGCGAGCGCGAGCGCCGGCAGGATATGCCCGCCGGTACCGCCGCCTGCGATGACGACGCTGATTCCCATCACTGCCTCATTTCCTGCCAGCCGTACATCGACCGGGCTAGGTTACTTCCAACCCGCCCCGCCCACCCTCGAACCGGCCCTACCCGCTCCCCCGAACCCGCCCGGCCCGGCCTCAACCTGCCCCGCCCGCCCTCGGTCTAGGGCGACCGGATGCCCTTGAGCCCGCCCTCGGCCGGTGACCGACGCCGAGCCAGCTCAGCAACCGTCGCGGTGCACTTGGTCCGGCCGTGGCCAGCGCGCGGACGGCGTCCGGCTCAGCTCGGGCAAATGCCATCAGCATGCCGAGCGCGGCCATCGTCACGATCAGCGAGGACACCCCCGCCGAGATCAACGGCAACGGCACGCCGGTGATCGGCAGCAGGCCGAGGACGGCCCCCATGTTCACCAGCGCCTGCACGACGATCCACACGGTGATCGCCCCCGCGGCGAGCCGGCCGAAGGTATCAGTCATCCGGCGCGCGATCCGCAGCCCGGCGAACGCGATGCCGCCGTAGAGCAGGATGACGCAGATCGCCCCGACCAGGCCGAGCTCGTCTCCGAGAATGGCGAAGATGTAGTCGGCATAGTCGAGTGGCACAAAGCCCCACTTGGCCGTGCTGGCGCCTAGGCCTACGCCGAACCACCCTCCCGAGCCGAGCGCATCCTTGCCCTGCGTCAGCTGGTAGCAACTCGTGCAGTAACTGGATGTCTGGGAAGACACGAACCCGGTGATGCGCTGCAATTCGTCTGGATGCACAGCGATGAGCATCAGCGCCGCGAAGGCCAGCACCGCAAGGACGCCGACCAGCAGCCTGCCCGGCGCGCCGACCACCCACAGCAGGGACAGGAAGATGACGCACAGCAGAAACGTGGTGCCAAGGTCGTTGCCCAGCATGACCAGCATGCACACGAGCGCCGCGCCGGGCAGCAGCGGGACGAGCAGGTGGCGCCAGTCAGTCAGCTGACCCAGCTTCTCCTTGCGCGCCAGTAGGTCGGCTCCCCAGAGTACGAGCGCCAGTTTGGCGAATTCCGACGGCTGCACTTCGTTGCCGGCCACGTCCAGCCAGCGCTTGGCCCCCTCGATCTCCGGGCCGAACAACAGCACGAGCACCAGGCCGAGGACTGCGGCGAGCAGCAGCGGATAGGCCAGGGCCCGGAACACCCGTGGCGGCGCCTTGATGGCCAGCCACATCAGTACCAGGCCGGCGAGCGCGCCTAGTAGCTGCTTTTCGAACATGGAGTAGGGCGGTTTGCTGACGTCCAGGTCGTAGGCCGTGGAGGTAGATAGCACCATCATCAGACCGACAGCAAGAAGCAGTAGCGTGCAGCCGAGGACGAGGTAATAAGAGGCCAGCGGCCGGTCTAGCAGAGCCTTGACCCGGAGCGCACCGTCGCGCAGGCTCGCTGCGCGCTGCCGGGCGTCGTCCAGGGCCGCGCTCGAGCCGGCCGTGCGCGTCCGCGCTGGTCCCGCCTCCTCGTCACCGGTCCGGCCCTGCCCCAGCTCGGTGCTGGCGGGGGACCCGGCGCTCACCGCGAATCCGCCAGCCTGTGCACCGCTGCGGCGAACGCGTCGCCGCGGGCCGGGTAATCGCGGAACATGTCCCACGACTGCGCGGCCGGCGCCAGCAGCACGGTATCCCCGCGCCGCGCGGCCGCCGCCGCCTGTGCTACTGCCTGGTCCATGACACCAGTGTCAGTGCCGGTCAGCTCGGTGACTGGGACATTCGGCGCGTGTCGCGCCAGCGCCTTAGCGAACCTGGCCCGGTCGGTGCCGATCACGACGGCGGCCCGCAGCCGGGGAGCTGCCGCCGCGACAATGCCGTCCAGGTCATCGTCGCTGCCGCGGAACAGCCCGCCGGCCACCCAGACGACGGAGGGGAACGAGGCTAGCGAAGAAGCCGCAGCCGCCGGATTGCTCGCCTTTGAGTCGTCGACGAACGCCACGCCGTCGATCTCGGTGACCAGCGTGATCCGGTGCGGCTCCGGCACGAACGCGGCCAGCCCGGCGGTGATGGAGGCAGCCTGGTCGCCGTAGGCGCGGGCCAGCGCAGCGGCCGCGAGCGCGTCGGCAACGTTGTGCGGCGCGGCCGGCTGTACCGCACTGACCGGTGCCAGCCGGGCCGGCTCGTTGACGGCTCCGCCAGTGAAGGCACAATCCACCAGCCAGCTATCCGCCACGCCAAGTTCGTCCGGGCCTGGCAGCCCCAGCCGGAAGCCGACCAGGCGGGCCGCCCCGGCGTCGGGGCCGGTCTCGTCATTCCCGTCGGCTGCGGCCCCGCGGCTTGCTGCAGCAGCTGCCATGCCGACCGTGGCCGGGTCCTCAGCGTTGTAGATCGCGATCGTGCCGGGCGCGAAGATCTTGGCCTTGGCTGCGGCGTAAGACTCGATGTCGTCGTGCCAGTCAAGGTGGTGGGCAGCCAGGTTGAGCACCACGGCCGCGAGCGGTCTGATCGTCGCGCTCCAGTACAGCTGAAAGCTGGACAGCTCCACCGCTACGACTGGATACGGCTCGGGATCCGTCACCACGTCGAGGATCGGGGTGCCGACGTTTCCGGCGGCGATGCTGCGATGACCGGCGGCGGCGAGCATGGCGGCCAGCATCCGGACCGTGGTCGTCTTGCCGTTCGTGCCGGTGATGGCCAGCCACTGCTGGCGCCCCCCGCCAGGTAGTCCGGGCCGCAGGCGCCAGGCCAGCTCGACGTCACCGATCACCTCGATGCCCGCTGCGACTGCGGACGCCAGCAGCGGCGTGTCCGGCCGCAGCCCGGGCGAGGTGACCACGAGTGCCGTGCCGGGCGGAACGGTGGCGCCGGGGCCCAGCTGCTCCGGCCCGAGCCGGACCGCCACGCCCTCTTTGGCCAGTCGGTCGCCGATATCACGGCGCTCGGCGTCATCCCGCGAGTCCAGGGCAGTCACCCGGGCGCCCTGGCCGGTCAGCAGGGAGCTGACCGACTGCCCGGTGATGCCGAGGCCGGCCACGACGACGGACCGGCCAGCCAGGTCCGCTAGCCCAGTTACTGACCTGCTGCCGGTCATCGGTCTAGGTCGCCAGCCACTCTGCGTAGAAGATGCCCAGGGCGAGCGCGACGCACAGGCCGGAGATGAGCCAGAACCTGATCACGATGGTCGTCTCGGCCCAGCCGACCATGTCGAAATGGTTATGCAGCGGGCTCATCTTGAAGACCCGCATCCCACGCCCGGTCCTGAGCTTGGTGGCCTTGAACACGCTCACCTGGATGATCACCGAGAGAGTGGTGATCACGAAGAGACCACCCAGGATCAATAGCAGCAGCTGGGTCTTGGTGCACACCGCCAGCCCGGCCAGCACACCGCCGAGGGCCAGCGAGCCGGTATCGCCCATGAAGATCTTGGCGGGCGGCGCGTTCCACCACAAGAAGCCGAAGCACGCGCCGGTCACGGCGGCAGCAACGACCGCCAGGTCGAGCGGGTCCCTGATCTGATAGCACTGCCGGGACAGGAATGTGGTGCAGTCGTTGCGCTCTTCCCAGATGCCGATCAGCACATAGGCGGCCAGCACCAGGACAACCGATCCGGTCGCCAGCCCGTCCAGGCCGTCGGTCAGGTTCACCCCGTTGGAGAAGCCGGCGATGAGGATGACGATCCAGATGACGAACGGCAGCACGCCGATGGCCGGCCCGAAGTCGCGAAGGAACGACAGGTGCGCGTCGGCCGGAGTGAGGTCGTAGCCGTCCGGGTGCTGCAGCACCTCCAGCGCGAAAACCGTGCCGACGACGACCTGTCCGGCTAGCTTGGCCCCGCTGCGCAGCCCCACGCTGGTCTGCCGGGAGATCTTGAGGAAGTCGTCGACGAAGCCGACCAGGCCGAGACCGGCCATCAGGAACAGCACGAGGAGGCCGGACGCGCTCATCGCGTCATGGGTCACCACGTGCCCGACGACGTAGCCAACCAGCGTGGCCAGCACCATCACTGCGCCGCCCATGGTCGGCGTGCCGCGCTTTGTCTCGTGGGACTTGGGGCCCTCGACCCGGATCGGCTGACCGTAGCCCTGGCGCCGCAAGAGCTTGATGACCAAGGGCGTGCCGAACAATGCGAGCAGCATCGATACCGCGCCGGCTACCAGGATCGTCTTCACGACAGTGTCCCTTTGCTCTGGGACTCCTCATGCTTGCCCGCTACGACCGTCGGGGCATCCAGCGGCCGCTCACCGGTAAGAGCCAGCGCCACCCGCTCCAGGCCGATGCTATGTGACGCCTTGACCAGGACCACATCACCGGGGCGCAACCGGTCCCGCACCGCGCGCACGGCCGCCGGGCCGTCCGGCACCCAGAGCAACTCGCCCTGCCAGGCAGGCACGGCCTTTGCGCCGGCCAGCATCGGTGCTGCCTCGTCGCCGACCACGATCAGCCCGGCAAGCCCGGCCCCTGCCGCGACTGCACCGATCTCCTCGTGCAGCTCGTCTGCGTCGTCGCCGAGCTCTGTCATGTGGCCGAGCACGGCGAAACCGCGGCGACCCCGCGCGACCGTAGCCAGCGCGCTGATAGCAGCCCGGACCGTGTCGGGGTTGGCGTTGTAGGCATCGTTGATGATCGTGACGCCATCGCTGAGCTGCGTTACTTCCATCCGCCAGCGACTTCTGGTCACCGCGGCCGTCAGCCCGGCGGCGATATCGGCGACCGGCATGCCGAGCTGGCCAGCCAGTGCCGCGGCTGCCAGCGCGTTGTAGACGTGATGCTCGCCGTACAGCTGAAGCTGCACCGGGGCGGAACCGTCCGGGGTCTGGAGGATGAACCTGGCGCGGCCGAGCTCGTCGGTGCTGACTTCCGCCGCCCGCACGTCGGCGGCGGGCGACTTACCGAACGTCACCACCCTGGCCTTAGTCCGCGCCGCCATCGCGGCGACCCGGTGATCGTCGACGTTCAGCACGGCCACGCCATCAGCCGGCAGCGCAGCGGGCAGCTCGCCCTTGGCCTCAGCGGTCCGGTCCAGGCCGCCGAACTCGCCCGCGTGCGCGTGGTTGACGCACAGCACCGCGCCCAGCCGGGGCGGCGAGATCCGGCACAGCTCGGTGATGTGCCCGGGGCCGCGAGCAGATAGCTCGGCCAGCAGGTACCGCGTCTGCGCCGTGATCTTCAGCACAGTGAGCGGGTGGCCGATCTCGTTGTTATACGAATCACGCGGCGCGACGGTTGGACCGAGCGTCTCGATCAGCTGGGCCGCCAGGTCCTTGGTCGTGGTCTTGCCTGCCGATCCGGTGATGCCGATGACGGTAAGCCCGGCCGCGCGATCGATGACGGCCCGCGCCAGCTTGCCCAGTGCCACCTGGACGTCCGGCACGATCAGCGCCGGGCCGCCCACCGGCCGGGCCGCAAGAACGGCCACCGCACCGGCCGCCAGCGCGGACCCGGCGAACTCGTGCCCGTCGGTGCGGGTGCCGGGCAGCGCCACGAACAGGCTTCCTGGCGCGGCTTCGCGGGAATCGATCACCACCGGCCCGGTCACCAGAACACCCGGATCGGGCACGTCCGCTATTCGCGCGCCGGTGGCCTCGGCGGCCTCGGCGATGGACAGCGGAATCACGCATCCTCCGGGAAGCGAGTGGTCGGGTCGACAGTCTTAGTCGGGTCGATAGGGCTAGCCCGGTCGATAGAGGCGGTTCTGTCGGCATGCGGATCGACCCAGCCAGCTGCACTCAGGCCCGCAATCGTCGCATCCTCGCTCGCCCGGCGGCGCAGGAGGGCCTGCGAAGCGACCTCGCGGTCATCAAACGGGATAACTGCCCCCGCGACGTACTGCCCATGCTCGTGTCCTTTGCCTGCAATCAGCACTACATCGCCCTTACCCGCCCCTGCTACCGCAAGCTCTATCGCCGCCGCCCGGTCGGGTTGTACCACGACCTGCGCACGGTCGCGTTGCGGAACCTCGATCGTGCCAGCCAGCATCTCGGCCAGGATGGCCAGCGGATCCTCCGAGCGCGGGTTGTCGTTGGTCAGGATCGCCACGTCGGCAAGCCGGGCCGCGGCGGCACCCATCAGGCGGCGCTTGCCACGGTCGCGGTCACCGCCGCAGCCGAGCACGATCACCAGGCTGCCCTGGGTGACGTCGCGCATGACGGTCAGCAGCGCCTCCACCGCGCCCGGCTTGTGCGCATAGTCGACGAGCACGCTGAAGTCCTGGCCGCGGTCGACCCGCTCGAGCCTGCCCGGGGGGCCGACGCTGGAGGCCACCCCAGCCACCGCGTCGGCGAGGCCGGCACCGGCCTCGACCAGGGCGACGATCGCCGCCAGCGCGTTCGCCACGTTGAATTCACCGGGCAGCGCCACGGCCGCGTCGGCTTCCACTCCGCCCGGCCCGATGACGCGAAAGGTGGAGCCGTCCGCGCCGGACCGGACATCTATCGCCCGCCAGTCCGCGGCGCGCCGTCCTTCGGCCGAGAACGTGGTAACTGGGACCGACGCCACCGCGGCCAGCTCCCGCCCGTGCGCGTCGTCAATGTTCACCACGCCGGCCCTGGTGTATTTCGGCGTAAACAGCTCGGCCTTGGCCGCGAAATAGTCATCCATGCTGGCGTGGAAGTCCAGGTGGTCCTGCGAAAGATTGGTGAAGACAGCGACGTCGTAGTGCGTGCCAGCGACCCGGCCAAGCGCCAGCGCGTGGCTGGAGACCTCCATCGCCACTGCGCCGATCCGGCGCTCAGCCATCGCCGCCAGCAGTGCTTGCAGGTCGGTAGCCTCCGGTGTGGTCAGCGTACTGGCCTGCGTGGCCTCGCCGACGCGAGTTTGCACCCCTCCGATGAGGCCGGTCCGGTAGCCGGCCGCCCGCAGGCCGGCCTCAAGCAGGTAGCTCGTCGTGCTCTTACCCGCGGTGCCGGTGACCCCGATCAGCAACAGCCGGTCCGACGGATGGCCGTAGATCCAGGCAGCGACCTCGCCCAGTCTCGCCCGCGGCTCGGCGACGACGAAGACTGGCAGGCCGGAGGCAATTGCTGACGCACGGCCTTTTGGGTCGGTGAGCACGGCCACGGCCCCGGCCTCGGCTGCTGCGGCGCAGAATTGCGCGCCGTGCACGGTGCTGCCGGGCAGCGCCGCATAGAGGTCACCTGGCCGGACTGCCCTGGAGTCATGAGTGACGCCAGTGAGGACACCTGCAGAGCCGCCATCATCTGGCAGCGGATCTGCCGGGCGCAGGCCGAGCAGCGCCGCGAGCCCGGATAGCGGGAGCGCGGGTACATAATCTGGGCGAAATGCCGCTGGCACGGGCAGAGGTTACCTCCCCTCAAGCCCTCACGGTGCCGTGAGCCGGATATAGGGCGTCCTGGCATTGTCCGGGGCGATCTTCATCGTCTGCAGCGCGAACTTGGCCACGTCGAAAAAGGCCGGCCCGGCGACCTCGTCACCGTAGTACTTGCCCCGCGGGTCCTGAATGTTCACTGCGACGACCAGCTTCGGGTTGTCGGCCGGCGCGATGCCGATGTAGCTCGAACCATACTGGCAGAGGCACTTGCTGAGACCCGGGCCGGAAACCTGCGCGGTTCCGGTCTTGGCCGCCACGGTGTACCCCTTGATGAGGCCCCACGGCTCGCCCGCCTGGGCGTCCACCTTGGGTACCTGCTGCAGCATCTTCATCAACTCGGCCGCCGTCGTCTTGCTGATCACCCGCCTGGTCGGCGGCTTCTGCGCCGGCATGTAGCGGCCGGACGCGGTAGTAGTGCCCGCCACGATCGACGGCTGCACGCGTACGCCGCCATTGGCGATGGTGGCGTAGATACTGGCCATCTGTACCGCCGTGACGCCGACGCCCTGGCCGAAGGCGTACTCGTACCGGTTGTCTCCGTAGTAACCGGGCGACCCCGGTTTCGGGATGAGTCCCGCGCTCTCCCCCGGCAGCCCGACGCCGGTGACCGAGCCAAGCCCGAAACTGCGCAGGAAGTTGTATTGCTGCTCCGGCGTAATGTGCTGCGCGACCTGAACCATCCCGACGTTGCTCGAGTGCGCGAGTATGCCGGCGATCGTGTACCTGACCGTCGGGTGGTACTCGGCGTCGTGGAAGTTGTACAAGCCGTCCATGGTGATCGAGTACGGGATCGTATACGCACTCATGGGTGTCTGGCCGCCATCCTCCAGCGCGGCCGCCACGGTGACCGGCTTGAGCGTGCTGCCCGGCGCGAACACGTTGGCGACACTGATGTTCGTTGTCTCATTGACGTTCGTGACATCTGCCGGGTTGTAAGTCGGCCACTGGGCCATGGCGAGGATCGCTCCGGTCTTGGGCTGCATCACCACGATGGAGCAGTTCCTGGCGTGAGTCTGCAGCACTCGCTGCTCACAGACCTGCTCGGCGTCCCACTGGATATCGGTCTGGATGGTGAGCCTGAGGCTTGTAGCCGGCACACCAGGCGATAGCTTCACCTCGGTCAGCGGGATGGGCTCGTGGTCGACGCCGAGCTCGACCTCCTCGCTGCCGTCCCGGCCGGCCAGAACCGAGTTGTATTCCTGCTCGAGTCCGGCCTCGCCGACCAGGCCGCCGTCGCCTGACGGGGACGGATTGGTGAAGCCCACGATGTTGGCGGCAAGGTCGCCGTTCGGGTACAAGGTGTTATAGGTCGCCTTCAGGTCAATCCCCGGCAATCCGAGCTTGCTGATTTTGCCTCCGGCGGCCGCCGGAATGCCGGAGGCGAGCACCTGGTATTGCGGCGAGGACGGATGGGTCAGCATGCCGAGGATCGTCGCGGCCGGAAGGTTGAGCGGGCCGGCCAGCTTGGCCGCGACCTGAGGTCGCGACGCTACCGGAATCAGCTTGGGATCGGCCAGGACCCGATCGGTCTGGACGGTCATCGCCAGCTCTGTCCCGTCACTGGTGGTGATGTTGCCGCGAACCACGGGAAACTGGATATGCGCGAGCTGCTGCTGCTCCGAAGCCGTCCGGTACTGAGCCGAGTCGAACCCCTCGATCTGCACAAGCCGCGCGGCGAAGAGCGACAACGCGAGTGCGATGCACAGCAGGCAGATCCGGAGCCTGCGGCGCGGACTGCCCGAGCGCAGCACGTCCGGGCGTACCTTCAGGCCGGTCCGCGGAGCTGAGCTGCGCGCCGGGCGGCTACCGCCGGCGGGGCCTGAACCGCGACCGCGTGGGGTCCGGTACTGAAACGGCTCACCCCCACTGTGGCCGGCACCGCCCTGGCCCGCACCGCCCCGTGGGCCGCGTCCCGGTCTCGGACGGCTCGCGGGTCTGGGGAGCTCGCCGGGCTCTCTGGCTGACCGCCGCCCGGCGGCCGGGCCACGCGATCCGCCCGGAACTGGCTGGCCGCGCCGCTGAGGCGGACCAGAGGGCCCGCGGGTGCCGGTCACCGGCTCGACCCCGCTGCGGTAGTCGTGCCCGGGCTGGCCGCAACCCGCTTCGGGTGCGCGGTTCGCTTGGGGTGTGCAGTTGCACGGTGACGCGCGGTCCGGCGGGCAGCGGCTGACTTGCTGCCAGCCGACAGCGCCTCAGGGCTGTCCTGCCCTTGTGCGCCTGCATGGTCAGGCACTTGGGCGAAGTGGTAATTGCGCAGGTCGAGGATCTCGCTGCTCGCTGGTGTTCGCATTCCGAGCTGGTAAGCACGCTCCTCGATGCCTAGCGGCGACCGCTCCTTCGCGACCTGACCGAGCAGCGTCTGTTCTTGCACGGACAAGTTGGCGTTATCGCTCTGCAACTGGCTGATGCGGAAACTCGTCGCACCGAGGGTGGTATTCACAACGAGCAGGCAGATCAGCCCACCGCCGAGGAGCGCCAGCACTAGGAGAACGAATGGAATTCGGGGCAGCGGCGTCGCTTCCGCCGGACCGCGCAGTCGGGCGGCTCGCGCCGGCCTTGCGGCGGCTTCGGGTGCGCCAGTCCGGGGCGGTCCGGGCGGCGTGGCGGACGGACGCGGCGGAGCTACGGGCTGAGCCAGGCCCGGCTTCGCCGTCGTCGGTCCGACGACGCGCAAATGACGCCAGCCACTCGGCCGGCTTCTGGTACCGGATCCAGTGTTAGTGCCGGACCTAGTGTTAGTGCCGGTCCCAGTGCCCGCGGCAGTGTTACTGCGCGTGCGCGTCGTAACGCGGTTGCTGCCACCGCTATCACTGCCACCACGGCTGCTGCCACCACGGCTGCTGCCACGGGCAGCGCTGGCTACCGAGGCACGGTTGCCCTCACCACGGTTGCCCTCACCACGGTTGCCCTCACCACGGTTGCCCTCACCACGGGCGCGAACCCGGTCAAAACCAGCACTGCCACCCGCGCCATGACCACCGGCATTACGACCCGTCGCAGCACGACCCGTTGCCGCACGGTCAACACCAGCGGACACGCGACCGAGATCGTCCTGACCCCGGGCGTCTTGATCACGGGCAACAGAAGCACGGGCACCCGAAGCACGGGCACCCGAAGCACGGGCACCCGAAGCACGGGCAATCGGACCGCTGCCGTCTCGACCACGGGCGCGAATCCGGTCGGCACCCGGACGGGCGGTGTGACCCAGGTCGACGCTCCCCCGGCCGGCACGTTCGCGGGCGACACTCTCGCGGGCGGCACGTTCGCGGGCGGCACGTTCGCGGGCGGCACGTTCGCGGGCGGCACTCCCCCGGCCGACACGGCCGCCATCACCGCGAGCACCATCACCGCGAGCAGCGTCA
>Ga0335075_10008549_pt1 | contig 15668 bp, 12 predicted proteins | sample Lox_Sample_24_FD_206723 | JGI IMG/M metagenome (GOLD analysis project Ga0335075, IMG submission 206723) | Soil microbial communities from Loxahatchee National Wildlife Refuge, Florida, United States - Lox_Sample_2.4 | ecosystem: Environmental > Terrestrial > Soil > Wetlands | place: USA... | reverse complement strand
CAGTGGGTGGAGGAACGCTTTCCGGTTCGGATGGGAAGCTGGCACGACGGACCGGTCGGTCCGCACGTCCAGGCGATGTACCAGATCGCGTTCGGCACGGAGCAATTTCCGAGCTTGGTGCCGTTTCTGATGCTGAACCGGATGGGCCTGACCATCCTGCTGCACCCGCAATCGGGCCGCCCGCGCGACGATCATACATTGCATGCAAGCTGGATGGGGGAAGTGCTGCCGGTGAAGACGGAGGTGCTGCGGGAGGCGGATTAGTCAACTCTGCACGCGCAGCGCGGGAGAGGCATATTCCCGATTCTAATTCTAATTGATAATAATGTAGTGAATCGTGAAATGCACCGGAATGCTGGCTGCCGTCACGTCAGATGGCAGCGGCGGCAACGTGGCGCCGCGAAACACCGCGACCGCCGCCATGTCCAGCCATGGGTACCCCGAAGGCGCCTCGAGCTGCACCTTCTCCACCGAGCCGTCGTGGCGCACCACCAGCTTCACAGTGGTGATGCCCTGCTCGCCGTTCATCCCGGCCTCAGGCGGATAATAGGCGTGTCGCTGCCACCAGGCCGCTACGAGATTCAACCAATTGTCGCCCACCTCCTTGTCGTCAGACCAGGCGCCCTCGCGAAGCTGATCGGCGAAACGTCCGGCCGGCGCGAAGGCTAGATCGATGCTGCCGCGTCCGCCGGTACCGCGCGGTGCTGCTCGCAGTCGAGGCGGCGCGCCAAACGAATAGGCCATTGGCGTCGGCAGGACCGGGTGCGGACGGGTGCGGGGCGGCGCCGGACGCGGAGGGTTGGGCAGGCGCGGCAGCGGAGGCGGCGGCCGCAACAGGTCGAGTGGCGGCGGGGGCACCAACTCGATCGCGGTCTCCATCTGCGGTTGCGGGGCTGCCTTCGGGGTCGCCGGCGCGGGTGGAGGAGGCGGCACGGATTCGGCCGGCGCAGCCGACTCGGGGAGCGGAAGCGGGGCTGGCTTGGGAGGCGCCTCGACCGCGGATCGGGGTGGCGGCTGCTCGGCCTTTGGGGGCGGCGTCACCGTACGGCTGCTGCTGGGCCGCGCCGGGGAGGGTGGCGGGTGCTCGGCTTTGGGGGGTGGCGCGACCTGGGCAGGCGCGGGTGTCGCCGGCGGTGCCGGCGGCCGTTGCGGCGGCGTGGGCAGTGCGGGCGGCGGCGGGGCAGTCTGCGGCGCCACGCGTGCCGGCGGCGCCGCTGGTGGAGTCGGCGTGGCCTGCGGCGCCGGCTGCGGCGAGGGTGGAAGGTTGGGGTTGGGCGGGGCCTTGTTGGGAACCGACGGGCCTTCCTTCGATCCGCCCTGGAAAACCATGTCGATCGACGGCGGGGGGAGCCAATTGGGCTGCCGCGGACGCAGCCGAACGGCCACCAGCAGCGCCAGGATGACCAGCGCGTGCAGCAGGAGCGAGATGACGAGGGTAGAGAGCCGCCGGCGGCCCGACCGCGACGGTGCCGATGGCAGTCGATCTGTTACAAAACCGGCAACAGCCAAGGGGTTACCGCCGTTCGGGCTTTTCGCTGCGCCGTCCGCTTACGCCGTGGCGGCGCGCCGCGCAACGCATCTGCGGCGGCGCCGTCACCCGCCGTGCTGATGATAGTGCAGCGCGTCCGCCGCGACTTAGGGTGGCACCCTCAACCGCCCCGCTGAGCGCGACGACCCTCTCCCGCGGAAAGCGGGAGAGGTGCGGTGGCCGCTTCCAGCCAGTCGCGCGCATCGGTCGGCAGCGCCGGGCCGACCTGCTCGGCAACTCGGGCGTGGTAGGCATCGAGCCACGCGACCTCGGCGGGATCGAGCAGGCGTGGGTCGATCAGCCGGCGGTCGAACGGGGCGAGCGTCAGCGTCTCGAAACAGAGGAACGGCTTTGCTGCCTCGGGCAGCTCCGCCGGCTGCACAAGCAACAGGTTCTCCAGCCGGATGCCATACTGGCCGGGCAGGTAATAGCCCGGCTCGTTCGACAGGATCATCCCGGCCGCGAGTGGGACAGGCCTGGCGTGACGCGACAGGCTGACCGGCCCCTCATGCACCGACAGATAGCTGCCCACGCCATGGCCGGTGCCGTGATCATAGTCGAGCCCGGCCTGCCAGAGCGCTCGCCGGGCGAAGCCGTCGAGCTGCACGCCGCTCGTGCCCTGCGGGAAAACCAATGTGGCAATGGCGATATGGCCCTTCAGCACGCGCGTCGTCTGCTCGCGGAGCGCCTGGGGCGGTCTGCCCCGGCCGGTCCAGATGGTGCGGGTGATATCGGTGGTGCCGTCCAGGTACTGCGCACCGGAGTCGATCAGGTAGGCTTCGTTCGGGCGGATCGGGCGGTTGGACTCGGGCGTCACCCGGTAATGGATGATCGCACCGTGCTCGCCGGTACCCGAGATGGCGGGAAAGCTTTCGCCGCGGAAGCCCGGCATCTCGGCGCGCAGCGCCCGCAGGTGGGCGGCGGCCGACATCTCGGTCTCGCTTCCCGCCGGCCCGGCAAATGCGAGCCAATGGAGGAAGCGGCAAACCGCCGCGGCATCGCGCAGGTGCGCATCCCGGGCGCCCTGCTGCTCGACCGGGTTCTTGCACGCCTTGGGCAACAGGCAGGGGTCCGGACCGGCAACCACCGCGGCCCCGGATCGGCGAAGCGTCTGTGCGAACCACGCCGGCGACCCCGCCGGATCGAGCCGCACCCGTTTGCCCGCAAACCGGGCGAGCGCCGGAGCCAGCGCCTCCGGCTCCGCGACAGCCACCTCGTTGCCCAGCCAGGCTCGCGTTTCGGCGCCAAGCTTGGCCGGATCCATGAACAGCTTGGTTCGCCCGTCCGCCTCGATCAGCGCATATCCAAGAGGGAACGGCGCGTAGGGCAGGTCGCCGCCGCGGATATTGAGCAGCCACGCAACCGAGGCCGGATCGGTGATCGCCGCGGCATCCTGCTTGCTTGCCTGCAGCAGCCCGGCGATTTCGGCCCGTTTGTCGGCGGCGCTGCGTCCGGCGTGCTCCAACCGGTGCGGCACCGCCGGCGTGCGAGGCGCGGCAGGGCGGTCGGTCCAGATCGCGTCGATCGGGTTGTCATCGACCGGGCGCATGGCAAGGCCCGCCTCGACGTAGCGCGCCAGCGCCTCTTCCCCGATCAGCCTGGGGTCATAGCCGATCGCGGCACCCGCCGGCGCGTGCGCTGTCAGCCAGGTCGGCGGCGGCTCGTCAGTGATGTGGTGCCCTTCCCACAGCGCCGGGTCGGTCTGGGCAGCGAGCTGCAGCACGTAGCGCCCGTCGGTGAACACCGCGGCGCGGTCGGGCAGGACGACGGCCAGTCCAGCGCTGCCGGTGAATCCGGTGAGCCAGGCCAGCCGCTCGGCCGAGGGCGGGACATATTCGCCCAGATACTCATCCGCCCGCGGCACGATGAAGCCCTGCAGCCCGAGGCGCTGCAATTCGGCGCGCAGTGCCGGCAGCCGTGCCGCAACGCTGCTCACGATATGATTCCATGCATACAGATATGAACCAGATGCATCGCCACACGCATTTGGCTGCGTTCTGCGCATGGCTGGTCGTGCGACTTAGCAATGATCAATACACGGGCCGTTCTTATGTTGCAGTGCGAAAAGCCCTGGGAGTGCTGCGCCACGACGACGTCGCGCTGGACCCGGTGGCCAATCGACAGGGGACTTCGACCCATGAATGCCTCAATCAACAAGAACGAGTTCAGCTTCAACCTGCCCGAGATGCTCTCTTACCACAGCACGTGGGAAGACGCCGACTACGAGCCCGTGCTGCCGCGCCGCCGGCAGAGTTGGGTGGCGCGTGCGGCCGGTGTGCCGATGCGCTGGGCGAGCGCCTATGCCGAGCGCCGTCGGGTAATAAACGAGCTGGTGCGGATGTCCGACCGCGATCTGGCCGATCTCGGCATCAGCCGCTACGACATCCCGCGGGTGTTCGATCCGGCATTCGCGGCCGAGCGCGCCGCACGGCTGTAAGCCGGGCCAAATCGACCTCTCCCGCGCTGCGGGAGAGGTCGCCGCGCATAGCGTGGCGGGCGAGGGTGCGCGCACGGGGACCTGTTGGAGAGATGGTCCGCTTGTCTCACTGATCCACCACGGACCCGTCCGCATGTGGACGCATTCGGATCGGGCGGGGACGGGTTGGGAACCGTCGCTCCACGTCGGGCACGAGCTCAACGCCGATGCCAGGTCCTTCCGGGATTCTGATGAAGCCGCCTTCCTGCTCGGATAGACCAGTGGCGAGGTCGTTGCCCAGCAGCGCCGCATTGCCGTCCAGGTCGGGTGTGCGCGAGGGGTACTCCTGAATCGCGAAGTTCGGGATGCAGGCGGCGATCTGCAGGCACGCCGCGGTGCTGACCGGCGACAGCGGGTTGTGGGGCACCACCTGCGCGTCGTGCGCCTCGGCGATCGCGGCGATCTTCTTGGCGCCGGTGATGCCGCCGCACAGGCACACGTCAGGGCGCAGATACTCGACGCCGTGCCGGGTCAGCAGAGTCTGGAACTGATACAGGCTGTGGAAGCGCTCGCCGGTGGCGACCGGGATGTTGATGTGGTCAGCCACCCAGGCCATCGCATCGAAGCTGTTCGGACGCAGCGGGTCCTCGAAGAACATCGGCGTGTATTTCTCGATGCCGCGGCCGAGCGCGATTGCCTCGGGCGGGCTCAGCCGGCGGTGGATCTCGATACAGAGATCGACGCCGGGTCCAACCGCTTCGCGGAGACGGCGGACATTGTCGATCGCCTCTTCGATCTTGGCGGCGTGCGGCTTGTAGTAGGGTTCCGACTCGTCTTCGTCGAGCAGCGGATTGAGATGGCCGAGCGCGGTGAAGCCGTCGGCCTTCAGGCGCTTTGCTTCTTCCACCAGCTTTTCGATCGTGCGGCCTTTTACATGGCCGTAGAGCCGCGCCTTGTGGCGCATCTTGCCGCCCAGCAGCTCATGGACCGGGACATTGAAGTATTTGCCCTTGATGTCCCATAGCGCGATGTCGATGGCCGAGACCGCGCCGGTGATCGCGCCGCCGGTGAAGTGGTTGGCACGCAGCATGACGTTCCAATGATGCTCGATCGGCGCAGGGTCCTTGCCGACGAGGTATTCGCCGTATTTGGCAATCGCCGCCGCCGAGGCTTCAAGCTGGCCCCAGGTGCCGGATTCACCGACGCCGGTGATGCCGGCATCGGTGCTGATGCGGACATAGAGGAAGCGATCCAGCAGCAGCGGTTCGACTTTGGTGATCTTCATGGGGCGATCTCCGTTGTGATCGTGCTCAGGGGCGCGTCAACGCTTTAGTAAGCGGCGGTGGGGCAGGCAGGGAAAGCAGATTTAAACGCAGATGGAAGCCGATGCACGCTGAACACGCAGATAGCGCTCGTCTGAATGAGCTGTCGGGGCGTGTGATCGGCTGCGCATTTAACGTGCTGAACACGCTTGGGGTGGGTTTCCTGGAAAAGGTCTATGAGAATGCGCTGGTGGTGGAATTGCGGACGGCCGGCCTGAGCGTGGCACAGCAACGCGGTATCACGGTTGAATACAAAGGTGTGGTCGTCGGGGAGTATGTCGCTGACCTGCTGGTCGAGGATACGCTGTTGGTCGAGCTGAAGGCCGTTAAGGCACTTGACGACGTCCATCGGATGCAATGCACCAACTACCTCAAAGCGGCCCGCCTGCCATTGGGTCTGCTGCTGAACTTCGGCAAGTCGCGGCTGGAGATCAAGCGCGTGGCCAACGGCCTGTGAGCCGCACCCGAGTAAAGCACCCGCAGTACAGCCGCCGATCTTTGCGCCGCACCGGATCATCTGCGTGTTCTGCGTGCATCTGCCTGCATCTGCGTTTAATTCTTTCTTCTCGCCGACCATCACTCTAACCTTCCACCCTCTCGAGCTTGCCCACCACAAAGATGTAAGAACAGGCACCGAGCAGGGCGACGCAGGCGATAAACGTCAGCGGGCGGGTGAAGTCGCCGCCGCGCAGCAAAAAGCCGATGATGATCGGCGCCGTGATGCCTGCCAGTCCGCCGATCCCGTTGAACATGCCGCTGGTGAGTCCGATCAGCCGCTCCGGCGCCGTCGCCGAGACCAGCGACCAATGGATCGAGGCCAGCCCGTTGGCGAAGAAGGCGAGCGAAAGGAACAGAATGATCAGCGCCGGCCGATCGACAAAATTGGCGCCGACGATGCTGGACGACAACGCCAGCCCGCCGATGATCGGTGTCTTTCGCGCCACGCTGAGGCTGAAGCCGCGACGATACATCCAGTCCGATAGCGCGCCGGAGCAGAGCACGCCGACGAACGCGCCAAGGAACGGCAGCGACGCGTAGAACCCTGCCTTGATGAAATCGAGATGCCGATACGTCACGAGATACGTCGGAAACCACGTCAGGAAGAATGTCGAGGTCGTCCCCCAGGCGAAATGGCCGAAATAGATGCCCCACAACTTGCGCCGCCCCAGCACGACCCCAAGGTCGCACAGCACTGATCCCGTTCGCCTTGCGTGCCGCGTCGTGATCCGGTGCGACAGGTCGGGGATGCCGCCGCTTGAGCGGATCAGGTCGATTTCTGCCCGATTGACGCCGGTGAATTCTGCCGGATCGCGGTAGGAGCGCCGGAATGCATAGGACCAGATCAGGCCGATGACGCCGGTGAAGAAGAATACGGCGGGCCAGCCGAAGCTTACCTTCAGCCAGGCCAACAACGGAGTGAGAAAGGCAAGGCCGACGAACTCGGCCGAGGTGTAGACGGCGATGCAGGTCGCCCGCTCGCGCTCGCCGAACCAGGTAGTGGCGATGCGGTTGTTGATCAGGAAGCTCGGCACCTCGAACAGCCCGACCGTCATGCGCAGCACGATCAGCATGACAAGGCCGGTAGAAAGGCCGAGGCAGAGTGTTGTGATCGACCAGAACAGGATGGTCAGCGGATACAGTACCCGCGGATGTACGCGATCGACCAGCCAGCCCCCCGGGATCTGCAACGGCGTGTACGTCCAACCGAACGCCGAGAATACCACGCCAAGTTGCACCGGATGCAGCCCGAACTCTCCGGCGATGCTCGGCGCGGCAATCGAGAGATTGCTGCGGTCGAGATAGTTGATCACCACCGTAACGAATAGCAGCGCCATGATCAGGAAGCGCCGGTTGGACGCGGTCAGGGCGACCGTGCCGGGCGCCGACGCCGATTGCTGGGCGATGGACATGATCGCGCTGGGTTTCCTGAGCTTCCCGCGCTCCGACCGTATGCGCCAGCCGCGGCTGGCGCAAACCTGGCAGCTTGCGCCATGATGGCCGCAATGACCCGGAGTGCGCGCGATGAAGCTTGGCCTGTTCCTCAATACGCAGTTTCCGCCTGGCGAATCGGTGATGTCCCGCGTGCCGCACCTGATTGAGCAAGTGCGTACAGCGCGGCAGAGCGGCTTCGCCTCGCTCTGGTTCCCGCACCATTACCTGACCGCGCCGATGCAGATGCAGATGCTGCAGCTCACGCCGGTGATGTCCTACCTTCTGCCGGAGGCCAAGGGCATGACGGTCGGCCCCGGCATCCTGATCCTGCCGTTGCTCAATCCCGTGCATGTTGCCGAGGAAGCCGCCACGCTCGATGTGCTGAGCGAAGGCAACTATGTGCTGGGCGTCGGCCTCGGCTATCGCGAGGGCGAGTTCGCTGCATTCGGGATGCAGCTCTCAGAGCGGGCGGCGCGTTTCAACGAGGCCGTTTCGTTGATCCGGCGGCTCTGGGCCGAGGATCGCGTGACGCACGAAGGACGATTTTATCAGGTGCGGGACCACGGCATCAGCCTGAAGCCGGTACGTGGGAGCCTGCCTGTCTGGATTGCCGCGCAGGCGGATCCGGCGATCCGCCGTGCCGCCCGGATCGGCGATGCCTGGCTGATCGTGCCATCCTCCACGCTGGAGACGGTGGCGGCGCAGATGCGACTTTATCGTGCGGCCCTGGCGGAAGCCGGACGGCATCCGCACTGCTTCCCACTGGAACGCGAATGCTATGTCGGCGCCAACAACAAGACCGCGTTTGACGAATGCCGCGGACCGCTCGAGTACAAATACGCCGCCTATGCGTCCTGGGGCCTGGCGGGCAGCACGCAGATGCCGTTCGAGGATTTCGTGCGCGACCGTTTCATCATCGGCGACGCAGCTTTCGTGAAGGAAGAGATAGCCCGATACCGTGAGGCGCTCGGGGTCGATCACTTCATCATGCGCGTGCAGTGGCCGGGCCTGGAGCAGGAGAAAGCGCTCGCCTCGATCCGGCGGTTGGGAGAGATGTTCACTTGAGGTGAACCCTTCATTGCGGCGAAGTAAGTTAAAGAGCACGGCCAGTGCATGCCTCGCCGCGAAAGAGTGGGCAGCAGCAGGGAGGGGCTTTGTGATGGGCACCGGTCTGGCGGCTTCGGCGACGCCTTGGTACCGCACTCTCGATCGCGAGCAATGGCGGGTGCTCGCCGCCGCGAACGTCGCCTGGCTGTTCGACGGGTTCGAGATCTACGCGCTGTTCCTGACAGTCGGCTTCGCGCTGCACCAATTGCTTGCTGCCGGCGAATATGCGGCGCTCCCGCGGTACGCCGGCTATGTCCTTGCGGCCACGGTGTTCGGCTGGGCCACCGGTGGGGTGATCGGCGGCATCATTGCCGATTACCTTGGCCGCCGTCGCACGATGATCCTGGCGATCCTTGCCTACTCGCTGACGACCGGATTGAGCGCTTTCGCCTGCAACTGGCAGTCGTTCTCGGCCTTGCGCCCTATCGTCGGAATCGGGAGTTGCGTTGAGGGCTTTTCGACACGAAGGACACGAAGATTCACCAAGGGCGCGAAGAAGAGCCAGATGCAGCCAATCGGGCTGCTCCAAACAAACGCAAGCAAGCAATTTCGACCGCAGATGCACGCGGATGCACGTAGATGAATCATATTGTTTGATACCATATTGCAGTCGCAGCCTTGCAGACTGGTGCCGTAGAAATCTCCATTATGGCGAGACATCCCAAGTCTCCCGCCGCCGCCCTCGGTTCAACGCGATCTACACCGACGCCGGCGCGATGCTGCGCCGAGCCGTGAGCAACTCCGCGCGCGGCATCCGCGAACCGTGCCCCGTCGGCAGAATGACCGCCGCCGGTCGCACGTGGTGCATCGCCGGCCGTTCCCGGCGGTGCTACACGTCGCTCGGCCAGGGCGGTTGCTGCCCCGTCAGGTCGGCGAATGCCAGCCGCAGCCAGCGGGACGCGCCGTGTTGGCGGCGCTGCATACCGTCCCATCACCGGCTATAGACCAGCCGATGAACGCCGACGGACATGACGTGGACGAAAGCCTGGTGCGGGCGCTGACGGAGCGGGCACAGCGGGCCGAGCGGCGCTGCGCCATCCTGGAAGCCTATGTCCAGGAGCTTCGTGCAGGCGACCGGCACGACGCCGGAGCGGAACTGAGCCGGCTCCAGGCAGAGGTCGCCATGCTGCGCGCCCAGCGGGACACGATCCTGCGCTCCGCAAGCTGGCGCGTCACGGCGCCGTTGCGGGCTGCCATGCGCGCGATCCTCACTGCGCCGCACCTGCTGCCGGCTGGCGCCAGCGCCGCCATCCTGCGACTCACCCCGCGTTGGCTGGCCGATCGGCTGAACCGGTCCGGCGCATATGCCGTGACTATTGCGCAACACTACGGAAGCTGGATCGATGCGTTCGACCGGCTGGATGAGGCCGACCGGCAGGCCATCCGTGCGCACATCGCACAATGGCCGGAGCCGCCGCTGATCTCGGTGCTGATGCCGGTGTACAACCCGAGTCCGCGCCACCTGGACGAAGCGATCGCCTCGGTCCGCGAGCAGCTCTACCCGCACTGGGAACTGTGCATCGCCGATGACGCCTCGACCGATCCGGACGTCGCCGCGGTGCTGGAACAAATATGCATGGCCGATGCCCGGATCAAGGTCGTCCGGCGCCACGAGAATGGGCACATCTCGGCGGCCAGCAACTCCGCGCTCGCGCTCGCCACCGGCGCGTTCGTGGCGCTGCTGGACCACGATGATCGGCTGCCGGTGCAGGCCCTGTATGAAATCGCCGTCGTGCTTGTGGCGTATCCTGACGTCGATCTCGTGTTCAGCGACGAAGACCAGATCGACGATGCCGGGCGACGCACGATGCCGTATTTCAAGCCGGGATGGAATCCCGAGCTGATGCTTGGGCACAATCTGATCAGCCATTTCGCCGCTTATCGCAGCGAGTTGGTGCGGCGGGTGGGGGGATTCCGGGTCGGCCTGGAGGGGAGCCAGGACTATGACCTGGCGCTGCGCGTGGTGGCGCAAAGCGCGCCGGGGCGCATCCGGCACATTCCCGCCGTGCTGTATCACTGGCGGCGGCACAGCAGGTCGCAATCGTTCTCGGAGGCGGATCTTCAGCGCTGCACCACAGCCGCCCGGCGTGCGCTGAGCGATTATCTGGGCAGCGTTGGCACAGTGGCGCCGGCGCCCGGTCTTCCGCAATGGAACCGTATCATCTACCCGGTTCCCGATCCGCCGCCTCTGATTTCGGTGATTGTGCCCACCCGCGATCATGCACGCTTGCTGGCACGCTGTATCGATGGCGTCCTGCAGCGCACCGATTACGAGAACCTCGAGGTCATTATCATCGACAACGACAGCAAGGCACCCAAGGCGCTGGCTTTGCTGCAACGTCTGTCCGGCGAGCCGCACATCCGCGTGCTGCGTCATCCGGGGCCGTTCAATTACGCCGCAATCAACAATCGTGGTGTGGCAGAGGCACGGGGCGAGCTTGTTCTGCTGCTGAACAACGACATCGATGTGATGGAGCCGAACTGGCTGCGGGAGATGGTGTCGCACGCGGTCCGGCCGGAGATCGGCGCGGTCGGGGCGAAGCTGCTCTATCCCAACGGGTGGGTGCAGCACGCTGGGGTGACGGTCGGCGCCGGTGGCATCGCCGGACACCAGTTCGTGTTCTGCGACGGAGCCGAACCGGGATATTTCGGTCACCTGGGATTGGCACGCAACGTGACGGCCGTCACCGCAGCCTGCCTGTTGGTACGTAGAGCAACCTTTTTGGATGTCGGGGGGTTCGACGAGACCGAACTGCCAGTCGCTTTCAACGATGTGGATTTCTGCCTGCGGGTGGCGGAAACCGGACTGCTCAATGTCTGGACGCCGTATGCAGAACTTTATCATCACGAATCGGCGTCGCGCGGACGCGACGACGCGGCGGCGAAACGGGCGCGATTCGAGCGCGAGATCGCGTATATGCGCCGCCGCTGGGGTCATGTGCTGCCGGCGGATCCGTTCTGGAATCCGAATTTGTCGCTTGACAATGCGCGCTGTTCGCTGGCGTTCCCGCCGCGTCGGGTCAAGCCTTGGGGCTTTTGTGAAATGCGCGGCCGCGCTGGCTCTGGAGATCGCCCGTGAAGCGTGAGTCATATAAATAGAGAAGGAAGGCGAGAAGGAAGTCTTACCGCAGAGGCGCAGAGACACAGAGATTGATTCTGGCAGTTTGCTGAAGAACTCCTTGCTGCGAGGCGGAGCGGAATGATTTGGTCACCGTGGCGAAGCGAAAGGGCCAGGACTTTCTGATACCCAACGTCTGCGAGAGCGACTCTCCGCCGTCATGCATGCTTTCCGCAGGAATGACGAAACGGGCGTTGTCCACTTGGGCGCCTGGTGTTCCGATTCTGAAGTTCGCCGTCTCGTTTGCTTTGGGGGAAGCGATGACGCCGTCCGCCGAAGTGGATGAAACTGACAGGCGCTGTGCGTCGTTGATTCTGCTGGCCACGCTGTGCAGCGTTGTAGGGCGAACGCAGTCGGCCGGCGCGCCGACGGCGGACTGCGTCCGCCCTACGCTTATCGGCCACCCGGCAAAATGAACGACTTGCTGCACTAGGTCGCCTCGAACAAGCCTTGACCGATGAAACTACCCTGTTGAACCCCGCCAGGACAGGCGAACAAGCCACTGCCTACGTGCGTGGTGAACTGGTTGAGTGCGTCGAGCTTCGACATCCGCTCGAAGATCTTGATGAATCCCTGGCGCGGGTCGCGCTGGTAGGCGACGAAGAACAGGCCTGCATCATACTCCAGGCCCTGCCGCCATGGCGGCCAGCGCTCGGCAATGAAGTTCGTTCCGTCGTTGTAGGCGTAGCTGCGTCGCAGGATCTGCGCGCCGCCGTTGAGCTCGACGGCGCCCAACCGAAGATGTGACGTATCGGGAATGACCGGATTGCCGTCGCTATCGACCGCGTTGAAATTCGGGGTGTCGAATTCGTTCGTTCCGCCTAGCGGAGCACCCGAATATTTCCGCCGGCCGATCACTTGCTCCTGGAAGTCGACCTCGGTGCGATCCCAGTGCTCGAGCGCCATCCGGATGCGGCGGACAACAACATAGCTGCCGCCGCGCATCCAGTCGGGGCCTTCATCGCCGACGAAGACGACGCGCTGCAGGCTGCCGTCGAACGGCGAGGGCGGCGTGCGATCGACGTTTGAATTGGGATTGCGGGTGCCGTCCTTGAAGCCCATCAGGTTGCGGGGGGTACGATCGGCGCCGAAATCGCCGAGGAAGCCGGTCTGCGTCCAACGCAGCGTTGCGCTGCCATAGGTCAGCCTCGCGAGCTGCCGGACGGCGTGGAACGCCACTTGCGGATCGTCGGCGCACGCCTGCACCGACAGATCGCCGCCAGTGTGGGAGGGGACGAGCTGCTCGCCGGTGAAGGGTGGGAGATCGACGAGGGCCGGGGGGCGGCGTGCGGCGAGGCCGTAGCGATCGTGGCCGTCCTTGACGAACAGACCGGGGCCGAAGCCGAAGGTCAGGGTCAGCCGGGCGGGTAGGAGGCCGAGTGCGTCGCCGCTGTCGGGCGCCGGTTTCGTTTCATCCGTGCCGATCGGCGCGGCGGTCTGGCCGGCCGTCATGCGCGCCGCGGCGGTGGTCCAGGCGCGCAGCAAGGCGACCAACTGGGCGGGCTGCTTCGCGGTGAGGTCGAAGGCGGCGAAATAGAGGTGCCGCTGCTGCGGCGTCGCAATGCCGCCCTGACGCTCGCCCCAGAAGGGTTCCGTCTGAGATAGTTCGGCGGGCTTTGCGGCTGTTTCGGTTGCGGCGCCGGCTTTGGTGGCAGCGACGAGGCCGCCGGCCGCCGCCAGGAAGCCGCGGCGGGATGCGAACGGGCAGCGACTCAATGCGCGAGCACGAGGGTGTTGACCTCGTCCTCCACGTAATAGAAGCCGTTGCCGGCGGGGGTGACCGCGATGCCGAACAGGTCGCCGCTGCCGGGCGGCGACTGCGCCTTGTTGGCATCGACCCATTGCGCATAGAGCTGCTGGCCGGTTGCCGGGTTTATCTCCACCACCTGGCCGTTCAGCCCGTTGGTCACCAGCAGGTGCCCGTTGGGTGCGGTCACCATGGCCAGCGGGCGCTGCAGCAGGCCGTCCTTGGTGACGTCGCGGCCGGTGCCGGCACTGTCGGTCCGGGTCGCGGCGTCGGGGATCGCGGCAATGCGGTTGCCGATGGCATCCGAGACATAAAGCTCGTTGTGCTGGCCGAGGGCAAGGCCGGTCGGGCCGATGATGAACACGCCTTTGTCGGCCTGCTCGCCGAAGCCGCTGGCGATCACGGTCTGGCTGGTGACGACCGGGGGCTTGCCTTCCGGCACGGACAGGTCGAGGCGCAGCACGGTGGCCTTGTTCACCACGGGCGACTCGTCTTCCGGGGCGCCGACCCCGAAGCCGGTGTTGCTGACGAACAGCGTCGCGGTCGAGCCGTTGTCGATCACCGCCATGTTGCCCCATGGGCCGTTGATGTTGGGGCTGGTGATGGTGCTGGCGATGTTGCCCTGCGGATCGAGCACGATCAGGCAGCCCTGGCCCTTGGTCGCCGTGGTGCCGTCATTGCTAGGCAGGCTGCCGACGATCACCCAGCCGGTCTTCAACATGGTCATCGCGGTGGTCAGTCCGACTCCGCCCGGGCATTGCGGCAGGTGGCGGGGAATCGAGGCGAACAGAGTGAGCGAGCGGGTCGAAGGGCGGTAGTCCACGATGGTGGTCCCGAGGCCCTGGAGGTTGTTCTTGTCGTTGAAGTTGTCCACGAGCACGTCGCCCTTCTGGATCTTTCCGGCCGAGATGGGTGCCACGAAGATCGCGTAGGGGTTCTCGTCGCCGTTGGCTGGCACGGTGGAGCTCAACGTGGTGTGGCGGTGCAGGTTTTCGAGGAAGCCGACCTCGTTGGCCTGGGCCAGGGCGGGTGGCAGGGTCGCGGCGGCGAGGGCAAATGCCAGGGGCAGCCTGGGAATACGCCATCCGCCGGTCCGCATGCCGAAGCTGCTCATCGTCGCATCTCCTCTCGGGCTTTGGGGCGTGTAGCAGGCTTGCAATTGCGATGCACTCGCAAATTGGTCGCCCCTGCCCTGCGGGCCCGTAGGGAGGGTCAGTTCAGGGGGGGCCGGTGCTGGCAAGAGTTGGGAATTGCGCGGGCGATGCCGGCCATGGGGGAAACATGAGGCCCGTCTGGCCGGGGATGCGAACGGGCAGGAAGCTGGGGTCGCGCGCACGACGGCCAGCGCGCGGCCGGCGTTGGCGGGTGGCCACGAGGGTGGTGAGATCGCCGCCGTAAAGGGCGAGAGCGCTGCCCAGTTCGTTCCAGGAGGCAGGGTCCATCTGCCCAGGTATGATGCCGAGATCGAGGCAGATATCGACGAGGACGGCGCCAATCGGGCGGTGACGGTCGTGGGCGGCGATCTGCTCGAGCGTGGGCCGGTGGTGCGGATCCAGGATCGGGGGGCGCGGCTGTCTGGCGGTGCGCGGCTTTCGTGCGGCGGGCGAGCGGAGGGCCCGGGGCTGGATATCGCGGCCGCGGGCGGCGCGGTTTTGGAGCCTTTGTTCGAGCGCGGCGGCGCGGCGAAGGCCGCGGGTGATGCGGGCGAGAATCAGGGCGACGTCTTTGCTGCGGAAGATCGTGGCGAGGAAGCTGAAGAAGGGGAGGAGGTGCGGGACGGAGGCGTGCTGGTTGAGGGTTTCGGCGAGATCCTGGCCGTAGGCGATGAGCGTGCGGACGACGCCGAGGACCTGGCTGATGCGCGGGGGCACGGGCCGAGGGGGATCGGGGTGGCGGGCTTCGGCCGGGGCGGTGACGGCGTCGGACATGGGGCGGAATAAGAGCACAGAGCAGGGGTGCTGGGCAAGGACTTTCTTCCGTTGAGGGGCTTTTTGTGCTTAGCCGGGTCGGGGGGCGGGCGGCGGCGCCAGCTTTGGGCCTGTCAGCATGCGTTTTCGCCGATCGCGACGCCGCTGGCGGGTAACGCTCAGATCGGCTAAACTTGCAGTGGACTGTTCTCGACGCGCAGATCGACAACTTATGACAAATAAAGCGGAGGGCCAGCACGAGTTGAACTTCGAGGCGTACATGCCTCGGGATGTAAAGCTGATGACCGCTAATGAAATATACTCGGATATTGATATATTGCGTCCCGTCGACATGAAGGAAAATCCATACGTTGAGCGAAAGTCTGTCGGGATACATCAAAAGGACCTAGGAGACTATTTCTCTATATTTGGAAATACGCCGCCTGATGGCGGAATTGTGCTGATCGGGGTGGAGGACGATGGAACCGTCAGAGTCTGACTCGAATCGCCATTGCAATGCCAGGGGTTTGAGTTTGCTTGAGAAAGCCCCCGCGCGGATCGGTTATGCGGCTGCCAGACGGCGTGACATCA
>Ga0335075_10008548_pt1 | contig 15669 bp, 10 predicted proteins | sample Lox_Sample_24_FD_206723 | JGI IMG/M metagenome (GOLD analysis project Ga0335075, IMG submission 206723) | Soil microbial communities from Loxahatchee National Wildlife Refuge, Florida, United States - Lox_Sample_2.4 | ecosystem: Environmental > Terrestrial > Soil > Wetlands | place: USA... | reverse complement strand
CGTCGGAGATCGACATGATCTTGCCGAACATTTCTCCGGGCGGCTCGGTGATCCCGACATAATTTCCGAGGCTCTTCGACATTTTGCGTTCGCCGTCGAGTCCGACGAGAATCGGCATAGTGAACGCAACTTCGCCCGGGAGGCCGTATCCCCGCTGAATGTCGCGATGAACCAACAGATTGAACTTTTGTTCGGTAGCGCCAATCTCGACGTCCGATTCGAGTTTCACTGCGTCGATCGCCGTGAGCAACGGATAAAGCAACTCGTGGACGGCGATCGGCAGATTTTTATCAAGGCGCGAGCGAAAATCCTCGCGTTCGAGCATCCGCGCGAGGCGATAGTGGCCGCAGAGGCGAACGATGTCGTAGCTTGACATCGTTCCGAGCCATTCGCTGTTATAGCGAACTTCCGTTTTTTCGCGATCGAGTATTTTGTAGACCTGCGCTAGATACGTCTTCGCGTTCGCGTCGACCTGCTCGCGTGAGAGCGGCGGGCGCGTTTCGGAAACCCCAGTAGGGTCGCCGATCATCGCCGAAAAATCCCCGATCAGGAAAACCGCTGTGTGGCCCATGTCCTGGAAATGCTTCAGCTTGCGTAGGACCACCGTGTGCCCCAAATGAATGTCGGGCGCGGTGGGATCGACGCCGAGGTAGACACGCAACGGGTTCCCTGTTTTGGCGGAATTTTCCAGCTTTTGCTTCAGCTCGTCTTCGGGAATGATTTCCGCCGTGCCTTTTCGCAAGTAGGCGAGCTGCTCGGCAACCGGTTTGAATTTTGCGTCAGTCATTAGTTCCGTCAGCGGGCTGGCTCTTCGATGGACATATCACCAAACATGCGAAGATCGATCGCTACACATCCATCTGCGTACGCAAAACCCGACGACCTTCGATTCGATACCGGCCATCGAGCACAATTCGCACCGCCTCGGAGTAGACGCGGTGCTCCTCACGTAAGACACGTTCCGAAAGCGTTTCAACTGTGTCGCAATCTTTTACAGGGACGACGGCCTGAATGATGATCGGGCCCGCATCGAGATTCTCATCGACGAAATGGACGGTGCAGCCCGTAAACTTCACGCCGTGTTCGAGCGCCTGGCGCTGGGCTTCCAGTCCGGGAAACGCGGGCAGCAACGACGGATGAATATTGACGATCCGATTGGGGAACGCGGCGACGAAATACGGCGAGAGCAACCGCATGTAGCCCGCCAAACAAACTAAATCAACTCTCTTCTCACGCAAAGCTTCTACAACAAGCTTGTCATATGCTTCGCGCTGCAGCCCTGTCGAAGGAATCACTTGCGCCGTAATGTCTCGCTCCCGCGCTCTCGCGATTCCTGCCGCCGATTCACGGTTGCTGATTACAATCGCGATCTGCGCGTTTGGGATGCGGCGCGCAGCAATGCTGTCGGCCAGCGCCTCAAAGTTCGATCCGCGCCCCGAAAGTAGCACGGCAATACGCTTGCTCATAAGCAAGCGAAATTAGCACAGTTCCGGGAAGCTGCAAAACGCGACGCATCGCACTAGACGGTACCAACGGTACCCTCCGGACTTCTCGCAGCCTGATTCAACAACAGCAGGTCCGTGGAATTCCACCGGAACGCACGCCTGGACCAACTAGATTGAAAGTGTTCCGGAATAGACGACGCGCGGTGTGCCGCGCGTAGTGCTTTCGATCCGGCCGATTTGGTAGAACTTTTCCCGGCGCCGCTTCAACTCGCTTTCGACGCGGGCCACGTGCCTGGCGGGAACGACCATGATCATGCCGACGCCCAGGTTGAACGTGCGGAGCATTTCGTCGCGCTCGATGCCGCCCGCCTTGGCGAGATACCGGAAAATCGGAAGCACAGGCCATGATCCAAGCTGCACAACAGCCTGCACGTTGCGAGGAAGCGCGCGCGGTAAATTGCCGGTGATCCCGCCGCCGGTGATGTGGGCCATCGACGAGACCCATTCGCGCGCGACAACGGTTTTCAGCAACGGCCAATACGCGCGATGTGGTTTCAATAGTTCCGCGCCGATTTTGTTGCCGATGTCGGGAACGTATGCATCGGGCTCAAGTTTTGCAATTTCGAATACGATTTTACGGGCAAGAGAATACCCGTTCGTATGCAGGCCGCTCGAAGGCAAGCCAATGAGGACATCTCCGGCGCTAACGCGACGCGGATCGAGTTGGCCAGAGCGTTCGACGGCTCCGACAATAAAGCCTGCGAGGTCGTATTCTCCCGGCGAATAGAATCCCGGCATCTCGGCCGTTTCGCCGCCAATCAGAGCGCAGCCAGCCTGCTTTGCGGCGCGACTCATGCCCTCGATCACCTGCTCGACCACACGCGGATCCATCGATCCCATTGCGAGGTAATCGAGAAAAAAAAGTGGCTCGGCGCCTTGCGTCAGGATGTCGTTTACACAGTGATTCAAGATGTCCGCGCCGATGCTGGAATGAATCCCAGTGGCAAACGCGACTTTGAGCTTGGTCCCTACACCGTCCGTGCTCGCGACAAGCACCGGTTCGCGCCAGCGCTTCGTATCAAGCTGATACAGCGCTCCAAAGCCACCGATAGGAGCAAGTACACCACGGCGGAATGTTTTTCCCGCAACGGCGGCTATTCGCCGCTTCGCTTCCTCGGCAACAGAAATGTTTACGCCCGCGTCGGCGTACCGCATGGGCTTCTCTCGTTTTGTCACGCGGCTGGGGCTCTGGTTGAGTTTAGAACGTATGGAACAGACGTTTCCAGCGAACTTCGCCGGGATCGATGAATACCTTGAGGTAAGTCAAAAACCGGTCGCCGATGTGCCCGGGATCCCAAACTTCCTCGGGCGCCCGAATCGACATATAAATCATCACGGGCTCGCCGATGATGTTGGCGCGAGGGACGAATCCCCAGTACCGGCTGTCGAATGAATTGTCCCGGTTGTCCCCCATAACAAAATATTCGCCGGGAGGCACCACGAGTTCGTTATTCTGGACATGTTCCGGCAAATCGGCTGCCCACGTTGAAGTCATCTGTCCGTCAGCGGCAAACGAATCGTTCGCCGGCGGAAAATTTTCCATGGGAAGGCCGACTACACCCGGTTGCCTCAGCACATAAGGCTCGGTCAGGGCTATCCCATTCACGAAAACTCGCCCGTCGGTTAACTTAACGTGGTCTCCGGGGACCCCAATCACGCGTTTGATGAAATCCGGATAGCCTTCCTGCGGTAACGGCGCCCGAAAAACAATGATCTGCTGGCGTTGCGGTCGGCGCCACAGCGGAACACTCAACGCCGTGAAAGGGACACCGGCGCTGTACCCGATCCGGCTGACTATCAGATGGTCGCCAATAAGCACGGTGTTTTCCATCGAGCCGCTCGGAATCACGCGCGCCTGTACCAACGTTCCTTCGATAAAGAAGAAAGCTAGGATCACCCAGATCCAGGAGAGCACTTCACGCCAAACACGATCTTTCGTTGTCGCTGTTTGCACAGCCGGTCTCACGTTAGCTTTAGTTGTTGCTGCTGAGTTTGCCTCTGCTTTTGAACTCACAATCTCCCTCAGTCGTTCATTGTACCCAAAGATGACCGCTCGCGCTGAGTGGCCGGGGAAAGCGCCCGGATTCGCTCCCTGATTGAGCCTTTTGGTGTTGATGCTCTGCACAGATCAGCTAGCACGATGAGCTTTCCACTTCGAGTTGAACTAGCTCGGTGGGATAACTGCCGGTGTAGCACGAAGTGCAAAACTTGCCTTCCTTGTCTTTCACGGCTTCGCGGAGCGAATCAAGCGAAAGATATCCGAGCGAATCCGCTTCTAAATATCGCTGAATCTGGTCGATGGAATTCCGCGCGGCAATCAATTCGTCTCGCCGCGGCGTGTCCACGCCGTAAAAGCATGGCGAGACCGTCGGGGGACAGCTAATCCGAACGTGGACTTCCCGTGCGCCGGATTCCCGAACCAGTCGCACAATTTTCCGGCTCGTCGTGCCGCGGACGATCGAGTCGTCCACAAGGACCACTCTCTGCCCTTCGATCATCGAGCGCACGGGATTGAGTTTCAATTTCACGCCAAAATCGCGAATGGCCTGTTCCGGTTCGATGAACGTCCGCCCGACATAGTGATTGCGTATTAAGCCCATGCGGAATGGAATCCCCGACTCATCCGCATAGCCAACGGCTGCCGGCACCCCCGAGTCCGGGACAGGCACCACGATATCTGCCTCGGCTGGATGTTCTCGCGCCAGCAGGTGGCCCAAGCGTTCTCGACTCTGGTTCACGCTACGGCCAAAAATAAAGCTGTCCGGCCGCGAGAAATAGACGTGTTCGAAAATGCAGTATTGGTGCGGCTTTTCCGCCGCAAAGCGGATCGACTCGACTCCGCTACGAGAAATGCGAACCATCTCGCCAGGCTCGACTTCGCGGACGTATTCCGCATCGATTAAATCGAACGCGCAGGTTTCAGACGCGACGACCCAGGAGCCGTCAAGCTGGCCGAGGTTCAGCGGGCGAAATCCACGCGGATCTCGGATGGCATAAAGTTCATCGCGCGTCAGGATTACCAGCGAATATGCGCCTTCCACCTGATTAAGGGCGTCGGCAATGGCACTCGAAAGGTTGCGCGCAGAGCTGCGCGCGATCAGATGCACGATCACTTCGGTGTCGCTGGTGGTCTGAAAAATTGAGCCGCGATGCTCCAAGCGACGGCGGACTTCCAGCGCGTTTGTCAGGTTCCCGTTGTGTCCCAGAGCAAGCTTGCCGCGATTGCAATCGATCACCACGGGTTGCGCATTCGTCAATGAGCTGTCGCCGGCAGTCGAATAACGCGTATGGCCTATGGCGGATTCGCCAGGCAATCGAGCGATTACTTCTGGCGTGAATATCTCCTGGACGTGGCCGGTTGTCTTGTGTGCATAGACTTCCAAGCCGTCGGTCGAAGCGATCCCAGCCGACTCCTGCCCGCGATGCTGTAAGGCGTACAAGCCCAGGTAGGCAAGCTTCGCCGCTTCCGTGTGACCGAAGAGGCCGAACACGCCACATTCATCGTGAAAATGATCGTTCAGATAGTTGCAGTTCATGCGCTTTCGAGCGCCTCCGGCAGAGACCCGCCCCATGCTTTCTGGAAGGAGCTTAGTTCCCCGCTGACGACAACAGCGCCTTTATATTCGATGCGAAACTCGCCCCGCGTGACTTTCCCGACCTGAATGGCCTTCACGCGCCATTGTGCCGCAATTACGGCGACCCGAGCAAGAAGATCGGGAGCAACAGATACAACGACGCGCGCTCCGCGCTCACCAAAGAGAGCTATCTCGACCGGCTGATTCGAAACGGCAGGTTCGATTGCAACTTGTGCCGAAAGGCTGTTGCTTGCAAAACTGCTTTCGGCAAGGCTCACGGCAAGTCCTCCGTCGCTAATGTCATGAGCCGAGCGAACGGCCTTTTCTCTCGCAAGTTGGACCAGGCACTCGATCAGACGCTTTTCGGATTCCAGGTCGATGGCTGGCGGCACTCCCGAAACGATCCCGTGAATTGCCTTCGCATATTCGGAAGAAGAGAACTCACGCTTAGCCGTTTCGGCCGATGTCGGCTCCTGTCCAGCATCGAGGAGGACAATCGCGTCACCTTCATGCAAAAACGCGGAGCCGAGCGCGCATTCCACGTCTTCAAGCAGTCCGAGCACGCCCAGTACTGGAGTCGGACAAATCGGCTTGCCAAGAGTTTCGTTGTAGAAGCTGACGTTCCCACCTGTGATCGGCGTCCCAAGCGCCTGGCAGGCTTCGGAAATTCCGTCGATTGCCTGGGTGAACTGCCACATCACCTCTGGCTTTTCGGGATTGCCAAAATTCAGGCAATTCGTCGCGGCGATCGGCCGGCCACCAGTGCAGGCTACGTTTCGCGCGGCTTCTGCAACGGCGTGCATAGCACCGACGCACGGTGAGAGATAGCACCAGCGGCCGTTCCCGTCGGTCGCAACGGCGAGCGCACGTTTCGTTCCCTTGAGCCGCAAGACCGCCGCGTCGCCTGAGCCCGGCCCCACGCTTGTATTGGTGCGCACCATCGAATCGTACTGCTCCGTAATCCAGTACTTCGAAGCGATCGATGGAGACGCGAGCAGCCGCCGAAAACTTTCGGTCAAATCGGCCTCTTCACGCGCGAACTCGAGGACACTCGTGGGCCGCTCGTCTTGCGGCCGGGGAGCAGGCTTCGCAATCGGCCTTTCGTATCGAGGCCCTTCCTCCGCGAGCGCGTGCGCTGGAATCTCAGCTGCGACTTGGCCCTGATGAATGAGGCGAAGCATTCCATCGCTCGTTACGCGTCCGATCTCGACCGCATCAAGGCCCCACTTCTCGAAAACGGCGAACACTTCGCGTTCGCGGCCACGTTGGGCGACGAGCAGCATGCGCTCCTGCGATTCGCTCAGCATCATTTCGTAGGGAGTCATGCCCGTTTCTCGCTGAGGCACGCGGGAAAGGTCCAGCTCTATCCCAAGTCCACCGCGCGAAGCCATTTCCGAACTGGAACTGGCGAGGCCCGCTGCTCCCATATCCTGAATTGCGACGACGGCGCCCGTTCGCATCGCCTCCAGACATGCTTCGAGGAGCAGTTTTTCCATGAATGGATCGCCCACCTGCACATTCGGGCGTTTCTGCTGTGATTCTTCGCTGAATTCCGCGGATGCGAGCAACGACGCCCCGTGAATGCCGTCGCGTCCGGTTTTCGCCCCTACGTAAATGACGGGATTGCCCGCTCCACTCGCACGCGCGAAGAAAAGCTCGTCGCGACGGCCAATGCCGAGCGCTAGCGCATTCACCAAAGGATTGTTGGAGTAACACTGTTCGAAAAGCACTTCCCCGCCAACGGTCGGTACACCAAAGCAATTGCCATAGAACGCGATCCCACGCACGACGCCATCCAGAATTTGCCGATTGCGATGAATTTCCTCCGCGCTCGCATCACCGGCTCCAGGGCCAGGTGTGATGGGCCCAAACCGTAAGGAATCCAGCACCGCAATCGGCCGCGCGCCCATGGTGAAGATGTCTCGCAGAATTCCACCGACGCCGGTCGCCGCACCTTGAAACGGCTCGACGAAGCTTGGATGGTTATGCGACTCAATTTTGAAAACGGCCACGAGCCCATCGCCCACATCGACCACGCCGGCGTTCTCGCCAGGACCCTGCACCACCCTCGCGCCCCGCGTCGGCAGCCGCTTCAAATGAATCCGCGACGACTTGTACGAACAATGCTCGCTCCACATCACGCTGAAGACGCCGAGTTCTGTAAAATTCGGGTCACGTCCAAGAATTTTCTGGATGCGCACGTATTCCTCAACCGTGAGGCCGTGCTCTGCGGCAATTTGGGCGGTGACTTTGATTTCGGTGTCGATGTTTGCCATTGGTCGGCGGCTGGAGGGTGAAATTCTCGCAGCAATCGCGCGGACGCGCAAGCCAACGATTCCGGCCTCGAGCAGCAAAAAAGGCAGTTCCAGTACGGCAACAAAAATTGCGTACCTGGTTTCTAAATAATCGTGCCACATCGGCACAACGGCACAAAGGTGCACGTAGCTGCGCCCATTCGCAGCACCTCTGATAACCCATGCGTTACGCACTCACAGCAATCGAAGCGGTAACGGCATAATACGCAGTCGGGGTCAGGCAGACAGGAGGGGAACATGCGAAGGGTACACGTGTGTGCGTGTTTGTTAGCGCTGGGCTCCTTAGTCGCATCGGTGGTGGCATCGCCGCAGGACAGAGACGCTGGGGCGGAAACTGAAGCCGTAACTCCCATGCCGCCCGCTCCAGATTCCCAGACAGATTCCGAAATCGCAGCAGAGTCGCAGAGTAAGCTTCCTGTCCGTCGCGTGGTCCTCTACAAAACGGGAGTCGGATATTTCGAGCACTTGGGCGAAGTTCGCGGCGACCAGACCGTTGGCATCGACTTCACCAGCGGCCAGCTCAACGACGTGCTTCAGTCGCTCACGGTTCTCGACCTCGGCGGCGGGCGCATCACAGCAGTCGATTACAACTCCGAAGCACCGTTCACTCAACGGCTCGGTATGTTGCGCCTTCCATTGACCGAACAGACCAATATCTCGAGGTTCTACGGTGCGCTTCGCGGAGCGCGTCTTGAAGTTCACAGCGGCACGAACGTCATAACCGGGCGGTTACTCAGCGTCGAGCGAAAGACGCGCGTCAGCGGCGGCACGACTCTCGAAGTCGATGTGATCACTCTCGTCAGCGACTCGGGCGATGTTCGCAGCGTGGAGATCACGCCCGGGGTTACCGTCCGTCTCGCCGATCGCGACGTGGATCAAGAAGTTGGCCGTTATCTGTCCTTACTTGCATCGGTCCGTCAGCAGGACTTGCGCCGCATGGTGATTTCGACATCCGGTTCGGGCGAGCGCAAGCTTTTCGTGAGCTACATCAGCGAAGTTCCTATTTGGAAAACCACGTACCGGGTAGTATTGCCATCGAAGGCAGGCGACGAGCCGTTGCTGCAGGGCTGGGCGATCGTTGACAACACAGTGGGCGAGGACTGGGACAACGTCGAGCTGTCGCTCGTCGCGGGCGCGCCGCAATCGTTCATCGAGCAGCTATCCCAACCGTACTACTCGCGCCGGCCGGTCGTGCCGCTCCCGCAAACGGCGCAACTCACTCCGCAAACGCACGAAAGCGCCATGCTCGGCGGACTGGGTTCCCTCGCCGGTACCGTCGCCGATTCGTCTGGCGCAGTTATCGCGAACGCGCAAGTCCGAATTTTTGACAGCGCCGGAAACCTGATCGGATCGAAACGGAGCGACAGTCAAGGCCATTATGAATTCGACGACATGCCGGGCGCCATCTACAAACTCCAAGTCACACGTCCTGGTTTTCAAACTGCCGTGATCAATGGCCTGTCGCTCGGCGGGGGCAGCGAAGTCACTCAGAATGTCCAGATGCAGGTCGGCTCCGTAAGCGAAACAGTTGAAGTCTCTGCTCAGACGCAAAAGGCCGAAACGGAAACCGATGAAGCAGAAGTCGCCTCCACACCCGCTCCGGAGGCCGGCTCCGGTACTGAACTCGGTGGCGCACGGTCTTACGGTATTGGCAGCGGGTCTGGCGGCGGCGTTGGTTCGGCATATGGCGGAGGCATCTTACGTGCACTCACGGCTAGTGTGCCCGCTGCGGCCAAGGGGCAGGAATTGGGCGATCTGTTCGAATACAAGCTGAAAGACCGCGTCACGATTCGCAAGAACGAATCGGCGCTGGTTCCAATCCTGCAAGCAAAGATCAAGGCGGAGAAGGTCTCGCTATGGAATGCATCTTCGGGATCGCAGTTCCCGCTGCGCGCCTTGTGGATCACGAATTCGAGCGGGTTGACGCTCGACGGCGGCAGTTTCAGCGTGATCGAGGACAACGCCTTCGCCGGCGAGGGGTTGACGGATCCAATCAAGCCGGACGAGAAACGCCTGATCTCGTACGCGGCTGATCTGGGCGTTCGAGTGAACTCGCGGCAGGAAAGCGATCCGCAGCGCGTAACCGAAGTACGCATCATTCGGGGAATGATGATTCAGACTAGCGAGCTCCGCCAGAAAACGATCTACACTGTCCGCGATGACGACAGCACAGCGCGCACTGTTCTCATCGAGCATCCTCTGCGGGCCGGCTGGGTGATCGGCAAAGACAGCGCGCAGCCGGAGGAGACGACTTCTTCCGTATACCGCTTCCGCGTCAGTGTGAAACCTAAGGCGGATACTTCGCTCGCCTTAGTCGAGTCACGCCCGATCGAGAGCAACTATGCCTTAACCAATCTGACTAGCAACCAGATCGAAATGTTCGTACATCAAGGCTCGATCAACGCGCAAATCGAGGAAGCGTTTCGCAAGATCGTCGCCCGGAAGGCGGTGGTCGCAGGGCTTGACGCTGGACTGGCGAAGCGCGCGAACGAAAAGCAGCAGATTTACGACGATCAGCAACGCATTCGTGAAAATTTAAAGGCGTTGAAGGGAACCGCTGAAGAACGCGCCCTGACGGAGCGCTATACAAAACAGCTCTCCGATCAGGAGACGCAGCTCGAAACATTGCAACGCGAATCGGCGGACTTGCAAACCAAACGCGATCAGGCGCAAGCGCAGCTTGACAATATGATCCAGAATCTAAGTCTCGATACAACATTGTAGCTTGAGGGCACAAAGGAACAACTTTGCACGTGGCGAATCATGCGGGCAAAAACTCGCGCGGATGAGACGCGGATCAGAAGGGCCCACAAACGCGCAAGAGCGGAAGAAGCACGTCGAACTCTGAACGCAGAGGTGGACTAGCGCTTTTGTTTGGCTCAGCCGCATGAGAGCGCACCCTACGTCTTCGGCGGCGGAGACCGGGCGCCGAGAAGAAGCGGCGCCGCTTAGAATTGCTTGATGGCGATGCCTGTAAGGACGCGCGTCGTGTCCTGGCCGACAATCACTGCCGTATTGGCATCAATCCAGTACAAGACGAGACTATATGTGGCCGGCGGATTGGTCGGCGCCAGAGTCGCTGTTCCACGCCCATTGCTTCCTGGAACCGCAAGGGGACTGGAGGTCCCGACGAGCAAATCACCGGAGATCGGGGAGGTTCCGTAGTTGTTGATATCAAGCGTCCCCGTGATTGTCGTGCTGAAAACACCCTCTCCTTCGACGTCCGATTGATAGAGCGCCGGATTATTGTAAAAGACACCTTGGCCGCGCAACGTCAGCCCGAAATTCCCCGCAATTGAGGTCGGAACTGCCGTCTGTACGTACGCCTTCCCGCTGGAAGTCGCCGTCAAGTCCAATTCCAGCACCAATGCCGTGTTCGAAGCCGTCGGATACGCGGCAAATTGCAGGGATCCGAGGTTTAGGTCGACTCGCCCAGTCGTTGGGTCGACAGTGTAGGTTGATGCGCTGATACTGACGGGAGGGGTTGACGGAATAGTTCCCGCATTGTCGGTGTCGAGAGCTCCACTCGTGATGTTGCCGTTCCCATCCGAAGTGAACTCACCGCCGGCGGCGTAAGCTCCTGCAGTGGAATTTCCTCCTACGGTGAAGACATAGTTGGCGGCCGAAAGCTCGCCAACATTGAACGACGATCCTGCCGCGCCGCTATCCACTTCGCCCGCAAGATAGGCGGCCTTGTCGGCTTCGACGATGTAGAGGTGAGTGTTGTCGATCACGTAGAAGATGAACTGAAGCTGGCCGGTGCTCGCCGAGGTAAGCGTGAGGGTGCCGCGACCGCTCCCCGAATTCGTCGCGTCGAATGAATAGGACCCGTTTAGGCTGGTGTCCGCTGCCTTGACCGTCCCGTTGTCGTTTTCGTCCAGGATCGACGCCGCCTGAGGGATACCGCCCGCGCCGTCCGCCGTAAAGCGGCCAGCTATCACCAGAGGGTTGAACGACGCGTCTCCTCCCTCGGCACGGAACACATAGTTTCCGCTGATTACCGATAGGTTCGCCAGATCATTCAGATTTTGCTGGTCGATCGTTCCGTAGCCCGTGGTGTTCGAATCGAACCGGATCAGCAGCGCGTGCGAAGTGGACGTGAGCACGAATTGCCAGTGTTCGGTGCCGTGATTCGTGTTGATGACGGCACTCGTTCTACCGTCGGGACCAACCGTATAGTTGCCGCCGATAATGGGCACCGCCGATTCGAGAGGGCTGCCAAAACTATCGACGTCTTCAAGGCCGCCTTGGATGTCGCCGGCTCCATCGGCCACGAAGCGTCCTGCGACCGCACGGAATCCGGTCGCGTCGTCACCAATGTAGGTAAACGCAAACGGCCCGCGCAGAGACGCATCAGAGTAAGCGATAGTTACGATAGCAGTCACCGGCGTCGTTGCCTCTGTCGGGTCCGTGGCGGTGATAGTGACTTGTCCGCCCAAGGGAGGCGCATCCGGAGCGGTATAAAGGCCGGTCGGGTCAATCGTACCAACATCGCCGCCGCTAGAGGAACTGACCGACCACGTCGCGTTCGTGTCGACCACACTGTTGAACTCTGCAGTGAATTGCAGCGTGGCACCTGCGCGCACTGTGGCTGCCGTCGGCGCTATCGTGAGTCCAGCCCCGCTGCCGATGTTCACCCCAATCGCATTCGAGGTAATCGTGGTCGTGGATGTGGAGTTGGTATTGGGCGTCTCCGTTATAATTGCGGTTATGGTGATATTCGTGCTCGGCACTTTCAGTGGCGCGGTGTAAACGCCCTGGTTCTGCGCTGTCGACAACGCCACAATCGTCCCTGTCGTCGAATTCCCACCCGTCACACCATTCACTTGCCAAGTGACCGTCGTATTCGTCGTGATCGTCGAGTTCGCCAGCGTTACTGTGGCCGCGAACGTTATCTGATCGCCCAAGCCCACCGTCGTCGGTCCCGTGATGTCGATTGACGTCACATTGTTGTTCGCCGTGATCGTAGGTCCCCCACACCCGCACACAGCCGCGAGCGCGATGGCCGACGCCACCAACAGAAAAGCCCTCCCGCTATGCCGCATTACGCGCCACCTAAACGAGCAAAGAAAGTTCCATCAGCCGACTTCGGCATCGAGTCTCCCATCAACCGTGCTCTTCCCAAAAGGTCGACTATTCTAAATCGCATCGGCTCGCAGTTCCAACAGGGTTCAAGCCCGGCCGTCTGCCAGGCTCGAGCGTGCGCATCGAAAAAGTCCTGCGCACGCAAACCCGGATAGCCGGCATCACGCATTTGCAAACTGCCATGTCTGCAGCAAGAGGTGGACGCACACCGGAATTACAGATGCCGGAAGCAGTCACAAATGTTGGCCGAGATACCGCAGCCATCCGCCGCATTTGCGAATCGCCGCCGGTTATATCCAGAGGCAGTCTGCGCAAGCAAAATTGGAAACGCTACTTGGAGAACTAAGGTCTCCAGGTCAAGGGGACCCAAGTCTGCGGGTTACCCGTGAAACTGTGACCCGGTTCGAGCCTACTGCTAATTGTCGCTCATCAACTTACACCTGTGTCCGTGCCTGAAAGCATCGCCGGAATACCGAGCGGCACTGTATAATCATCTCGCCTGTCCGAGCATGAACGACGTTATCCAATGCTTTATCGGCTATCTTCGGTACGAAAAGAACGCCTCGCCCTGCACCATTCGCGAATACCGTCGCGACATCTCACAATTTCTGGGCTTTCTCACCCCACCGGGCGAAAAACCGCTACCGCTTGCCCAGGTGGATCACAAGATCATCCGAGAGTTCGTCAGCTCACTGTACGATCAGAAGCTTGAACGCTCTTCGATCGCCAGAAAGCTGGCAGCCCTGCGCACGTTCTTTAAATTCTGCATGCGCGAAGGCCTCGCGAAACAGAACCCTGCGCGCCTGGTGAGCAGCCCCAAGCTTCCAAAGCGAGTTCCCCGCGTGCTGAGCGCCGAGGAAATGAACGCGTTTCTTGATAACCTTGCGTCGCCACCGTCGCGCCGCACGGGAAGCAAGAAAAAAAACCAGAAGCAGCGTGAAAAGGAAAAGCTGCTGCTCAAACGCGACCGCGCAATTCTCGAGCTGCTTTATGGAGCTGGATTGCGCGTCAGTGAACTGACTGGGCTGGACGTGATCAATATCGATACGCACGGGCAGATGGTTCGCGTGCTCGGAAAGGGACGTAAAGAGCGCATCGTTCCGTACGGGGATAAAGCCAAACAGGCGCTGGAAAACTACGGTCCGGTCCGCGACGAGATTCTTGCGCGATCCGCCGATCCGGAACACGAAGCTGTGTTTTTGAATGGCCAGGGCCGGCGGCTTACGACCGGCGCCATCCGCCTGCTGGTAAAGAAATACGCGCGGCTAAGCAACGTCAATTGGGATCTGCACCCGCACGCGCTGCGGCACGCGTTCGCCACCCATCTACTGGCAGACGGGGCAGACCTTCGCGCGATCCAGGAACTGCTCGGGCATGTTTCGCTTTCAACGACGCAGCGCTACACGCAAGCGACGGTGGAACAGCTGGTGGCTATCTACGACAAGTCGCACCCGCACGCATGAAAGCGCGATGCGAACGCTGGTTGCCGGCACACACCGTCGGTCCATTTCCTGCCCTGAATCCTGCGGCCCAAAAGGCGAATATTAGGCGAATAAAAGTGGTGCTGCCGTGATCAAACCTCTTGATCTTGAATGGGGGTTAAAAGGCCCTAAAGCCGGCTTGTCGGGATCGAAGTTCGTTCAGCTAGTGCGTGGCGCCTGACTGGCGCCCCTGTTTCCGGCGGCGCTGCCCGAGCAGACAAATCCCACGCTCAGAAACCGACCGTACGGGACGCTCAAAACCGACGGATGTCGCATGATCGGCCTGCAAGAGCGGGCCGCCCGCCCGGTTTATTCGCGACATGCCGCAATATTAGGCACCCTGAAACCCACGGCTACCCGCTCGGAACAAGATCAGCTCTCGAAGACTTGGCACCTGAGGCTGAACCCTGCGGATTCGATGATGCTCATCGCCCTACGTAGAAACTGTCGGCCCTCCGCGTCGGGTTTGTGTTTGAAAACGACTTTTATTGTGACCGGTCGTTCTTTGGCATCCGGATAGCGTGTCAAAATTTCTCCACTCTCGACGAATGCTAAATATCTGTTGAACTTTGCCTGCAGTGCGGTCTGGTGTGCAATTGAATCGGTCCAGTCGAGATGGTCGCTGATCGTCAAAACCACGTGTCCAGTCTGCTTGTCGATACTGATGATATCAACGACATCAAGCTGATCGACCGACACGATTGCGAATCCTCCGGGTTTTATTGCTTCTCATATATGGACGACGCGGCGCCCGACGCTCCGAAGCGTGTGGCTTGGAGCGGAGGCGGATGCTATCATCGCGCTACTTCATTGGCGAGCATCTGTTGCGGTCTCCTGCGCTTGGTTTGTGAGCGCGGGGAGATTTCATCGTTCCGATAGGCGGCAGACGAATTCATGGAGGCGGCGACCTGTGGTTCGTCATGCTCAGTTGCTGCCGCCGAGCCTTCCTGGAGTTGCGAGACGGAGGCCGTTTGTTTTCTGGCACTCGCCACTCGTCACTCGGCACTGCGTTTGATATGCTGTTCGCCGTCGCGCTCCGCGTTTCATGCGGCTGTTCAAAAAATTTATCTTCGAGGGCACAGTCTGTGAAATCTCGAATCGTCCTTTCTGCACTGATTCTGTTCGCTGCCGCGACGCTGTCGGCAAAACCGCCTCAAAAGAAAACGAAAGCGGCGCCCGCCAACAACGCTGCTGGTTTTCCTGCCGCCACGCAAGCGCAGGTGGAGCATGGGCGCTATATCGTGGAGGAAGTCGCTCGCTGCTGGGAATGCCACACGCCTCGCGACTCGAACGGACAGCCTGACCATTCGCGCTGGATGCAAGGCGCGCCGATATGGATCACGCCCGTTCATCCCGACCCGAACTGGGCCATGCGCGCGCCGGACCTTGCGGGCTTTCCTTCATTTACCGAAGCACAGGGCGAGAAGATCCTGGAACGGGGCGTGGGGCCGAATGGAATTGCGATACGCGCGCCCATGCACACCTACCACATGACGCACGACGACGCAGTCGCCGTGATCGCTTATTTGCGTACGTTGCCGCGGAGCTCGTCGCCACAATAGGCGCATGCGTTGCAAACCGAAGAGCTGTTCTCGTTCAGAATGATTGGTGACACTCGGTAGAGTGTCGCTATGCAAATTCGAAGGGGGAACATACCCAAGGCGCGAGAGCTGTCGCGCCTTGGGTGCGAGCTGAGCCGGTCCGCCCA
>Ga0335075_10008547_pt1 | contig 15669 bp, 15 predicted proteins | sample Lox_Sample_24_FD_206723 | JGI IMG/M metagenome (GOLD analysis project Ga0335075, IMG submission 206723) | Soil microbial communities from Loxahatchee National Wildlife Refuge, Florida, United States - Lox_Sample_2.4 | ecosystem: Environmental > Terrestrial > Soil > Wetlands | place: USA... | reverse complement strand
TTTCCCGCCGATGTCGCGAGGGCGCGCCGCGTCGTCGTGCCGCAACTGCTCGGATGAGAGCCGGCCCCGCTCCCGCCGAGCTGGCCGCCTTCGAGCGGGACGGTTTCCTCGTGGTGCGCGGGTTCCTGGAGGTGGGACACCTCGCGGATGTCAGGCGCTGGACCAACGAGGTCGCCGCCGAACCGGAAGTCGCCGGACGGCACATGGTGTATTACGAAGACAGCCTCGTGCGTCCCGGCCAGCGTATCGTGCAACGCATCGAGAATTTCTGCCCGTTCCATCGAGGCTTCGACCACCTGCTTCGTCGTGGCCCTGTGCTCGACTGGGCGGGCGCGCTGCTGGGCGGCGAAGCGGTGCTGTTCAAGGACAAGATCAATTTCAAGCTGCCGGGTGGCGACGGGTTCAAGCCGCATCAGGATCAGCAGGCTGGATGGACCACTTACGCGCCCTTGTTCCTTACTGCGATGCTGAGCATCGACGAATCGACGATCGCGAACGGCTGCCTGGAAATCGCCGCCGGCCCCCACAAAAAGGGCCTGATCGGTGACGAATGGAGGCCGCTCGAACCCGAGGGGCTCGGCCTTCAACCTGTACCGACACAGGCTGGCGATGCGATCTTTTTCGATAGCTTTGTCCCGCATGCATCAGGTCCCAACCAGACGCGGTCGCCGCGGCGGATTCTCTATGTTACCTACGCACTGACCAAGTACGGCGACCATCGCGCGCGCTACTTCGCCGCCAAGCGTCGCGACTTCCCGCCCGACATCGAACGCGAGCCGGGGCGGACCTACACGTTCCGGGTCTGAGTGTTGCTGTGCCGGGTCCGGGATCTTAACCGTGCGTGCTGCCGGGCGCGCCAAAGCCAAATCCCGATCACGGTCGCCGCCGGCACCAGCACGATGCTGCCCGAGAGCAGCACGAAAGGGAAAGCGCCAACCCAGGCGAGCGGACCGATGAGATAGAACAGATCATCCGGGTCGAAACCGCCAATCCCGGCCAGAACGACTGCGCCAGGCTCCAGCTTGCTCTCGATCTCCTCTGACCAGAACAGGCATAAAAAGAGGCATACGCTGCATAGAAATCCGAGCGCGATACTCCATGCCCCGAATCGACCATGCCTCAGGCCGATGCCGATCGCCGCGAACATGGTCACATTCACGCAGAGATCGACGGAAAAGTCGTAAGCATGGCCGGCTGGGCTCGCCCGGTTGGTGAGGCGAGCCAGTTCCCCATCAGCGCGGTCCAACAGCGCCGACAGCATCCAGACCGCGCCGCCCCAAATGACCGCCTGACGGGTGCCCCACGCGAAGCCGAGGCAGGCCGCCGCGCCGGTGATCGCGCGCAGCGTGGTCATGTGGTTCGGCGTGATCGACGTGCCGGCCAGCGGGCGAATGAGCTGCCGTGCGAGATAGTGGCTCCAGGTCTTCGCCATCGAGTGGCCTACCTCATTTCGAACGAAGTGAGGCGAGGCTCTGGCGCCAAGTCGGCACTGGATCGGCAAGCCGCACCGCAAACGGAATGATAACACCGCGTGCGCACGAGTCCACCTCTCCCGCTCCGCGGGCTTGGGTTGGGAGGCAGACCAAGGCCTGCCCCGGACTTGATCTGGAGTCGCCGCGCACCAGCGCGACGGATGAGGGTGCGACGGTGGCGGCACCTTCACCCGGTTCGCGCCGCGAACCGACTGTCCGACCGGCGACATGGGTCACACCTTCCATCCGCTACCGAATCGGAGCGGTTGTTGTTGTCCCTACGGGTTGTGGGTAACGCGCCTGTGTTGTCCACAAATCCAACCGTCGGCAATCGGCTGCGGGCCGATCTGCGTGTCCTGATGCATTCGCGGCGAAGGCGCGCTATATGAGCGTATCAGGAAACCAGAAGGGTGAACGGGGTGGCAGCAACACCGATGACAGCGGCGATGGTGACTGCCGCCATGGAGGCGACAGCCTTGAAGGCCAAGCCTGAGGACGCAGATCCATTCCGCAAAGGCGATGCTGTCGTCTATCCCGCGCATGGCGTCGGCAGGATCGATCGGGTGGGCTTCGAGGAGATTGCCGGGCACAGGCTGAACCTGATCCATATTTCGTTCGACGAGAACCAGATGACGCTGCGCGTCCCGGTGGCGCAGGCACGTGCCGCTGGGCTGCGAAAGCTGTCAAGCCGGCAGCAATTGGCTGACGCCCTCATGAAGCTACAGGGGCGGCCTCGAGCGAGTCGGCTCATGTGGGCCAAGCGCGCCCAGGAGTACTTAGCGAAGATCAACTCTGGTGAACTCGGGTCGCTGGCCGAAGTAGTTCGGGACCTGCAGACTGCTGCGGACGGCTCGGGCAGCAGCTTCAGCCAGCGCAATCTGTTCGAGCTTGCGCTTGATCGACTTGCGTCAGAGTTCGCCGCGGTCAACCGAACCGCGAAGGCGGAAGCGATCGAGCAGATCAATCAAGCCTTGCTCGAAGCAAAGGCGCGCGTCACGCAGCCCGAACACGGGCCGACAAGCGCGGTCGCCTGACCCGAGGAATTTTCTCGCCAAGCGGCCCCCTCGCGCCTATATTTGACATACGGCGCTTTTCAGCGTGGGTCAATCGCACCTTGCCTCTGCGACTTCGTCGCGCTTCGATGCTCCCAATTTGAAAAGTCCACGTGGTGTGGATCGCCGGGTTCCATGGAGAAAGCTGCGATGTCGGAAGGCACGGTTAAATGGTTCAATTCGCAAAAAGGGTACGGCTTCATCCAGCCGGATGACGGGTCGAAGGATGTCTTCGTCCATATCTCGGCGGTCGAGCGCGCTGGCCTGACTGGCCTGAATGAGGGCCAGAAGGTCAGCTTCGACGTCGAGCGCGGCCAGCAGGGCAAAACCTCGGCGACCAACCTGAAGGCTGTCTGAGCTTCCGGCCAGTGCTGCCGCCGGCAGCACTGGCCGTTCAGGAGGGAATGATGACCCGCCACAAGTTTACGGTTGGCCAGTTGGTCAGCTTCCTGCCGGGACCCGGCGACGTGCATGTCCCGCCGGGAAAGTACAAGATCCAACGCCTGCTGCCCAGCGAGACCAAAGACAATCAGTATCGTGTGAAGCACGCGGTCGACGGACACGAACGCGTCGTGCCGGAGAGCAAGCTGGCGGCTTTATCCGGCCTCGGGTAGTCCGACTTCGCGGATTCGTATGTTCGGCAACTCTGCACGGGGGCAGCAGTATCAGAGCGCCCTTTTCATGGTTCGGTTGATTGCGTCGATCAAGGCGGCGGCTCGGTAAGGCTTGGACAGGAATTCCTGGTCTTGGCCGAGCCCCTGTTGGTGCTCCAGAGCATCGCGGGGATAGCCCGAGGTCAGCAGGACGCGGATATCAGGCCGCAGCGTTTGCACTCGTTTGGCAAGCTGCACCCCGTTGACGCCCTGCGGCATCACGATGTCGGTGAACAGAACGTCGATCGGAATATCGGTCCGCAGCAGTTCCATCGCGTGGGCACCGTCCTCGGCTGTATAGATCTTATACCCGCTCTGGGCCAGCATCTCGACGGCAACCTCGAGAACGGCAGGGTCGTCTTCCACGATCAGCACGGCCGGTTTGCCGGGCGCGGCATCCGGACCTGCTGCCGCTGCCGCCGACTCCGCGCGCGGCAGCAGCAGATGTACGGCCGTTCCGCGTCCCGGCTCGCTGTCCAGCCGCAGGTAGCCCCCGGACTGACGGACGAAGCCATAGACTTGGCTCAGCCCCAGGCCGGATCCCTTTCCCACCTCCTTGGTTGTAAAGAACGGCTCGATTGCCTTGTCGAGGACGTCGGCAGCCATGCCGCGGCCGGTGTCGCGCACACTGATAATGACGTAGCGACCCGGCGTTATCGTTGCCCCCGTAATGTCAACCGACTGATGGATCTCGGCATTGGTGGTCTCGATGGTTAGCTGGCCGCCGCGTGGCATCGCGTCCCTGGCATTGACCACCAGATTCAGAATCGACGACTGGAGCTGGGCCGGGTCGATGTTGGCCATGCCAAGTCCGGCTTCAAGCTTGACTTCGAAGCTGACCAATTCGCCGCACGCCTGTTGCCACAGGTCGTAGAATACCGCGATCAGCGGGTTGATCTGCGACACCTGCGGGCGGAGCACCTGCTGCCGGGAAAAGGCAATGAGCTGGGAGATCAGCTTTTGCCCGCGCGCCGATGCCAGCCGGGCGGTGTCGAGCAAACGATCGACCCGGCGATCATCAGTATATCTTTGCACCAAATCAAGACAACCGGCGATTGCCGTGAGCAGGTTGTTGAAATCGTGCGCGAGGCCGCCGGTCAGTTGTCCAACCGCCTCCATTTTCTGGACGTGCTGCAGCGCACGTTCTGCCCGCAAACGTTCGGCGGTCTGATCATGCAGCTCTTCCGTACGCTGCTCGACCAACCGCGCCAGCCGTCGTTCGTTTTGTTGCAGCGCGAGATCCACCCGGCGCCGCTCGAGCACCATTTGGATGGTGGCATGCAACTCGCGTTCGGAGAGGGGTTTCAGAAGGTACCCATAGGGAGTGGTGGCCCGTGCCCGATCCAGGGTCAGCTCTTCGGAGCAGGAGGACAGATAGATTACCGGAGCCGCCCGTTCGGCCGGTATTCTGGCTGCGGTTTCGATCCCGTCGAGCTCGCCTTCTATGCGAATGTCCATCAAAACGAGATCAGGACGCAAAGCCTCGATCTGCCGCAGCGCATCGGTTCCCGATGCAACCATCGCCGGGACTTCGTAGCCGAGCTTGATGAGCTGCTGTCGCAGGCTCAGCGCGACGATCCGCTCGTCTTCAACTACGAGGATGCGGCCTGTTATCATGCTGACCACCGTTACCCGATGGAGAATCGGAGTGAAAATTGTGTGGGATGCGCGTGTTCGATGCTCATTTCCGCGCCAAGCTGGTCAGTCGGGAGGCTTAGCAACTGCATGCCCGGCGCGCGCCTGAAATCGATCTCGATTTCGCCGCCGCGATTTTGCGGGAAGGCGTGCTTCAGGACATTGCAGACCGGCTCGTTGATGATCAGCCCACAGGGCACAGCGGCATTGATCGGGAGCTGCACGTCCTGGGCTCTGATTTTCGGAACGATTCGGCGTGTGTCGACGTTGCAGAAGGACATCAAGGTCGGCACCATCGTCTGTCGCATATGTGGCGCCTGATTGTCGTCAGCGTCCACAGCGACCCTTGTCGATCTCCCGGCAGCCACTGCCGCAACGTTCCTCTATCGCACTTTCTGGGCTCCGCGAGGTTATTAGTTAATTCATCGACTTATTCCTACAGCAATTTATTGCTGCGGCCGTTAATAATGCGTTAACCGGCTGTCATTTCCACGATCACGCGAGCCGACTACGGGCCTAGGGTGTTATCGGGCCAAACCTCCATTCCCGGCACCGCGGCGACCTCACTCTACCAGCGAAGTCGACATCGCAGCTGCGGGCGAACTTCTGCCCGGTTCTCGCAACGTTGCTGCCGTCGCCGTGTTCCTGCCGCTGCCGACTTGACGGGCGCCCGACAGGGTCGCTCAATCGCCCGCAATCGTTGCGCCGGGGGAAGCGGGATGCGCGTTCTGGTGATGGGCGGGGGCGTGGTCGGCGTCACCACGGCCTATCAGCTCCAGCACGACGGCCACGACGTCGTGTTGCTGGAGCGCAACCCGGACGTCGCGATGGAAACGAGCTGGGGCAATGCGGGGATGATCGCGCCCGGCCATTCCTTCGTCTGGTCCTCGCCGCGCGCGCCTATGATCCTGCTGAAATCACTGGTGCTGAAGAACCAGGCGCTGCGGTTCCGCCCCTCGCTCGACCCGCGGCTCTGGGGCTGGTCGCTCAGGTTCCTGGCCGAATGCACCGAGGCGAAGGCTCGACGCAACACGTTACGCAAGCACCAGATCGCAGTCTATTCCCAGCGCGTGCTGCACGAAACGCTGGCCAACGAGACGATCGAGTACGACCGCAACGACCGCGGCATCCTGTACTTCTATCGCGACCAGAAATCGCTTGACGCCGGCGTGGCACACATGCAACTTCTTGCGCAAGACGGGCAGGAACTGCGCGTGCTCGACCGCCAGCAGATGCTGGAGATCGAGCCGGCGCTGTCCGGCTCGGCGGCCGGGATTGCCGGAGCGATCCACTGCCCAACCGACGAGAGCGGAAGCTGTCAGAAATTCACCGCCGGGCTCGCCGCGATCTGTCGGGCACGCGGCGCGGAGATCCACACGGGCGTTGAAATCACCGGCATCGACACCGCCGGCGACACGGTCAGCGCGGTGCGCACGACCGAGGGGACAGTGAGCGCGGATGCCTATGTGATGGCGCTGGGCTGCCAAAGCCCGATCCTTGCACGCGGGCTGGGGATCGATCTGCCGATATACCCGATCAAGGGATATTCGCTGACCATTCCCGTCGGCAACCACCGTGCGCCGCCCACGATCAGCACGATTGACGAGAACAACCTGGTGGCAATCTCACGTATGGGCGATCGGGTGCGGGTGACCGCCACCGCGGAATTCGCCGGTTGGGACAAGAGCCACAGTTCCTCGGACTTCGCTTTTATGAAAAGCGTCGCCCAGGGGCTGTATCCCGATGGAGCGGACTACGAGCGGGCGGAGATGTGGGCCGGGCTGCGGCCGATGACCCCGGATAACCTGCCGATCGTCGGCCGGAAGACCCACCGCAACCTGTGGTACAATACCGGCCACGGGCACATCGGCTGGACTATGTCGCACGGCACGGCCCGGATGGTTGTCGACATGATCGGGGGGAGGACACCGGACGTCCCTGCTGAAGGACTGGCCTGACAGCGGCATTCACGTCGCGCGGTACCTCGCCGGCAACTCCGGCGGCGTGACGATCACGGAGGGCCAGATCGCTCATGCGTACGCTCCGCCCTGGTGGATCAGCGCACGAATCTGCTCGCGCAGGGCGATGAAGCCGGGGGTGGATTTCAGCACCGCCGCCGTCTCGCCTTGCAGAAAGCGGTGCACATGGTCTGACTGAAAGCGCGCGACAATACGCCCCGGCCGTGGCGACAACACCACGATCGAAGTGCCGAGAAAAATAGCTTCCTCGATCGACGCGCTGGAACACCACGCCGCGGTCCGCACCGGGCCCGGTGACGGGAGCGCCATCCACGGTAATCGTTCCCCCGGTCAACGGCACGAACCCGGCGATTGCGTTCAGCAGCGTCGATTTGCCGCACCCCGACGCACCGAGCCCGACCACCAACTCCCCATCATCGATATCCAGCGAAACATCATCGAGCGCATGGACTATGCCGCCATCGTGCGGCGATCAGTCGGCATGACAGGTCTCCGTTCTGAATGAGGTTCCACGTGGGGCCTACGCGGCGGCTTGCGCCTTCGGAGCGATCGATCGGGCGATGCTGGTGCGGCCATCGACGCTGACCGGGACATCCCCCGCCAGGCTGACGCGTCGGACGATGCGCGGCTCGTTGCGGTAATCATCGACAGCGCGGTGTTGCGTCGCTCGGTTGTCCCACATCGCCACGTCGCCAACCGACCAACGCCAACGGACCGTGTTCTCCTCCCGGGTGATGTGATCCTGCAGGATCGCCAGCACGTGCGCCGAATCCGAGGCGTTGAAGCCCAGCAGCCGCTGCACGAACTGGCCGAGGATCAACGAGCGCTCGCCGGTCTCTGGATGCACGTGCACGACGGGATGCTCGGTGCGATAGACGGTGGAGGTGAACACGTCGTTGTAGCGCCGCAGCGCCGTCACGGATGCTTCCGGGCGTGACCCGACATAGTCGTACACGTTGGAATGCAGCGCCCAGAGCTGCTCGGCCAGCGCGCGCAATGGTTCCGGCAGCTCGGCGTAGGCGGTAGCGGTGTTTGCCCAGACGGTATCGCCACCATTCGACGGGAGCACGACGGCGCGCAGGATGGAGATCTTCGGATACGCATCCACGAACGTGACGTCGGTGTGCCAGACAGTCGCCTTTTCGCCGCGGGCATTGTCGATATCCAGGATAGAGTCGGTGCCGTCGAGGGGCGGTATCGTCGGGTGCGGGACAGGCGTGCCAAGCAGCCGCCCGAATGCTTCCTGGCGGGCCTCATCCAGGTGGTACTGGGCTTTGAAGAACAGGACCTTGTACTGCAACAGCGCCTGGGTGATGGCCAACACGGTCTCCGGCGCAAGCTCGCCAGACAGCCGAATGCCGCGGACCTCGGCGCCAATCCTGCCGGTCAGGGGCTCGATGTCCAAAGCCGGCTCGACAGTGCGGACAGTCGTTTCGAGCGGCATGATGGTACCTCCGATTGCTGTGGATAAACCATATCTGACTGATAGGATATAAGAGCGGCAGTCGCCCGAGCGTCAAGCGGAATTTTTGGGCACACCCACCCTGGGGACGGCGCCGATATCCATCTCCATGGCGGCGTGGCATACTGCGACCGGCCGGGGCGATCCAGCAGGAGGGGACGCACATGAACGACGTGACGATGCCGGACATGGTCGATCTCGGCGTGCTGCCTTGCCGCCTGGACGAGGGCATCGGCCGGCGAGCGGCCATCGGCCTGCTGGTGCTGGCGACCGACCAGACGATGGAGCACGAGTTCCGTCAGTTGATCCGCCAGCCCGGCGTGGCGCTCTACGAGAGCCGGCTGTGGAACGACGCCGACATCACCCGGGCGACGCTGCGCGCCATGCGCGAGCGCATCGCCCCTGCGGCCGAGCTGATCCTGCCCGGCTCCAAGCTGGACGTTGTTGCGTTCGGGTGCACCTCGGCCAGCATGGAACTCGGCGAGGACGAGGTGTTCCGCCAGATCCGCTCGGTTCGGCCGGAGGTCGCCTGCACCACGCCGGTTACCGCCGCTTTCGCTGCGTTCAAGGCGCTGTCAGCGCGGCGGGTCGGCGTGCTGACGCCCTATTCGGCGGAGGTCAATGCCGGCGTGCGCGCCTATCTCACGAGCCATGGCGTCGACGTCACTGCTTTCGCGACATTTGATGAACGCGACGACCGGAAGGCGGCGCGCATCGCGCCGGAGTCGGTGGTCGAGGGTGTGAAGGCGCTGGCACGCAGCACGAGACTCGACTGCGTGTTCGTTTCCTGCACCAGCCTGCGGCTGACCGAGGTGGTGGCCGAAGCGGAAGCCGCGACCGGCCTGCCGGTGACATCGAGCGACCACGCCATGGCTTGGCACTGCTTGCGGTTGGCGGGCGTGCGGGACGCGGTGCAGGGAGTGGGGCGGTTGTTTGAGATTTAAACTGACGGCCTTGAACTGGATCCCGATGGCGGAATGCGCTTCGCTTTTCCGCCCTACGGCCATACGGCGCGAGACGGGAACCGAGAGTCAGCCTCGGAGGGCAAGTGTCGCTCGTTATGGCCAGACTTTCTTCGGGTTTGTGCCGATCGAGAATGTCTTCGGATCGTCGGATACGAATTCATAGACCGCAGGCTTGAACGCTTCGCATTCACCGTACGGATCGCAAGCGATGTGACCGCTGATACCATCGAATTTCACGCCGAACTCCGCATCTCGCAGGGCTTTCTTGCCGATGTAGAGATTGCCGGCCTTGTCGCTCTTGGCGACTTGCGCGATCGCCTTGAATACCAGGACCGCCGCATCGTAGGCGTTGGCGTGACCGTTCGAGATTGGCCCCTCGCCGTACGTCCTCCTGTATTTCTCGACGAATGCCGGATAGAAGCTGCCCATCGCGTCATCTGAAATATCCGTCATGCAGATATGGAAGCCGATGACCGATGGCCCGGCGGCTTCGATGAAGTCGGCCGCGGCGAGCGAACTGCCGCCTACGAGAGTGGTGTGCGCAAGACCAGGCACCTCGTGCGATTGGCGCAGAATCTGCGCTGCGGCGACGACGAAGATCGGCATGAAGAGAGCGTCCGGCTTTTCGGACGCAATTCGCGTTAGCACCGGATGCATATCGATATCGGTGGGCGCTATGGCCTCCTGCGACAGGACCTTGCCGCCGAGCCTGGTGAAGTTCGCGGCCACCACCGAGGTCAGTTCCTGGGCATAAGGACTGCCGTCGTGCAGGGTCACAATCGTGCGCGCTTTCACAACCTCGTAGAGATACCTCGCGTCGGCGACACCCTGATCACCATCGTTGGCGATGGTGCGCAGCAAGCCGTCATAGGCCGGCCCGCGGTTCGAAGCGGTGAGAGACGGCGCGGTGCAGCCGGTGCAGATGTTGGTGATCCCGGCCTGCCACAGAATGGGTGCCGCCGGCGTGGTCGCGCTTGAACAGGCGCTTCCGAGTACCGCAACCGTCTGGGGGTTTGAGGCCAGCTTGATCGCTGCTGTCTGACCACCCTCGCCGCTGCACAGATCATCCTCTGCGTTGAGCTTGATCGGATGGCCGAGAAGCTTGCCGCCGATATCGGCAATAGCGATCTCCACGCCGCGCTTGGAATCGAGGCCAAGCGCGGTATCGGGGCCAGACAATACCCAGTAGCCACCGATCTGGATCGGCGCGCCTGCCGGCACCTTGATGACGCCGATCGGGTCCGAGACTGGCCCAATGGTTTGCACAGCCTGTGCCTGATGCGTGATCAGCAGAGCCAGTCCGGCCATGACCGTCTGGATCACAAACCGACGAAGGGGAGAAACCATCACCGGCGGTCACTCCCTGGTCGATGTCCTGTCGAGAGGGCGCTCCTCCCGATTGTAACGGCATGCAAAGGCTTCCACCATATTACCCGTCGGGCTCCGCCTTGATCTCTACTTCGACGGTCATGCCGAGAAAATCGCCTGAACGCCCGAAGAACGTCCCGCTCAACGGGATCGCCTGACCGGGGTCGCGCGTCACGGCGACACGGATCAAATTATGATCGCTGACCAGCCCGTTGGTGGGATCGAACGGCAGCCATCCGGCGCCCGGCAGGTAGATCTGTGCCCAGGCATGTGTCGCTCCGCCGCCGACCAGCGTCGCCTCTCCGCCCTCGATCAGGCTGCTGTCGTAGAGATAGCCGGAGACGAAACGGGCGGCGAGACCAAGGCTGCGGGCCGCCTCCATCATCAGCACCGCGAAGTCCCTGCACGTGCCGCTGCCGGACGCGAGCGTCGCGACCGGGTCTTGCGTGCCCATCTCGTGACGCGCCGTGTAGCGCATCTCCAGGTGGATGGCTTTGGTCATCGCCGTCAGGATGTCCATCGTATCGTGATCGCGCGCCGCATCGACGAAGCGCCGCGCCCAGCGATCCACCTGGTGATCGGGGTCCGGATAGTGCCGCTCGGCGGTGCGGCCGAGATCGGGGATTTCCTCCACATCGTAGCTGAACGGGTAGCGCCGGGCCGCGTCGGCGATTTCAACCGCGGTTTCCGCCAGCGGGAAATGCTGGGCGCGGAACGACGATTGGACGAACAGCTCGTCGGCTGGCTCGTGGAACCGGGCGATGGCGATCGAGTTGCCGAACACGTCGTGCAGCCAGTGCACCTCGCCCGGCGGACGCAGGATCAGTTCGGTGTCGAGCAGCCGCAGGTCGTGGCTGTCGCGCGGGCGCATCATCATCCGGTGCTCACCGAATGTGACCGGGTTGGCATAGCGATAGATCGTGCGGTGGATGACGGAGAGGACGGTCATGCGGCTCGCTCTTTACCGATCGCCGGCGAATTGTTGCAACCCTCCGAGCGTCAGCGCGGCTGCTGAGGGTGCTTGGACCCGCCGATACGCAGCCGTACGCTCACGGCGGCACAAACAGGACGACGCCATGCGCATCACAAGCATCGAGGATCTGCACTGCAACGCCGGCTGGCGCGATTTCTCGTTCCTGAAGGTCAGCACCGACGAAGGTCTGGTGGGCTGGTCGGAATATATGGAGTCGTACGGCTCCCAGGGCCTTTCGGAGGTGATCCGGCGGCTGGCCGAGCGGCTGGTGGGCCAGGACCCACGTCCGGTGGAGCGGCATACGGCATTCCTGCACGGCGTGACGCGCGCCGCCCCGGGCGGGATCAACCAGCAGGCTATCGCGGCGATCGAGAACGCACTGGTCGATCTGAAAGCGAAGGCGCTCGGCGTGCCGGTGTACGAGCTACTAGGCGGGCCTATTCGCGATCGGCTGCGTCTCTATTGGTCGCATTGCGGCACGTACCAGGTGATGTACGGCGAGCAATTCAGGGAATGGACCGGGCGGGCAACGATCCGCTCGCTCGACGATGTAGCGGCGCAGGGCGCCGAAGTGGCCCGGCGCGGGTTCCGCGGCCTGAAGACCAACATCATGCGTTTCGACGGCGCCGCACCGACATTGCACATGCCGGGATTTAACGCGCCGTTTGCCCCGGACCTGCCGGTCGATGCCGCCCTGGTGCATGGGTTGGTCGAGCAGATGGCCGCTTTCCGGCAGGGTGCGGGCGCGGGGGTCGGGCTGCATCTCGACCTCAACTTTAACTTCCGCACTGAAGGATATATCCGCATCGCTCAGGCGATGGAGCCGTTCGAGCTGGCCTGGCTGGAGGTGGATTCCTACGATCCGGCTGCGCTGGCATCGATCCGACGCTGTTCGCAGACCCGCGTCGCGTCCTGCGAATCGCTGTTTGGCCGCCGCCAGTACCGGCCGTTCTTCGAGCAGCAATCCGTCGATGTGGCTATCATCGACGTGCCGTGGAGCGGCATCATGGAATCGATGAAGATCGCCGCGATGGCGGATACATACGAGATCAACGTGGCGCCGCACAATTTCAACGGCCATCTTGGTTCGCTGATGAGCGCACATTTCTGCGCTGCGATTCCGAACTTCCGAATGATGGAGATCGATGTCGATGACGTGCCGTGGAAGGATTCATTGATAACGGCACCGCCGGTGATCAGGGACGGCGAATTGCTGCTGCCGAGCGGGCCGGGATGGGGCGCAGAAGTGAATGAGGAGGTGGTACGCGCGCATCCGCCGTCGCGGCGAAGTTGGTCGTGACGGTTTTTCCCCGACGCACGGCCCGATCGCCCTTCGATCAAGCGGCCGGAGGACCTCCTGATGTGAGCGCCACCAGTTGCGCCAATGCGTCGCGGTCGCTCACACACGCCAGCCGCTCAGCGGGCGTCATTGCCGCAAGTGCATCTGCGGCCGTTGTCGCCGCATTAAGCCGGGCGCGCCCGACCGCCAGCGCATGATCGATCGCGCCGGGGCTCGGCGGGCCAGAGAGCGGCAGCATTCGCCGGTGCGCGGCCAAGAGTGCGCGATCGTGCAGCAGTCGCGCAATACCAGGGGGAGCAGTCCTGTCGGCGGCGTCAAGCTCGCGTGCAAGCGCTGCCGCACGGGCCAGCACATTCGGTGGCTGCGCTTCCTCCGGAATACGCAGCAGACCCGCACCACGGAACGCGATCCCAGCACTGCGTCTCGCGGTCCAGGCGGCGAGCGGGATCGCCAGGGCCAGCCCCAACACCACCGGCAGCATCCAGAGCGCGAGTGAGGCCGATACCGCCCATGCGAGACCACCCAGACCAAGCCCGAGCAGAGTGTGCCAGCAATACTGCCGCGCGGTGAGCGCGAACGGGATGCTGCCATCGTCTCGCCGCTGCGCGCTCCAACCAGAGTCTCTGCCTGCGAGAATTGCAGTCACGTGCTGCGTCTGTGTCAGCATCACCACCGGCGCAATCAGGCCGGCGAGTACTGCCTCGACAACAACGCTCGCCACCAGCCGGATCGCACCACCGCGACCCCGCCGCTCGGCCCCGTGCAGCATGATGGCGACCGCGCCCAACAGCTTCGGCATCACCAGCAGGCTCATGGTGCCGACGAACATCCACATAGCGCGCACCGGATCGATGACCGGCCAGTGCGGGAACAGCGAGCGACCGGCGGGAAAATACTCCGGCGGCACGAATCGCGCCTGGATCGCGATCAGGATTCCGGACAGCAGGAACAATAGCCACAGCGGTGCGGTGACATAACAGCCTATGCCGGTGAGCAAATGCAGACGGGTGATCCAATGCAACCCGCGCCCCGGCAGCACCGCGATGTGCTGCAAATTGCCCTGGCACCAACGGCGGTCGCGGATCGCGAGATCTGTCAGCGACGGCGGACATTCCTCGAAACTGCCGGTGAGCGCCGGCACCATATGCACGGCCCAGCCGGCGCGGCGCAGCAGCCCGGCCTCCACGAAGTCGTGGCTCATGATGATGCCGCCGAACGGCTTGCGGCCGGCAAGTTCCGGCAAGCCAGCCGCCTCGGCGAAGGCCCTTGTGCGAATCAGAGCGTTGTGACCCCAGTAGTTGCCTTCGGCGCCGTGCCACCATGCGATCCCGTGCGCGATCAGCGGTCCATAGACACGGCCGGCAAACTGCTGAATGCGGGCGAACAGCGTATTGCCGCCGGTGATAATCGGCAGGATCTGGATCAGCCCCACATCTGGATGACGCTCCATTGCGTTGACCAAGCGGACCAATGCTTCGCCGGACATGACGCTGTCGGCGTCCAGGATAAGGAACTGCGAATAGGCGCCGCCAAACCGGCGCACCCACTCGCTGATGTTGCCGGACTTGCGCGCAATGTTGCGAGGACGACGGCGATAAAAGATCCGCCCGTGCCCACCGGTGCGCTCGAGCAAAGCCAGGAACGCAGCTTCCTCGGCGACCCACGTATCGGGATCGGTGGTATCGCTGAGGACGAACAGGTCAAACATCGCCCCGGCTGCGTCCGTCGGGTTGAGCGATTCCCAGGTTGCTTGCAGGCCGGCCATCACACGCGCCGGCGATTCATTGTAAGTCGGCATCAACAATGCCGTCCGTGTCGTGGGAATCGTCAAATCGCCGGCGAGTAGACGCCGCCCGCCGCCAAAGAGCAATGAGACGAAACCTGCCAGGGCGCTGGTAAATGACAGCGCGATCCAGGCGAACAATGCCACGAACAGAGCCAACATAATGACGGCAAGCGGCGTCGGACCGTTGACGGCGAGTACGCGGTACATCTCGTACGTCGCCTCCGCGGTCATCGCGATCGCGCCACCAATCACCAACGAGCGCCGGAGCCCGATCACGCGCGGCGACGATACGGGCCGAGTACGCCTTGCCCGGGATATGCGTAGCGATTGCGTCGGCATCGCCAGCGGCGCCTCCTCAGGCAGCGCGCGCAGCCTTTCGCCCGCCGGCTCCCCCACTTCGGTCAGGACGGGGTCCATCGAGCGATCCAGGTCTCGGAAAGTGGCGTCTTGTCGTCCATGAAACGGGCATGCACCTCGACCACCTTCTGATTCTGCGTGTCGAGCTCGATACTGATGCGCCAGCCGCCGATATCTGGGTTTGCCTCGGCAACTGCGTTCACGATCTTGCCTTTGTCAGTTCCGACATCGAGAGCGGGTGGCGTCTCTGCCTTCCAGGCATCAAGCGGCGCGCCGGCGAAGTCGATGACAAACTGCCGATTCTTGCCGCCGAACGCCGCGCCGCTGCGGGTCTGCACGACGCGTGCAACTGGTCCCGGATCAGCGTCCGCCCAGCACCAAAAGAGCCTGTAGGCGAGCTTGTTTTCGCTCTTTGCCTTCAAGGGATCGCGAGGGCGCCAGAAGGCGACGATGTTGTCGTTCACCTCCTTGTTAGACGGAATTTCCACCAGCTCCACGACCCCTTGACCCCAGTTGCCGTCTGGTTGGACCCAAAGCGAGGGCTCGTGTTCGCGGTGGCTAGGCAGATGACTGGATTTTGGTCGTCTTATCAGAGGTTTGCGGGAGGCGGATTCCGGGCGTGTGTCTATGCTGCTTCGCCCGCTTGGGCAGGCTCTGTGATGCTGAG
>Ga0335075_10008546_pt1 | contig 15670 bp, 13 predicted proteins | sample Lox_Sample_24_FD_206723 | JGI IMG/M metagenome (GOLD analysis project Ga0335075, IMG submission 206723) | Soil microbial communities from Loxahatchee National Wildlife Refuge, Florida, United States - Lox_Sample_2.4 | ecosystem: Environmental > Terrestrial > Soil > Wetlands | place: USA... | reverse complement strand
TGCACAGCTTTCCTGACCGCTGCGGCGAGCCGGTCTAGGTCCGCGCGCGTGTGTATTTCCGTGACGCAGTAAAGCGCGCTCTGACCGAGCGCCGCAAACTCGCGCGACAGATCCTTGCCGCCAAAAATGCCGTCCGCGCGGAGTGCTTCGTTGATGGCCGACACCGGCTTCCCAGTTCCGTCGAAATTGACCACGAATTCCTTGAAGAAATGCTTTGGAAACGCGACTCGCACGCCGGGGATGGCGCTGAGAAGCTTCGCTGCGTAGCGACTCTGCTGCAATATGATCTCGCCGACATCGCGGAAGCCTTGCGGGCCCATCAGTGCCATGTAGGCGGAATTGGCGATCGCCCACATGTATGTCGAATTGCCCGTCCAATCCTTGCCTTTCTCGCGCAGGCCGTAGGAGGTTTGATGCGCGAGGCTGAGGCCAAATCCGTACTCGCCGGGTTTCGCAGTACCGGCGATGCTGACGAGAAGGGTGGAATATTCCCGCGCGTAGCGAACCTCATCCCTGCTGGCGATGAAACCGCCGACCCCGCCCCCGCAGTTCATTGGTACGCCGAGCGGTTGCATAGGTCCGACAGCGATGTCGGTGCCGTATTCGGCCGGACTGGCGAGCACGCCGAGCGAGATCGGATCGACCCCGACAATCGTCTCCGCGCCATTCGACCGGGCCAGCGCTGAAATCTTGCTTGCGTGATCGTCGACCACGCCAAGGTACGAGGGAACCTCGAAATACACCGCCGCTGTGTTCGAGGAAATCTTTGCTGAGAGATCTGCGAGGTCAACGCGGCCGGTTTGCGCTTCGTAGCGGATGGGCATCATCGTCAGATGGCTTGCCATCTCGGGCGACTCACAGTAATTGCGAATCACCGCGCGGCGCTCGGGATCGATCGCTTCCACAACCAGGATCTCGCGGCGGGCGGTGATGCGCGACGCCATGCGAATGGCATGACCGGCAGCACAGCCCCAGCTATAGACGGGCATCCCAACGAAATCCATGCCGATTAGTTCGCCCAACTGGCTAGAGAACTCGAACCACGCCTGGTTGCGTCCGTGATCGGACATCGGGGAGCCGAACACCGAGGTCAGCCATTCCCGCCGTCGCACAATCTCCTCGCAGGCGGCGGGGACATAGTGCTGCCAGCAACCGGCGCCGAGGAAGTTCAGCATCCGCTCGCAGCTTATATTCTGCGACAGCAGCTCACGGAGATGCCGCTCCAAGGCGACCTCGCTGGAAAGCGCCGGCGGCAGCCGCAGCGGAGAGACAATGCGGTGATCCCTCGGGATCTGCTGGAATAATTCATCGACGCAGCGTAAACCGATCGCTTCCAGCATCTCTTGCTGGGCCTGCGGCGTCGAATTCGCCATGTAGGGATGTGCCATGCGCACCTCTCCACGTGAGGCAGTCTGTTGCAATCGTCAGCGCACGTAAGACGCGCCATTCACGTCGAATGTCGCGCCAGTCAGGTGACGTACAGTGCCCGTCGCGAGGAATGCGATCAGATACCCGATCTCATCTGGGGGCACCCATTCGCCCATTGCCAGGTTGGCGGTCACCTTTTCTTCGCCACCCTGCGTCTCGGCAAATTCGAGCGACATACGCGTCCTTACCACGCCGGGCGAGATTATGTAGCTTAATACCTTGTCCTTCGCGTAGCCGCGGGCGATCGTCTGCGCCGCCGACTTCACCGCTGCCTTCGATGCAGTGTAGCCGATCTGCGCGGGATTGGTCGCTCCCCGATGCGCGTTCCAGCTCGAAATGGTTATGATAATTCCGCCACGGCGTGTCTTGTAGTGCTTTACGGCGGCGCGCATCATCTGCGCCGGCGCAACGGCATTGATCTGGAGTTGCGGCGCCCATGAGGCCTGCCACGTCTCCTCGTTGTCGTCGAGCCCACCCCAGACCAGCGTTCCGGCGTTCAGCACGAGGACGTCGATCCGCTGCTTCCAGGCAAGTGCGGCGTCCCAAATCCTGTCGGCCGCCGATGGGTCGATGAAGTCGCCGGCGACGAGCATCTTGCGCTCGGGCGGCACGTTGGACAGGGCGCTTTCCGCGCCGTTCCTTTCCACCTCGGCGCGGTAGTGCCCGACGACGTGCGCTCCGGCGTCACCGAGAATGCGAGCCGTTGCCGCCCCGATTCCGCTCGCCGCACCGGTCAGCAGCACGACTTTCTCCTTCAGATCAAGCACGTTCGCCCACCCACCATATTCAGCCGCCAACGCTTCCACGCATCGGCCGGTCCCGTCAAGGACGGTGTGCGCTGTCCGAACCCGAATCCGCCTTGCGCACAGGAAGGAGCAGCGGCATGATCCGGAAACAGCGACGCGCAGCGTCGGGCAGAGGGAGATTGGGGCGTGGACGAGCGCATGCTGCAGGAACTGATGGATCGTCAGGAAATCTCGTTTCTTCTGCACGAATACTGCCGAACGCTCGATGCGATGGAGCTCGATACCCTGGCGGCGATTTTCACCGAGGATTGCGTCGTTGAATATGGGCCCGAGGACCGCCTGCAAAGTCACGGCAGGGCGGCCATCCGGCAAGGGCTGGAACGGCTGTGGCGATGGAGGCGAACCTCGCATCATCTCTCCAATGTTCAGATTCGATTTCCGCGCGCCGGTGAAGCAAACGCGCTCAGCTACATCATCGCATGGCACGAACGTCCGGACGGCAGCACGGCCACCATCTGGGGCCAATATCACGATAAGTTTGTGCGTACGCCGGCGGGCTGGCGCCTCAAGCGCCGACGCCAGACCATGAACGGCAACGATGCGGGCTTCACCGTGAATGTGTTTCCGTCGGAGCGACGGCAGCCTCCAGCCGGGTGGATCGCGCCGGTTATCGACCAGCCTGTGACCGCGCGCCAGGGCGGCGGGCGGACATGATCGCCGGCCGCGCCGTGTCACCGGGCGTGGTTGCAGAAGGTGAACCGGTCACTATCCGCTTCGGTGAGAAACCGATCGAGACAAGGGCCGGCCAGACAGTTCTCGCTGCTCTTGTCGCAGCGGGAGAGCTGGTTTGCCGCACCACTGCCAGCGGCGCCCCGCGCGGCGTGTTCTGCGGCATGGGCGTCTGCCAGGATTGCATCCTCGACATCGATGGCCGCCCCAATCAGCGTGCCTGCATGACGCCGGTGCGGGCCGGCATGATCGTGACGACGGCCAGGCCCCGTCCCGAGTCGTCGGTGGTTCAGCCCGATCCGGAGATGATTGCCCTCGCGCCAGACGTGCTCGTCATCGGCGGTGGCCCCGCCGGGCTTGCCGCAGCCGCTGTGGCGGCAGAAGCGGGTCTCGACGTGGTCCTGATCGACGAGCGATCGAAGCTTGGCGGCCAATTCTACAAGCAGCCCGCCGATGGGTTCCGCATCGACGAGCGCCAAATCGACCAGCAGTTCCGCAATGGTCGCGCATTGATTGATCGCGTCGTCGCCTCTGGTACCCGCTGCATTTCGGGCACGACCGTTTGGGCCGCGTTCGGCGCCGACGAGTTTTGGGCGAGCGGGCCAACGTCGAGCTTCAGTGTTTCTCCCAGGCGCGTCGTGCTGGCGACTGGGGCTTACGAACGCGGTGTTCCCCTGCCGGGCTGGACGCTGCCCGGATTCATGACCACCGGCGCGGCGCAGACACTGTTGCGTTCGTACCAGATTGCACCCGGCAGTCGGGTCCTGCTCGGCGGCAACGGCCCGCTCAATCTGCAGGTCGCCGCGGAACTCGTCCGTGCTGGCGTCAAGCTCGTGGCCCTCGTGGAGGCCGCTGCTCGACCGGGCCCGCATGCGATGGCGGCTCTGGCGACTATGACAATCAACGCACCGGCCCTGATGCGCGACGGTCTGGCATATCAAAGCGCACTCCGGCGCGCCGGCGTGCCGATTTTTCATCGCCACGCCATCGTGCGGGTCGACGGAGGCGATGCCGTCGAGCGCGCCCGCATTGCCGAAATCGACGATCGCGGCAATCCGGTCGCCGGTACGGAAAAGAGCTTTGATGCCGACATCGTCTGCGCCGGATATGGCTTCCTGCCGTCAAACGAAATCGCGCGGGCGATGGGGTGCCGGCATCACTTCGACGAACGGTTTGGCCAACTCGTGGCCCAACGCGACCGACATGGCCGCAGCTCCGTGCCGCACGTCTGGATTATCGGCGATTCCGGTGGATTGGGCGGCGCGCGCGCGGCGGAAGCGGCCGGCATCACTGCCGGCGCAGACATCGCCGGCGAGCTTGGACGAGACGTCCCTCGCCAGCGGGAAGTGCGGCGCGCGCTGCGGGCGATCGCCCGGGCGAAGCGATTCCAGTCTGCGTTGTGGTTACTGTTCCAGGCGCCACGCATCGTTGATCAGCTCGCGACGCCCGATACCGTTCTCTGCCGCTGCGAGGAGGTCTCTTTCGCCACCGTCCGCGGGGTCTTGGCCGGCGGGAAGGCGACGACGGCGGGCGCGGTCAAGCGCCTGACCCGCGCCGGGATGGGCCGATGTCAAGGGCGCTATTGCGGAGCGCTCGTGGTTGAACTCGTCGCTCGGAAGAGTGGCACCGGCATCGACGAGTTCTCCTATTTCGCTCCGCGTATGCCGTTTAAGCCGGTGCCCATCTCGACGGTATCGTCCGGCTCCTGAACTTGCGTGGGATATCCCGTGCGGGCTCTTCCGCGCACATTAATCCGCAATGCGCACACGTTCCCTTGACTCATCTCCCCCGGGGCGGGTAGCTTGTGCCCGCCAGGCTTGTAAGCTCCCGGCGAGTCTGGAACGAATATCTGTTGACAGACCGGTGCGGGAAGCCAGCCTGGGGGGACTTATGTTGAAACGCGCTATAGTGGTTGGCGCTCTGATGTTCGCGCTTTGCGGACTCGTGACGGGTGCGCAGGCTCGATCGCTGGACCAGATCATCAAAAGCGGAGTCGTGCGCATCGGCGTGGGAGCGAATCAGCCGCCTTCGAGTTCGCTTGGTCCGAACAACACCTATCAGGGTTTTGACATCGATATTGGGAACCGCATTGCCCAGACCCTGGGTGTCAAGGCGCAATTCGTCCCGGTCGAAAGCCCTGACCGGATTCCATTCCTGCTGGCCGACCGTGTCGATTTGATCTGCGCGGAGTTGACGCGGAACCCGGAACGCGAGAAGGTCATCGATTATACAGTCCCGCTGCATACTGAGGCGATGTCGGTACTCACAACCGACAAGGTCCAAATCAAAAGCTGGAAAGACCTGAACAACCCCAAATACACAATTGTCGATCAGCGGGGTAACAACTCAGTCGATTTCCTTAAGAAAAACCTGCCCAATGCGAAACTGCTGCTCGTCGAAACCGGGCCGACGCCATCGTAGAGAATATTGACTTCTATCTGGGCACCACCAAGAGCTATCCTGATGTGAAATGGCGAGTCCTGCCGGACGTCATCATGGTGGCATACGACGGGATCGGTGTGCAAAGAGGTAACGACGGCCTTCGCCATTTCCTCAACGAGCTGATCTTCGAAATGCAGACCAGCGGTTTCGTGAATGATACCTGGGCCAAGTGGTATGGTGCGCCGCCGGTCGTGCCCGTCGTTCCCAACCCGTATTTCTGAGGAGAGCTGATGCGGGGAAAGTCGGGTCCGCGTACGCTTTCCCCGCCCGCAGTGGTCTCCACCCGCTGTTGTTAGTGACAGCCCGGCAACCGTGAACTACACGCTCCAATTCGGTGTCGTTTTCCGACAATTGCCCTACCTTCTGGGCGGCGCGTTGATCACCCTCGAATTGGCTTTCATCATTTTCTGGGGTGGTGCCTTGATCGGCCTTTTTGGCGCCATGGGCAAAACTTTCGGCGGACCAAAGACAAGACGACTGGTCAACATATATGTCGCCTTCTTTACCAATACACCAGCCTTCGTGCAGGTTTACTTCCTCTTCAACGGATTGCCCGATGCGGGGATATTGCTGTCTCCGTTCAGCGCGGCGGTGATAGGGCTGACGGTCAACTCTGGTGCCTACCTCACTGAAATCCAGCGTGCCGGTTTTGCTTCGGTACGTCGTGCCGAGTTGGACGCCGCCGAGGCGTTGGGGATGAATTTGGGGCAGTCGGTCCGCTACGTCATCCTGCCGCACATCATGCGCACGATCTACCCCCCGCTCGCGAATTTCTTTATCTGGATATTGCTGGGCACCTCCATGGCAGCGCTTATCGGCGTAGAGGAACTCACTGGGCGTGCTGTCAATATCAGCGCTTCGACATTGCGCAGCATCGAAGTCTTCATCGTCGTTGCGGGAATCTACATAGCCCTGACGTTGATTGCGACGGTCGTGCTGTATGTGGTCGGGAGAATTTTCTTTCGAGTCAAAATGCGAGTACTCTGATGCGATCGCTGCTGAATCAGATCCCCTCATTCTTCACCTACTACAACGTCATGCTGCTGCTTTGGGGCATTGGCTCGACCGTGTTGCTTACTGCCGCCGGGTGTGGGGCCGGGTTCGTGTTCGGAGCGCTCATCGTCCTGGTGCGGATTACAAAGGCGATATGGCTGTTACCGCTCAAGATCGTTGTTATTACATATGTGGAGTTCTTTCGGCGCATCCCGTTTCTTGTAATCCTGTATCTGGTTCTCTTTGCCGCGCATGCAGTCGATCCGACACTGTCGCTGTTCGGCGTTGCGGTCGTCAGCGTGTGCCTGCTGGCCACCGCCTATCTGTCGGAAATTATCAGGGCCGCTATAGAATCCGTTCAGCGGCCGCAAATCGAAGCGGCCGACTCCATGAATTTCGGTTTCTGGCGAACGATGTATGAGGTGGTGCTGCCGCAGGCGTGGAAGGTGCTCCTGCCGCCCGCCACGGCATTCGTCATCATGTTCATCAAGGATACCTCTCTGGCCTCCCAGATCGGCGTTATCGAGCTGATGTTCACCGGCAAGATTCTCGCCAACAGGAGCTTCTCAGGCCTCTTGGTCTATAGTGTGATCCTGATCTGCTACTTCGTGCTATCATATCCTCTCAGCCGGCTGGCCGCATGGATGGAGAGAAGACTTGCCGCACCTACGGGTACAGAACCTCAACGCATCCTACGGACATCTGCAGGTTTTGCGGGATATCAGTCTTACGGTGGAGCAGGGTGAGGTTATATCGCTGATCGGCCCCTCCGGTTCGGGCAAGAGTACGCTGTTGCGTGCCATTATGGGGTTGACCAGGCCGACATCGGGAGAGGTGATTCTCGACGGAGCGCCGATCAACTACTCATCGCGGCGTAGTCTGCGCGAGGCCCGCAATCGCATGGCGATCGTGTTTCAGCAATACAACCTGTTCCAGAACATGACCGTCCTGCGCAATGTCACCGTAACGCCCATCAAGATCCGCAAGCGAGATCGGCGTGAAGTGCAGCAGGAGGCAGCGCAGCTCCTGGATAAGGTGGGGCTCGCCGACAAGCATCACGCCCATCCGGATGAACTGTCCGGCGGACAGCAGCAGAGAGTCGCGATCGCGCGGGCCCTGGCGTTGAAGCCCGAGATACTGCTGCTCGACGAGGTAACCTCGGCACTTGATCCGGAGCTTGTCAACGACGTGCTCGACACCATTCGCGTGCTTGCTTCTGACGGTATGACGATGCTGATCGTCAGTCACGAAATGGCGTTCGTGCGCGAGGTTTCGACCAGGGTGGTGATGATGGACAAAGGCAGTATGGTCGAGGAAGGCGAGCCAGGCGAAATATTTGATACCCCGAAGACGGGCCGTGCGCGTGAGTTTGTTAGCAAGATATTACGGCATCGATAGAGGCCGGCTTAGAATTGAGGAGATCATCTGTATGATGGGTGTTCTTGCGGCCGGTCGGTTGTCGTAAAACAGCCGCTGACCGCGGTTCCGTCAGATCTCGCGCCGACTGCAAGGCCAGCTCTTTTTTCATTGTACTCATCGTGCCCACCGCATTGAGTTGAAGGGGCCGAGCCTCCGCAAGCGCCACGCCGTCGATGGCACCGCCACCGGCAACGAGAGCTTGACGAACGCCAAGGAGCAATGACACCAGTTCAACCATCAGTGGCAACGGCTTGCAACCACGTCGCGATGCTCACTCGGCTCGCTCAGGCCTGGTGAGCGCGTGTTCATGATCACCGGATCGGTGATCATGATCGGCCGGAATAGCCGTTCATGATCAGCGGAATGCGCAAGTGGGCGTCGCCGGACCGTAGGTCCACACCAGGCACTGCGCCACGGCGACCGGCCGATTTCGATCGACGCCCAGAAACTCGCCGCGGTGATCGCCGCCCTGGATGCCGGCGCGACCAAGGGGGTGGTCCGACGCACACTGGGCGCCAAGCGCAGCACGCGGCGCACCGGCGGAGAGCTATCGAGACGACGGCAACCGCTGGCTGTTCCGCAATGCCAACAGCGGCTGGGGCCTACCGCCTCAGGCACCCTGCGCGCCAGTGCTGACAGGCGGGCCGGTGGTCGATGCGCCTGGCGCCGCCCGCTGGATCGTACCGGACCCGGCCCGCAGATGCCGACGACGGATGAGCCGGACCTGCGTCTGCTGGTGGACGGGAACGAGGCCGCCTGGCGCGGCGACGTATGGCATGTTTTCCGCCTGCCCGCGCCCCCGGCGAACGTGCGGATCGTGTCCCGCAGCGGGGTGCCCCAGGAGATGGGGGTTGCGCCCGATCCTCGGTGCCTCGGCGTCGCGTTGCGGCGGATCATGGTGACGTGCGACGCCCAAATCCGAACGATCGAGGCCGCGGATAAGCCGCTGACGGACGGTTTCCACCAGTACGAAAGCGGGCAATGGCATCCGCTGGACCGATGGCGACGCAGGTGTGCCGGCAGCTCTGTTCGAGAGCTTTGCCGGCCCGCTGGAGATCGCAATACGCCTCGGCGGCAGGACCTGCTATCTGGACGAGGGACCCTGCTGAGAGCCGCCGCAAGCATATCACGCCGCCAGGCGCGAAAATCGTGCCAGCCGAGAGTCAGGCCGAGTTGGCCGAAGATCTCAGACAGTGTTAACGGGCAAGACGCTGGAATGCGGGTTTTCCGCCTGCGTGTCCTGTCAATGTCCTGTTTGCACCCGACAGCAATCTTTCTCGCGGTGCGCCAGCTCTACGAATTCGCTTGCCTTGTCAATGCACTGGACTGGCGCGCCCGAGAAGATTCGAACTCCTAACCCCCAGATCCGTAGTCTGGTGCTCTATCCAATTGAGCTACGGGCGCCGCAGGCCGCGATGTAGCGCCCCGGCCCCCGCCCGACAAGCCCCGCTTGAGCATGCCGGCCAAACCGGGCCAGACTTGCCCCGCTGCCCGGTCCGGGCGGCAGCAGAGGATGGAAGGAGCGGCGGATGATCAGCAGACGAACGGTGCTGAGCGGCGGCATCGCGGCGACGGCGGCCACAATGGCGGGCCCGCGCGCTCGCGCGGCGGCCACCCCAGGCGTGACCGCGACCACGCTCAAGATCGGCAACACCATGCCGTACAGCGGCCCGGCTTCCGCCTATTCCAGCGTCGGCAAGGCGGACAGCGCCTTCTTCAAATGGGTCAACGACCAGGGCGGGGTTGGCGGCCGGAAGATCGACTTCCTCTCCTACGACGACGGCTACAGCCCACCCAAGACCGTCGAGCAGGTCCGCCGTCTGGTGGAGCAGGATCAGGTCGATTTCCTGTTCCACACCCTCGGCACGCCTACCAACTCGGCGATCGAGCGATACCTCAACCAGCAAAAGGTGCCGCAGCTCTTTGTCGCCACCGGCGCCGACAAATGGGGCAATTACAAGCAGTATCCCTGGACCATCGGCTGGCAGCCCAGCTACCGGACCGAGTCGCAGATCTACACCAAATACATGCTGAAGCAGAAACCCGACGCCAAGCTGGGAATCCTCTACCAGAACGATGATTTCGGGAAGGACTACCCGATCGGGGTGAGAGACATCCTAGGTCAGGACTGGAACAAGCATGTGGTCAAGTCCCTCACCTACGAGGTGACCGACGCCACTGTCGATTCGCAGATCGCCGAGCTGCAGTCCTCGGGCGCCGACGTACTGTTGGTGGTAGCGACGCCGAAATTCGCCGCCCAGGCGATCCGCAAGGTCTACGACCTCAATTGGAAGCCGATGTTCTTCATGACCAATGTCTCGATCTCGGTCGGCTCGGTGATCCGTCCGGCCGGCCCCGAGAAGGCGATCGGCATGCTCAGCACCGCGTACCTGAAGGACCCGGCGGACCCGGCGTGGGACAGCGATCCCGGCATGCGGGGCTTCAAGCAGTTCATGGCGAAATACCTGCCGGGCGCCGACATTACGGACTCCGGCTATATCGCCGGGTATGGTCCGAGTTATACGATGTGGAAGGTGCTGGAACGGTGCAACGGCGACTTCTCGCGTGAGAACGTGATGAAGCAGGCGACGGACATCAAGGACATGGAGGATCCGGTGCTGCTTCCCGGGATCAAGATCAGCACCAGCCCCACCAACTACCATCCGATCCGCGCGATGCAGCTCGTCAGATGGGACGGCAAGACCTGGGTGCGCTTCGGTCAGGTGATCGAGGGCGCGCAGAGCTGAACCGGAGCGCCGGCCGGTAGCTGCCCGGGTTGCCGGGGATGGACCTCGCGCACGTTGTCGTGCTCATGCTGGAGAATCGCTCGTTCGACAGCATGCTCGGCAAGCTGCGCGATACCGCCTCGGAATTCGACGGCCTTACCGGCAACGAGAGCAATGTCTGGCACCGGGCCGACGGCGGGCAGCCGGTCAGTGTCTGGAACGATCCGGGCATGACTCCGGCCACGGCGACGATCCCCGACCCCGATCCAGGCGAGAAATTCACGGACATCGCGGTGCAGCTTCATGGGCTGCACCAGGACGCTCCGATGGGCGGTTTCGTCGATAACTACATGCGCCAGCCGCCGGCTCATGCGGCGTACGACCCGCGTGCGGTTATGCACTACTTCGCCCCGGGTCAGGTGCCTGTGCTGAGCGAACTGGCGACGGCGTTCGGCGTCAGTGACCACTGGTTCGCCTCGGCGCCGTGCCAGACGTGGCCGAACCGGTTCTTTGCCCATTGCGGTACTGCCGGGGGTTGGGTGAACAATGCGCCGGCGCGTTTCCCCTACGAGATGCCGACCGTGTTCAACCTGCTGGAGGCGGCCGGTCAGAACTGGCGCGTCTATTTCCAGGACATTCCGCAAGCGGCGGCGCTGTCGCGACTTTGGCCAGACGCGGAGCGGCATTTTCGGCGCTTCAATTCGTTCGCCGACGACGCAGCCAAGGGTGCGCTGCCTGCCTACAGCTTCGTTGAACCGCGCTATTTTACCGACGTGCTGCTTGGTACGATCCCCGACGATCAGCACCCGCCGCACGCCATCGGCTATGGCGAGCAGCTCATCGCCTCGGTGTACAACGCGGTACGAGGCGGACCGCACTGGCGGCAAACCCTGCTGCTGATCACTTACGACGAGCACGGCGGGTGTTACGACCACGTGGTGCCGCCCGCCGCCACGCCGCCCGGCGGGCCTTATCCCGATGGGTTCGCCTTCGACCGCTTCGGCGCGCGCGTGCCCGCGGTCATTGTGTCGCCGCATATGCAGGCGGCCCGGATCATCCGGCCGAGCGGCCCGGTGCCGTTCGACCATACTTCGATCATCGCCACGCTACGGCGTCGCTTTTCGCTCGGATCGCTGACTGCCCGCGATGCGGCTGCCCCCGAGCTTATTTCATCATTGGAGGACAGCGTGCTGAACGACGGGCCGGAGTCTGTCGCCGCGCCCAAACCGTCCGCCCCAGCCGTGGCGGTCGCGGCGTCTCGTGCGCGCCCGCCGAACGACCTGCAAGCCAGCCTGGCGGTGGCCGCGGCTCACCTGCCGACGAAGAGTGCCGACCTCGGCACTCACCGCCGGCGAGTTGCCGCCGCGCCGGTTCCGGTGCATGCCGAGCTCGCCGCCACGGCAGAATCCGTGACGGCGCACGTGAAGGCGTTCCTGGGCGAGCTGTAGAGGGCGACGATGGGCGTGGTGACGGTGGAACAGCGCGGGCTGGTCTCGCTGATCCGGATCAACCGGCCGGACAAGCTGAACGCGATCTCCAGTGCTGTCGCGCTGGAGCTGCAGACCGCGTTCCGCGCGTTCGACGCCTCCGACCAGCGCGTCGCGATCATCAGCGCCGCCGGCGAGCGCGCCTTCACGGCTGGCGCCGACGTGAACGACCTGCCCGAACTGTGGCGCTGCATTCCGGGTGTCGGGTTCACTACAGACAAGCCGGTGATCGCTGCTGCGTCCGGCTGGTGTGTCGGCGGCGGCGTGGTGCTGGTGATGATGTGCGACCTGCTGGTCGCGGCCGAAAGCACGGTCTTCTACTACCCCGAGGCGAAGCTCGGCACGACCGGTGGCATGATCAGCTCGCTGGTGACCCGCATGCCGCATCACCTGGCGATGGAGATGATGCTGCTCGCCAGCAAGATTTCGGCACAGCGCGCCTACGAAGTCGGGTTCGTCAACCGGCTGGTGCCGGACGGTCAGCACGAGGCGGAAGCCCTGCGCATGGCCGAAGAGCTGCTTGACCAGGCGCCGCTGGTGCTTGGCGCGCTGAAGCGGCTGGCGAACGAGATCCTGCCGGAGGGGCCGATCGAGCGGATGGTGGCGACCAGCCAGGCGATCGCGAGGGTGCGCGCCAGCGAGGACATGCAAGAGGGCATCCGCGCCTACAAGAAGAAGCGAAAGCCCGCCTTCCGTGGCCGGTGAGCACGATCGTCCCGTCCTGGGTCGTCAGCGAGCCGTATGCCGGACTGGAGGCGCAGGCGCTGGGCTTGGCCGAGGCGGCCGGCCTGTCACCCGAGCTGCGGGCGCTGCAACCGCGAGCGCCGTGGCGATTCCTGCCGGCGGCGACCTGGCCAGCACCGCTCGCCGCGGTGCCCGAGGCGGTGCGGCCGCCACTGCCCGCTGTGGTCATCGGGTGCGGCGGCGTGGCGGCGGCCGTTGGGGCCGCGCTTCGCCGTCGAGGTCCGGCGGCGGTGCAGGTTCAGCATCCGCGCATGGCGCCGGGCCGGTTCGATCTGGTTGTCGTCAACCGGCACGATGAGCTCACCGGCCCGAATGTGGTGGTCACCCGCACCGCGCTGCACCGGGTCACGGCGGACCGGCTGGCGTTCGCTTGTCAAGGATGGCGGGAGGCCTTTGCCCACCTGCCGCGCCCGCTGGTCGCGGTGCTCGTCGGCGGTAGCAACGGCCGGTTGCGGCTCGATCGGGCGGTTGCGGCACGGCTGGCTGGCGATCTCGCGCGGATGATCCGGTGTGACGGCGTGGGCCTGATGTTGACGGGGTCCCGCCGCACCGATCCCGCGGCCGCGCAGGTCCTGCGTGATGCACTGGCCGCGCTTGGCGCCTGGGTCTGGGACGGGGTCGGGGACAACCCGTATTTCGGCATGTTGGCGCTGGCGGATGTGATCGTGGTGACCAGCGACAGCGTCTCGATGATCTCCGAGGCAGTGGCCACCACCGCCCCGGTCATGCTAGCCGCCCTGCCGGGGCGTTCGCGGCGCAACAGCCTGTTCATCGAGCCGCTGCTGGCTGAAGGGCGCGTGCGGCGCTTTGGCGGCCGACTCGAGACTTGGCCCGTCGTGCCGCTGAACGACACGCCGGAAGCCGCGGCGGAAATGCGCCGGCGGTTGGGGGTGTAGCAGTTTCGTGGTGAGCGGGAACGCGCACCCTCACCCGCCGCGCTTTGCGCGGCGACCTCTCCCGCAGGGCGGGAGAGGTGGAGAATACGGGGAACGAGATGCTTGCGATTGAGACTTTCGACCAGCGCGCCGGGGGCAACGTGATCTATAAGGCACTGGCTCATCCGCTGGCGGCCGAGGGCGTGACGCGCCTCTATGCCGGCTTGGCGGGACCGGTCGCGGTGTATGATCCGGAGCGCCTGGCCGGGCCGCTGCTGGCGATGTATCCGCGCCCGCCCGGCCTCGCTTCGCCGTTCGTGCATGACGTGACGGCGGTCGGTGGCGAGCTGGCCGGGCTGGCTGCGCAGCCGCTGACCGCACTGCCGCGGTCCGGTGCGCGCACGGTGCTGATTGCGGCGTTCGACGCGGGTCGGATCGTGGCCCGCATTGCGCCGTTTCTTCCCGAAGGCTCCCGGGTGCTGACGCTCGATGACGCGAAGCTGCCGCTGGCGCTGCTGACCAATCGCGGCCGCTACCTTGATCGGCTGAACTTCGCCACCAATTTCGTTTTCTTCCGCGAACAGGAGGGGCTGTCGACCCGGCTGGTCTCGGCCAATTACTGGGCCGGGTACGGCGCCGGGCCCATCCGACTCTGGCTGCGCCTGTTCGCCGCCGATGGCAACGCGTTGGCGACGTGGGAACAGGAACTGCCTCCGGGCCCCGGCGGCTTCGCGATCGACAGCCGCGAGGTGCGTGAACGGTTCGATCTGCCGGAATTCACTGGCCAACTGTTTCTGCATGCGATCGGCGTCGCCGGCCATGATGTGGTGAAATACGCGCTGGATACGTTTGCGTCGGCAGGTGGAGCGAGCCTTTCTTGTACTCATGACGCGAATGCCTGGCCGTCCGACCGATATGCGGGCCTGCCGGCGCCGCGCGAGGACGAACGCGTCGTGCTTTGGCTGCAGAACAGCCACGCGGCTCCGATTCCGCCCGGCGCCGTTGCGCTGGACCGGATGGGTGCCGAACGTCCGGTGCCGCTCGATCGTCCGCTCGGACCGTTTGCAACCATGGAAGTCGATGTGGCGAAGCTGCTGCCGGAGGTGCGCTGGCCGGCGCAGATCGAGCTTCGCGCCGGCCGGCACGTGGTTCGCCCGCGCTACGAGGTGGTCCGCGAGGGGCGGGTGCGGATCGCGCATGTGAATGTCGAGCGCGCCGATCTCAAGCCGGATCCTGCCATCCCGCGTCTGCCGCGCGAGTTGGGCCGGCATTATCTGCTGCCCTTCCCGGTGCTGGATCCGGCGCTGTTCCGCACCATCGTGCAGCCGACGCCGATGGCGGTGACGCAAACGCGGCTGCCGATCCGGCTCGATGTGTTCGCGCCGGATGGGGAACGGGTGGGCGAGCGCTTCCTCGGTTGTCTGCCGCGCGCGCATTCCGTGGCGCTCGAAGTGGCGGCGACGACCGCGGGTCATGCGGAACTGGCGTACGATTTCCGCGATGGCGGCGAGGCCGACGGGTGGCTGCATGCGCTGTTCCGCTATGAGCATCGCGTCTCCGGCCATGCGGCGGAATCGAGCTTTGGCGCGCATATCTTCAACACCATCATGACCTATAAGGATGAGCCGCAATCGTATTCGGGCCCGCCGCCGGGACTTTCGACGCGGCTGTTCCTGAAGCTTGGCGACGATCGGCGGCGCAGCTTTGCGGTGCTGATCTATCCGGCATCGGCGCCATGGGTGGCGCAATCATCGACCTCATTGCTGCTGCATGACGAAGGCGGGCGGGTGATCGCGGAGGAATCGCTGGCGATTCGCTGTTGCGGTTCGCGCATGGTCTGGCCGCACGAAGTGTTCGGCGAGGCACTGCTGGGCCGCGCCGGACCGACCGGTTACGTGCTGGTGCGCGACACGGCATGCCGGCTGTTCGGCTATCATGGGCTGATGGACGATGCGGGCAGCTTCTCGCTGGACCACATGTTCGGGTTCTGATCGAGGTTATCGTGCTGGTCGTAGGGCGGAAAAGCGAAGCGCATTTCGGCCATTCGGTCATCGGACGATGGCGGAATGCGCTGCGCTTTT
>Ga0335075_10008545_pt1 | contig 15671 bp, 23 predicted proteins | sample Lox_Sample_24_FD_206723 | JGI IMG/M metagenome (GOLD analysis project Ga0335075, IMG submission 206723) | Soil microbial communities from Loxahatchee National Wildlife Refuge, Florida, United States - Lox_Sample_2.4 | ecosystem: Environmental > Terrestrial > Soil > Wetlands | place: USA... | reverse complement strand
CGCAATATGCAGGCGCGCTGCGCATACCCACGCTGATCGTCCACGCGCTCGACGATCCGTTCATTCGCATGCTGCCGCAAACGCGCGAGGCGCTTCTCGCCAATCCCCATGTCACGCTCGTGGAGACGCAGCATGGCGGACATTGCGCATTTCTGGCGTCCGCCGTGGACGGCGATGGCCACTGGGCGGAGAAGACACTTTCAGGATTTCTGCGCGGCCTGGGGACGGAATCTCTCTGATCCCGGAGCGCGCCCAGGCGCGGGTAGAATTCTCATCGCGGAGTGCCCCGCAGGCCTGGCTAAAATGAAGTTTGCCGCAAAGCTGGGGCGAGTAGCTCAATCGGATAGAGCACCGGCCTTCTAAGCCGGGGGTTGTGGGTTCGATTCCCGCCTCGCCCACCATGTAGAATCAACTGATTACATGACATTTTGAGATGTTTGCACTTCCTGCTGTGGGTGATTTTGTGGGGACCCCTCGGGGGTCCTTACCGGCGAGATCGCCGCATCAAGCGAAGAGACCGCCGCCCTTTTCGCTTCGTTCCGGACGTGCGAGTAATGCTCCAGCATTCGCTTCGACATGTGGCCTGTGAGTGCCATCAGCGTCGAGTCGGCAACCTGCGCCTCCGCCAGTTGGCTGCAAAACGTGTGCCTCAAATCATGCAGTCTGCACGTCACACCGGCCTTCGATCGGCATGCCGTCCATGCGACCTTCCAGCTGCCTATAGGCTTCTCCGGATCCTGATTCCAAACCTTCACGGCGCCGGTCTTATATCCTTCTTCGCCGTCGAGCCCATACCGCTCGGTCGGGAAAATGTAGTGCTCTGGGAGCGGATTATCGAACCGCGCGCGCCATTCCTGCAGCGTCCTGAAAGCTGTTTCGTTCAAGGGAATGAGCCGGCCTTCGCTGCCCTTTGTCTTGGCTCTCCCAACCGTCACCGTGCGGCCAAGGAAGTCCACTTGGCGCCAGCGCATCGTGCGCAGCTCACTGACGCGCATACCGGTGTGGCGCAGGAGCATGATCGCGACAGGCAGGGACAGGCTGCGGCTCTTCTTCGCCTGCGTCTCAATCCGGTGGAGCTCGTCCGGCGTCAGCGCGCGACCGATCTCCGAAGGTTCGCGCAGCATCCGCACCTTGCCTTCGATGAATGCCCAGCGGCCGTGCTCTCGGAGGATCTGCCTCAGCGCGCTGATCTCCATATTGATCGTCCGCGGCGCGGCGCCATCCTTGAGCCGTTTGCGCTGGTATGTCGCGACATCGGCTGCCTGGATGTCATTGACGAACATCTTCCCGAAGAACGGCGTCAGGCGCTTAAGCTTCAGTTCTGCGATCTCCCGTGTGCTCGCCGTCCAGTGCGGATTGCCTTCCCGCCATTCCTTTGCCGTGCGGTCGAACAGCAGCGGCCGCTTCACTTCTGACAGGCCGCCGGCGCCGAGCTCCAGCTCGCGTCGTCTGGCGCGTTCTTTGCGCTCCGCGATCTCTCGATTCGAGGTGCTGGCGCTCTCGCGGATCCGCGCGCCCAGGAACTGAAACTCGTACCAGAACTTGCCGCCACGCCTGAATACGCTCATGGTTGCTATGCCTCCTAACCTTTCAGGACCTTGTGAATCTGAGCCCGAATCTCCCTGCACCGATCGCAATTTGCGCAACTCCCGGGCGTCTTTAAACGCCCGAGAATGGCTTCATTGAGCCACCGATCCGTCACGCCTTTGACCTTGCGAATTACATGGTCTGCCCAAGCGGGACGCTCGTCACTCTCGTCGCTCACGAGAAACCCTCGGTCTTTACCCTCGCTCAGCTCCCGGATGCACTTCAGGACTAGAACCATGCGCCTATGCCTCTTGTTGCGGCGCGCCTCGCTCTTCGCTGTCCGTGATGTCGCCGTCTTTCCACAGCGCTCGCTGCAATACGTCGTCTTCAGACCTTTGCGTTCGAAATACTTTCCGCACCCCTCGCGCTGGCATGCGACGACCTTGTCATTAAAGAAGGCGAGGAAATCCGCGAACAGCTTATCAACCCGCCAGATATCTGACCGCGACACCCGAGGGCCTGCGTCCCACGCTGGAATAAAGCCGTCGACTGCCGGGTAAAGGATGAGGTGAGTGTGCGCCAGCGATCGGCAGACGCCGCGCCAATAGGCCGGAAAGCGGTCGCGCCATAATATTCCGTTCGGCGCGCACTCCCTCCACGACTCGACGTAGTCTCGCAGCTGCTGCAGGGCCGCCTGGCTCATCCCCGGGACTGGTTTCCCTTCTCGTGCGGCGTTCAGCCACGCCACCAATTGCGCTAGTCGTGCCCGCTCGGTATCTGGTCGTATCGCGGTAGGGTGAGACATCGATTATTACCCTACCTTCACTGATGGGTAAAATACAAGACAAATCGGCGCTGTCTGCCACAATCTTCCACATGGCGGTTAATTTCGGGGGAATGGAGGATGGTCAATGGATGCAGTGGCGGAGCCAGTCGGAAAACTACAGCGCGTTCAAGTGGCGGCGCAGGCGTGGAATGTCAGCGTAAAGACGGCGTGGAATTGGATTGCAGAAGGACGAGTCGGGGTGGTGAGGCTGGGGAGGTCTGTCCGCGTACCACAGGCGGAGATCGAGCGGCTGGTAAATGAGGGCTACACGCCGCCGCGGCATCGTTCCACATAGGCTCCAGAAGTTGCCGTGCATTCTGCATCGGCGCAACTTTCAGCCGGGTTAGTGACCCCCGGATTAAAGGCCACCAGTGAAGGTAATCCCATGGCGCGAAAAGTCCAGCTCTTAAGTTCAGAAGGCGAGGTTCAGGCCATCGTGGACCGCGACACGGCGCGCGGCCTGCACAGCACCGGCGGCTGGCAATGGTGGAACAGCGGCAGGGCGCTGCGCCAAATTCCCGCATGTAGGGAATCCACGCGCTCGGCGCCGGCCCTCCACGCCGAAGATGCTGAAGCCCTGGCCGGCGCAAGACCCATGACGCCGCGCCGCCGTGAGCGGTTGCGCGGCTGGGGTTTGGTCGAGACGTCCCACTGAATTGACTCCTGCGGACCCGCCACCGCTGCACCGGAAGAAAGGCAAACAGTGAAAACAGCCACCTGGCGCGCGGTGTCGTGCCCGAAGTGCGCCGCACCTCCGTTGCGGGAGTGTCGGGGGATCTCCGGCCAGAAGATTGCCAAGCCTCACGCGGAGCGCTTGAAGGGCACTCCAGGAGGCGTTCGATGACTGCCAAGTTGCCTGCGATCCAGTTTTATACGGGGGACTGGCGCAAGGACATCGGGGTCCAATCCCTGAGTTACCACGATCGGGGAATCTGGTTCGAAATGTTGTGCCTGATGCACGAATCCGAACGCCGCGGCGTTCTTGTGCTCAACGGCCTCGCAATGTCACTGGATGCGTTGGCCCGGGTGCTCGGTTTGGATAAGCAAATTTTAACCACGACGATAAGCACCCTTTTAACCACCGGAGTGGCAAGTCGTGAAGAGGAAAGCGGCGCGATCTACTGCCGGCGAATGGTGCGCGACGAACGGCTTCGTCAAATCCGGGCGGAGGCGGGAAAAAAGGGCGGAAACCCTGTTTTGCTTAAGCAAAAGAAAACCACCGCGGATAAGCAAGAATCAACCCCTTCATCTTCATCTTCATTTTCATCTTCGAATGGGAAAAAGCCTTCTCGCGCACGGCGCGAGGATGTGCCGGATGTCCGCCACGCAGAATTTAAGGCGGCCACGGAAGAATATTGGGCGGCGAAGAACGCAAACCTCCCGATGCCGTGGAATGGAGGGGAGGGAGCAGCACTTGCTGAACTCCTCGCCAGCAACCCCACACTGAAGGTCGAGCAGTACCGGGACTTGCTGCGGAATCGGTATCGTAGCGAGGTTAACCATTCAGAACGACCGCGAGCCTGGCTCGCGACGGTGACAAATTACGCGAGTGGCCCCCTCGATAGATTCGCAAGGCCACTCGAGGCAGGAGCCCATGGCACAAACCGAAATAGTCGCGCAAAAACCAGCGGCAACCTTGACGCGCTCGCCGCAGTCGCCAACGAAATTGGTGTGGATTTCGGCCCAGCTCACAGCGCTAGCGGAGGCGCGCCAGGCGGCGATTACAGCGGAGACGCTCCGCCTGTACGCCGGGAAGCTTTTTGAATTCGCGCAGGAAGACATAGCGGCCAGCGTCGAGTCCCTGATGCTCCGCAGCCGCGAGGCGGGCGAGACTGCTTTTCCGGATCTGGCGACTATTATGCGCGCCGTGAAGGACGTGCTGCGGAATCGTCGCATAGAAGAGGCGGCAACCCGCGAGAGGGCGGCCGACATGCGCGAGGTTGAACTTTTTGACGCCTACCTTGCGGAGCGGACAGGCGACGGTGAGAGCGAAGAATCGGTCCTTGCAAGGTTCCCGTCGATGGCGCAGCGTTGGCGGCGCTGGAAAGGCACTGAGGAGGATTGACATGGCCACGCTGCTGAAGATGCGAAGGGGCGCGTTGGATCAGTCTGGAACCGCCAAACGCTTTCATCCTTGTGGCAAGTGCGAAAACGGGCTCGTCCGCGTCAGAGCCGATGGCTCACAGTGGAACAGTTTGACGTCGCCGGCCGGCACGCAGCTGGTGCCCTGCGCATGCAGGATCGCCGGGCAGCAGAAGGCAGCGGCCGTCATCGAGATCAATTGCGAGCGGATCTCCGCAGACTCTCAGCGTCCGGCCACCGTAACTCGATATGAGGCAGCGACGCCAGCCGGCGACTTCACGATCCAGAGGCTGCGCGCTGCCTGCCAGGCTGATTGAGGCTGTATAGCCGCCGGAAAGAGGGTCGAACGATGAAATCCAAATGGATCATCCCGCTATTGCTGAGCTGCGTATACGCGCTGCTGGCGCAGACCGCCGGCGTGCCGCAGAGACAGAGCGGCAATGCGCCTGCCTGGCTGCAGTATCTGGGTAACGGGCGCGATGGGGCTCTTCTGAACGCCAATGGCCCGATGACAGGCGATTACAGCCTCAGCGCCTTCACTGTTCCCGCCGGCTCGCAAGTCACTGTTCTCGGCACCCTCATCGTTCGTTCGAGCGTGTGCACCATCGACGGGACAATCTCGGCCGCAGGTCTGAATGGGAGTACCGTCCCCTCCGCGGGCCCGAGCGGCACCACCGGGCAAAACGGAGTCGGCGGCGGCTCGGGAGGAGGCGGCGGTGGGGGAAGCAGTGCCGGATTCGCTGGCGGAAATTCCGCGCAGAACCTGACGGGAAGGGCGTTCATGCCGGGCGGATCTGGCGGGGCAGCTTCGGGCGGTCCAGGGACTGCCGGCGAGCCAGCCTTTGACTCCAATGGATGGCCGTCAATGCCGATGGGTCCAGGTGACCTGCAGATGAACCCGGCTGCAACTTTCTTTCGCCTGTTCATCGCGGACGGCTGGGGACAGGACGGATTTGGAATCGGCGGCGCAGAGGGCGGCTGGGGCGCCCAATCCAGCGGCCCAGGCGGAGCACCTGGCGAAGGCGGCGGCACGATCATCCTGGTCTGCGGATCGATCGCTGGCTCGGGAGCGATTCTCGCGAATGGTGGTGCCGGGGGAAACAGCACGGCCAATGGACAGGGGGGCGGCGGTGGTGGTGGTGGTGGCGCAATTATTCTCAGCGCGCAACAGACGCTGACTTTCAACGGAACTACAAACGTCGCCGGCGGTGCCGGTGGAGTCTGCGGTTCATATACCGACTGCGGTGCGGGCGGCGCCGGTGGGGATGGCTGGACCTACGCGATTGCAGGATGGGGGCAATAATGGCCGCTGACGACGGAATCGTACGGATCGGAACGCAGGTCGACGTCTCCGGGCTGCGCTCCGGCATGGAGGAAGCGGCCGGCGTCGTCGAGTCGTCCAGCCAGACGATGGCCGAGGCGATGGAGGCTGCGAAGGTCGCAGCGCAGAACCTCGCCGACGCGCAGAAGCAGGTCGGCGCGGCCGCGGCTGAGGGCAGCGAGAGTGCGGCCGCAATCATCGCCGAATACAAGAATCAGGCCGCGCAGGCCATCGCCAACGTCGCATCGCTCAAAGCGATGGCTGCGGCGCAGCTGGAGGCAGCCGACGCCGCCAGCGTCGACGCGCTGGCTACCCGCGCCGATGCGTCCGCCCAGTTTGAGCGCACCGAGGCTTACGGCGCCGCCCGCGTCGGTCTGGCAGCGATGACCGGATCGGTCGGAGCGATGGGTTACGGGCTCGCCCGCGTCGCTGCCAGCTCGGCGACCCTCGGGCCCATTCTCCAGGCCGCGTTCGTGCCGATCGCCGCCGTCGCCATGGTCGAAATCATAGGCGAGATGATCGGGCGGATCGACAAGTTCGCCGCGGACGCTGAGCAGCTCGCGACCGAACTGAACAGCGACTGGCTGACGGGCGCCGTCGGCCAGGTGAATGGTCTGGCTGAAGCCGTGAAACAGGCCGATGACGAAATCCTGAAGCTCGCTCAGGATGCCGACAGCATGGCGCGCGGGATGCAATCGGCGCAGATCGAGCACATCCGGCTAACCCAGGGGCCTGCGGCAGCCTACGACGCGGAGGCGGCCGAGAAACAGCAGCAGATCGCGAAAAATGCGGCGCTCCTCCAGGCCATGATGGCCGACCAGGCGCAGCTCCAGCAGCGCGCATCGGAGACGCAGGGCGCTGGCACGCTGTTCGCGTCCGGAGCTCCAACGACGGATGCGCTGAAGGCGCAGCAGCAGCTAAAGGTGGTGAACGGGCAGATCGCAAGCCTTCAGCAGGAGAACACGCTTCTCCAGGAGCAGGCGGCAAATCTGCGCCTGCAGGCGCAGCAGGCAGCCGAGAAGGGATGGAACCCGGACCGCGCCGGCGCGCAGCGCGCCGATCACGGCGCCATCGCAGATGCTGAGACCACGAAGCTCATCGATCAGCAAACCAAGATGCAGGAGGAGGCCTACGCGAAGATCGCGGCGCTCGCAGGTCCAAAGGCGTCGCCGGTCTTCGGTTCAGCGGAGACCGGCGCGCTGACTGCCGGAACGACCCAGCAGATTCAGGCTTACCAGCGCATCGCTGAGACGATGGCGCGGGTCGCGCAGTCGACGAAGGGGCTCGCGACCGATGATCGCGCCGCTTCCGACGCCGTCGACAAATACGCCGACAGCTACACGAAGCTCGGAGACGCGCAGGTCGAGGCCTACGACATCGGGCAGCGGAACGCGAACGAGCTGGCAGAGGCGGCCCTCCGTGCCCAGGAAGCGACCCACGCAATCCGGCCACTCGCCGCGGCGCAGCAGGAAGCAGCGCTTCACACGCGGGAATACGAGCAGGCGCTCGCGGCGCTGAACGCGCAGCTGCAGGTTTACCAGCAAGCCGGCAAGACGGTACAGGCGGCGCAGACACAAAACCAGATCATGCAACTGCAGGGCGCTCACGCCGTGCAGGCTACCGGCGACCAGGCCGCCATCCAGCAGCAGATCGCGCAGCCGTGGCTGAGCGCCTTCCAGCAGATCAACGATGGATGGCTGAGAGTCCAGAACCAGATGCTGTTCACGACCCGGAACATCGGCCAGGACTTCGCAAAGATGGGGCAGTCTTTGGTCATCTACGCGATGGACGCTGCTGAGAAGTGGCTCCTCGTCTGGGCGGAAAAAGAACTAATGAGCGTCGTTCTCCACCAGACCTCCAATGCGTCGAAAACCGCCAGCGACGCGGCAACCAACGCGACCACGATGGCCCAGGCGACGGCGACGAACATTGCCGAGGCGATGAGCTACGCAGCAGTCGGCGCGGCCGCCGCAGGCGCTTCGGCTGCAGCGATCCCAGTCGTTGGCTGGGCGATGGCTCCGGGGGCGGCAGCAGCGGTCTACGCGGCTCTGTCCGGATTCGCCGCGATGGCCAGCTTCGATACTGGTACCGGCTACGTTCCGAACGACGGCATCGCGATGCTGCATCAGGGGGAAGCCGTTATTCCGGCGCCGACGATGGAGGATCTCCGCGGGTCGAGCGGAACTGGGGACATCAGTATCACCCAACAGAATCACTTCCACGGATTCAACCCGGACAAGGAGTTCCAGCGGCAGCTCTACCGGAACTCCTCGCACATCGCAGCCGCGCTTCAGCGGCATATGCGGCAGGCCGGCCGCAGCTGAATCACAAAAACCATAAAGGGGAAATCGAATGCCAAGTCACAGAGAGATTCTGCAGGACCGCGTCGCCGCAGCTGAGCGCGATAACAAGGCCGCGACCGAGGAAGAGGCGCGGCTTCGCAACGAAACTAAAACCGTGCGGGCTGCGATGGACGCGCTCACCGGGCGATACGAAATCGCATGCCGCGCCCTCGCTGAAGGCACCACAGCCGAGGATCCGGCAAGCCTCCTCGCGGAACGCGATCGGCATGGCCATCGGCTCCGCGGCCTGGAGCAACTCCACCAGCAAGCGATAGCCGCCGGTCAGCGCACCGCTGCAGTTCTTGCTGAAGCTACAAGTGCCCTGCAGGCGCAACAGGATGTGGAAGAGCTCAATCGGCTCACCGCGGCCATCGTTGACGCTGAGCAGAAGTACAGCGAAGCGCTGGCGGCGCTCAAAGAAGCGGAAGCCGCCCTTAACACCGTGAAGTGGACGAAACGGAACTTCATGCGCCAGATGGAACTGAAGGCTCAAGGCAGAGCCTGAAATCGCTGCTCCGCTTCTGCAGGGCGGCGACCTATAACCGTCCTGCCTCGGCGAGTTGGCGCATCCTGAGGGACTTACATCTGCCGATCGCTCCGAAGCACGCTGAACTTGTGACTTTGGGGTGGCACTGCCCGCCAGAAATCTCACACCAGGGAGAACGCCCATGAAATTCACACTCGGACCGACCGGACGTCCCGGCGATCCATTTGGCTACGACCGTCCTCTTGTCGTAGAAATCAACTCACCAACCAGGAAGAGCACTTTTCTCGGGTCCGACCCCGGCGAATGGTTTCCATCAGAGCACGCCAAACTGGATTCCGGCGACATCTTCGAGGCGTTCGGTTCCGGCGGCGGAGAGCCGGCCTCAATGCGGTTCGTGAAGATCAGCCTGCCCCCCATCGCGAAGAGCGACTTCGCCGGGCTGGGGGACGGCCCCGCGAGCGGTCCTGCAATCAAACTGACGCCCATCGAGAGCAGCGACTTCGCCGGCTTGGAGGACATCCCGGAAGCAGACGACGCCGCATTCATCAAGCGCGCCAGAAACGCTGCGGCTACCACTGACATCGACGCCTTTGCGGAGGGGGGTCAGATTATCGAGTCCGAAAGCCTGTATCGCAGCAGTACCGGGTTTGAAGTTCTGAAGAGAGTCGTCGTTTCGAAGAGCGGGAGAGAGCGCACAGTCGTTTCCTGCCCGGGCCACTTGTGCGTGATCTGAATCTCCGAAGCGGGTGCGGTGCCCATGTCGCGCCCGCGGCGCGGAAGCCGGCAAACCAGCCGGCGTTTTGGACGCCGGTGCCAATGTGCCGGCGTCCACTTTTTGTGTTTCTCCGAACGGGAACGGGGGCCTTACGGGCGACTTTGCCGCCGCCCTCTTCACCTCCGGGAGTTGTTCGGAAGCCGGCCTCGGCCGGTCGACGGGGCTCGTTGCTTACGGCGCTCCGAGCCCTATTTTTTAAGCTGAGAGGCGGTTCCTGGTGAGCGCAGCCGAGACTGTAATCGTTCGCCTGCAGAGCGGCGAGCACATCGTGGTGGACATCGAGAGATTTCCCGAGCTCGCCGCCGAGGCTGGCAAAGTCGCCCTCCTGGTCGTCCGTGAGGAGCAGGAGCGCAGGCGCATGGAGCGGCCGGATCTGCGGGAGACGTTATGACCAAACTGACCGGCCGACAGGAACAGGCAGCTGGAGCTGGATCGCGCTGACGGCAAACCTCGGAAGCCTCTGTCCTGCGCGGGCCCGATCCACCCCGAACAGATTCCACTCGCCGCCCCGAGGCGGCGATACCAACCCACCAACCGAATCCCAAAGGAGAATCACGGTGCCAAAATTCGTTCCTCCGACCATGCCCACCCCGATTCCAGTACGCGTGCCATCCGGCCCGCAGCCGCTCAACTCCCCGGCCACGCCGACGCGCATTCCGTCGTCGCCACTGCCGACTACGCCGCATAATCCAACCCCGTTGGGCCCAGGAACCCGGCGCATCCCGTCTGGCCCTCCGGCTGACTTGCCGCTGCCCAGCGCGCCGCCGACGCGCATGCCGGGAAGTTCCCCGCAGCCGTCGCGCTCGGAAGGCCTCGGCTCTGCCGCAGCCTGCGGCGCACCGCGAAAACCTGATCCTCCAGGCTTTGGAGCATCCCAGGCGGCGAGTACCAGGCGATAGACGGTTACCCGCGATTTACTGACGAAGCCCAGGGAGTCCCGCAGAATCCCTGCGGTACCTGAAACGAGGTACGCCCAAATGAACAAGGCAGAAGAGATAAAGGAATTCCTGGCCGGACGGAGGCCGATCGCTCCCGACGACCTTCCGCCCTTTGGGGCACGCGTCGTCACACAGCTGGGCTACATCTTCGAGGTGATCGGGTGGTACGGGCCCGCAACCGGGCACAGAGATATCGATCATGAGCGGATGGGGCTCGGGCTGCTGATTGAATCCCCGGGCCCGACCCCCAATCTCCCCGATGGCAAACTGCTGTTCATCGGGTACTTTCTCGAGAGCTGGATCGCGCGATCGCAACCACAGAGATTCCCTAAGTTCGGCCGCTGGATGCGCGAGAGCTCGATCTCCGCCCTGCTCGGTCGTCCATGGAAAGAGGAATAGCAGATGCCGCGAGCCTGCAGGATCTGCACCGATCCGCGTCTCGAAGAGATCGACGCGGCGCTGGGGTCCGGTCAGTCCGTGCCAAAGGTCTGCGCAGAGTTCAGCCTCCCGGAAACGAACGTTTACCGACACCGCAAAGACCACATGACGATGGCCCGGTCCATCCGTACATCTCGACCCGCGAGCGTCGTGGCCACGGTCGAGCGCCTTGAGGAGCTGGACCGCGATCTTGCCGAGGTGTACGACATGGCAAAGCGGCGCGGGCACACGCAGGCGGCTGTTGCCGCTGCCGCTCAGAGGATCAAAGTTGTCATGGAAATCAGCGCGCTCAGGGACGAAATCAAGCCGCGGGAGCGGCGAGTACTCCATTTGCACCTCGGCAGGGAAGAGGCCGAGCGCATCGCGAGGGGCTACATGGAGCACCAGCAGCTGACCGGAGGGGACAGTGAAGCGAACCGACAACCACGATGACGTACTGCGGCTTGCCCGGGCAAGCCTGGCCGCTTACGCTCCCCTCGTCTTCCCGAGCTACCAGGTGTTCAAGCATCATTCGCTCCTGATCCGGAAACTTGAGGCGGTCGAAGCCGGGGAGATCAGACGGCTCATGGTCTGCATGCCGCCGCGGCACGGCAAGTCGCTCACGACAACCGAGATCTTCCCACCGTGGTACCTGGGGCGCCATCCTGACAGAAGCGTAATTACGGCGTCCTACAGCCAGGAATTTGTCGAGGGGTTTGGTCGCAAGGTGCGCAACCATGTCGCCGATCCGCGAACCCGCTCCGTCTTTCCCGAACTGCAACTCGCCGAGGACTCGCAGAGTGCAAGACGCTTCGATACGACTGCCGGCGGCTCATACTTCGCCGTCGGCCGCGGGGGCGCCATTACCGGTCGCGGCGGCCATCTCATTGTGATCGACGATCCGATCAAAGATGCCGAGGAGGCGCGCAGCGACGCGATCCGGCGTCAGCTTCACGAATGGTATTCCCAGGTCCTCTACACCCGCCGTCAGGCTGAAACCGCTATCGTGCTGGTGTCGACGCGATGGAATCTGGATGATCTTGCGGGCTATCTGCTGCGCGAGCACGCGGAGGAGAACTGGGACGTCCTCAACCTGCCCGCGATTGCGGAAGCCGATGAGGGATGGCGGAAGCCGGGGGATCCGCTCTGGCCCGAGAGGTTCCCGCTGGAGGAACTGGAAGCGACGCGGCGGCAACTCGGGACCGCCGGCTGGTCGGCACTCTACATGCAGCGGCCGGTACCGGAGGAAGGTGCTATCTTCAAACTGGAATGGTGGCAGCGGTACGACGAGCTCCCGGAAGTTAGCCAGATCCTCCTGTCCGCAGACACCGCATTCAAAGCCGGCGCGGCGAACGACTACAGCGTCGTGACGGCGTGGGGCGTGGCGAAGACCGGTTTCTGCCTGCTCCATGTATGGCGGGCGCGGGCGGAATTCCCGCAACTGAAGCGCCAACTCGAGTCGATGGCGGCCCAGTGGAATCCCAACGTGGTTTTGGTCGAAGACAAGGCATCTGGCCAGAGCCTGATTCAGGAGTTGCGGCAGAACACCCGCCTCCCGATCCGGCCGGTGAAGGTCGACGCGGACAAGGTAACACGCGCGCACGCCGTCTCTCCGTTGGTCGAAGCGGGGCGGGTTTACTTGCCGAAATCGGCGCCGTGGCTGGCGGAATTTCTGGATGAATTGTCGACATTCCCGTCTGGCGTTCACGACGACATCGTCGATTCCACGACTCAGGCACTCAACTATCTGCGCATTAACAGTGGCTCCTACGGCCTGCTGGAGGCGTACAAGTTGATGGCTTCGAACCCAGGGATCGAAGGCAGACCGCCGCGTTCGGCAGCGAAGGCTGAGCAGTCCGCGATCGCTCCGGAGATGCCTGGCTGCCCGGATCATCCGGGAACGCTCATGCAGCGGATCCGCTCGGGCTACCGGTGCGCCCAGTGCGGAGCGCAGATCGCGTGGCCGCCGCGGGAGCCGGAACCGGTGCATCCCGGGCAGTTGCGAGTCTGAATCGTGATATGCTTTGTCCATCTGAGCGCCGGAACACCCTGAGCGGAAGCAACGGGAGCGTTGGCGGTCAGACAATTCAATCGGGCGGAACGCCCTGGGAGGAATCCCGCATGTCACCTAATGAGCTCACCGAGCTTGCTCCTCTAGCTGCAACCCTTAACGAAGAATCAAACGAACTCAACCAGACCATCGCCTCCCTGAATGAGCGGATCGCTGCCCTCAACCTTGGAATCAGCGTCTGGAGCCAATTGCTGGACGACGACGACGAGACGGGGCAACAGTACCAGCTCGGCTTCACCGCTATTGAAGTCGGGGATAAGAAGACTTGGCAATTGGCATACCGCCAGCGCCGCCGCATTTACGACGAAGTTCACGATGACCCCATTGAGGACGATGACGTCCCTCACTTTTTTTCGCCGATCCCAGTGCTGCAGACAAGCCGTAACCTCCGAATCGAGTGCTTGGATTTCGTTCCTGTGCTGCTCCGAGAGATGAAGAAGGAGGCTGAGTATAAAATCGCAGCAATGAGAAAAGGGAAAGAAATCGTCGCGGAATTGGGGGCCGTCGATCCGAGAAGCGCCCGACAGAAAGGTCCCTCGGCCAACGTGCAATTGGCGACCATTCCGCCCGACGTTGCCGAAGGCGTCAAAAAACTCTGGCCCGGGAGCAGGAAATGAGCACCAAACTACCCGAGATCCGAGCCCGCGTCATCGTTGCGAAGGTGCCGACGCCTGAGTACGAAGTCAGGGTCACCGTGGAGAAACCACCCTGCGATCGCTGTGCGTCTGCGATCAGACAGGAAGACTTTTCCAGTTTTCTACGGGAGCGCTTCGCTGGACAGAGCGTCGTGGAGATCGCAGCCATGCACGACCGCACACCCGGATACATCTCTGAGCTATTGGAGGGAATCCAGATGCCGGACGCCTTGATCCTGAAGCGCCTTGGTCTCGAGGCTCATTACAGGCCGACCAAGTGCGCGCCCCCGCCTCAAGAGGAATGACTCCGGCTGAAAAAGAGCGCCCCAGTTTCCTCGGCTGGGGCGCTTTTTTGTTTGGGTTGCGCTACTCCTCCGGTGGCAAGCCCAGCGCCTCGACCCGATCGCGCCGGCAACGCCACACCTTGCCGAAGCGAATGCCTGGAATGACCCCGGCCTCGAGCTGGCGGTAGACGGTGGCCGGCGAGAGTCTCAGCAGCTTGGCGACCTCCAGCGGCATCATGAACGAAGATTCTGGCTCGGGCGCGGCTTTCGGTCGTTTCATGCCAGCCTCCTGATGGGTTCGAGGTCCGCTCCGGGCAGTGCGGCCGCCAGCAGCTCGCAGGCGCCCTTTCGAAAATCGGCATAGCGAGAAAGCGGCAGCCTGCCGGCATGCGTCTGGCTGCTGCTTCCAGCGTGAACGTAAGTCTCTGACCAGGCTTCGGGCACGAGCGCCAGAACCCCCGCCAGAGCGCCCCGGGACGCGCCGAGCTGCGCGCGAAGGGCGCCGACCTGCGCATCGTGGATCCGCTCGCCCACCGCGAGATCAATGGTCGTCATCCACCATCCAGCGTGAGCTAACAGGACAGGCAGGTAGTCGCCAAGGGGCAGCGTATCGGCGGCCGCGTCCGGACACTCGTCACCCGCAAGAGCGCAGAGGAAGTCCAGGTTGAAATCGAGATTGCCGATATCCGCATCGGGCCTGTTCGCCAGGTGCAACTGAAGGTCGGGCGGGATGCTTCGATCTATCAGGCTTGCCATATGTATTCCTCCCCCCTCTGTTGAAGGCCAAGATAGGCCAGGACGCCCGCGGTTGGCGCCTGACGACCGCAGGCGATTCGCCGCAGATCGGCCGCGGCGGTGCCGGTGGCTTCGACGAGGCGCTTCCTCGGCTCATCCACCATGATGATTGAAAGCATAAGAGCCACCCCGCGCGCGGAGAAAGCGATGATGACGTCTTCCATCGCTACCCCCTCGCCGGCCGGCTTGGTTGTGTGCCGCAGATGAGCTCGTACTCGCGCATGAACGCATACTCGGAGCGCGGGGTGCTCTTCGGACGCCGTGAAACGTCCCAGTCGAGCCGGGACGCAGCGGTGGGTTTCAGTCGTTTCGAGCGGGGATGGGAAGGTGGGACGGGGCGATAATGTGAGTTAGCCATCGGATTGCCTCCTCTACAGGCGATTTGGGGTTAGAACCGGGTGAGTGTTGGTAGCACTCGCCCGATTCGCTCTTTAGCTTACCACCTTATAAGTTATTGTCAACAAAAAACTTAGCTACCACATAGTACCCACAAAATTATGTGGCCCTCCGGTGTCCTGAGATTCAAAGGCTGCCTACTCCGAGGTCCTATCCTTGGCTTGCGACCACGTCCAGAGCCTCCGCGGGAAAGTCGCTCTTCTGCGGCACCCCATCCAGAAACCAAACGCAATAGATCGTACCGGGGCTCTGTTTGGATATAGAACTCACCGTCATCTTGGGCCCTCCGGACCTTAACTGGACCACGGTACCCACCCGAATCTCTGCCATCAAGTAGCCCTCCTGTATTTCGGGCAATTCTACACGCGCCGCGCACGCGATCCGGCTACGCCTGGACTGTGGGGGAAATTGTGGGGACCCGCTTTGCAAGTTGGCTTTCTACGCTATGGTGAAGACTGGCGCAAAAAGATGCTCGGGACCCTCATGAACACTGGACGCGATGCCACTCAGAGGAAATGAGGGTAAAGGCGTGTAGACCGCAACCGCAGAACTTCTAAGCCGGGGGTTGTGGGTTCGATTCCCGCCTCGCCCACCATGCCATTCCACTCCTGCCAAGCAACGCCGCCCGATTGTGCAGCTAGCATCGCGCAGTCAGCACCGGGCAACTTGCCGCCGTGACGATGCCATGGGCCACGCTGCCCGAGGCCCACGAATCAAGGTGGGAGCCGGCACGAAAAGCCAGAAGAATCAGTCCGGCCCGTTTCGCAGCCGCTTG
>Ga0335075_10008544_pt1 | contig 15672 bp, 15 predicted proteins | sample Lox_Sample_24_FD_206723 | JGI IMG/M metagenome (GOLD analysis project Ga0335075, IMG submission 206723) | Soil microbial communities from Loxahatchee National Wildlife Refuge, Florida, United States - Lox_Sample_2.4 | ecosystem: Environmental > Terrestrial > Soil > Wetlands | place: USA... | reverse complement strand
GCCGCTGGCGCAGACGGTCGTGGAGGCGGAACAGCATGTCGATGCCCGCGCTGTCGACGTAGCGGGCGGCCGCGAGGTCGATCACGATCGCGTCCGTGTCGGCGGCGATCTGGCTCGCCAGCTCGTCGTGGACCTCCTGCGCGTTGGCGGCGTCGATGTCACCCTGCGGCCGGACCACTGGCACGCCGTCGACGCGTTCGACGCCGATGCCGATCACTGGGAGCATGTGGACAGTCGCTTCGCCATGGTGACGGTGGTGCCACCCTCGCCGCGCTCGATCTCCACGGAATCCACCAGCGCGCGCATTATCTCCAGTCCGCGTCCGCGGCCGTACGGCCGCGAGGTTCGCCAGCGCCCGCTGTCGCTCACGGTGACGCACACGCTGTCGCCGTCGCGCTCGCAGTGCACGTCGAAGCTGGCCTTGCGGGCTCCGTAGGCGTGCTCGATCGCGTTGCCGGCCGCCTCGGACACGGCCAGCGCGATGTCGAACCGGTCGCGTTCGCCGACGCCTTCGCCGGCCAGCCAGCGTCCCAGTGTCCTGCGCAGCCCCGCCAGCACCCCGGGCTGCGCGTCCAGCGTCAGCGCGAGCGTGGGTCCCAGCGGCAGCGACTCGATCGCCAGCAGCGCCACATCGTCCTCGGTCGAGGTTTCGTCCACGAGCGCGCGGTACACGCGGTCCGCAAACGTCGCGCCATCGCCGTCGGCGCTCAGCTGCGCGGCCCCGCGAAGCCTCTCCAGCCCATCCTGGATGCACTCGCGCCGCCGCTCGATGAGGCCGTCGGTGTACAACAGCAGCACGCTGCCGACGGGGAAGCGGTGACGCTCGCAGGTGTAGCTGTGGCTCGTGCTGATGCCCAGCGGCAGTCCTTGGCGCTGTTCGAGATAGACCGCGCGGCCGTCGGGGCGGAGCATCAGCGCCGGGACGTGACCTGCGCTAACGGCGGTCAGCTCGCCCAGCTCGGGGTCCAGTTCGAAGATCGCCACGGTGGCGCCGCGATTGCGTCCCATCGACACGAGCAGCTCGTTGAGCAGCGAGATCACACGCACGAGATCGTGCCCCTCCGTCAGGTAGGCGCGCAGGGCCGTGCGGGTCTCCGCCATCACGGACGCCGCCACCACGCCTCGTCCGACGACGTCGCCGATCACGAACGCGACGCGGCCGCCCGCGAGCTGGAACACGTCGTACCAGTCGCCGCCGATCTTGATGCCGACGCCTCCCGGCAGGTACTTGGCGCTGAAGCGCAGGCCGGGCACCTGCGGCAGCGCCTCGGGAAGCAGCGTGCGCTGCATGATCGCCGTCACCGCGCGCTGCTCGGACAGCGCGGCGTTGTCGATCGCCAGCGCCGCGCGGTCGGCGGCGAGCTGCAACAGCTCCACGTCCTCCGTGCCGAACACGCGCTCGTGCAACGTGCCCACGTGCATCACGCCGATCACGCGCCCTTCCACGTGCACCGGCACGCCGAGCATCGAGCGGATGCCCTTCTGGCGCAGCAGCGGGTTGACGACGTCCGCGTGGCGGAGGTCCTCGATCACTATCGGCCGCCGCTGCGCGGCCACCCTGCCGGCGAAGCCCCGCGCGAGGGGCACCTGCACGCCCTGTCGCACCTCCTCCTCCAGGCCGCGCGCCGCGCGTGCCACCAGCACGCCGCGCTCCTCGTCGAGCAGCAGCACCACGGCCGTGTCCACGCCGAGGCCCGTGCGGATGCGATCGAGCAGCTCGGAGAGCATCTCCTCGAGGGACATGTAGCCGAGCGCCGAGTCGGTGATGCTCTTCAGGTACTCCAGCAGGCCGTTCGACCAGGCCAGCGGGCGGTTGCGGCCGCGAGGGCCCATGGGGGGCCTGGAGGGGCTGTCCCCTGGCGCCTCGCGCGCGTCGTCGGCTTTCACGTGCACCCTGTGGTTCTACCCGTCTGCGTGGCTGTCATCTCCTCAGGTGCTCGACATCTCGCGAGCGCCGGCGCCCGACATCTGACGAAATCCGGATTGGGGCTTGGCGATAGCGGGCATCCCAAGAGGACAATATGCCACTCGTCGCGAACCGCCCGGACCTGGCGGTGGCCCTGCCGCTGAACCCGTTCACGCCGCGAGCCGCGCGCCACCACGTCGCCCAGGTCGACCGTCCCTCGCCCGATCTGCGCGACACGGTGCTGCTGCTGGTCAGCGATGTGGTGACCGGCGCCGTGGAAGCCTCGGCGGACGACACGATCGCGCTGCGCGTGTGGATGCCCAGCGACGTGGTGCGGGTCGAGGTGGAGGGCCGCAGCGAGACGATCGAGCGGGGGCTGCGCCATCCGCAGACGTACGTGTCGCTGCTGCTCGACGAGCTTGCCGACCGATGGCAGCTCGAGCACACCGACGCGGGCGCGCGCATCTGGTTCGAGATCGACCGTCATCCGGCTGGGCATTCGGGGGGCTGAGCCGTCGTCAGCTCGCCCGCGCGAGCGCGTCGTACACGGCGTCGACGAGCGCGCGGTTGCGCGGGTCGCGCCATTGCGGGCCGCCGTGGTTCATCACGTACGCGAACGCCACGCGCGCGTGCGGATCGGCGAACGCCAGCGAGCCGCCGGCGCCGAAGTGGCCGAAGCCGCCGGCGTTCGGCCCGAGCGGGCGCTCGGGCTGGGTGAGCTGAAAGCCGAGCCCGAAACGCGAGGGCCGGCCGAGCACCAGGTCCTCGCCGGCGGACGCCTCGCGCGTCGCCTCGCGCAGCACGCCTGGATCGAGGAGCGCCGGCCGGCCGCCGATCAGCGCGTCGTACGCGCGCGCGAGCCCGCGCGCGTCCGCGTGCAGGTTGGCCGACGGCAGTTCCGCGTCCTGCCACGCCGGGGTGTTGACCGTGCCCAGCCCCATCGCGCCCGGCGGGTTCAGGTACGCGCGCTCGCGCAGGCTCGCGTCGGAGGCGAGGCGGGCCTCCTGCAGGCCCGAGGCGCGCACCGCGTCGAACACGTATTCGGCGCGGCGCGGGCGCTTGGCGCGCGCTAGCCCGAAGCTCAGCTCCGCGCCGAGCGCGTCGGCGACCTCGCGGCGCAGGAACACGCCGATCGGCTCGCCGCTGACGCGGCGCACGAGTTCGCCGGCGAGAAAGCCGAACGTGTGCACGTGATAGCCGTGCCCGCTGCCGGGCGCCCACCACGGCTGCTGCTCGGCGAGCGCGCCGGTCACCTCGTCCCAGCGGTACAGGGCTCCCTCCGGCAGCGCGCGCCCGATCGCAGCGAGGCCCGCGCGGTGAGCCAGCAACTGGCGAACCGTCACCGCCTCCTTGCCCGCCGCGGCGAACTCCGGCCAGCGCCCGCACACGGTCTCGTCGAGATCGAGCATCCCGCGCGAGACCAGCATCAGCACGCACAGCCCCGCCAGCGCCTTGCCCACGGAGAACGCGTTGACCAGCGTGTCGTGCCGCCACGGGCGCGTGCGGCGGGCGTCAGCCCAGCCGCACCACAGGTCCACCACGGGCGTTCCCTCGACGATCACGGCCACCGCCGCGCCGATCTCTGCCCGCTGGGCGAGGTTCTCGCGCAGCGCCTCGCGCACGGGCGCAAAGCGCGCGTCGCAGCTTCCCCCCACCTCCGCGCCCGCCGTCAAGCGCCCCACCCGCCGCTCACGCCCGCGGGGCCGGCTGGAGCAGGCGGTCTGGATCGGCTAGCAGCTCGCGCGCCTGCGCGCTCGACTCGGCGGCGCGGATCAGCACCGACAGCACCGCGCCGAGCAGCGAGTCGGGGACGGCCTGCGGGTCGATCAGCTTGAGCATCGGCAGGCCCAGGCCCAGCCCGAGCATCACGTTGGCGAACTGCTCGCCGGCGCCGTCGGGCGGCGCGAGGCCGGCATCCAGCGCGCTGGCGGACGCGAAGCGCGCGAACGTGTCCCGCAGCGCGCCCAGGCCGTCGGCCAGGCGCGCGCGCATGCGCTCGTCGCGCTGCGCGTAGGACCACAGCTCGACGAACAGGCGGAACGGGTCGGGGTCCTCGGCGAGCGCCTGCATCCAGCGCGCGCTGCCCGCGAGCGGGCGCTCCCACGTCGTGCGCTGGCGGTCGAAGAGGGCGAGCTGCTCGATCATCTGCGCGGTCAGGTGCTCCTCCATCAGCGCCATCAGCAGGTTCTCCTTGCTGCCGAAGTGCCCGTACACGGCGCCCTTGGTGAAGCCCGCCTCGCCTGCGACCTCGTCGAGCGTCGCGCCGCCGAACCCGCGCCGCGCGTACACCCGCGCGGCGGCCCCCAGCAGGCGCGCGCGCGTGTCCGCGCGCCGCGCGCTGCGGTCGAAGTCCCCGCGCGGCATCAGCCGCCCCCAGCCGTGCTTGACATATACTGACGAGTAGATATACTGGCCAGTATATACGATCCGCGGCCGAAACGAGGACGACGATGAACGACCTGGCGCCCACCGGCAACGACCACCGCGAGAGCACCGTGCGAGCCCACGACCTCCCCCCCGGCCCGCGCTTGCCGCCGCTGCTGCAGACGCTCGGCATGTGGAGCCGGCCCACCGCCTTCCTCGAGCGCGCACGCGCGCGCTACGGCAACCCGTTCACCGTGCGCATGTTCGGGCAGCCGCCGCTGGTGATCGTGTCCGACCCGGACGCGATCAAGCAGATGTTCCTCGCCGCGCCCGACGTGCTGCACCCGGGCGAGGGCGCGAAAATACTCGAACCGGTAGTGGGCGCCAACTCCGTGATCCTGCTCGACGAGTCGGCGCACATGGAGCAGCGCAAGCTGCTGCTGCCGGCATTTCACGGCGAGCGCATGCAGCGGCTGTCGCGGCTGATGAGCGAGCTGGCGGAGGGCGAGGTGGAATCGTGGCCGCGCGATCGGCCGATCGCGCTGCACCCGCGCCTGCAGCGACTGACGCTGGAGATCATCCTGCGCGCCGTCTTCGGCCTGGAGCGCGGCGCGCAGCTGGACGCGCTGCGCGAGCTGTTGACGAAGGTGCTGGCCTTCAGCGAGAGCCCGCTGTCGCTGATGCCGCCACCGCCGCCGTGGCTGGCCCCGCTGACGCCCCAGGCCCGGCTGGACCGGCTGCTCGCGCGCGTGGACGAGCTGATCTTCGACCTGATCGACGAGCGCCGCCGCCAGCTTGACACGGCGGCCGCCGACGGCCACGCGCAGCCGCAGGCGGGCGAGGACGTGCTGGCGCTGCTGCTCGGCGCCCGCCACGAGGACGGCTCGCCGATGAGCGCCCAGGAGCTGCGCGACGAGCTGATGACGGCGCTGGTCGCCGGTCACGAGACGACCGCCTCGCAGCTCGCGTGGACGTTCGAGCGCCTGGCGCGCGAGCCCGCTGTGCGCGCGCGGCTGCAGCGCGAGATCGACGCCGGGGACGACGGCGAGGAGTACCTGACGGCGACGGTCAACGAGGTCATGCGACACCGGCCGGTGCTGCCCAACGCGGAGCCTCGCCTGGTCAAGCAGCCGGTGGAGATCGGCGGCGTGGTGTACCCGAAGGGCGTGGCGCTGTTCGCGAACGCATACCTGCTGCACCACGATCCGGCGATCTACCCCGAGCCGCACGCGTTCCGCCCCGAGCGCTTCCTGGAGCGCGAGGGGGGACAGGCGCCGGGCACGTACACGTGGATCCCCTTCGGCGGCGGGCGCCGGCGCTGCCTGGGCGCGAGCTTCGCGCTGCTGGAGATGAAGATCGTGCTGCGCGCGGTGCTCGAGCGCTACGAGCCGTGCGCCGCGGGCCCGCGGCCCGAGCGCGCGCGCAGGCGCAGCATCACGATCAGCCCCGCGCGCGGGAGCACCGTGATCCTGCGCGATCGCGGGCGTGCGCCAGACGCTGCCGCACGGCGGGCGCGGGAGCTTGCAGCGGTTGCGTGAGCCGGCGGCCGGCGCGCCCGAGGCGCCGTGCGGCTGCGGTGCGCGATCATGGCCACGTGACGCTGCTCGCGGTAAAGCTGCTGCTGGCTCCCAGCTTCGTGGTCGGGGCGTCGCTGGTGGCACGCCGCTATGGCCCCCGCGTGGGCGGCCTGGTGGCGGGCCTGCCGGTGGTGGCGGGACCGATCCTGCTGGCGTACGCGCTGGCGCACGGCCGCGAGTTCGCGGCGAGCGCGGCCGCCGGCACGCTCCTGGGGCTGGTGTCGCTGATCGCGTTCGTGGTCGTGTATGCGCGGCTCGCGCCGCGCGCGTTCTGGGCTGCGAGCATGCTCGCGGGCTGGCTGGCGTTCGCGGTGGGAACGGCGCTGTTCAGCGCGCTCGCGCCACCCGTCGGCGTGGCGCTGGGGCTGGCGGGGCTGTCGGTGGCGCTTGGCCTCGCGTGGCTGCCGGCTTGGGACCTGCCCCTGCGCGCGGCGTGCGCGCTGGCGCTGGTGCTGACGCTGACGGCCGTGTCCGGCTGGCTCGGGCCGCAGCTGAGCGGCCTGCTCGCGCCGTTCCCGATCATCGCGACGGTGCTCGCGACGTTCACACACGCCCAGCGCGGGCCGGACGAGCTGCTGCGGTTGCTGCGCGGCCTGGTCAGCGGCTTTGGCGCTTTCGCCCTGTTCTGCTTCGCGCTGTCGATGTCGCTGCGCAGCGTGGACACCGCGGCGGCGTTCGCGCTGGCCACCGCGCTGGCGCTGCTGGTGCAGGCGCTGGTGCTGGCGCTGACGCAACGCGACGGCGCGCGCGGGGCGGTGCGCGCGTCCACCGCTGTGCGCGAGGGCTGAGCCCAGCTCGGCGCGGGCGTCAGTGCAGCGACATGTTGGGCTCGCCCGAGGAGTTCAGGCCCTTGCCGGAGATCGTGCAGGTGCCGCCCTTGGGCGTGCCGCCGTTGTAGGCCTGGGTCAGGCAGTTGCGCAGCGCCAGTTGCGCCCAGTAGTTGGGGTGCAGGTCTTCCTGGATCTCATACGGCGGCAGGATCGCGGTGATCGTGCGAATCTGGTTGATCCACTCTGTCTTGTTGACGGCTTCAGCGGCTTTCCAGGAGGACAGCCCCTCTTCCTCGAGCAGGCCCACGCCCTTTTCGCACAGCCTGCGCCCGTTGAACGCGGAGGAAAGCTGCATGAGCTTGACGTTGGACAGCCCGCTGGCTTCGGCGGCGCCGAACACGGCGCCGTCGATCGTCGGCAGCATCGTGGAGTTGGCGTAGTTGGCGTCTTTGTTCCAGAACCCGCAGCCGCCGACTTCCTGGCGCGTGTAGCCGCTCTGGGGGTAGCGGAATTCGGAGCCGTTGGGGATCGGCGAGGGGTAGTCCTGAACGAGGATCGTGTACTGGGAGCTGGAGTAGCCGGCGTTGCTCATCGCGGTGGCGACGTTCTTCAGGCCGGTCTCGATTTCGCCCTTGACCTTGTTGACGTTGCTGGCGGTGAAGTTGTTGGTGACCGAGCTTTCTTCGCTGCAGTACGCGGGCCACCATTCGGGCGTGAGCAGCCAGTCCTCCAGGCAGGTCTGCACGATGCTTGCGAAGTTGAAGTTGTTGCCGCCGATGGACACGGCGACGAGCTTGACGTTGTGCGCGGCGGCGAAGTGCTGGAGCATCAGCGCCTGCCCTTCGTGGCCGCCTGAGTTGTAGAAGTCAAGGCCCGGCTTGAACTCGCCTTCCTCGGTGAAGCTGGCGGTCTTGGCGCCCGAGCACGCGAGGTTCTCGCCGTCGACGCCGCCGCCGATGTAGACCTCCGCCGATTTCGAGCGGTGGCAGCCTTCGATCAGCTCGCCCGTGTCGGTGGAGTTGTCGTAGTAGGCGGTCGGCCCGAGCGCGTCGATCTTGGAGGGGCTTTCGTTGGTGTTGCCCGCCCAGCGTCCGGCCTCGCCGGAGATGTAGGAGTCGCCGAGGCTGACGGTGTACGGCGTGCCGTTGCCGGGGCCTTCGGCGCGCGCGGCGGGCGCGAGCACGAGCGCGCTCAGCGCACAGGCGAGCGCGGCGGCAGCGAGCAGCGTGAGCAGCGCGACGTGAGACATCCTGCGGGACGCGACCGGGCCGGGCATGAATCCCCCTTGTTCTCCGCGCGCCGCCCCTCAGCGGCGCTGTCGCAGCGACCCTAGTGTCTGGCGGTGCGGCCGGTCAACCGGGCTCGCATGCTCCTGCGTGCAGCGTGCGGACACAGCGCGCGGGCGTCTCTGACTGCTTGCTGGTGGCTGCCGTCAGCCCTCGTTGGCGGCGCGCGCGCTCGCCTCGCCGGCGGTGCGCGCCGGCGCCTCGCCCCACAGCTGCTCGAGGCGGTAGAACTCGCGCACTTCGGGCGTGAAGATGTGCACGACCACGTCGAGGTAGTCCATCAGGATCCAGCCCGCGTGCGCGGAGCCCTCGACGCGCCTGGGCAGCCTTCCGTGCTCGTGCTTGAGCCCTTCGAGGATGCCGTCGTGGATGGCTTTGGCCTGACGGCCGGTGTTGCCGGAGCAGACGAGGAAGTAGTCGGTGTAGCCGAGCACGCCCCGCAGGTCCAGCTCGACGAGGTCGATGGCCTTCTTGTCGGCGGCGTGGCGCGCGATCTCCGCGACCAGCCGCTCGCCGGGCATCTGCGCGCTCTCGCCGGTGGCGGGTCGCTCGGCCATCACCGGGCGCCCCCGGCGTACAGCCGGCGCTCGGCGATGTAACGGGCGACGGACGGCCCGACGAGCTGCTCGATCGGCTCGCCGCGCGCGACGCGCTCGCGCACCAGCGAGGAGGAGATCTCGACGGCTGGCATCTCCAGGAAGCTCACCTCCGGAGAGCGCGCACGCGCGCCGGGGCCGCCACCGCGAAGCTCGGCGAGCGCGTCGAGCACGGGCGCCCGCGGAGTGCCCGGGCGCTCGGCGACGGCCACGCGCGCCAGCTCCAGCAGCCGCGCGGGCTCGCGCCACGAGCCGAGCGTGCGGGCGACGTCGGCTCCGACGATCAACGTCAGCTGCGCGTGGGGATGGCGGGCATGCAGTGCGCTCAGGGTATCGACCGTGTACGACACGCCGCCACGCTCGATCTCCAGGGCGCATACGGACAGGCCCGCGTCGACCCCGTCTCGACACGCACGGAGCGGGCGGCCACCGGCGGGCGCCTGGCCGTGGCCCGCGTCCTGGCAGTCGGCGACGGCCAGGCGGCACATGCGCAGGCGCTGCCCGGGGCCGGGGTCGTGCTCGCCATGCGACCCGTCGGCCTTGTAGGGGGCGGTGTGCGCGGGCACGAGCAGCACGCGCTCCAGCCCGAGCTGCTCTCGCGCGCAGCGGGCGAGCGCGAGGTGCCCGCGGTGGGGCGGGTTGAACGTCCCCCCGAGGACCCCGAGCGAGCCCAGCTCGGTGGCGCGGGCCGGTTGCGCGGGTCCGCTGGTGGAGTGGGCGCTCACGACGGTGAGCTCAGGCGCGAACGTGCCCGTCGCCCTCGACGAGGTACTTGAACGTGCACAGCTCGCGCAGCCCGATCGGCCCGCGCGCGTGCAGCTTCTGCGTGGAGTTGCCGATCTCCGCGCCCATCCCGAACTCGCCGCCGTCGGTGAAGCGGGTGGAGGCGTTGACGTACACGCAGGCGGCGTCGACGCCGAGCTGGAAGGCGCGCGCGGCGGCGGTGTCGCGCGTGACGATCGCCTCGGAGTGGCCGCTGCCGTAGCGGGCGATGTGCTCGATCGCATCCTCGACCGAGTCGACGATGCCCACGGCGAGCACGGGCGCGAGGTACTCGGTGGCCCAGTCATGCTCGTCGGCTTCATCGATTATTAGATTGCGGGTCGCGTGGTGGCGGGCGACCGCGTCGTGCGCGCGCGCGTCGGCGCGGATCGACACGCCGGCTGAGGCGAGCGCGGTGAGCATCCCCGGCAGGAACGCGTCGGCGGCGCGGGCGTGCACGAGCAGCGTCTCGGCGGCGTTGCACACGCCGGGGCGCTGGGTCTTGGCGTTGAGCACGATCGCGCGCGCCTGCTCGAGGTCGGCGCCGGCGTCGACGTACACGTGGCAGTTGCCGGAGGCGGCGTAGATGACGGGCACGGTGGCGACGGCCTGCAGCGCCCGCTTGAGCCCCTCGCCGCCGCGGGGGATGATCAGGTCGACGCTCCCGTTCTGCGTTGCCAGCTCGGCGAGGTCGTCTCCCGCCTGCCTGTGCCCGTCAGGGTGCGCCGCGGAGGCGGGTGTGCCGTCGTCTGGCGTGCGCGCTGCCCCGGAGAGGAGGCTCACGCAGCCCTCGGGCAGCCCCTCGGCGACGGCGGCCTCGGCGGCGACGGCGGCGAGCACGGCGTTGGAGTGCGCGGCGGAGGAGGAGCCGCGCAGCACGATCGCGTTGCCCGACTTCAGGCACAGCGCGGCCGCGTCGATGGTGACGTTGGGACGCGCCTCGTAGATCACGGCTATGACCCCCAGCGGCACGCGCACCTTGCGCACGTCCAGGCCGTTTGGCAGGCGGCGGCCGTCGATCACCTCGCCGACGGGGTCGGCCAGCGCGGCGATCTGGCGCACGGCACGCGCGATCGCGTGCACGCGTCCGGCGTCCAGGCGCAGGCGGTCGAGCAGCGCGTCGCCGATGTCCGCTTCGCGCCCGGCGTGCATGTCGCGCTCGTTGGCCGCGAGGATCTCCTCCATGCGCGCTTCCAGCGCGAGCGCGATCGCCTCCAGCGCGGCGTCCTTGACGGCGGTGTCGAGCTGCGCGAGCGCGCGCGCGGCGCGCTTGGCGGCGGCGCACGTGTCGGCGACGGTGGAGACGGCTACGGCCATCGTCACAAGGGTAGAGCGATCAGTCGAGCACGAGGTAGTCGCGGTGCACCGCCTCGTCGCTGGCGCGCGGCAGCACGTCGCGCACGGCGGCCGACTTGAGGCCGAGCACGCTGCGCAGCTCCTCGGCGGAGTAGCTGCAGATGCCCTTTGCGACCGTGCGCAGCGCGCCGCCCTGCGTCTCGTCGCGCGCGACGATCTCCACGGCGTCGCCGGCGTCGAAGCCGCCTTTGACCTCGACCACGCCCACGGGCAGCAGGCTGGCGCTGCCGTCGCGCAGCGCGCGCACGGCCCCCTGGTCTACGACGACGGTGCCGCGCGAGGGCTTGGCGTACTTCAGCCACAGCTTGAAGCTCGAGTACCGCGCCTCGCGCGCGGCGAAGCGCGTGCCCTCGCGCTCGCCCGCGAGGACCGCGGCGAGCGCGTCCGCGCGCAGGCCGTTGCAGATCACGGTGGGGATGCCGGCGGCGGTGGCCATCTCCGCGGCGACGACCTTCGAGCGCATCCCCCCCGAGCCCAGCGGCGAGGTGGTGTGCCCGATCTCGAGGTCGTCCAGCGCGGCGAAGTCGCTCACGTCGCTGACCACGCGCGCATCGGGATGCAGCCGCGGGTCGGCCGTGTACAGGCCGTCGATGTCGGTCAGCAGGATCAGCTCGTCGGCGGCGATCAGCACGGCGACCTGCGCTGCCAGGAAGTCGTTGTCGCCGAAGGAGATCTCGTCGGTGGCGGTGGTGTCGTTCTCGTTGATCACCGGCAGCACCCGCCAGTCGAGCAGCGTGCTGAGCGTCTGGCGCGCGTTCAGGTAGTGCGTGCGCGCGCTCATGTCGAAGAACGTCAGCAGCACCTGCGCGCTGGTGACGCCGCGCTCGCGCAGCAATTCGTCGTAGACGCGGTAGAGCTTCCCCTGGCCGACGGCGCTGGCCGCCTGCAGCGCGCCCGTGGAGCTGGGGCGCTGGGGCAGCTCCATCACGCGCATCCCGCGCGCGATCGCGCCGCTGGTCACCACGATCACCTCGCCGCCGCCCCCGTGCAGGGCGGCGATGGCATCGCACACGTGCGCGAGCGTGCGCTCGCGCAGCTCGCCGCCGGCGTCGGCGACGACGCTGGAGCCGAGCTTGATGACCACGCGCTTCATGGCGTAGGCAGCGTAGACGCTCGCCGCGGCGCCGCCCGCTAGCTCGGGTCCAGCTCGAACGTGACGCCCGCGATCTCGATCTCGTCGCCGGGCTGGAAGCCCTCGTCCTCCAGCGCCCTGATCACGCCGATCCTGCGCAGCCTCCCCTCCACGTACGCCATCGCGTCGTCGTTGTCGACGTCGAAGCGCGCGAGCAGGCGCTCGATGCCCTTGCCGCGGACGGCGAAGGCCCCCGGGCGGACGCGCTCGACGTGAAAGCCGTCGGCGGCGACGGGGCGGAACACCATGTGCTCCGCCAGCTCCGGCTCGTCGATCGACGGGGCGCCGACGCGCGCGGGGCCGGCGCTCTTCGGCCGGGTGCCCTCGCCGGCATCGCTCGCGGGCGCCGTCGCGCCCTGCTCGCGCTCGCCGGCCTCGATCTCGGCGAAGCGGCGCAACAGCTCGCCGCGCAGCTGCTCGAGCCCGGCGCCGGTGGCGCTGGAGGTGGCGATCACGGGCACGCCGGGGCCGAGCCGCTGGCGCCACCGGGCGACCTGCTCGCGCGCGTGCCCCTCGCCGGCGAGGTCCGTCTTGGAGAGCACGAGCACGCGCGGCAGCCGCGCGAGCCGCGGGTCGTGGGCGGCCAGCTCCCGCTCGATCGTCGCGTGGTTGGCGAGCGCGTCCGTGTCCTGCCCCATCGACAGCTCCGGCGCGATGTCGAGCACGTGCACGAGCAGGCGCGTGCGCTCGACGTGCGCGAGGAAGTCGTGGCCGAGGCCCGCGCCCTCGCTGGCGCCTGCGATCAGGCCGGGGATGTCTGCGAGCACGAGCTGGCGTTCGGCGCCGGCGCCCGCCCCGGAGGGCGCGTCGAGCACCCCGAGCACGGGCGAGAGCGTGGTGAACGGGTAGTCGGCGACCTTGGGGGCGGCGCGCGTGAGCCGCGCGAGCAGCGAGGACTTGCCGGCGTTGGGCAGGCCCACGAGGCCGACGTCCGCGAGCAGCTTGAGCCTCAGCTCCAGCCAGCCATCCTCGCCGGGCAGGCCGCGCTCGGCAAAGCGCGGAGCCTGGCGCGTGGGCGTGGCAAAGCGCTTGTTGCCCCTGCCGCCCGCTCCGCCGCGCGCGAGCGTCGCCCGCTGGCCGCCCGCGAGCAGCTCCCAGCTGCGTCCGCGCAGGTCCCCCGCCTGCTCGCCGTCGGCGACGATCTCGGTCCCCGGCGGCACGCCGATCACGAGCGCCTGGCCGTCGGCGCCGTGGCGCAGCGAGCCCTCGCCGGCGCCGCCGCGCCCGGCGCGATAGTGCGTGCGGCGCTTTACGCCCTGCAGGTCGCGCAGCGACTCGTCGCACACGACGGCCACGTCCCCCCCGCGCCCGCCGTCGCCGCCGTCGGGGCCGCCGCGCGGCACGTGCGCTTCGCGGCGGAAGCTCACGCAGCCGTCGCCGCCGGCGCCGGCCTGGACGTGGATCTTGGCGCGATCGTGCAACATGTGCAGCCATCGTGACACCAGACCGCGTCCTTCTGATCACGGGCGCCTCGTCGGGCATCGGCGCGGCCACCGCGCGCCACGCGCGCGCGGACGGCTGGCGCGTGGTGCTGGCGGCGCGCTCGCTGGAGCGCCTGCAGGCGCTCGCGCAGGAGCTGGGCGGCCCCGAGCACGCGCTGGCGGTGCGCTGCGACGTGACCGAGTGGGAGCAGCAGCAGCACGCGGTCGCGCAGGCGCTCGAGCGCTTCGGCCGCCTGGACGCGGCGTTCGCGAACGCGGGCTTCGGCGGCGCGCGGGGGTTTCTGGCGGACACGCCCGAGCACTGGCGCGCGATGGTGCTGACGAACGTCTACGGCGCGGCGCTGACGATCCGCGCGAGCGTGCCCGCGCTGAAGGACACGCGCGGGCACCTGCTGCTGACCTCCAGCGTCGCCGGCCGGCGCCCGCTGCCCGGCTCGCTGTACTCGTGCACCAAGCACGCGGTCACGGCGATGGGCGAGGCCGCCCGCCAGGACCTGCACGGCACGGGCATCCGCGTGACGCTGATCGAGCCCGGCATGACCGACACGCCGTTCTTCGACGAGCGCCCGCAGGCGGCGCTGGAGGACGAGGACATCGCGCACGCGGTGATCTACGCGCTCTCGCAGCCGCCGCGCGTGAACGTCAACGAGATCCTGATCCGCCCGACAGACCAGCAGGGCTGACCACGCTGACGACGCGGCCGCGCCGGCCGCTGGTGAACTGCACGGTGCCGGCGGCGCGCGCGTACAGCGTGTCGTCCTTGCCGATGCCCACGCCGGCGCCCGGCTTGAAGCGGGTGCCGCGCTGGCGCACGATGATCTCGCCGCCGCTGACCGCCTGCCCGGCGAACGTCTTCACGCCCAGGCGCTGGGCGTTGGAGTCGCGGCCGTTGCGGCTCGACCCGAGTCCCTTCTTATGCGCCATCGTCGCTCTCCTTGGGTTTAGCTTTGGCGGCTTTCGCTTTGCCGGCGCTGATCTCCGTGACCTCGATCTGGGTCAGCTCCTGGCGGTGGCCGGTGCGGCGCTTGTAGCCGCGCTTGGGCTTGAACTTGAACACGCGCAGCTTCTCGCCGCGCACGTGGGCGATCACCTTGGCGGTGACCTTCACGTTGGCCAGCCCGTCCGCGTCGAACACGGCCTGCTCGGAGCGGTAGAGCATCGGCTGCAGCGTCACGTCGGCGCCCTCCGCAGCGGCCAGGCGCTCGACCAGCAGCCTCTGGCCGCGCTCCACGCGGTACTGCTTGCCGCCGGTCTTCACGATCGCGTACATATCTGTCTCGGGTCTCGATTGCAGGAGGTTCGACGCGGCCCTGCCGGGCGGGCCTGCGCCGGCGGGCTTGACTACTCGGTCGCCTTGGCCTTGGCAGCCGAACGGCGCCGTCCGCCTCTGCGGCCACGACGCCGAGGTTTCGATTGTAGGCCATTCTCGGCGGCCTCGCCGTCCGGCGGCTGGACCTCGGCCGGCGCGGCGGCGAGCGCCACGACCGCCTCCTCCTCGGGCTCGGAGTCGATGCCCGCGGGCGCGTCGCCAAGGCCGGCTTCGCGGCGAACCTCCTCGTCCTCGCTCTCGATCGGCGCGCGACGGCGGCGCCCGCGCCGCTGCAGGTGCTCGCTCGCCTCGGCGGCGGCCAGCTCGACGGCTCCGTCCGTGTCCGGCGCGGGGGTCGCCTCGCCGTTGCGGCTGGCCGCGGCCCGGTCCGCGCGCCCGGCGCGCGAGGAGCCGCGACGCCCGCCGCGAGCGCCCGTGCGCGTGGCGCTGGGGCGTGCGGGCGCGGCGACGACCTCGCCGGACTCGTCCAGCAGCAGCGCGCTGGCGGCCGTGCGCCCCACCTGGTCGATGCGCACCATCCGCTTCTCCCCCACGTACGGCGAGGCGCCGGCGATCGAGATGATGTAGCCGTCGATTTTGGCGACGGCGTCGTCGACGTCGTACATGTGCGGCTCGACGATCTCCACCAGCACCTCGTCGCCCTGGCGGAACGGCAGCGCGCGCTCCTCGACCTCGGCGCGCGTGCCGATGAACGTGATCGCGAAGTGGTCGAGCGCGAGCCCTTCGGAGCCCTCGAACAGGAACGACTTGCCCGTCTCGGCCTCCAGCGCGTGCAGCACCCGCGACCCGTGGCCGGTGAACTGGGTGCTCACGCGGGGGTTGGCCTGCACGAGGAACGCCTCCGCGTCGGGGTGCTCGGCGGCGACGTCGCGCAGCCTGCGCTCGAACTCGATCGCGATCGTCTCCTCCGAGCGGATCACGCCCTCGCCCTCGCAGGTGGGGCACGAGCGCGTCATGATCTCGCGCACGCCCTCGGTGACGTTCTGGCGGGTCATCTCCACCAGGCCGAGCTTGGAGATCTCGGCGGTGAACGTCTTCGTGCGGTCCTCGTCGAGCGTCTTGCGCAGCACCTTCATCACCGCGTCGCGGTTGCGCGCGCGGGCCATGTCGATGAAGTCGATCACGATGATGCCGCCGATGTCGCGCAGGCG
>Ga0335075_10008543_pt1 | contig 15672 bp, 13 predicted proteins | sample Lox_Sample_24_FD_206723 | JGI IMG/M metagenome (GOLD analysis project Ga0335075, IMG submission 206723) | Soil microbial communities from Loxahatchee National Wildlife Refuge, Florida, United States - Lox_Sample_2.4 | ecosystem: Environmental > Terrestrial > Soil > Wetlands | place: USA... | reverse complement strand
AGGCCCACCAGAGCGAATGGTGGGCCTCGAAGACTCGGCCCACCCTACAGAGGGATAATTATGAACGAATACAAACTGAAAGAACAGATGTGTGAGATTGGCCGGCGTGTGTATGCCAAGGGCTTCGCCGCGGCCAACGACGGCAACATCACCGTGCGTCTGAATGAACGCGAGTTTCTCTGTACGCCGACGATGGTATCCAAGGGTTTTCTAAAACCCGAAGATATTTGCAAAGTGGACCTCGAAGGCAAGCAGCTTGCCGGCACTCGCAAGCGCACCAGCGAGGTGTTGCTGCACCTGGCCATTTACAAGCAGCGGCCCGATGTGATGGCGTGCGTTCACTGTCATCCGCCGCACGCTACCGCGTTCGCCGTCGCGCACGAGCCGATCCCCAAGTGCATCCTGCCCGAAGTCGAGGTGTTCCTCGGCGAAGTACCGATCGCCGTCTATGAGACGCCCGGCGGACAGAAGTTCGCCGACACCGTCACGCCGTTCGCCAAGGACTGTAACACCATCATCCTGGCCAATCACGGCACCATCACCTTTGGGCCGGACCTGGGGAAGGCGTACTGGAACACGGAAATCATCGACGCGTATTGCCGAATCCTCATCCTCGCCAAGCAGCTGGGCCGTATCAATTACTTCGACGAGCAGAAGACGCGCGAGCTGCTGGAGCTGAAAAAACGGCTCGGATACGACGATGTCCGTTTCCACGACGAGAGCTGTCCGGTCTGCGGCGACAGCAGCTTTGACGAGTCCTACACTGATTTCGTACCCCAGCCGCACGCTTTCCGGCGCGACGCTTGTTCAACCACACCGTCTCGAAACGGGCAGGCGAGCGGTGGGGTGGACATGGACGAGCTGGTGCGGACGATCACCGATCAGGTCATGGCCGCGCTCAACGGCGTCGGCGTTTGACGGATTGAAGATTGTCGCGCCTCCCTCACGCTACCCTCTCCCCCTGGAGGAGGAGAGGGTAGCGTGAGGGAGTGAAGACGACGAGGCAGCGATGTTCAGTTTCCGGCGCGACAAGACTGGCTTTTTCGTGACGATCATTCTGCTGACCATCGTGGGCGGTACGATCATCAGCACGCTGGTCCTGCTGATTTTCGGTATGGCGCACGGCGACTGGAAATCGCACTTGTTGAGTGTGAAATGGATCCTCGGCTCGGCCTGGGTCGCGTGCATCATCACCGTGCTTATCCGGCTGCGGATTTACAAATGGCAATACGATCGGGCGCTCCGACAGCGCGAGACGAACGCAACCAACGGCCAGGCGGTGAACGAGGCCGGTGAAGCGAATACATCCTCTACTCCTCGGGACGGTGGAATCACATCATGAAAGTCAGCATTATCGGCGGCGGCGGACTGGTCGGCAGCATGGCCGCCTACGCTTTGCAGTGCGGCGGTATTGTCAATCATCTGTGCCTCATCGACGCCAACGCCGACGCGGCCAAGGGCCACGCCCTGGAGCTGCTGCACGGCGCCGCGCTCACCAGCGATCAGCGTCTCAGCGCCGGCACCATGGAAGACGTGGCGACTAGCAATATCGTCGTCATCACGGCCGGCCTGCGCCGCAAGCCCGACGAGAGCCGTCTTGACCTCATCAACCGCAACGTCGATCTGTTTCTGTCGCTGCTCGATCAGGTCAAGAGCGCTGGCCTCAAGGACAACGCCTATCTCGTCGTCGTCAGCAATCCCGTGGACGTGTTGACGTACCTGGCGGTGCAGCGTTCGGGTCTGCCCTGGCAGCGCGTCCTCGGCCTGGGCACGCAGCTCGACGCGGCCCGCTTCCGCGGCTATCTCGCCAAGCGTTTGGAGGTGCCGGCCTCGCAGGTGCAGGCGATGATCCTCGGCGAGCACGGCGACAGCATGGTGCCGATCTGGTCCAGCGCCACGGTGGCCGGCCTTCCGCTGGAGCAATGGCCGACCTTCACGCCGGCGGTGCAGCGCGAGGCGTTCGAGGACGCGAAAACGGCCGGAGCGCAGATTATCAAGCTCAAGGGCGGCTCCGGCTTCGCCGTCGGATTGTCGATCCGCGAAGTCGTTGAATCGCTGGCCCGCGACAGCCGCCGTGTGCTGCCGGTGAGCAGCTTGCAGCAGGGTCTGTACGGCATCCGCGATGTGTGCCTATCCGTGCCGACTGTGGTTGGCTGCGGCGGCGTGAGGCAACAGATCGAGCTGCCACTGACGCCGAAGGAACGTCTGGCGATACAGCAATCGGCCCGCGTGCTGCGCGAGACGATCGATCAGGTGGAGGCACGGATCGGCAAAATGCGAGCCAGTCACGCCGCACCGCCGGCTCCGAAAGGCAATGCAATCCCACGCTCGGCCTGGCAAACGACATCACTCGCCAAGAAGAATTAGCCACAGATGAACACGGATAAACACAGACAAAAAAATCCAATGCATCGATATGGATTATTGATTTTCATCTGTGTTTATCCGTGTTCATCTGTGGCTAATTTTGAGAACCGCTATGATACAAAAATCTCTCGATCTCAAGCTCGCTCGCATCCACGCCGATCCGCACGGCTGCAAGGATTTCATCCTCGCCGACGCCAAGGACGCCGACATGGCGCTGGCCATCGGCGCTCCCGGCCGCTCGCCGGAAGCGCACAGCGGCGAATTGCGCTATCGCAGCCTCGCCGAGTTCCGCGACATCATCACGCAGATTGTCGAGGCGAAGCTGGTAGACATCATGCTCATGGCCGCCAGCACCAGCGAAGTGCTGACCATCCACAAGCGCCTCTTCGATAACAGCCCCGTCACGCCCGCCGCTCGCGCCAACGATACCACCGATATTCACATCATTCGCGGCAGCAAATATCCGTCTTCGCCGTCGCTGCCGTTTCGGACGGCCACACTCGATCACATTCAGTGCGGCCATCTCGATTGCAAGCCGGAGGAGCGCCACCTTGGCGCCAACCTCGGTTTATACAGCATCACCTTCAACAACGATACGGTGCTGGATCGCGCCGCCCTGGAAGAGTACAAGCAATTTCGCCTGGAAGCCGAGCGCAAGGGATTTCGTCATTTCCTCGAAGTGTTCGACCCCAATCGGCCGGAGGCGGTCGAGGCGAGCCAGCTGCCCGGCTTCATCAACGACGCCATCGTCCGCACGCTCGGCGGCGTCACCAGCAAGGGCCGGCCGCTGTTTTTGAAAATGGTCTATCACGGCCCGCAAGCGATGGAGGAGCTGGTCCACTACGATCCGCATCTTGTCGTCGGCATCCTCGGCGGCTCGGCCGGCACCACCTACGACGCCTTCAAGCTGCTCAGCGAGGCGAAGAAATACGGCGCGCGCGTCGCCCTGTTCGGACGCAAGATCAATAATGCGGAAAATCAGCTCGCTTTTATCCGCTTTCTGCGTCTCATCGCCGACGGCGAGATCAGTGCCGAGGAGGCGGTGCGAGCGTATCATGGCGTCTTGCAGCATCTCGGCATCAAGCCGTATCGCTCTCTGGCCGACGACATGCAGCTACAAACGAACGTCATGAGCTACGGCGGCAACGGCACCGTCATCAGCGTGCCGCCGAGCGCCGCCCAGCCGAACGGCCGACGTAAGCCGGCTGGTACTTCGTGTGAGTGCAAGAACGCCACGCACTCCGCCTGCGCCTGTGCGGGCAAGAAAGCAGAAAAGGCGGAGACGAATGGCACGGTCGATTTCACGAAGATGACGACGGCGCAGAAGATCGCCTATCACAAGGCGCGCTGGGACCGTATCCTCGGTTAACGTGATAAAGACGAGCAGGACGCGCATGAATCCTGTCGATGAAATCCTGACGCCGCGTTTGCGACTTCGCCGCATGACCGCGGACGCTCTCGGCGACCTCACGCGCATGCATCTCGATCCGCGCGTCATGGCCACGCTCGGTGGCGTGCGCGCGCCGGACGTAACGCGGGAATGGCTCGGCCGGCAGCTGGAACATTGGCAACAATATGGATTCGGATTGTGGTTAGCATTCGATCGCGAGACGGGCCAATTCGTTGGACGCGGTGGATTGCATCACGTGCCGATCGACGACCGCGACGAGATCGAGGTGGGTTACGCATTCCTGGCGGAGTTCTGGGGACGCGGCCTGGCGATGGAGCTGGCGCGGGCGAGCATCCGCGTGGCCTTCGACGTGCTGCATTTACCGGAGCTTGTCTGTTTCACGCTGACGACCAATCGCGCCTCGCAGCGCGTCATGCAAAAGGTCGGCTTTCGCTACGAACGCGACATCGTCTACAAGGATTTGCCGCACGTTCTCTATCGTCTCCGCGGCAGCGACAAACCAAACGAAGAGGCGGAGAGATAAGACGCTCTCGCGCCTCCCGTTCTGATCGCCGAATCGCGGTGTCACATCGAGCGAGCCGCTTCGTGGCCGTGAACGCCAGCACCGTCAGAGAGGGCCGCGCTACCACAGGCGTGCTTTGAACAGCCGAGCAGGAAAGCATCCGACGAGAATTTTCCGGGACCGATCAATCCGAACAAGATCGACGCGGCCAGGTAGACGGCAGCCAATTCGTAGGATGGTTTCCCCGGCGCGACGAAAGCGTGCCCCGCCGGCAGGTGAACCATGCCGAGGGCAGCGGCCATCGTGCAAGCGATGCCCAGCGCCGCCAACGGCGTCAGCAGTCCCAGGATCAAGGCCAATCCGCCGCCGAACTCCGACACCGCCGCCGCCGCCTGCAACGCGCCCGGCATCCCCGAGCCGCCGTGAGCATCCATCCAGTGCGTCGGATTTTGAATCTTCGGCCAGCCGTGGAACATAAATGCCGCGCCGACCACGACGCGCAGCAGCAGCAGGCCAACCGAGCCACGGACGCCGACGCCTCCGGCATACAAGATATTCCTCATCGCTTTATCCTTTCTTGATAAACGGGAATCGGTGTCCGGCGTCGCTCCCGCACGCAACGCCTACCGTCCCGTCAACGACTCGTTGGCTCCCCTTTGCTCGAATCCTTCGAGCGCCACAATTCCTCGCGGTAAACGGCGACCTCTGGCGGCGCCGAGATGCCCAGACGGATTTGACCGCGACCGATGCTGAGGACCGTCAGTACGACGTTGCTGCCGGGTAACACAATCCGCTCACCAACCTTGCGACTCAAGACAAGCATGCGGCTACTCCTTGACCAATGCCTCTCCCGCTCTCGCGCTGGTTCCTCGTCTCGCCAACATTCGTGTCAACAAATAATAGGGTGAGGAAAACAACAATTCCTTACCGCTCTTCCGGACGCCGTACCTTGACGAGCAGACGATTCAATTCGCGCAGCTCGGCGCGGCTGAGGTGTCCCATCTGGCGATGATGCAGCTCCAGAATGGGCTGATCGAGCCGAGCCAGCAGCTGCAATCCGGCCGCGGTGATCTGGACGCGCACCACGCGGCGATCGTCGGCATCGCGCTGCCGCTCCACCCAGCCGGCTTCCTCAAGGCGATCCACCAGGCGCGTGATGTCGGGCGTGCGCGTGATCATGTCGGCGGCGATCTCGCAGCACGATGAGGCGCGGCCGTGGCCGCGCAGAATACGCAGCACGTTGTACTGCGGACCCGACAAGCCGTGCTCCTGCAACAGGCGGCAAGAATCCTGCACCAGATGATCCATCGTGCGGTACAGATTCAACGTCGTTTCCTGTTCGAGCGACGCGAACGGGTGTTTCTTGCCGAGTTCCTCTTGCAGCACCGATTTACCCATGTCTACTCCGCGATAAACCCAACAGCTCCGAATATACGTTACAACGAATATTGAGTCAACAGCAATTTTGGCTCCCGTCGCGGTTTCGGCTTATCGGCACGTTGGAAACGTGCCGCCACATTCTGTGAGTGCCTCTAAGATAAGGACGGCGTCAACAGGATTCCTGGGTACGCCGTCCGCTTCGCTGCGTTGTGCTGGGAGATGATCTGATGTCCGTTGTTTCGCCTGCCGGCAGACGGCCGATTCTGGGACCGCTGATCGCGGTGCTGATCTGCACCGGCTGCCTGGCGCCGTTCGTCAACAAGGCGTTTACCATCGACGACCCGCTCTTTCTCTGGGCCGCCCAGCACATCCGGCAGCATCCGCTGGACCCCTACGGCTTCGATGTCAACTGGTATCTCTATCCGATGCGAATGGCTGACGTGACCAAGAACCCGCCGTTGGCGTGCTACTTCCTGGCGCTGGCGGGCCGGCTTTTCGGCTGGAGCGAGACCGCCTTGCATGCGGCGTTCTTGCTTCCGGCGGCGGGCGCGGCCTGGGGCACGTATCGTCTCGCCAAGGGATTGTGCAGCCGGCCGCTCCTGGCGACGCTGGCAGGCGTGCTGACGCCGGTGTTTCTCGTGTCGAGCACCAACGTCATGTGCGACACGATGATGCTGTGTTTCTGGGTGTGGTCGCTGGTGTGCTGGCGGCGCGGGCTGGAGCGGCCGGGCTGGCTGATCGTTGCCGGCGTCCTTATCAGTCTCTGCGCGCTGACCAAGTATTTCGGCGTCAGCTTGATTCCGTTGCTCTTTGTATACACGCTATTGAGGAGTCGTGAAGGTGCAAATATACAAGCCCGAAGCGCCGGCGACGGGTCGGAACACGCCCGTCGCCGGCGCTTCGGGCTTGTCGCGCTGCTCATTCCCGTCGCGGTGCTGGCCGCTTATCAGCTGCTGACGCAGTGGATGTACGATCGCGGCTTGCTGCTGGATGCGATTGGCTTCTCGGTCGGCGCGCACGGCGAGTATGGCAGCGGCTGGCTGACGCCGTTGATCGGTCTGGTCTTTACCGGCGGCTGCGTGGCCAGCGTGCTGTTCTATCTGCCGTTGTTGTGGCCGCGGACGCCGCTGCTCGCGGTGCTGGCCCTGGCGGCTGCGCTGCTGACTCCCTTGCTGGCCAGACCACTCGTCGCGGAGGAAACGCGGCAGGTCTCGCGCTGGCTTCAGGCGGCGTTTTTCCTCCTCGGCGGTTTGTCCGTCGTGGCCCTGGCGGCGGCCGACTGGCTGCGGCGGCGCGACGCCGACGCCTGGCTTCTCTTTCTGTGGACCGCCGGCACGCTGACCTTCGGCATGGGAGTCAACTGGGTCATCAATGGCCGCTCCCTGCTGCCGCTGGCTCCGGCCGTCGGCATCCTCATCGCCCGGCGGCTGTCTCCAAGGCACTCGGCACGGGATTACATGCCGCTGGTCCCGGCCGCCGTCGTCGCCCTGGTCGTCGCGGCGGCGGACTATCGCCAGGCCGACGCCGACCGCGACGCCGCGCGCCGCATCGCCGACGCCTGCTCCGGCCAGCCTGAGAAATTATGGTTCGAGGGCCACTGGGGATTTCAGTATTACCTCCAGCAGCTCGGCGGCACCGCACTCGATCAGCGCGAGGAGTATCTCCGCTTTCACAACGGCGACTTTCTCGCGCTGCCCGGCAACAATTCCGGCGTCCTCTACGAGCCGCCCGCCGAGGCAGCTCGCGAAATCCTGCGCATCGAGCAGCCACTGTCTCCGCTGGCCGCCACCATGAATGAGCAACACGGAGCCGGCTTTTACTCGCATGTCGCCGGCCCCTTGCCGTTCGTCTTCGCACCGGCCGCGCCCGTGCGCTATCGCGTGCTGCGCTTCATCACGGCCGTCGATGCCGCGGATAGCGACAAGACGCGGGAGACGGAGCGGTAAGCCGCTCGCGTCTCCCGCCTGGTTGACCATCCGTGCCTCTTCTTCGGTTCAGGCCGCCCGCAACATCACAGGTTCAGGCCAAGCGAGCCGCCCAAGCTGGAGCCTACACCGAGGGTACTGGTCAAGGTGGGGACGATGCCGCCCGCCAGGCCGCCGATGTTGGTCAGCTCCTGCGAAACCAGGGAGAACAGTGAATCGACCAGCGCCGTCGTGTCGCTGCTGACGCCGCTTGTCACGCTCGTGAGCAGCCCCGTGAGGTCCAGAGTGCCCAGCAGCCCGTCCACCTGCGTGACGGTGCTGCCGATGGTGCTGCCGAGAGTGCTCGTCAGCGTGGCCAGAGTCGACGTGGTCAGTCCGGGCACCAGCTCCGCCGCGTCGCCGAGCACGCCCGACAGGCTGTTGAGGCTGCTGGACACGTTCGTCAGGGCGGCGCTGACCAGGGACGAGGTGCTGCCCAGGGTGGAGCTGAGCGTACTGGTCAGCTGGCCGGCGAGCGTGTTGAGATCGCCGCTGATGCTCGACAGACTGCTGGAAGTGTCGCCTAGCGCCGAGCTGAGAAACGACTGGGCGTCGCTGAGCGGCAGCGTGACGGCCTGCGGCAGCGTTCCAGACAGGGTGATGAGGCTGTTGTTGACAGCGCCCACGCTCTGGTTGACATCCATCAGCACGCTATTAAGGATTGCTCCCGCCTGGGTGGCCGAGCTTGCCGTCACGCCGCTCAAGGCGCTGGTCAAGCCCGTCAAGCTGCTGGATACGTTGCTCAGACTGCCGGCGATGTCCTTCTCCACCGCGTTCAGCAGGGTTGTGGTGCTGACGGTGGAGCTGCCGGTCAGGCTGCCGAGGTTGGTAGTCAGGGAAGTGGTGGTGCCGGCGACGTTGCCAAGCATCGTGCTCAAGGCACTGGTGACGCCGGGCAGCGTGCTGCTGGTAAGGCTGGGCACCTCGCTGCTGACAGCGTTGAGCGTGCCGGTCACGGACTGAAGACTGCTGGCGATGTCCGCGAGCGAGCTGCCCAGAGTGCTGAGCGCCTGTTGGGAGGCGGGACCGGCAGCTCCCGGCAGCAGATCGGCGATACCGTTGAGCTGGCCGATCGTCGTGTTCACCTGACCCGTCAGCGTGGACAGAATCCCCGGCAGACTGCTGGTCGTGGCCGTGCCAAGCGAGCTAACCGCGGTGGTGATGTCGCTGCCCAGAGTTTTCAGGTCCGTAACGGCCTGATTGATGAGCGAGGTCACTTGCGAATTGAGCGTTACCGAGCCGCTGACGCCGGCGTTGATGCCGGCCGCCAACGAAACGTTGGCAAGGTTGCCAAGGGCGGCCCCCAGGCCGGCGTTGGCATTGGCGCTCGCCGAGGCCGTCAGCGCGGCCGTCGGTATCGGCAGCCCCTGTATCGACGACAGCACGGTGCGGTCCTCCAGGGCTTCGACCAGCAAAGGCGTTCGCCGCACTGCTGCCTTGGTTGGCCGAGGCGCTCGAGCTATCCCATTCCGTGAGCCGAACAGTAGACCGATCTTCATGGAGAGCACTCCTTCTAATTCGGGCGACCAACCGCCCCACTGGACGGACTACCCCCGTGGCATCCCCCAGAGCGGGCAGAGACCCGATTTCCCGTCCGCGACGGGTAAATAAGCCGGCAATACGAGACCGCGCGCACCGCGAGCGCCGGCCCCGATGGGTATGGGCAGAGGGAAGCGCGTCTCGACACCCCATCGTGAGGTCGAGGAACGGCTACTGGAAGGTCATCGATTCGGATGGTCGGCAGGGCGAGTCGGGCGGATCACGAATCATTCCTCCGTTCGACCCGGTTCGCCGGCAAAGCGAACAGCCGGCCCCGAGAACCTTATTGTCACCTGGACCGGAGAGCGGGAGACGAGTGACGCTTGACTCCTTTCCTCCCGCGAGTGCCAGTGGAGCTGCACGTCATATGCCGCCACGCGCCAGGCAAGAGATCAAGATATTCTTTCATGCTTATTTCTTGTGCTCTGCTGTATAAGGCTCGCCTCCGCTTCCAGTTATGGGCCACGCCCTCTTTGTCCGCGTGGTGGCGAGCGTCCAGGAGGCGCCTGAGGTAGAGATGAGCGGATGCAAGATGAGAAGCAGGAGGCTGCGCAAACGGAATCCGCCTTCACAACGCGGCCTGGAGAAAGGTTCCCGACAACGCGGCCTGTGCCGTTTGCAGAGCTGGGTGAAAGTGCTGAGGTAGGGGTAAGCAGGCCCGAGTAGATAAAGTCGCGTGGACTCTTCGGCCGAAATAGCTTGTGGCGAATCAAGGTGACAGGAGAAGATGGACCAACGGTGCGATTCAGCGGCGTGCCGGACCCTCCGCTTCCCTATTTTTTTCCACAAGTTTTCGATTGTCCCTCCGGCGCGGCTGCGATCCGGAGTCAGGCAAGGAGTAATAGACCATGACGCGTGGCGGTAAAGTGCTCAGTGTAATGCTGGTGGTGCTACTGGGATTATGGGGTTGTGCCCGCGGTCCGGTAAACCACTCCGCGCAGGCCGAGCGCATTCGGACTCTGGAATCGAAGTGCTCGAAGCTGGATGACGACTATCGTTCGGTCGCCGGCGTCCGCGATCAGCTGCGGAAAAAGGTGGACGCGCTGGAGGCCGAGCGCAAGCGGCTGCAAAAAGACCTGGCCGATAAGAAAGCCGTTGTCAAGGAGCGCGATGGGCTGCGGCAAGAGGTGCTCGCCCGGACCAGCGAGCGCGACAACCTGCAATTGCGCTGTGATCGCATCAAGAAGGGCTTGCAGACCCTGCTGGGACAGGACGACGCCATGTTGCCGGCGCCCGCCGCGCCGACCACGACCAGCACCAGCACCACGCTGGCACTGCCGACGCAATCATAACGACGGCCGCTTGCGGCTTAGCGCGTCCGCCGTCTCGCTAAGCCGCAAGCGGCAGATCCTTAATTGGGACCATCGCAGCGATCGATGATGGCCCTACGTTTCAAGTCCTTGACGATACTTTCCTTCTCGCGTTTGAACACGATCATCCGCAGCTTGTCGTGAATCTCTTTCTGCACCTTGGCATCAAACGGGATGGGGCCGGCGTACTGGCGTTTGACCAGGCGAATGACGTGGATGCCGCGCGGCCGCTGGCAATCGACGATCCGCACGTCGCCGTCGTGCATCTGGAACAGTATCGGCTCGGCTTCGGGTGGGAAAATGTCGCCGCGTCTGTGACCGTGGCCGGCGCCCTTGCGAAATCGGCCGCTCTCGCCATTGTCGTACTCGTGCGACAGCTCGGCGAAGTCTTCGCCCTGACGCACGCGCTGCACCAGCGATTCGGCGAACTGCCGGGCGGCAGCAGGCGAGGCGTGCCGCGAGACGTCGAGGAAGATGTCTTGCCAATCCACGCTGTCGGGCTGGCTGTATTCGTCGCGATGGCTGTCGTAGTATTCGCTGATCTCGCGGTGGCCGATGCTGTTCATGTGCGCCTCGATGCGGCTGCTGAGGTACTGCTGGGCCATGTAGTTGCGTTCCCACCAGCGGCGCATCACCTCCAGGGACAGGCCGCTCTGTTGCATCACGTCCGCGAGATCCTGGCGGCTGGCCAGCTTCTTCTCCTTCAGCATCGGTCTCAGCCAGTGTTTGTCGAACTCCTCGTCGGCGATTTCGTGGATCTTTTTCAGAAACGCCTCGCCCTGCTTGCCGCCGCGCTTTAGCTTGCTGATGGCGTCCTGCAAAAGGACCTCGCGATTGATGAGATCCTCCAGCCCTTTTTTGAGGACTTCCTGTTGTTCCTTCGGTGTGCGTGCGGTCATCAGATCACGCATGCAGGCGATGCGCAATTCCTCGTCGAGGATCAGCTCGCCGTTGACGACGGCGCGAATGGTCGCGGTGGGATGGGCGTGCGAGGCCTCGGCCGGAAGCTCCACCGGCAGACTGATGAGCCGGCACACGGCGTCATTTCTGGGGCTGGCCATCTCCGGTTTCTGCGCCCGCACCGTTTCCGGGCCTCCCGCCGAGCGCGTCGCCGTTGTCGGCGGCACCGGAATCGGAGGCAAGTCCGCCAACGTCGAGTTTTTGCTGAAGCATCCGCAGACTGTCAGGGCTATCATAACCCAGACTGCTGCCAGCTGATCGCGCCAGCTCATGGGCTGAATCTCCCTCGGAACCGGGGACGATATGTCCGAGAGGGCGAACTATAGCGAGCGCGACGCGGCGTGCAAGAGGAGTTTGGCGCAATGCCGCTTGCGGCTTAGCGCGAGAACAGCGCTAAGCCGCAAGCGCCTCAACGCGTGGAAGGCGGGTCTCTCTAAACTAACAAACGACGAGGAGGCGCCAATCATCTCCGCGGATTGTATTGTAAGCTTGCAGATGACGCCAGAAGGTCCGCCGGTTAGCGATGCTTCTACGAAGCGGCGCTGCCTCCCGACGCTTCTACGAAGCGGCGCTAGCCGATAGCTCCACGGGGTACTTTTCATGCTGTTTCGATTTCGCCTTTCGTTGTTAGGCGTTTTATTGTTTGCCCTGGTCTCGAATGTCCCCGCCCGCGCCGAGAAAAACCTGGTAGCGGATCCTTCCTTCGAGGAGCCGAAGGAGAAAGATCGCTGGGGCCACGTCTTCGCCAAATGGGGCGGATGGATTTACGAGGGCGAATGCGCGTTTCGCGTCTCGAACGTGGCCCATTCCGGCAAGCATTCGCTGTTGATGATCGGCGGAACCGCGCCGAAGCTCCGCGCCTGGCCGGAAAAGCTCACGCTGGCTCCCGGACGCTATCGGATCACGGGTTATCTGCGCGGGCTGGACATCGGCACCAATGCGGATGGCCAAACGACGGAATTCATGTTCGATGAACACTACATGCAGCTGAAAAAGAACGGCACCTTCGGCTGGAGCAAGTTGACCTATGTGGGCGACCTCGCCAAGAAGCGCGACGAGGGACATTTCAGCTTCGGCCTGATGGCGCCCGGCTATCTCTGGGTCGATGACGTGCGCGTCGAGAAGGTCGGCCTCGAGGTGCCGCTGACGCCGCGACCGATCCTCGGCGAGGAAGAGAAGCCGATCGAGCCGCCGGGACGCCTGGGCGATGACGCCGTTCATTGTCCGGAGTGCGGCTATCGCAACCTGCCGGCCTGGCGACACTGCTACGCTTGCGGCTCGGCGCTGGCGGCGAAGAAGACCGTCGCGGCCGGCGAGGCCGTCAAGCGCATCGTCTCCTTCGAGGGCCGAAATCCTTTCGACGGCGGCACCGTGACCGACAGGCACGCCACGCACGGCAGCAAGACGCTGCGCATCGATCGCGGCTACGTCAGCATGGACGCCGCCCAAAACTGGAGCGGCTACGACTATCTCAAGGCCGATGTGTACACCGACGCGACCAGGCCGGTGGAGCTGTATATCGAGATCAGAGATCGTCAAACGCGCGATTACTGGACCCGTGTTAATTACAACACGGTCATCCCGCCGGGTGCCAGCACGCTCATCGTTCCCACGGCGCTCTATGTCGGCGAGAAGGCGCGTCCCGGCCGCGCCTTGCTGCTGGACGGCATCACGCGCCTGGTCTTCTCCATCGGCGACAAGCCGGAGGCGCCCATCTTCCTCGACAACATTCGGCTGGAGCGCGACACCGAGACGGCGCGCGTGAAATTCGACGGCCTGTGGGCCTTCGATGTCGGTCCCGCCGGCAGCCCCGTCATGGACGGCTTCACGCCGCTGGACATGAGCAAGCACTACAGCAAGGGTCGCGGCTACGGCTGGAAGAACGCGCACTTTTGGCGCGCCTTCGACGCCTTGCAGCCCGATCCGCTCTATCGCGATTTCATCTGCGTCGAGAAGGGAGGTTTGGCCCTCGACGTGCCCAACGGCAAGTATCACGTCATCGTCAACATGGATTCGCCTTCCGGCTTCTGGGGCGAGTCTCAGCTTTATCGCCGCCGCGCGCTGATCGTCGAAGGCGATCGTCGCGAGGACACCATGAATCTCGCGTCGTTCAAGAAACGCTACTTCCGCAACTGGGACAGGGCAGACCTGCCCGGCGACGATACCTTCGACAAGTATCAGGTGCCGTACTTCCAGGAAAAGCACGTGATCGCCGAAGTGCGCGACGGGCAGCTGAATATCGAGTTTGAGGGCGAAAACTGGGCCTGCTGCGTGTCGTCGATCATTGTCTATCCCGATGCGAAGGCGGAGCAGGGCCAACGTTTTCTCGACTTCGTCAAGGCGCGGCGGCGCTTTCATTTCAGCAACGCCTTCAAGCGTGTGCTGCATCCGCCGAGCGGTCCCCACCCTACCCTCCCCCAAATTGGGGGAGGGAAGGGTGGGGGAAACGCGGCGGAGAAAGAACGCGGCTTCATCGTCTTCGCGCGTGATTGGATGAAGGACGTTTACCACAATGACCGTCCCCTGGCCGGCGAGCGCATCGAGCGCTTGAGCGCGGCCGGATTTGCCGGCGAGCTGGAGCCGATCACTCTTTCGCTGGCTTCGCTCAAGGACACTGGCTCGGTGACGCTCACTGTAAGCGATCTGAAAAGTCCGCAAGGCGCGTCGATTCCCGCCGAGCAAATCGACGTGGGTTACGTCCAGCATCGGATCACGCGCGTCACGGGGGAGGGCAGCGTGTACACGATTTCGCCGCGGCTCATCATCCCGCGCAGCCGGGCATCGCTGCCGGCAGGCCTGACGCGCACGTTCTGGCTGACGGTCAAGGTGCCGGCCGATGCGCGTCCGGGTATCTATCGCGGCAGTGTGCGTGTTCGGAGCGAGCGCGGCGGCGAAGTGTCGTTGCCGCTGGAATTCACGGTGCGCAAGGGCACGCTCGATGCCGTCGATGTGCCGGCCGGCCCCTTCGGCTGCACCATCGATCTGCCCTGGTACGCCGAGGAAGCCGCCGCCTGGAACCGCGCGATGACGGTCAAGTCCCTGCGCAAGCTGCGCGAGTACGGCTTCACGACCGTCACGGGTTTGCCCGTGGTCAGCTACCAGGGCTGCAAGCACGGCGTCCCGCAGCTGGACTTCACGCAGGGCGACGCCCAGATGAAGCTCCTCCAGGCCAACGGCTTTCGCATGCCGGTCGTTTCCTACTGTCCCTTCAACGGCCTGAACACCTACTACAAGGACGAAGACGCGATGCGCGCGGCCGGCTTCAACGATTACAGCCGGTTCGTTCGCGCGGTGTTTCGTGCGGTGCAGAAGCACGCCGACGCGGCGGGCTGGCTGCCGGTGTACTGGAACATCGGCGATGAGCCGGTCGGCGACGATGTGCCGCGCAGCGCCGAGAATGCCGAGGCGTATCGCCGGGCGTTCCCCAAGGGGCCGCCCTTCTTCACCGCGGCCAGCTCGTTCCGCGGCGACAAGCGCGACGATCCTCACTTCCGCCTGTCGCGCGCTCTCCACGTCGCCGACTGGAACGATCACGACGAGGCCAGCGTCAACCTGCTGCACGAGGCGGCCGGCGACTGGGCCTTTTACAACGGCGGTAATCGCTGGACCTACGGCGTTTATCTGTACAAGGCCACCAAGCAGTTTGACATGAAGTATCGCGTCTCGTGGCACTGGAACAATTCGGCCGGCGATCCGTTCTACGGCCTGGATTGCCGCGAGGACGACTACGCCTGGTGCTGCACGAACGCCAACGGCGAATTGATTTCGACACCGCACTTCGAGCGGCTGCGCGAGGGGCTGGATGATTATCGCCGCCTGTTGACGCTGGCGCGACTAGCCAAGGAACATGCCGACACGCCGGCCGCGCGCGAGGCGGAGAAGCTGTTGGCGGAGATCCTTGGCGGATTTCGGCTCGGCGATCGCGAGCTGAAGGGCGTCGCGAGTTTTACGAAGCTGCGCCAGCGCCTGGACGCGGCGATCGAACGGCTTCGCTGAGCTTCGATAAGATGCGGGGTTTCCTCGGATCTTCCGATCAGGTAGCCTCAGTAGTTTCCGGTGAGCCTGAATCATGATACCATGCTCTAACTCATTCATACATCCGATGTTCCGTAGCGATTTCATCAACGATCCCCAAGCGTGCTTCGATCCAGTGTTGCAACCATACCAGCATCTTGCGGAAGCTCAGACAACCCAGATCGAGCCGACGACCACCACGCTGACGATGGGCCAACACTTGCC
>Ga0335075_10008542_pt1 | contig 15672 bp, 14 predicted proteins | sample Lox_Sample_24_FD_206723 | JGI IMG/M metagenome (GOLD analysis project Ga0335075, IMG submission 206723) | Soil microbial communities from Loxahatchee National Wildlife Refuge, Florida, United States - Lox_Sample_2.4 | ecosystem: Environmental > Terrestrial > Soil > Wetlands | place: USA... | reverse complement strand
CGGCATCGGCGTCTTCTGGGGCGCGCTGTCGAACATGACCGGCATGCTGCTCCGCTCCCGCGAGGCGATCATCGGCGTCTACACGTTCTTCATGCTGCCGCTGATGTTCCTGTCGTCGGCGTTCATCCGGCCGTCCTTCCTCCCCGGCTGGATGCAGGCGATAGCGTCCCGCAACCCGCTGAACTGGGAGGTCCAGATCGGCCGCGACGTCCTGTCGGCCAACCCGGACTGGGCAGCGGTCGCAGTCCGCGGCGCGGGCATCCTGGTCCTGGCCGTGATCGCCATAGCAATCTCAGCCACCACCTTCCGCTCCTACGCGAAAAACGTCTAACCCCGCCAACCGACGTCGTGGCGGCGCTGCCCACCCCGGGCGGCGCCGCCATGACTCTTAAAGGGGGCCACGCGTGGGCTTGGTGGTGTTCACCGCGTCCCATCGGTGCCCTCTGGCGGGCACCGAATGACGCGGCGTCACACCACCGGCGCCCCCGCTTCCCCATCGCCGGGCCCGGTCCCTCGTCCGCCCCGTTGCTCCCGCATTTCGCGCCAGTCGCGGCGCCCGGTATGACGCCCGCACTGACCGGGGGCCTGAACCGTCGCAGTGGCACTCCCGGCGTGGATACCCCAGAGGGGTATCAAACGGGACGGCGGCCATCATTGGGTGCCCTTTCTGGTGCTATAGCCCCGCTAACGACACCCAATGAGCACGTCGGCCGCCCGCACCCCTGCCCGCGCGCGGCGGAATGTCCTGATAAAAGAGAAATATCCGGCGACATACCCCCCGGTGCAGCCCCTCGTCCCCACCGTGTCCAGCCGGTAAGTCGAGGTCGTGGCGTCGAGTTGGCACGGCGTTTCTTCCACCACAAGCCTTATGAAAGCACTGGAGCCGGATACTCCAGGGCCATAGTCAGCGCCGCTGGTCGGCGACGATGTCGGACACTGGCCGCCGCGCCCGTGGGCGCTCGCGTCCTGAGACCTTGGGCCGGTGTGCTGACCCGCCGGGGCTGATAACGCCATCGGCTGCCAGCCGCTGCAGGGTGGCGGTGGCTGAAATGCCAAGCAGCCGGGCGACCGGCAGGCCGCGGTCGGTGACGACAGCCTCCTCGCCACCACGTACCCGATCAAGCCACTCGCTGAGGTGGGCGCGCAGTTCTGTAACGGATACGTCCATGCCCGAAAAGTCCATTCCAGATCACGTCTTGATTCTCTGCGGAAGATCGTTCAGGCTAACTGGCCCTGGCGGGTCCAGGGGGAGGGGGGGTTGTCGTCGCGGGGGAGCCAGAGGAGGGGCTGCAGGCCGTCGAAGCAGGCCTGGAAACCGGGTTCCCAGGGGAACCGGCCGTCCTTGTCGGCCCACAGAACCTGCAGGTAAGGGGGCCTGACGAAACCGTAGAACTCGTCGGAGACCGCGAACATGCTGGTCGTCCGCCAGGTCAGGTCGACCGGCCGGAGGGTGAGCCGGGCCGGGCAGATGTCGTCGAGCACGTCGTCCGGGCCGAGGTCCGCGCCGTCGGCGATCCGGGCGCCGAGCGCGTTGATGATGCCGCCGGCGTTCCGCACCGGGGCGCCGCAGACGATGAGCTCCGGGCTCTGGCAGGTGAGCCACATCCCGACGCTGTAGGCCCACGGCGGCATCGTGCCGTCCCCGCTGACGCCGGGGACGGCCCAGCCGTGCTCGCCGATCTTGCCGGTGACCCAGTTCATGTAGGCCAGATGATCGGGATCGGCGCCCGCGGCCTCCTTCGCGCAGCCGGGGCAATCAGGGTCGTGCCGCCGGCCGGAAAGACGCTTGGGAAGGTTCATGAGGCCACGCTACGCGGGGGGTCTGACATTCCAGCCCGCCGCGCAACCGCCCTCATTGTCAGTAGGCTGAGCAGGTCAAACTGTTCAGTGTCGGCTGAACATCGCCGCTCACCGAGGGGACCCGATGTCCGGTTCACGTACCGTTCTGCTCGTCATGGACTTCCAGCACGGCGTCGTCGAGCGCTTCGCCGACTCCGCCGTCCTCGACGCCGCCAGCCGCGCGGTCAAGGCCGCGCGGGCGAGCGGGATCCCGGTGATGTTCGTCCGGGTGGCCTTCCGCCCGGGCTACCCCGAGGCCGCCGAGAACAACGCCGTCTTCGCCAGCCTGGCCCAGTCCGGCGACGCGATGACGCAAGACCATCCGGCCACCCAGGTGCACGCGGCGCTCGAGCCGAGGCCTGACGAGCCGGTCGTCCTCAAGCGGCGGGTCAGCGCGTTCAGCGGTAGCGACCTCGACGTGCTGCTCCGCGCCGCCGGCGCGGACACGCTCGTGCTCGCCGGCATCGCGACCAGCGGGGTCGTGCTGTCCACCCTCCGGCAGGCCGCCGACCTCGACTACCGGCTCGTCGTGCTGGCCGACGCCTGCGCCGACCGCGACCCTGAGGTGCACCGCGTCCTGACGGAGAAGGTCTTCCCGCGGCAGGCCCTGGTCACCGCCACCGACGAATGGATCGAGTCGCTGTGACGACCACGATGATCGCGGCGGGAACGGCCAGCGCCCACCCGCAGTAGGCCAGCATGACCACCGTGGCGGCCGTCGCGGGAACGGCGGCCAGCCGGGCCGGACCGCGCAGCACCCGGGCGGCCGCCAGCATGCTGCCCAGGTACACCGCCAGGAACAGCGTGGTCGGGATCGTCACCAGCGACACGGGGCTGACCAGGCCGACGCCGTAGAGCGCGATCAGCGGCAGGCCGCAGACCGCGATCGCCACCAGCAGCAGGCGCGCCGGCCGGCCGTTCCCCTCGCCGGACGCCGGCGTGGCGTCGCTTGCCGCCGGGCGGGCCAGCAGCCGTCCCGTCATCGCGGCGGCGCCGTTGACGTAGGCGTTGACGGCGCCCAGCGTCAGCACGATCGCCGCGACCGCCGCGGCGGCCGTGCCGGCCGGCCCGATCGCGAGCCGGAGCAGGTCGGCCAGCGGCGCCATCGTGCCGCCGCCGGTACCGAGCGCGCCGATCGTGACGACGGCGAGGCCGAGGTACAGCACGCTGGTGACCGCGAGCGTGATGCCCACGACGCGAGGCAGCTGCCGGGCCGGGTCGGCGAACTGGGTAGTCAGCGGCGCGACCGCTTCCCAGCCGACGAACGACAGCATGAGCGTGGTGGCGGCGTGGCCGACGGCCAGCCAGCCGTGCGGGGCGAACGGCGTCCAGTTGGCCGCGTGCGCCGACCCGGCCGACCCGGCGACCGCGACGACGACCACGACGATCAGCAGGCCCACGATCACCAGCTGGGCGGCGGCGCTGGCTCGCATCCCGCCGGCGGCGAGGGCGAGCACGGTCAGCAGCAGCACGGCGGCGATGACCGCCTGGCCGAGGCGGCCGCCGCCGGTCAGCTCGGTGAGGTAGCCGGCGCCGATCAGGCAGACCACCGGCGCGCCGGTGACAACGCCGGCCAGGAAGGACCAGCCGGCCGCCAGGCCCTGCCGGGAACCCAGCCCGGCGGCCACGTAGCCGATCACGCCGCCGGCCGACGGGAAGGCGCGGCCGAGCGCGGTGAACACCACGGCGAAGAGGGCGGACAGGCCGAGCAGCGCGGCCCACGCCAGCAGCGAGGCCGGTCCCGCCTCGGCGGCGGCGAGGCCGGGAAGCAGCAGCAGGCCGGGGCCGAGCAGGGCGCCGATGTAGAGCGCGGCGCCCCGGGCGGTCGTCAGTCGCGGGGGAGTAGCGGTAGCGGCCGGGCGAGGCCGCGGGCCCGAGAGAACTGTCGTCTCATCCACAGGTCCACCATCGCCGAAATCGGCTCGCACGCGATGGCAAATTTCACGCCGCTGTGGCCATCAGACAGCACAGGATTGCGCGGTTTCACCGTTAAGCTGAGTTTTATGCCAGATCATTTGCCAGACAGGGTTGATCGTGCCATCGTGACCCGGCTCCAGCGAGACGGCCGGATCGCCAACGTCGACCTCGCCGACGCCGTCTCGCTCTCGCCGTCGGCATGCCTGCGCCGGGTCAAGGCGCTCGAAGCCAGCGGAATCATCGCCGGCTACCACGCCGAGGTCAGCCGCGCCCGCGCCGGGCTGGGCCTGACGGTCTTCGTCGGCCTGACGGTCGAGGGTCACTCGCGGCAGACCTCGCAGGAGATCGAGCAGGCGCTGCTGGCGATCCCCGCGGTGGTCGCCTGCTATCTGGTCTCGGGGAGCGACGACTTCCTGATCGAGGCGGCCATTCCCGACCTCGCCAGCTATGAGAAAGTGCTGCTCGACCAGATCCTGGCCGTCCCAGCGGTCGCCACGGCGCGGTCTACCTTCGCGATCCGGACGGTGCTCAGCCGCGGTCCGCTGCCACTCGACCACTGGAGGTGAGCGCCACCGGATTGAATTGGCCCGGTGCCGAAGATAACGGTACGTTTAAGAATCCCAGGGCAACGGGGCGGACGGGCGGCTCAAGGAGCGGATAGACCGACGGATGGTGCTCTCCAGAACACGACGGCCTAGCGCGGGCGGCCTGCTGACGCAGGAGCCCGGGCCGGTTCGGCATCGCGTTTTCCTGGCGGCGCTCCCATTTCTGCTGATGGCCGCCGTTCTCGCCGTGTGCCTGCTGGCCGGCCCGCGCGAAGGCTTCATCCCGGTGCTGTCTCTCGGCCCGGCGCTCGCGTCGGTGTCCCGCCGCGCGCGTCAGACCGCACTTGTCGGCACGATCGCACTGGCGCTCGCCGTGTCGGTCGCCGCGTACGACGGCATGGTCGCCAGCAACCGGGCCCTCATCGCGTACGTCACGATCCTCGGCGTGACCGCGGCGGGTGTCGTGGCCAGCGCCGTCCGCCAGCGCCAGGAGCGCGAACTCGCCCAGGTCCGCTTGGTCGCCGAGGTCGCCCAGCAGGTCTTGCTGCGCCCGGTTCCGGACCAGACGCCGCCGCTCGAGATCGCGGTGCGGTACCTGTCCGCGTCCGCCGCCGCCCGCATCGGCGGTGACCTGTACGAGGTGATCAGCACGCAGCGGCACGTCCGGTTCATCCTCGGCGACGTGCAGGGTAAGGGCCTCATGGCGGTGCGGACCGCCGCGGTGGTGCTCGGGGCGTTCCGCGAGGCGGCCTTCGACGCCGCCGCCCTCACCGAGATCGCCGCACGGATCGAGCTCAGCCTCCGCCATCAGGCGGCCGAAGAAGAGTTCGTGACCGTGATCATGGGCCAGGCGGCCGCCGACGGGTCGTCCATCGAGATTCTCAACTGCGGTCACCCGGCCCCGCTGCTGCTGCGGGACGGCCGGGTGGCGCTCATCGAGGACCAGGACCCGGGCCTGCCGCTCGGGCTGGCCTCGCTCGCGCCAGACGAGGCCGCGAGCGCTCGGGCGTCGTCGAACGTGCCGTTCGGTCCTGGCGATCAGATCCTGTTCTATACGGACGGCGTGAGCGAGGCCAGGGACAAGACGGGAACCTTCTATCCGCTGTCCCGGTGCGGGGCGCTGCTCGCCGCCGGCGACGCGGACGCCGCGCTGGCCCTGCTAGAGGGCGACGTCACCCGGTACGTGGGCCACACGCTCGACGATGACGCGGCGATGCTGCTGATCAGGTCCGCCCGTGGCGACACGACGGACACCGCGGTCACCCCGAAACGGCTGGAACCGGCTCAGGGGTGACGTCGTCCCCCGCGCCGGCCGGGCGCCCGCCGCTGCGGATGGCGCGGATGTCGGCGGGGATCAGGCACAGGCCCGAGACGACGACGATCAGCGCCGCGGCGGTGAAGTCCGTCGCCCGGACCCCGATGGCGGCCGCGAGCGGGCCCGCGACCAGCGCGCCGGCCGGCGTCGCCGCCAGCGAGCCCAGCACGTCGTAGGACGAGACGCGGGCCAGCTTGTCCGGCGATATGCGGGTGGCCAGCGCCACCGTCCACTGCACCATCATGACCTCGACCGCCGCCCCCACGCAGAACGCCGTGAGGCAGATCGCGGCCAGCGGCAGCGCCAGCCCGAGGGCCAGCGGCGACAGCGCCATCGCGCCGCCGGTCAGCACGACGAACCGCATCGGCCTGCGCGGCGTGTACCGCAGCGACAGCACGCCCCCGGCGATCAGGCCGAGCGCGTCCGCCGCGGTGATCGCGCCCCAGGCGGCGGGCCCGCCGAGGTGCAGCCGCGCCACCACTGGCCCGAGCACCTGGAACCCGGCGTACCACGCCATCAGGACGACGCAGAACTGGACCACGATGACCCACAGCCAGGTGTGCGAGCGGAACTCCGTCCAGCCCTCGCGCAGCTCGGCCAGCATGCCCGGCGGCTGCGGATCGCTGTGCGCGCGGGCGCCGCGCGCCGGCCGTCGGTCGCCGCGGATGGCCAGCATCAGCGGCACCGTGCCGATCATTCCCACGCCGCACAGCGTCAGCGCCCAGCCGGGGCCGGCCGCGGCGACGAGCAGCCCGCCGGCCGCCGCGCCGAGCATCTGACCCGAGTTCATCACCAGCCTGCTCAGCGAGCTGGCCTCCTGGAGCAGCGCGCTGGGCACCAGCCGGGGCAGCAGCGCCTGCGAGGCGGGGTAGAACATGGCGATGCCGGTCCCGTTGACCGCCTCGAGCAGCAGCATCGCCCATAGCGGCGGCCGGCCGGTGAGGACCAGCAGCCCGAAGGCGCCCTCGCCCGCGGCGACCGCCAGGTTCGCCGCGATGATCACGCGCTGCGGCGGGAAGCGGTCCGCGGCGACGCCGCCGACCAGCGCGAACACCAGCGTTGGCGCGATCTGGGCGGCGAGGACGTAGGACAGGTCCGTGGCGGACCCCGTCAGGGCCAGCACCGCGAACGAGACACCGACCATCGAGAAGCCGACCGCCGCGGGGGCGATCAGCCGGTCGGCGAGCAGCAGCCGGAAGTCACGGATGGCGAGCACCGGGAACCGGCGGGCAGGCGCGCGCCACAGCATGACAAAGAGTCCGTTCTCGCGGATCGGGGGGAGTGACCAGGCTACGCGTCAGCGCCGCGACCAGGCAATTTGTTTTTGGCCGCAGGGCATTGTTTTGGCCGCGGGGCGTCGTTATCGGCCGCCGAGCCCCTGCCAGCGAGCGCTACTCCGCGGCCGCGGCCGGCGGCTCTTCCTCCGCGTTCGCGGCCTCGGCGATGCCGAGGTGACGCTCGATCGCGGCCAGCCGCCGGTCGATGCTCGCGATCAGTTGCCTGAACTCGGTCAGCGCCTCGACGGGGAGCCGCACGCCCTGCGGGAAGGAGCGGACCCCCGCCTCTGACCTGGGCGGCGCGACCTCGGGCTCCGCCTCGGCCAGGATGATGACCGCCTCCCGCACGGCGGGCGCGGGCGCGCCGAGACGCTCCAGGATCTGGGCGCCCACCCCGGCGCCCTCGTCGACCAGGCCGAGCAGCAGGTGCTCGGTGCTGATGACCTCGCTGCCCAGCTTGAGCGCCTCGCGCAGCGACAGCTCGAGGATCTTCTTCGCCCGCGGCGTGAACGGGATGTGCCCGCGCACCTCCTGCTGCCCGGGCCCGATGATCTCCCTGACCTGTTCCCGGGCCGCGTCCAGCGTGATGTCCAGCGATTCCAGCGCTCGCGCCGCGACGCCCTCCTGCTCGGCGAGCAAGCCGAGCAGCAGGTGCTCGGTGCCGATGTAGTTGTGCCCGAGCAGCCGCGACTCTTCCTGGGCCAGCACGACGACGCGCCTGGCCCGCTCGGTGAACCGCTCGAACATCGTCGCCCCCTGAGGCCGGTCAGCGCCGTTGCGAGTGCGCGACGTTGATGCCGAAGATGGCCGCCCAGATCAGCAGGATGATGAGGACTTCCGCGACCGCGTTCGCGTGATGGCTGACGACGACCGCGGTGGTGCCGATGCCGATCCCCATCGACCCGAGGCCCAGGATCATCCCGGTGACCCCGTTGCCCCGGTGGGGCGCCGCCTGCGGCGGGGCCGCCGGGGGCACCGTGGCCGCGGGCGCCTGCTGCTGAGCGCCGGGGTAGCCAGGCGGGACGATCTGGTGGCCGGGAGACAGGTAGTCCTGCCGCGGCACCGCTTGCTGGCGGCCCGCGCCCAGGCCGCCCGCGCCCAGGCCGCCCGTGCCCACGCCGCGCAGGCGTGCGTCCACTCGCCGGTCGATCTCCTCGCCGATCCGCTCGACGAGACCCTCGGCGAGCGCGGCGTCGTAGCGCGGCCCGAGTTCGGCGTGGGCCGCCACGGAAGCCGTGATTTCCTCGCGCTCGTCGGCGTTCACACCCGCACGTTACGTCCACCGCCGCCGGCGGGGCAAGAATGATCGGGGAGTAAGCCGCGTACGTTCGGGATAATCTGATTTTCTCCTTCCGCCAGGCGGTCTTGAGGGGCGACGGGACCTGGCAAACTGGAGGGATGTCCATGACCGATCCCGTCACGGTGACCGGGACGGCGCAGCAGGCCGTCGGCGAGCCGTGCGTGCTGCTGAAACTCGGCGAAGTCGTCCTCAAGGGCCGTAACCGGCACCAATTCGAGCGGCTGCTGCACAGCAACATCCGGGCCGCGGCCCGCGACACCGGGCTGCCCGTCGACCTGCTGCTGCGCGAGGGCGTCGTCGTGGTCCGCGTCGCCCAGCAGGAGCGGACGGCCGCCGAGCACGCGGCCGCGGTGGACCGGGTGACCGAGCGGGTCAGCGACGTGCCGGGGATCGCCCGGGTCAGCCGGGCGTGGCGGGTGGAGAAGACCCCGGAGGCGACCATCGCCGCCGCGATCGCGCTGACCAGCCCCGCGAGCGGCGCGTTCGCGGTGCGGCCGCGGCGGCGGGACAAGCGGTTCCCTGTCACCTCCTCCGAGCTCGCGGTGATCGTCGGCCGGGCGGTGCAGGAGGCGCACGGGCTGCCGGTGAACCTCAAGCACCCGGACACGGAGATCTTCATCGAGGTCGACCAGCGCGAGGTGTTCGTGTTCACCGGCGGGCAGCCGGGACAGGGCGGGCTGCCGGTCGGGATGAGCGGCCGGGCGGTCGCGCTGATGTCCGGCGGCATCGACTCGCCGGTCGCCGCGTACCGGATGATGCGGCGCGGGCTGCGCTGCCACTTCCTGCACTTCTCCGGGATGCCGCTGACCGGCCCGGAGTCGATCTACAAGGCCTACGCGCTGGTCCGCGGGCTGGACAGGTTCCAGGGCGGTTCGCGGCTGTTCGTGGTGCCGTTCGGGAAGGCGCAGCAGGCGTTGTTCACCTCGGGGGCCGACCGGCTGCAGGTCGTGGCGCAGCGGCGGCTGATGCTCAAGACCGCGGCGGCGCTGGCCGGGCGGCTCCACGCCACGGCCCTGGTCACCGGCGACTCCCTCGGCCAGGTGTCCAGCCAGACGCTGCCGAACATCACCGCGCTCGACGACGCCGTGCGGCTGCCGATCCTGCGGCCGCTGCTCGGCTGGGACAAGACGGAGATCATGGCCGAGGCGCGCCGGATCCGCACCCTGTCGATCTCAGAACTGCCCGACCAGGACTGCTGCACGCTGCTCACCCCGCGCCGGGTGGAGACCCGGGCGCGGATCGACGACCTGCGCCGCATCGAGGGCCGGCTGGACGCCGAGGAGATGGCCGAGCAGCTCGCCGCCAGCGCCCAGGAGTACCGGCCCGAGTTATCACGCGAGCACGGGCGCCGGGGTCGCCCCGGGCGCGGTGGGCGCCGGGGCGGGCGTCAGGGTCCGGCCGACCAGCGGCGACAGGTGCAGCGCGACGCTGGCCAGCTCCCGCAGGTCCGCGCCGATCAGCGCCTGCGGCCCGTCGCACAGCGCGGTCTCCGGTGACGGGTGCACGTCGACGATGATGCCGTCCGCGCCGACCGCGATCGCGGCCCGGGACAGCGGCAGCACGAGGTCGCGGCGGCCGCCCGAGTGCGACGGGTCCACGATCACCGGCAGGTGGGACAGCCGCTGCGCGACCGGCACGGCGGAGATGTCGAGCGTGTTGCGGGTCGCCTTCTCGAACGTGCGGATGCCGCGCTCGCACAGCACGATGTCGAGGTTGCCGCGCTGCGCGATGTACTCGGCGGCCATCAGCCACTCCTCGATGGTGGCGCTGAAGCCGCGCTTGAGCATGACCGGCTTCCCGGCGCCGCCGACGGCTTGCAGCAGCGGGAAGTTCTGCATGTTCCTGGTGCCGACCTGGAGCATGTCCGCGTACTGCGCGACCAGCTCGACGTCGCGCTGGTCGATCACCTCGGTGACGATCGGCAGCCCGGTCTCCGCCCGGACGTCGGCGAGGATCTTCAGCCCGGCCTCGCCGAGGCCCTGGAACGCGTACGGCGACGTCCGCGGCTTGTAGGCGCCGCCGCGCAGCAGCGACGCGCCGGCCGCGCGCGCCATCTTCGCGGCGGCCAGGGTCTGCTCCGGCGTCTCGACCGCGCACGGCCCGGCGATCACGGTCAGCGTGTCCGGCCCGATCGGCACGCCCCCCACCCGGATCACCGAACGCTCCCGGCGATGCTCCCGGCTCACCAGCTTGTACGGGACGGAGATCCGCACCACGTCCGACACGCCCGGCTGCGTCGTGAGGTTCAGCGTCGCGGCGAACCGGTCGATATCGCCGCTCAGCCCGATGATCGTCCTGGACTCACCGCGGCTGACGAACGCCTCGCCGCCCGCCTCGCGGACCAGGCTGACCACATTGTCAACGTCTTCTCCGGCCGCCTCGGCGGCCATCACGATAACCATCTGACGTGCCCTCCCACCTGTAAAAAAGCTCGATCGTCCCATGAAAAAAGCCCCGGTCCGGTTATCCCGGCTCGGGGCTTACGCCTGGTCGCTTCCGTCAGCGCGTGGTCTGGCAGGCGACCGGCTTCCCGAGCCGGTTACCAAAAAACCAGAACCTGAACTGCGTGCGCATGACAGGCACTATACAGGACGGTCCCGTCAGAACCCGCCGTAGTAGACGGTGATCGTGCTGCCCGACGGCGCCTGGCCCGACGGGCTCACGGCGAAGACCCGCTGCCCGGGTCCGAACGCGTTGCCCTGCACCTTGAAGCCCAGCTGCTGCAGCTCCTGCTGCACCTGGGCGAACTTCTGGCCCGTCAGGTTGCCGGGGATCTGCACCTCCGGCGGCCCGTTCGACACGGTGACGGTGACCTGCGTCTGGCCGGGGGCCACCGGAGTGCCCGGCGGGGGAGACTGGCTGACGATGATGCCCTGCGGCTGGTTGCTCGCGACCTGCTGGACGTTGAGCTGGATGTTGTTGGAGCCCGCCCAGCCCTGGATGGTCCCGATGTTCTGCCCGACCAGGTTGGGCAGCGCGATGCCCGCGACGACGTTCACGTAGACGGGCTTGGTGGCCGGCCACGAGGTGCCCGCGGCCGGCGTGGTGCCCGCCACGGTCCCGACGGCCACCCCGTCCTCGGCGACGTTCTTCGGCGTGTCGCTGACGATCAGCCCCGCCTTGCGCAGCACCGCCATCGCGCCCTGCAGGGACTGGCCGGTCACCGGTGGCACCGTGATCATCTTCGGCCCCGCGGAGACGGTCAGCACGATCGTTGAGCCAGGCACCGCCCGCCCGGACGGGGACATGCTGATCACGTCCCCCTTGGCGACGGCGTTGTCGATCACCTGCGGGCCGCGCTGCGCCTCGAATCCCGCCTGGTGCAGCGCCTTGGTGGCGGCGGTCAGCGTCATCCCGTCGACGGAAGGCAGCGGCGCGTACCGCCCCGACGTCAGCCACCAGCCGCCGAGCGCGAGGCCGAGCACGACCGCCAGGCCTCCCAGCACGTACACCAGCCGCCTCGTGAACAGCCACCGCTGCAGGAACGGCTCGCGGCCGCCGCTGAACGTGACCTCGCCGCCGTACCCGGCGCTACCGTCGTAGGCGGCGCCCTGCCCGTAGCCGGCGAGGTCGTAGCCGGCGGCGCCCACGACCATCGTGTGGGACCCGCCGCCTTCCCCGCCCTGCCCGCTGACCAGCGCGCCGGCCACCGCGCCAGCGCCCGCTCCGTACCCGCCGGGCGGGCCGTACCCGAGACTTGGATCCGCCCAGGCCCCGGTGGCCGCGTCGAAGTCGTCGGCAGGCATGCCGCGCAGCACCCGGACCGCGTGCAGGAACGTGGCCGCGTCGGCGGGCCGCTGCCGCGGGTCGCGGCTGGTGGCGGCGCGCACCAGCTGGTCGAGCGCCGGCGGGATGCCGCCGACGAGGCTGCTGACGGGCGGCACTTCCTCGTTGACGTGCCGGTACGCGATGCTCAGAGGGGAGTCCCCGGTGTACGGCTGCCGCCCGGTGAGCATCTCGAACAGCAGCACGCCGGCCGCGTACACGTCGGTGCGGACGTCGGTGACGCCGCCGGTGACCTGTTCCGGCGCGATGTAGGCGACAGTCCCGATGATCAGTCCGGTCCGGGTGTTCCCGGCGGCCGCCTGCGCCCGGGCCAGCCCGAAGTCCACGACCTTGACCCGCCCGTCGGGGGTCAGCAGCACGTTCTCTGGCTTGACGTCCCGGTGCACGATCCCGGCCTGGTGCGCCGCGGCCAGCCCGGCCAGCAGCGGGTCCATGACCTCGAGCGCCTCGCCCCAGGTGAGCCAGCCCCGCTCCCGCAGCAGGCTGCGCAGCGTCCGCCCGGGCACGTACTCCATCGACAGGTACAGGAACTGCCCGTCGGATCCCTGGTCGAACACCCCGACGATGTTGGGGTGGGACAGCCGCGCGACGGACTTGGCCTCGCCGATGAACCTGGCCACGAAGTCGGCGTCCCGCGCGAGCTCCGCGTGCATCACCTTGAGCGCCACCTGCCGGTCGAGCCGGGTGTCGGTGGCGAGGTACACGGTGGCCATGCCGCCGTGCGCGATGCGGGAGCGGACGAGATACCGGTGGTCGAGCGTCCGGCCGATAAGCGCGTCAGCGAGGGCAGATTCCATCGGGGCCGATTTTACGGCCAGCCGCGCACCCGGCGGTCGCTAATTACATTATCGATACTCTCGTTCCGGGGCTGCCGGAGCTGCCCGTCGTAGGCTAGCTGGTCATGAGTTATCCCGAACGTACGGTGGTGACTGGAGCAGGTCTCGCCGGCTTCCGGGCCGTGGAAGAGCTCCGGCGGCGTGGTTACTCCGGCCAGATCACGCTGATCGGCGCGGAGGACCGCGCGCCGTACGACCGGCCGCCGCTGTCGAAGAAGGTGCTCACCAGCGGGATCGACCCCGCGCTGCAGGCGGACTTCGCGGCCCTGGAGGCGGATTTCCGCCCGGGCGAGACCGCGGTGGCCCTGGAACCCCCCGCCCCGGCCGCGCCGCCCGCGTCCGCGTCCCCCGCGCCCGCCACCCGCGCCCAGCCGGATGAATGTGACATTCAGCCGCCCCTGACCGGCTCGCTGTCACATTCATCCGGTTCATCCGGGGCCGCCCCGGATGCCGCGGTGATCACGGATCGTGATAAATATCCATTTGACCATCTGATCTTGGCGACCGGGTCGGTGCCGGTGGCGCTACCGGGTCCCGGGCCGCAGCGGTTCCTGCGGACCTACGACGACGCGCTGGCGCTGCGCGCGCTGCTGCGGCCGGGGCTGCGGCTCGCGATCGTCGGCGCCGGGTGGATCGGGGCGGAACTGGCGACCGCCGCCGCGGCGGCCGCCTGCCGGGTCACGGTCGTGGAGGCCGGTCCCGCGCCGCTCGCCGTGGCGCTCGGCGCCGCCGCCGGGGCGCGCACCGCGCCCTGGTACGAGCAGGCCGGCGTGGAGTTGCGCACCGGCACGGCGGTGGAGTCCGTCGAGCCCGGCGGGCTCGCGCTGGCCGGCGGCTGGCTGGCGGCCGATGAGGTCGTCACCGCGATCGGGGTCCGCCCCGCGGTGGGCTGGCTGGCCGGCTCGGGGGTGGACCTGGACAACGGGGTGGCCGTCGATCCGGGGCTGCGCGCCTCGCTGCCTGGCGTCTACGCGGCGGGGGACTGCGCCGCGTTCGTCTCGCTGCGGTTCGGCAAGCGGCTGCGGGTGGAGCACTGGGACTCGGCGCTGCACGCGCCCGGGGTGGTCGCGGCCAACGTCCTCGGCGGCGCCGAGGTCTACGACCCGGTGCCGTACTTCTGGTCGGAGCAGTTCGGCCGGATGGTCCAGTACGCGGGCCACCACACCGCCGCGGACCGGCTCGTCTGGCGCGGCGACCCGGAAGCCGCCTCCTGGGCCGCCTGCTGGCTGGCCGGGGGGACGTCGCGGCTGACCGCCGCGCTGACCGTCAACAGCCCCCGTGACCTGCTCCAGGCCCGCCGCCTCATCACGGCGGGCGCCGAGGTGGATCCGGACCGCCTGGCCGACCCCGCCACCGCGCTCAAAGACGCCGCCGGCTGATCACCCGCCGGGGGCGCCCTGGCCGCGCGGGCGCCGCGCCGCCGCCGGGCGGTATGCGCGGGTGTCTAGTTGGAGGCGGTGGCGGGATGTGCCAGACTCGGCCGGAGATGATCGAGGGGTGAGGGAGACCGTCATGGAAGACCGCATAGAACAGCGGGTCACCGTCAGAGCGCCGCTGGAGGCGGTGTGGCAGCTGGTGACCCGGCCGGGCTGGTGGCTGCCCGGCAGCAAGGCTGAGCCGGCCCGCGGTCCGGGCCGGGCGACCGTCGAGTACGGGGACGACAACCGGCCCTATGTCATCGACGTGGTCCGCGTCGAGCCCCAGGGCTACGTCTCGTATCGCTGGGCGTCCGCGTTCGGCGGCGCCGCGCCCGCGCCGCGCCAGTCGACGCTGGTCGAGTTCTACGTACGCCCGGTCGGCAACGAGATCGGCGTGACCGTGGTGGAGAGCGGTTTCGAGTCGCTCGACCTGCCGGAGGCGCTCCGGGAGGACGAGTGGAAGGGCAACATGGGCGGCTGGCAGTACGAGATGGCGCGCTTGCGGACCCGGGTCGAGCAAGGCCGCTGACGTTCGATAGCGAGGGGAAAAGTCCAAGATTGGGAGAAATGTCACGGGTTTGGAAACAGCCGCGGCGTGGGACATTCGACTCGTGGCACAGATAGACCCCGTGGCCGACGCTCTCGTCGGCGAATGGCTGTCACTCTCTGAGGTAGCCGTCCGGCTCAGCATCCCCTCCAGTCGGGTGAAGCAGTTGCTTCGCGACCGCAAGCTGGTCGCTGTCATCCGGCCGAACGGAGAGCGCTCCGTCCCGGCGGCCTTCCTCGACGGCCCGCAGATCGTCAAGGGCCTCTGCGGGACGCTGACGGTGTTGTTCGACTGCGGCTTCGACGAAGAAGAAGCTCTCCGCTGGCTGTTCACGGCCGACGAGACGCTGCCGGGCACACCGATCGCGGCGCTCAGCGCCCGGCGCGGCACTGAAGTCAACCGCCGCGCCCAGGCGCTAGCCTTCTGACCCGTCCGCCCTTCCCCGCTGGTAGCACCACTCCAGTGCACCCGCGGCGCTCTCGTCTGCCCTTTTCCGGGCGTGAGCCGGCGGTGAGCGGCCAGCGCTGACTTGTGGTAGCACCACAGAAAAATGGCCGCTGTGTTATGCTCGGCCACATGCCGCCGCGACCGCGCCGAATCCACGCAGTCCCAGCCAGCACAGGACCCTCAGCTCGCCGCAGGGGCACCGAGGCCGGGGCGCGGCCCAGCCGCGCGCCGCGGATTTCCGAGCTGCTCAAAGCGGGCCGGAAGTCGTTTTCCTTCGAGTTCATGCCGCCGAAGACGCAGCTCGAAGAGCAGCAACTCTGGCGCGCGATCCGGCAGCTCGAGCCGCTGAAGCCGACGTTCGTCTCGGTGACGTACGGCGCCGGCGGTTCCACCAGGGACCGGACGGTGCGGGTCACCGGCAAGATCGCCACGCACACGTCGCTGA
>Ga0335075_10008541_pt1 | contig 15673 bp, 10 predicted proteins | sample Lox_Sample_24_FD_206723 | JGI IMG/M metagenome (GOLD analysis project Ga0335075, IMG submission 206723) | Soil microbial communities from Loxahatchee National Wildlife Refuge, Florida, United States - Lox_Sample_2.4 | ecosystem: Environmental > Terrestrial > Soil > Wetlands | place: USA... | reverse complement strand
GTGCCGGAAATCTCGTCGAGGCCGCGCAGCAGCTCTACCGAGACGGTAGAGCCGGCCTGATGCCCCTCTACCCCGGTCGGCACGACCAGTAGCCCGTCGGCGCGAACCAGGGACGTCAGCACGCCAGCACCCCGCGGCAGTGGCGTGGCCACCATCGTGCCGCCGACGACGCCGACCCGCACCCGCACCCAGTCGTCCATGCCGAGCGGCGACGCGAGCTTGCGGGCGAGCCGGGCACTTGTCCGCGGCCGCTGCCTGGGGGGCGCGCCCGACAGCCCGGCCAGCAGCGGCTCGGCGAAGATATCGAAGGTGAGCGCTGCGGACACCGGGTAGCCGGGGGCGCCGAGCACCGGCGTGCGCCCCACGACGCCGAGCACCACCGGGTGGCCGGGCCGCACCGCGACCCCGTGTACGGCGACGGTCCCGACCGACGCCACCACGCGTGCGGTGTAGTCGTCCCGCCCGGCGCTCGAACCGGCGATGACGATCAGCAGGTCGCATCGCGGTGCCGCCGCCCTGACCACGGCCGCGATACGCTCCGGGTCGTCCGGCTCGATCGGCAAGCACTGCGCCTCGCACCCGGCTTCCGTAGCCTGCGCGGCGAGCATGAGCGAGTTGGTGTCGAGAATCTCGCCCGGGCCTGGCTCCGTCCCGATCGGCCGGACTTCGTCTCCAGTGGGGAGGATCAGGACTACCGGACGTCTCCGGACCGACACGTGCGTCGCGCCAGCCGCCGCTGCTGCTGCCAGGTCGACGGCTCGAAGCCGGTGCCCTTCCGGCAGCAGCAGCTCGCCAGCGCTCACATCCTCGCCGATGGAACGAACGTGCTGGTAGGGCGGCAGTGCGGAGCGCAGCTCGGCGCGCCCGGCATCGTAGTGCACGTGCTCGCGCATCACGACCGCGTCACGCACGGCGGGCATCGGATCACCGGTGTCAACCACGTCGTAGTCGCCCGGCTCCAGCAGCACCGGCGTGGTCTCGCTCGCGCCGAGCGTGTCCGCCGCCCGGACCGCGATGCCGTCCATCCCGGCCGCGTCGAACGGCGGTGAGGATCGCGTAGCCCACACGGGCGCGGCGGTGACATGCCCTGCCGCCTCGGCGACCGGGACGTCGATAGCCGGCAGCCGCTCCTGGCATCCGGCCGCTTCCCGCGCGGCGCGCCAGGCTTCCAGGGCTTGCGCGGCCGGGACGTCGCGGATGAACGGGCTGTTGGCCATAGCCCGCCTAACGGTACAGCGTCACGTCGACCTCGGTACCGGCGTCGAACCCAGTCGCCTCTTCGGGGATGACGATGTACCCGTCGGCAGCGGTGAGCACCGACAGCAGCGCCGACAGGCCGAACAGCGGCGTGGCCGCCCCGCCGCTGACTGTCACCTGAACGACGTCGAGCCGCCCCGTAGCGGACGCCAGGTCCCTGTCGAGCCTCGCCCGGACCGACGGCTCGGGCGGCGGAGCCGTGCAACCGCCGACCAGCCGGATCAGGTCCAGCCCGATCAGCCGGAATACCACGAGTGCGGATCGCGGGTTGCCGGGCAGGCCGATGACTGGCACGCCCGGGTCACCGCCCACTGGAGCGCATTCAGCGAGCAGCGTGGGCTTGCCTGGCTTGATGGCCAGGCCGTGGCACCAGATCCCCGGCGGCCCGAGACGGGCGACCACGCTCGCGGTCTCGTCCCGCGCGCCGACCGATGAGCCCGCTGAGATCACGATCACGTCGCTCGCGGCGAGTGCTTCGCGGAGCTTCGTCTCCAGGGTGGCCGGGTCGTCGGGGACGATGCCGCCGTGAACTCCGACGCCACCGGCGTCCTCCACCAGCGCGGCGAGCGCCACGGCAGTCGCGTCCCGCACCTGGCCGGGCCGCAATGTTTCCGTCTCCGGGGGCACCACTTCGTCACCGGTGGAGAAGATCGTTACCACCGGACGAGCGTGGACGCGGACGCTCGTCACGCCGGCCGCCGCGAGCATGCCAAGGTCCTGAGGGCGGAGCATGCGTCCGCTCGCGATGATCTCGTCGCCCGCACGCGCGTCCTCATCGGCGCGCACCACCCCGTCGCCCGGGGCGACAGAGCGCACCACCTCGATCGTGCCCGGCATTGCCTCGGCGGTGTACTCGATCATCACCACCGCGTCGGCGCCGTGCGGGAGCGCGCCGCCGGTTGGCATCGCCACCGCCGTGCCGGGCTTTACCTCGGCTGTCGGCTCGGCGCCCATCAGCACCGCACCGCTGACGGTGAGGTAGCCGGGCAGGCCTTCGGACACGCCGTAGGTGTCGGCGGCGCGGACAGCGTACCCGTCGACCGTGGAACGGACGAAGCCGGGCAACTCGTGCGAGGCGCGCACCGGCTCGGCGGTCACGCGCCGCAGCGCCTCGGCGAGCGGTACCGTCTCGACACGGGTACGGCGCCCCGGCCGGAACCCCGCGCGGGCCTGCGCAACGGTCCGCGTTGTGAAGAACTCCCGGCCTGGCTGGTCAGGCTTCGTCGGTCCTCCCGGTCAGCCTCAGCACGCTGCCGACGGGGCCGAGCGCAACCTGGCCGAGCCCGCAGATCGAGGTCCGCTGCATCACGCTGATGAGCTCGCGGACGTCCGCGTTCACATCCTTCGGGCCGCCGCCGCTGGCGAGCAAGTCAGCCAGCATGACGTGTGCCTTGGCCGAGCCAACCCGGCACGGCACGCACTTGCCGCAGGACTCATCACGGAAGAACCGCAGCACATTGACGGCGGCGGCGAGCAGGTCAGTGCCCTCGGCCATCACGACCAGCGCGCCGGAACCGAGCATTGACCCGGCCGCCTGCAACGTGCCGAAGTCGAGCTCGATGTCAAGCTCGCCAGGGCCGATGAAATTGGAGGAAGCGCCGCCGGGCTGGATGGCGCCGAGCTTGCTGCCGTCGGACACGCCGCCGGCGAGGTTGAGCAGCTCGCGGACAGTGGTGCCCATCGGCACGCAGTACACGCCGGGGCTCGTGACGTGCCCGGAGACCGCGAAGAACTTCAGGCCGTTGTGATCACCGCGCCCCTGCTCGTTCCACCACGCGGCGCCGTTGGTGGCGATGACAGGCACGTGGGCGAACGTCTCGACCGAGTTCATCAGCGTCGGCTTGCCGTGCAGGCCGTAGGTGCCCGGGAACGGCGGCTTGTTCCGCGGCTCGCCCCGGTGGCCCTCCATGCATTCGATCAGCGCCGATTCCTCGCCCAGTATGTAGCCGCCCGGCGAGGTGAACACTTCGACGTTGAGACGTCGCCCGGACCCGCCGGCATTCGGCCCCACGAGGCCGATGTGCCGGAGCCGGTCGATCTCGCGGCGGATGACCTGCTCTTCCGGAGCGTACTCGTGCCGGATGAACACCCAGCCTTCCTCGGCGCCGATCGCGAGCATGCCGAGCAGCAGGCCCTCCAGAACCAGGTAAGGCTGGGTGGCGAGAATCTCCCTGTCCTTGAAGGTGCCGGGCTCCGACTCGTCGGCGTTGCAGATCGCGTACTTCACGTCCGCTTGCTGCGCGGCGACCAGATCCCACTTGCGGCCGGTCGGGAAGCCGGCCCCGCCCATGCCGCGCAGCCCCGCCTCTTTCAGCGCCGCGATGATGTCGCCGGTGTCCAGTTGGCCGGCGAGGACGGCCCGGAGCACGGCGTAGCGGTCCTCGGCGCTAGCGTACGGATCGTTAGGCCAGGTCACGTTGGCGTCTGAGGGAGCGGAGCGCACGGCGAGGGCGAGTGCGGGAGCGTCGTCGCCGGCCTGTGGCGCGCCGGCTCGGACGGCAGCCGTGACCGCTTCCGCCGCGTTGACCATGGGTACCGGGTTTTCGTTCACCGTGGCCGCGGGCGCGATGTCGCAGCGGCCGAGGCAGGACCCTTCGACCAGCTCCACCTCAGCGTCGTCGCCGTAGCGCTCCCTGAGCGCGTCAATTTTCGCGTCGGCACCGCGCAGCCAGCAGGTCAGGTCATGGCAGACGCGCAACTCGGCCTTCTTCGGCGGCTCGGTGCGGAAGTGCGGGTAGAACGAGACGAGTCCTTCGATCTCGTACAACGGCCGGCGTACGTCACGGGAGAGCGCCACCAGTTCCTCGCGGGGCAGCCAGCCAGTGCGCTCCTGGATAGCGTTCAGCGCCGGGATCAGCGACGGGCCGGGGAACTTGCCGGCTCGTGCCTCCACGCCGGGGACGCGGACGGGCGCCTCAGCCATTGCCAGCCAGTTCGCCCGCTGGCTCGATCCGTACCGCGCAGAACTTGAACTCGGGGATCTTGCCGAACGGGTCGATCTCGTCAATCGTCAGCAGGTTCGCCGCCGCCTCCCGGAAATGGAACGGGATGAAGCAGTTACCGCGCGCCTCGCGGTGCGAGACCTTCACCTCAAGCTCGATCGTGCCCCGCCGCGAGCTGACCCGGGCCAGGTCGCCATCTGCCAGGCCGAGTCCGGCGGCGTCCTGCGGGTGGACGAAAACGAGTGGCTTGGGCGCGATCGCGTCGAGCGCGTAGGACCGCCGGGTCATCGAGCCGGTGTGCCAGTGCTCGAGCATCCGGCCGGTGTTCAGCACGAACGGATAGTGCTCGTCCGGGAGTTCTTTGGCCGGCAGCCACTCGGCGGGCACCAGGTGGGCTAGGCCGTCGTTGGTCTTGAAGTTCTCGGTAAACATGACGACCGTGCCGTCGCTGTGCTCGGGGTCCGGGTTCGGGTAAAGCTTGCCGGTCAGGCCGAGGTTGTCATACGACAGGTTCCGGTAGCTCGGAATGACCGTGACCAGTTCGTCGAAGATGTCCCGCGGTGAGGTGTACCGCCAGCCGAGCCCGAGCCGGTTGGCGATGTCCTGCACGACTTCCCAGTCGACCCGCGCCTGGCCCGGAGTGTCCAGCACCTTGCGGCCGAGTTGCACCCGGCGGTCAGTGTTGGTGTACGTGCCGTCCTTCTCCAGGTAGGAGGAGGCGGGCAGGATCACGTCGGCGAACTCGGCGGTCTCGGTGAGGAAGATGTCCTGGACGACGAGGAATTCAAGGGCGGATAGTGCCTTGCGCACCTTGTTGATGTTCGGGTCGGAGAGGAACGGGTTCTCGCCCAGCATGTACATGCCGCGCACGCCGCCCTTGAGCACGGAGCCGATGATCTCGGTGACCGTGAGGCCCTTGACGGGGTCAAGGCCACTGGCGCCCCAGGCCTGTTCGAACTTAGCCTTCACGCCAGGGTCGTCGGCCTTCTGGTAGTCCGGGTAGAACATCGGGATCAGGCCCATATCGGAGGCACCCTGGACGTTGTTCTGCCCGCGCAGCGGGTGCAGGCCGGCGCCCGGCTTGCCGATGTTCCCGGTGATCGCGCACATCGCGATCAGGCACCGGGCGTTGTCGGTGCCCGTGGTGTGCTGGGAGATGCCCATGCCCCAGAAAATGACCCCGGACCTGGCGCTGCCCCAGACCCGGGCTACCCGTCTGATCAGTTCGGCCCGGACGCCGCAGATCTGCTCGGCACGCTCCGGCGGGTAGTCCGCGACGGTCGCTCGCAGCGCCTCGTAATTCGAGGTCCTGCTGGCAATGAACGCCTCGTCGGTCAGCCCGAGCCTGATGACCTCGTGCATGACGCCGTTGTAGAACGCGACGTCGGTGCCAGGCTTGAGCTGGCAGTAGATGTCGGCGTGGTCGGCCATCTTGTCCGCCCGCGGATCCACGTAAATGACCGTCGTCCCGTTGCGGCGGGCCTGCTTGAAGAAGCTGGACGCGACCGGGTGGTTAGCCGTGGAGTTGGAGCCAGTCACGATCGCGACCTCGGCGTTGACCACATCGCCGAACGTCGTCGACACCGCGCCGGAGCCGATCCCCTCGAACAGCGCGGAGACGCTCGATGCGTGGCAGAGCCTGGTGCAGTGGTCCACGTTGTTGGTGTGGAATCCCGTCCTGATCAGCTTCTGGAAGAGGTACGCCTCCTCGTTGGAGCACTTGGCGCTGCCGAAGCCGGCGATCGCCGCAGGGCCGTTCGCCAGGTAGATCTCCGATAGCCGCCTGGCGACGAGGTCGAGGGCCTCGTCCCAGGTAGCCTCGCGGAAGTGCGGCAGCACCTCGGCGTAGTCGACCAAGCCACCGGGCTTGCGGCCACGCTTGCCGCCCTTGCGCTTCTCCCCCGGACCACCCTCGCTGCTTGCCAGGCCATGGTCGTTGGCCTCGCCGCCGGACGCGGCGGCCATCTCGCCCCTGACGTCGCGAGACAGCGCGCCCTTCGGGTAGGACTCCTCGCGCCTGATCAGCGGCACGGTCAGCCGCTGCGGGGAGGCTGCGTAGTCCCAGCCGTACCGGCCCTTCACGCAGAGGCGCCCGTGCGAACCCGGCTGCTCGCGGCCTTCGGCGAACGCGATCGCGCCACGCTCCCTGTCCACGTAGTAAGTCAGAGCGCAGCCGACGCCACAGTACGGGCAGACCGTGTCGACCGCGTCCAGTGCCTCGCGCGGTCTGATCGGGATGCCGCGGATCGGCTTGTTGGTCAGCGCCCCGGTCGGGCAGGCGGACACGCACTCGCCGCAGGAGACGCAGGAGGAGCTGCCCATCGGGTCGAAGAGGTCGAAGCCGATGTGCGTGTCGTAGCCCTTGCCGCTGCGGCCGATGACGTCATTGCCCTGGATGTCGTCGCATGCCCGGACGCACCGGTCGCAGAGGATGCAAGCGTCGTGGTCGACTGCAATCACCGGGCTTGACTCATCGGCGCCCCGGCCAGAAGCGCACGGCAGGGTCTCAGCCTGTTTGCTGACGCCGTACCGGCCGGCCAGCGCCAGCAGCTCGTTGTCGCCGGTGGTGGTCTGTTTCGGGTCGCCGGCGGCGTCCGGCTGGTCGGCGATAAGCAGCCTGGTCAGCATTGTGCGGCTGGCCTCGACCTCCGGCGTGCCAGTTTTCACGGTCATGCCGTTCTCGCAGGCTCGCACGCACGAAGCGGCGAACGCGGGCGTGCCGACGTCCACGACGCACATCCGGCAAACGCCGACGGGATCGAAGCGCTCGTCGTGACAGAGAACCGGGATGTCGATGCCGGCCGACTTCGCGGCCTGCCAGATGGTCGCGCCTTCCGGGGCGGTCACCTCACGCCCGTCGATCGTGAGCGTCACCGTCCCCGTGGCCTCCGGGGCAGTTATAGCCATACCCGCAGTATCCGCCCGGCCCGGGTCTCAAGCCAAGCGGAGATCATCAGCGAACCCCGCATCTGGGTGACCCTCAGAAGTCAGCCCGCGCGCTGCATAGTAAGCGTCGATCATCGCGCGGAGACGGGCGCCGGTAAGGGTCGCCTCGCGGCCGGACGGCATGGAGACGGACTCGGTGAGGAGGCGCTCCGGAAGCCAGTCGTCTTCCGGCTCCCAGCCCTCGCGGATGTTGTAAACGCGTTTGGCCAGGACGATCCGGCGGGCGGCGTCATGGAGCTCGGCGCCCGTCATGTCCCAGCCAGTGACGGCGGCCAGCAGCGCCGCCCACTCCTCGAACGGGTCGCCGAACACGCCGCGGAGGAACTTGCAGAGGATCATCGAGTCCATGGCCGCCGCGCGGTCCTCGGTCTCGATCACTGCCGCGACGTGCGCGTCACCGCCGGCGAGCCGGTCCAGGTCACCGGACAGGTCTGCCTCATAAGCCCCAGAGCGGTTATGGTCCGCCCCCCGGGCGTTCACCGCGAGGCCGAGGGCCATGGCGTGCAGGGTACGGGGCTCGTACCCCGGCATTTCAAGGCCCTTGACGTGCGGGGCGAAGGAGCCGGAATCACCACCGACTGTTCGGGCTGCAGACCTTGATCCTTGTCCGAGCAGGGCGCCGAGCTCCGTGCCGCCCGAGCCGATCTCGTCGAGGGCGCGCAGCAGGGCGCCCTCGTCACCGAACCGCAGCCACGGCGCGTCGATGAGGCCGCGCTCCGCGCACTCCATCGCCCAGGCGATCGTGCCGCCCGCCGAAATCGTGTCGATACCGAGGTCATCACAGCGGGCGCTCGCGGCAAGCACCGTGGCCGGGTCGCTCACCCCGCACATCGGGCCGAGCGCGAACACGTTCTCATACTCGACCCGCACTTTCTTCCCGTCGCCGACGCGGTAAATGTGCTCACAGCCGATCGTGCACGAGGCACAGCTGCTGCGCGCCACCCGCCGCATGCCCGCCACGCTCGCCCCGCCCGAACCTTCCGGATAACTACCGGGAACGTCTGCTACCGCCTCCGCAGCCAGGTGCTGCGCGCCGTCGAACGTGGCGGCCTGGAAGTTCCTTGTCGGCAGCGTGCTGATCGCGTTGAACGCCAGCAGGTTCGCCAGCGTGCCGAGCTCCCGGTACTTCGCCGTCGCCGGGCCGAACGACCGCGCACGCAGGTCTCTGGCCGCCGCGAGCACCGCCGCCGGGTCGGCCGTCGCGACCTTGCCAGCCGCGCGGACCGCGATCGCCTTCAGGTTCTTGGCGGCCATCACCGCACCGAGCCCGCCCCGGCCAGCGTGCCGTCCGTCGTGGGAGATCGTCGCGTACCTGACGCCGCGTTCGCCCGCCGGGCCGATCGCCGCCACCCGCCAGCCCCGACCTAGCTGGTCCCGCAGCCGCTTGTCAGCTTCGGCCGCGCTCAGGCCGGCGAGACCGGCCGCGTCGATGACGTGCGTGCCATCGCCGTCGACGAGCAGCACCGACAGCCGCTCGCTCCGGCCCAAGACCACGATCGCGTCATGGCCGGTAAGTTTCCCCGCGATCGCGAACTGGCTGGAGGCCAGCGCATCGGTCAGCATTCCGGTCAGCGGCGACTTCGCCACCACAGCGAACTTCGCGCTAGTGGTCAGCGGCGTGCCCACCAGCGGTGAGAACACGAACGCCAGCGGCGACCCGGCGCTAAGCGGGTCCGCGCCGGGCTGCCCTATCCGGTGCAGCAACCAGGTGCCGAGCCCGGCACCACCAATGTAGGCGCGCAGGATTGCTTCGGGGAGCGGCAGGATCGCACTCGTCCCGTCGGTCGCGTCGGCGATCAGCGCCTGGCCGAAATATCCGCCGGCCGGCATTAGCCCTCAGCCTCCTGCGTCGGCGGACATGAAGTACACCAGATCGCCCGCCGCCAGCGGCGTCGCAGGGTCGCGGGTGATCTGGTCACCGTTCAGCGCCGCTGTGACGTGCCGGTCGAATGTGAGCCCCACCGCGCTGGCGGCAGCGGCCACCGTGGCGGCCCGGACGGCCCGCGGCCCCGGGCTATTGCCCCCTCTGGCAAGCGCCCCGAAGAGCTGGACGGTCACCTCTGCGGCCGGACGTGCGCGCGCATGCTGATAGTCATCGGGCATGTTGACGTTGAGCACCGAGTCGAGGTCCGGGTCGAGGACGCCAAGCAGCGGGTCCGTCAGCAGCGCGCTGTCGTCCAGCCGCGCCACGGTGCATTCGTCGAAAAGGAACGCAGGACGCAGCCGGCCTTCGGAGACCAGGCGCTCGGCTACCTCCGCGAGGCGGGCGCGGTAAGCGGCGGCCAGCGGCTGCGGATAGCCGCGCGCGACCGGCAGCGCGACGTCCACCGCCGCGTCGTCGGCCAGCACGCGGAGCAACCGCCGGATGAAGACCGGGTGCAGGAACGGCATGTCGGTCGAGCAGATAAAGGCGGCATCCGCGCGGCCGGCCAGCGCGGCCAGGCCGGCGGCCATCCCCTGGAGCGGCCCTTTGCCGTCGCGCGGGTCATCGACAACCTGGGTGCCAGCCGGCAGATCAGGGAGGACCTGGCCCACGGCCTGCACCACGACGACCGGACCATCGGTAGCGCGCGCCACGATGCCGACCGTGCGGTGCAGCAGCGTTGACCCGTGCCATTCCAGCGCAGCTTTTGGCGTCCCCATCCGCGAGGACCGCCCTCCGGCAAGCACCACACCCGCGAAATCCGCCATTTCCTCATGGTACGCATCGTCGTGCGACTGCCGGTGACCCCGACATCGGACCGAGCGCGCGCGGACGGCCCCATCCCTTGCGCGCCGGGCACGCCATCCTGGTCAGGTCGCCCCAGCCGGGTCGAGCAGGCCCCGACGCCGCCGCACCGCTAGATCGGCCTGGGTGAAGATCATGTCTACGACGATGCCGATAATCAGGAGCACGATAATGACTGAGGTGGTCCCGGCGAAGTCGAGATTGCTCTCGTCAGTATTGAGCAGAACGCCGAGGCCAGGCGGCCCGATGATCGACACGATGAGCTCGCCAGCTATCAGACTGCGCCAGGCGAACGCCCAGCCCTGCTTGAGCCCGGCCACGTAAGCCGGCAGCGACGCGGGCAGTACCAGGTACCGGTACAGCGTCAGGCCGCGCAGCCCCATCGTGCGGCCCGCCCTTAGCAGGATCGGCGGAGTGTAGTCCACACCGGTGATCAACCCGTTGGCGATCGCGGGAGCGCCGCCCATGATCATCACGAACAAGATGGCGTCGGTGCCCGCTGTGAAGAGGATGATGGCGAACGGATACCAGGCGATCGACGGCATCGTCTGCAGGCCGGTGATAATCGAGCCCAGGGCGGCGCGCAGCGGCGGAATGCGCGCGACCAGCAAGCCGATCACGGTGCCGAAGATCAGCGCCAATACGTAACCGATCGCCGCGCGCCGCATCGTCACGCCGATGGCCTGCCAGATGAGCGCGTGATGGGCCATCCGCCACAGGTCCGGCAGCACAGCTCCCGGCCCCTTGAGGACCAGCTTCTTCCAGCCCGTCAGATGGACAACCTGCCAGACCACGAGCACCAGGACGATGGCCAGCAGCTTGGGCCACGCGGCCGCCCAGATCTTGCGGGCAGCCCGGCCCGAGCTGGCGCCGCCGGCTCCTGACCCTACCTCCAGGTTGTCCAGCCCGTGCAGTGCCTGGTCAGTTGCCATGCCTTCCCATCTCCTCACGCAGCCTGTCCGTCAGCTGGCCGGCCATCCGGGCCACCTCGGCCGAGTCGATGCGGCGCGCTCCGTGCCTCGGCACGTCGTACTCGGCGATCACCCGGCCCGGCCGGCTGCTTAGCACGATGACGCGGTCACCGAGGCGGGCGGCCTCGCGCACGTTGTGTGTGACGAACAGGACAGTGAGTGTCCGCTCCGCGCAGATCCGCTCGAGCTCGTCGTGAAGCAGGTCCCTGGTCATAGCGTCGAGCGCGCCGAACGGCTCGTCCATCAGAAGCACATCGGCGTGCAGTGCCAGCGCCCTGGCCATCGCGACCCGCTGCCGCATGCCACCGGACAGCTCGTGCGGGCGCTTGTCCGCGAAACCGCCAAGGCGCACGGTCTCGAGCAGTTCGCGGGTCTGCTGGCGGCGGGCTGCCCGCGGCACCCCCTGCGCCCGCAGCGCGAGCTCGACGTTGCGGCCCGCAGTGAGCCACGGGAAGAGCGCAGGCTCCTGGAACATGAGGCCCACCCGGCGGCCGCCGGTGTCCACCTGGCCGCCGCTCGGCTTGTCCAGTCCAGCGACCAGGTTCAGCAGCGTGCTTTTCCCACAGCCTGAAGCGCCGATGATGCAGACGAACTCCCCGTCGGCCACGGTGAGAGAGACGCCGTCGAGCGCCAGCAGCCTGGACGGGCCGGTGCCGTAGGTCTTGCTGACCTCTGTCAGTCGCACCGCGACGGTCCGATCGCCTGCCCGCCCAGCGAGCCCGGTCTCGCTAGCCAGTCTTGCCCCTGGCAAGGCTGACGCCCCCGGCTGGCTGGCCGGGGGCGTCACCTGCTCGTTGCTGAGCCTCACGAGCTGACCTGTTGCTGGCCGTCGGCGGCGAGCAGCTTGTTCAGCGGTCCGAGGTCGTAGATCGCCGACAGGTTCTTCACCGGCGTCAGCAGCCCGACCGCGACTGCGTGGTCGGCATCGGCAATGAGTGACGACTCGATCGGGTCGTTGGTGAATGTCACCTGGTCGAAGGCAGCCGCGAGAATAGCCGGCTTAAGGCCCTTGCCGGTCAGGCTCGCCAGCTCGGTGTTGGCCGCGGTCTCGGCCTGGGTCTTGTCACTGGCAATGTAGGAGCTCGCCTCGATCTGGCCCTTCAGCAGGTCGCTGACCGCTGTCGGGTTTGCCTTGAGGAAACTCGATGTGACAATAAGCTCGGTGGTGACGAACTGACCGTTCGGCCACAGGCCCGCCTCGTTCTGCAGAACGTGACCCCCCTCGGCAACCATCTCCGCGTCATAGGGAGCCGGCTCCCAGCCGCCGGCGATCTGACCGGACGCGAACTGGAGGACCGCTGCTGAGTTCGGCTTGACCGGCGTGATGTGGACGTCGCCACCGCCGGTCGAGGTGCTGGTCAGCCCGTGGGTCTTAAGCCAGTAGCGGAGGGCAACGTCCTGGGTATTGCCGAGCGACGGGGTGGCCAGCTTCTGACCCTTCAGCTGCGCCGGCGAGGTAATGCCCTTCTTCACCACCAGTTCAGCGCCACCGGAGGCCGCACCGGAGATGACCCGCACCAGGCCAGGTGATTTCTGCCACGCCTCGATCGCCGGGTTCGGGCCAACATAGGCCGCGTCCAGCTGGCCGGCCAGGATCGCCGTTGCCTCCTGAGTCCCGGAACTGTAGGGGTACAGCTTGAGGGTCACGTTCTTGCCCAGGTTCTTGGTGAAGAAGCCGTCCTTCACGCCGATGAGCGCAGGCGCGTGCGTGATGTTCTCCAGGAAGCCCAGCCGGAGCACAACCTTGGCAGTCGAGCTGCCGGAATCCGAACTAGCAGATGAGGAGGCGCAGCCAGCTGCCAGCGCCGCCACACCCACCGCCGCGACTGCGGCCAGTGCTCGTCTCATCGTCCACCTTTTCCGATCAAGTTAGTCGGTTTTGCCTGACCGGAAGCCTACAATAACTATGGGAATTAATGGGAGCGTCCAGCGAAAGTCGGGCCGCGACGCTCTCGCGTGTTGCCCCGGTAACGTCTGCGTTTCAGCAGGTCAGAGCAGGTTTAGCGACCGGAGGCCGATAGGGAAGATTTCGTTAGCGGAACGTGCGGGTGCGGGGGAACTGTGGTTCGCCAGGGTCTCAGTGGCACAGGCTCAGTCGTACCGGCTCAGTCGTACCGGCTCAGTCACCCTCGTCGCCGGCGTCCTCGGGGTCCACGCCCTCGACCGACTTGAACTTCTGCAGGCAGCCCTGAAGCTGGGCCAGGTTCGCCGGGCTGGAGTTCGTGGTGTCGTACACGACCCCGTACATCATGTTGATCGCGGAGCGCTTGGCGGGCAGCGCCATCGGCGGCGTGTTCTGAATATGCGAGCACGCGGCCCTGACCTGCAGCGCCGTGGCCACCGAGGTGCCGGGGCTGAAGTCGACCGTCATCCACTGCTTATCCAGCGACGCGTCCATTTTCGCGCAGCCGCTGACCCCGACCAGCGCGATCGCTGCGATCACTGCGGCCATTCCCACCCGGCGGACCGCAGGTGCCCGTTCCCGGATGATCTTGGGTTGCTGGCTCTGACCGCCTGGACCTTGCGCGCGCACGTCGCCACTCTACGACCAGCCGTCGTACAACCTCGTCCCGTGCCACCCTTAGTGTCGGAGAATGCGGTTGCGCGGTTGCCGCCCGGGCAGCCGGTCTGGGCAGACGGGAGGCTTCGATGACGAGCCTGATCGAGGACTACGCACTGATCGGGGACATGCAGACAGCGGCGCTGATCAGCCGGGATGGTTCCGTTGACTGGCTCTGCCTGCCCAGGTTCGACTCCGATGCGTGCTTCGCGGCCCTGCTCGGCGACGAGCGCAACGGGCACTGGCGGATCTGCCCCACAGTGACTGACGGGCCGGTGACCCGGCGCGGCGAGGTCCGGCGGCAGTACCTCGGCGACTCACTGATCCTGGAAACCACCTGGACTACCTTCAGCGGTGTAGTGCGGGTGATCGATTTCATGCCGCCGCGCGACCATGGGTACCCGGTGCTAGTCCGGATGATCGAGGGCGTCAGCGGGACGGTCGAGATGGAGTCCGTGCTCAGGCTCAGATTTGGGTACGGCAAGGTGCTGCCATGGGTCATGCGACACGGTAATGACATCAGGGCGATCGCCGGGCCAGACTCGGTCTGCTTCCACGGCACGGTCCGCAGCGTCGGCCAGAACATGGCTCACCAGGCCACATTCGACGTCAAGGCCGGCGACCGGCAGGCGTTCTCGCTGGCCTGGAAGCAGTCCCACCTCCCCGCGGATCCCTGCATCATCACCGATGCCGCGCTGGAGTCGACCCAGGCTTTCTGGTCGGACTGGTCGGCCCGGTGTACCTACTCCGGTCCGTACCGGGACGCCGTCATGCGGTCGCTGATCACCCTGAAGGCGCTGACTTACGCGCCTACCGGCGGCATCGTCGCGGCCCCCACGACGTCGCTGCCTGAGGACATCGGCGGCGTGCGGAACTGGGACTACCGGTACTGCTGGCTGCGGGACGCGACGATCACCCTGGAGGCGCTGCTGCGGACCGGCTACACCGAGGAAGCAGACAGCTGGCGGCTGTGGCTCGGCCGGGCGATCGCCGGTGACCCCAAGGACGTGCAGATCATGTACGGGGTAGGCGGCGAGCGGAGGCTCGCCGAGTGGGAAGTTAGCTGGCTGCCCGGCTACGAGCGGTCCGCGCCGGTCCGCGTCGGCAATGCCGCTGTCGATCAGCGCCAGCTTGATGTCTACGGCGAGGTTATCGACGCGCTGACAATGGCGCGGCAGGCCGGCCTTGGCTTCGACAAGCACACCTGGAGCCTGCAGCGGCAACTGATGAACTTCCTGGAGAAGCACTGGGACGAGCCGGACGAGGGAATCTGGGAGGTTCGCGGTCCGCGGCGGCACTTCGTGCACTCCAAGGTGATGGCCTGGGTGGCCTTCGACCGCGCAATCCAGCTGGTCCAGGAGGGTAACCCGGGGCCGCTTGCGCGCTGGACGGCCATCAGGGACGAGATCCACGCCCAGGTCCTGGAGCACGGATACGACGCCGAACGCGGGGTGTTCACGCAGTACTACGGCAGCAAGGAACTCGACGCCTCGGTGCTGCTGATCCCCGAAGTGGGCTTCCTGCCACCGGATGACCCGCGGGTCGTCTCGACGGTCAAGGTGATCAAGCGCGAGCTCATGCGGGACGGCCTGGTGCTGCGTTACACGCAGCCGGCCAAGGCCGTCGCTTCCGGCGCTGAGGCCGACGTAGACGGGCTGCCAGGAGCTGAAGGGGCATTCCTCGCCTGCAGCTTCTGGCTCGTGAATGCGCTGCACCTGATCGGCGAGTACGACGAGGCGGTGGCGATATTCGAGCGGCTGCTTGCCTTGCGCAGCGACCTCGGCCTGCTCAGCGAGGAGTACGACCCGCGATACGGCCGCCAGGTCGGTAACACACCGCAGGCGTTCAGTCACGTTCCCCTCATCCAGTCGGCGCTCAACCTGGAAGGCCACGCCGGGCACCACTGCCGCCGCACCGAAGGCCGCCAGAGCCCCGCGCCGCGTCCGTCCTGACGCGAGGTCACGTGCCGGTTCGCAGTCGTCCGCGAATCGCGCGGCGAACTGCGACCAGTAACGGCCTTGCCAGAGCCGGGCACCCGGTGGTCAGTGCCACACTGATGGGTAGCCATGCCACCCCGAGCGCACATTCTGGTCGTAAACGGCCGCAAGGTCCGCCAGCCGGTCTTTGTCATCGGCGCGCCGCATTCTGGCGCGGACCTGTTCGGTCGCGCGCTGAAACAGTCCGCGGGCTTCCACGTCACGATGGGGCAGGAAACTGTCCAGAGCGTGGTCTATGCCTTCGCCCGCAGCCCGTCGATACAGCGCGGTCG
>Ga0335075_10008540_pt1 | contig 15674 bp, 7 predicted proteins | sample Lox_Sample_24_FD_206723 | JGI IMG/M metagenome (GOLD analysis project Ga0335075, IMG submission 206723) | Soil microbial communities from Loxahatchee National Wildlife Refuge, Florida, United States - Lox_Sample_2.4 | ecosystem: Environmental > Terrestrial > Soil > Wetlands | place: USA: Florida... | reverse complement strand
AAATAAACTTCTTTGTTGTTCACGTAAATTCCCATGGAGGATACGCCTGCCGCGCAAGTATTTGTGCTTGCGGAGGCAACAAATTGCACGGGCGAAGTCACCGTGCTGTTATTTGCTGGAGAAGTCACCACGACGCCGTTGGTTGTGCCCGAAGATCCACTCCCGCTGCTAACGGTAATGTTGATCGGAGTCGTCGAAGCTCCGCCACAGTGGTCCCATTCTTCGACAACCGTATGCTGGGCTCCCGCGCTCAGGGTCAACGAGGTGTTGATTTGCTGGGCACCTTTGGCGAAGTAAACCAGGCTGTTGTTCACGTAAATCCCCATGGACGACACGCCTGTAGAACAGGTAGTCGCCGTGGCGGTCGCTGTGTATTGCACCGGAGAGGTGACGGTCGCGCCATTTGTCGGGCTGGTGACTGTTACGGTTGCCAAAGCAGGAACAGCAAAGGACGTGAGTACTAGGACGGTGTATCGGAGAATTTTCATGGCTGGCCTTCCACGAATCAGGTCTTTCGATTCGAGCGTTCCTGAAAACGGGAGGGCTGCAACAGGTCTCGTGGCCTTGATGAGGTGCCGCTGGGGGAAAAAGCTGGCTGCTCTAGGAGTGCGTGTCGGCAGTTTTGTTCTTCAGGTGCGCGTCCAATCAAAAACTCAGATGAGATGTCGCCCACCGCGCGTTGCCATCTCGATGCAACTTGCGTTGCGAATTTTGAAATTCCTTCGTGCGATGGCAACTAGGGACCCATGCTTGCAGGGGTGCAGGTGCTGCTTGAGCTATACGGAGTCGGCGGAGTCGGCGGAGTGGCCCAGGGCACGTTGGTGAAATCGAAGAAGTTCAGCAGGTTGGGCTGGGCGGCGTCGCGAGCTGTTAAATGCGCGGACGGCCCGATGAAGCGGTCCTCGACAAATTTGATGACTGCCGTGTGGTCCATCGGGATGTGCGAAACGTAGTGCTTGCGCGTGAATGGCGAGATGACTATGTTGGGCACGCGAAATCCTAGCTGCGCGGCGAAGCCCTGCTCCGCGGCCGCATCGCTGGGATTGGCTCCTGGCCAGTCCGTCATCAGGTCGCAGTGACGCGTCGGTGTTCCCGGAGTGGGTGGTACGCAGGGGAAGTAGCTGTCAGGATTCACCGCGATCGATGAGATATCCGGGTAGTTTGCAACCTGAGAAGCATCGGTGAAGTCGTTGGAGTGACCGGGCACAGGCGGGACGTGATCGTAGGGTCCACCGCCCTCGTCGTAGCTGAAAAAGAAGACGGAATCCTTCCATTCGGGGCTGGCCATGAACGCATTCACGATCTTCGCTACCTCAGTCTGGCCGGTCAGAATGTTGCCGCCAGAACCGGGATGCTCGTCATTTTGACCGTAACCGGCTTCGATGAAGGCGAAGCTGGGAAGCGTTCCATTGGTGAGATCGGTGTAGTACTGCGACAGGGGGGCAATATGGTTTGGATCGATGCAGAAGGAGTTCGTGGGATCTCCTACGACGCTGGACGGCTGCGTCGGGGCGGTGCAGGAGGCGCCTGCCGCAGGCGTATATAGATACTGGTAGGAATACGACAAGTTGGAAAAGTCAGTCGCGGGATAGGCTGCGTTCGCGCTTCCGGTGCAGTCATCCTCGCTGAGACAATGACCGTCCGTGACCGTGTAGTAGATCTTCCACGATACATGTGCCTGGTCGAGCTCCTCGAAAATATTATCGATCTGGAGCTGCGTGAGGTGGTCCTCATTTTGCGGATCCTGAACCAGCCCCTGAGTGGTGCCTCCGGTAAAGGTTGCGATGCGGTTGTCAATGCTCTTGTCCGATACCGGGGAGAACCAGCGGTCGGACACCGCAAACTGGGATGCCATGTAGTAGTAATAGTTGAGGAATCCCTGGTCATAATACCCCATCGCGCGCTCGCCGGTGACGTCCGTGAAGCTGCCGGAACAGCCGCCATTCGCGTTGCATGACTTAGCGTAGCCTTCGGCGGTATGCACAAAGCCGCCCATCAGGATCGGGCGCGTGGCCAGAAAATCATAGGTATTCACATCACCATAGCTCTCCAGCCAGGCCGAGCTGGCATCGTCAATACAGGTGGTGGTGAACTTGAACAGGGGATAGACGTCGCCCTCGTCGTCCTTGTTGCTGATGGTGGTCAGCTTGTCATCGATACCATCCACGCTATAGGTATTTCCGTCCTCGCTGGTGGTCCATCCGTTGGCTACACGATATGGATTCAGCATGCCGAAATAATTGTCGAAGGTGTGGTTCTCCTGCAGCATGAAGATGACGTGGTTGATGGAGTCGATGCTGCCCGGCGGGACCACCGACACTGTGGCACTTGCCGTGGCTGTTTTTCCTCCCGATCCAGTCGCGGTCGCCGTGTAGGTTGTCGTGGCCGTCGGGGTCACGGATTGAGTGCCACCGGTCGGCTGCAGGGTATAGGAACTGCCGTCGTTGCCGGTCACTACTACCTGGGTGGCATTTGTCGCGGTAACGGTTAGAGTAGCGGAATTTCCCGATACCACGGATGTCGGATTTGCGAGAATACTGACCGTCGGTACCGGAGCCGATGTCACCGTTACGGTTGCGGTTGCCGTCGTGGATCCTCCGGGTCCAGTTGCGGTTGCGGTATAGGTCGTTGTTGCGGTCGGGGTCACGGCCTGCTCGCCGCTGTCCGCCGGCAGCGTATACGAGCTGCCATCGGTTCCGGTGATGACGACCTGAGTGGCGTTGGTTGTACTGACAGTCAACGTCGACGAGTTTCCAGAGACGATCGAAGTGGGGCTGGCGGTGATGGTGACGGTTGGTTTCGGGTTTGGCGTGACCGTCAGGACCACAGGCGTCGAGGTCGCGGTTCCTCCGGGTCCGGTTGCGGTTGCGGTATAGGTCGTTGTCGTGCTGGGGCTGACTGCTTGCGTTCCGCCGCTCGCCTGTAGCGTGTACTTGCTGCCATCCGTCCCGGTCAGCGTCACCTGTGTTGCGTTCGTTGCTGTCACCGTCAGAATAGCGGAGCTTCCCGCGGTTACCGAACCCGGATTCGCAGTGACGCTGACGGTGGGCGCCGGATTCGCCTGAACCGTTACGGTTGCGGTCGCCGAGACCTTTCCACCGGGTCCGGTCGCCGTGGCTGTGTAGGTTGTCGTTGCAGTCGGGCTGACGGATGGCGTTCCGCCCGAGGGCTGGAGGGTGTACGAGCTGCCATCGCTACCGGTCAACGTCAGCTGCGTTGCGTTCGTTGCGGTTACCGTCAAAACAGAGGAACTTCCCACAGTTATCGAAGCCGGATTCGCGGTGATGGCGACGGTGGGCGCCGGATTCGAGCTCCCATTCAGAGTCACAGTCACAGTCGCGGTGGTCTTCCCACCCTCTCCAGTGGCTGTCGCAGTGTAAGTGGTCGTTACCGTCGGACTGACGGATTGCGTTCCGCCGGTCGACTGCAGGGTGTACGAACTACCGTCCGTGCCGGTCACCACGACCTGCGTGGCATTGGTCGCGGAGACGCTCAAAGTAGACGAGCTTCCCGAGGCGATCGAGGTGGGATTGGCGGTGATGCTCACAGTGGGGGGCGGAACCGAGCTGCCGGAAGGGGCCATACCCGAACATCCGGTGAACAGCAATAACGGGGGAAGGCAGGACAATAGCGCTACGGAGCCGACAAGACGAGAAATAGAACGGGAAACTCGTAGCCACCCCAAACTGCTTTTCTTAACTGGCTCACACGAAAAACGAAGGTCTGATGCGCTATGCCGTGACACTGGCAGCAAATTCAACAAGTCCATGTCGCCTCACCAATTGGTTTCCATTACCCCGCGGCACTACGATTGTCCAATTGAAGTGCCGCTTCGTCCGACCGAATTTTGCCTTCCAGCGGCGTCAACCAATGGGATGCAAAAAGTCCAAAAGAAGGCGATTGCAACGAGGGAAGGACAATTAATTTTTTGAATGCAAGTTAAGCGGGCTGCGTCATTTCGCCGCTATCCAAAAAAAACGACGTGCCGAACTGCTCTGCCGGGGAATGGAATTCGCCGCTATTCCCCGGCAGGTTCGAAGAAGAGACGAAGATTGCCGCTGCCTTATATATCTCCAGCGATTTACAGGCGCTATTGGAACATGATGTACCTTACCCATACTGCTGTTCCGTGCCATCAGGCGATTCCAATGCTCGAATCTCCTCGAAACCAGGATGCTCATTCGAAATCTCTGATTTGTGCCAAGTGATGGGATGTACGAAACCAATGGCATGAACGTTGCTTTCAGCCGAATCGGGTCTTCCAAGCCCATCTGTGCCATCTGCGTCTGCAACAAGTGAACTGGAGTCCAGAATGCCTGAAGGGCTTGAAAATAGGGGACGCAGCCATGCGCCGAAGCGCGTTAACAGCGCCTCTGCATCGAGCAGATCCCTCTTGCATTTTTTAAGCTCAAACCAGCGGAGATAATTCTGGACGACACTCTCCATCGTCATCTGTATTCCCGCTGCAAAGTTGCGCTCCGCCATGCTGGTCAACAACTCCTCGGACTGCAGGACGGCGCTGAGGCAATCCGCCAAGTCGGTCGCATCGCCTGTTTTGTAGAAGCTGATCGCCATATCCTCGTCCGCCGCCATTTCGCGGAAATCAGGAATGTCGGCGCACACGATGGGAACTCCGTACTCACACGCTTGATGGGCAGGACCGCTCGATCCAGTCGCGGAGTAGTAGGGCATCACTAGAACGGAACTGGTGCGAAACAATTCTGCTACATCTTGCCGCGGTATGTAACCGCGGAATTCTATCGGCAAACCCGATGGCAGGCGATCGCGGATCGATTCCCAATATCCCGGTTTCGCAGGATGATTGGCTCCGGCGACGATGAGCCGCGCATTTGAGACCTTCTTCAATACGGATGGAAAAGCTTCCATCAGCACCTCAAGCCGCTTGTAAGTCCCCCAGTTTCCGAAGGCTAAAACGCGATGGTCCGGGTTGCCGCGCTTGGAGAAGTCCGGCATACCCGAAATCGCGGAAAAAATTCCGTGAGTTCCGAGCAGAACATTTCGCGCAGAGTATTTCGTGATCAACGTGCGCCGATAACCGGACAGCAGCACCGACACCGAATGCGCTTTGAGCAGGGCGCGCGTGGCCACCGCCGTTCCCATGCGGTAGATTCTTTCCTGGCGCACTCCGGCGGCAGCTAAATCGACATTTTCAATCACCTGGTGCAGCGTGATGTGGGTGTAAAAGCCGGCAGCCCTGGTGAGCGCGGGCGCCGAGAGTCCCGTAAAAGCGGCCCACGGGTTCGCCTGCGTGCCGAAACTAGAAAAGACTAAATTGAACCACACTACATCAGGCTTCAATTGGCGGATGGTGTTCAAGAGACGAACCGGCGTTGCCATACTGCCGACCTTCCAGCAGCGGATCACGTTGAAATCGGGCAATTCCTGCTGCTGGGTGCGGACCGGCTTGCCATTCGCATCCGTCGTAAATTCATAGTCAGACAGTTCGTCCGCAAGGATGGTCAACTCAACTCGTGGATTGCGCTGTAGCTCCCGCGCCACGTGAAGACCATATTCATTCAATGGTCCATTGCTGGGAGGAAACGCCACGACTAGACAAATTCTCATCGATTCTCTGCCTCAAATGATTGATGCTCGCAGTGTCGGGACTTCGAGCCAGCCAATGTGTTCTAACAATCGAACCGGTTCAATTCACACGGCATTCAACATGAGATGCAAAGATTCACCATTTTGTAACGTGCGCATTTTTTTGCATATGAGTTGCTATGCCAATCCACATCTCCCAGACCGTTAGGAGACCGTCCGCGGACGAATGGATGGTGGGCAGTCATCGTTTCGGGCGATGCCGCACCTGCTTGGCGAAGCTGCGGCTGTAAGGCCTTATTCGCTAGTACATTCCGGGCAGGGACGAGGTGAGGCTGCCGTGCGGGTGACGCCTTGCGTCGTCAGAAATTCATGAGGCTCGACGCTCGGGGCCCATTCTGCGAGCCGTCGCGCAGACAAGGGGGGAATTCCGGCGGCTGGAGATCGTTCGTGAGGGAAGGATGCACCCGATGCCCATGCAGCAAGGCGCGCCGAGGCTTCTGTCGCTGCCGATTCAAAAGAGCGTGATGCTGACATAGGGTTTAAAGATGGTTTGAGTGTTCCCATAGGAGAAGTTGGGGAAGGTCTCCTCTTGAAATCCTGCGGAAAACCGGATCGGATATTTCAGCTCGATTTTTCCCGTTTCGCCGTTGTACCTATTTCCGAAAGGTTGGATATACGACACTGCGACGCCGTTCTGCGTCATGTCATAAACGTGAAAGCTGCGCGTGGAATCATACGAAGTCGTCGCTTGTATATACCAATTGCGCGTGGGATAGAAGTCAACCTCTCCCGCCGGTCGAAGCGCCTGCGCGTTGCCCGAGCGCACTCCCACCGTTCTCCATCCTCGCAGATCCTGCACGATCGCTTCAGCATTCCATCGCGGCGAAAACCGATGCGTGAGGCCGATATACGAAGATGTGTTGTAGTTTTCAATTCCATTCGGCGTGAACTGCTGATCGCTCGATCCCCACCCGGTCACCAGAGCAGTTTTCGCCCATGGCTTCCCGACGCGGAAATTCAAAGCACCGGCAAGCATCCGCGAATGAAGATTGCTTTCGGTAAAGGGGCCAAACTCATAAATGAGGTAGCCGTTGGCGGAAACCGCATCGAAGAACGAAGTGGTGGACATGTAGGCAAATGTTCGAAACAAATTCTGATTCATTTGCACTGGAGACCTGGAGTCGCGCCGTATCGTCCCCTGGATACCGGTATCGAAGGTTATCACGTTGCGACCCAGACGAAGTGCGGGATTTACCCCGAGATTCATTGAGTAATCGGTCGTATCGCGATTCACGATCGAATTCGTCGCCGGCGAGGAAATGAGGCCGCGGGAGTTACGGATCTGGAAAAAGCCACCCAGGGTGGGAATATTTCCAAGATGCAAATGGTAGGCGGCAGTCCCCTCAGAAACCAGGTTGTAGCGCGGCGGCGGAAGAAGGGACAGGTCCGTCGGCGGCACGGGAGTCGGGCCGAAAAGCTTGGAGTCCAAAACGTAAATCGTGCTATCGTCGAAGGCCGGTTGCAAAGTGAAATTGCCGAGGAGACTTAATTTCGGATTGATTCTGAAGCCTTCACTGGCTCCTGCCTGCAGTAGACCCTGCTCTGCAGTTTGATCCTCGCCGCCGGCGCTTGCCGCTTCTGCAAAGGCAGAGAGGGCCTGAGGGCCCCGATGCTGCTGCTCAAACACATTGGCTTCGGCAAGCAGATACGGGTAATAGTCCAATTCACTGCCGTCCACTTGCTTGGCAGCCGCTAATTCCGCAGCTGCGCGCGTCGTATCGCCTAAAGCGAGGTAGTTATTCGCCCGGGAGACGCGCACGGCAATGTCAGGAGCGCCCGCGGCCTTGGCGCGATCAAGATACGTCTGCGATAGCTGATACTCATGCATTTCCTGGAGGATGGAGGCAGCCTCAATGTATTGGTCGCCGGTCGGCGGCGCAGTGTCTCCTGCTTCCGCCTCCATCTGGGCCAACGCGATCTGCCGCTCCGCATCCTGCGTGTGGCCTTGCTGCGCCATGAGGCGAGCAACGGCCAAACGTACATCGACTCGATCGCTCTGCGGCATTGTAAGCGCCTTTGCAAACCGCTCCATGGCAGCTTTCTGGTCTCCCAGCGTGCTCAGCGCTTCTCCGGTCTGAACAAATATTTCGCTCGCCTGGTTCGGTCCTAATTTCAGGTTTTCTCCCGCAGGCGGCGGTTGCAGGGCGAGCCGTTCTGCTAACTCGACGTTCCGCATCGTTTCCGCTTTGTCGCCCAGGTATGCGTAGGTGCGGGCAAGCAAGGCATAGACAGCAGGATCGTTAGGAGAGAGTTTCTGCGCGATCTGCAGATCGTGAATTGCCTGATGGTAGCGACGCTGGGCGAAATAAATATTCCCTAGCGCCCGGTAGATCGAGCCATCGTTGGGAGTGAACTTCAACGCGGCTTGATATTCCGCGGCCGCTTTGGTCAGCCTGCCCTCTCGCCCATAGGCTGTTGCTCGAATCATGTGGATTGGCTGCGAATCGCCCAGCTCTTTTTCCGCCAGCTCCGAATTGCGCAGCGCGCCCGGCGAATTGTTCCGTTCGAGATCCGCAAATGCGAGCCCCAGGTGAGCGGTTCCGTTCTTCGGATCTAGTTTGAGTGCGGATTCGAAGTCCGCTGCCGCGTCATTGGGCTTGTGAAGATCGTTAAAAACGTACCCGCGGTTCACGTACGCCGTAACTACACTCGGGTCACGCTTCAATGCCTCGGTAAAGTCCTCGATAGCCAGTTCACGCTGCCCATAATATTTATGGGCGTAGCCGGCCAACAGCGGAATATCGGCTTCCTTGGGGAAGGCGCTGTTGTACTTCGAAGTGAGAGCCAGCAGTTCATGGTATTTCTCCAGACGCAGCAGATCATACCCAAGGTAGACCACCACATCTCTGTCTTGAGGCAACACCTGGATCGCCTTTAGGCCGACGTCAGCAGATTCCCGATAGTCTCCCTTCAGATTGAGATACCTTTCTCGCTCCTTCAGCATTTGCGGTTGTTGCTGCATTTTGCTTGTAGCGCGGCCCAGCCACGCTTCGGCCAACTCCAGATTGTGCGACTCGATCGCCGCGTTCATTCCTCCGGCTACAATCAATGCATTTCGAGGAGCGAGCGCGTTGCCTTTGCGGTAGGACGCCTCTGCTTTTTTGTACTGGTGGCGTGCGGCGTACAGATCTCCAAGCGCCAGATAGGGCACGTACAGTGAAGGATCGAGCTGTGCCAGACGCTTGAAATACTTTTCGGCATCCTGATCATTTCCTGCGGCGCGGGAAGCGTAACCCAGAGAAATGAGGACCGATCTGTTCCGCGGATCCATTGCGAGGACTTGCTTATAGAGCGCGATTGCGTCTTCGGTGCGCCCCATTTTCATCAGCACATCTCCGTGGAGCTGCAGATTGCTTGGGTCGTGCGGACTGATCGCAATGGCTTCCTTCACATCGTTCAACGCGCTGTCGAGATGGCCGGCATTCATCTCGATTAAAGCTCGCAATCTCAGAAACGGGGCTCTGTCGGGACCCTGCTCGTTGAGCGCGCCGATTTCCGTCTGCGCTGTCTGCAGTTGCTGTTGCGCCGATGCGTCGTCGTTCAGCGTGCGATACAACCCCATCAGGTCCATGTGGAGCTGAATTCCATACAAAGGGCCCTCAGCCGGATTTGGCGGCAGATGAGCGAGGGCGGCGCTGTATTCCCGGACAGCGTCCTCATCTTGTTCCTTAAGCTGTGCAATTTCTCCACGGATTGCATGCAGCCGATAATAATCCGGGTTCAATCCGTCGGCACTTTGAAGGAATGGAGTTGCGCCTTCGATGGAGCCGGTGGCAATCTGAGCCTGTGCCGCAGAGAGCTGCAAATTAAGATTTCGCGGCTCAGCATTCGCGGCTTGCGCGTAAAATTTGGCGGACTCATCCTGGTTGCCGGCGAGTTGGTAGGTGTACGCAATCTCCGCCGTAACGTCCGGTCTCGGATTGCGGATCGACTTGAGCGCGGCAATTGCGGCTGGATAATTCCCGACCTCGCGATAGTAGCCGGCCAGCGATCGCTGCACGTCCGGATTGTTCGGCGCGCGCTGTTTGGCGAGGTTGAGATAATGGCTCGCCAGATCCATTTTTTTCAGATGCTGATATGAAATCGCCAGCAGCAATTCCGAACGTGCATCGGACTGAATCCGATCCGCTCGGCTCAACCACTGGAGCGCGCCCTGGTAATCTCCGGATTTCATGTATAGATTTCCGAGCAACAACAGATCGTTCCGACGGTCTGGACTTGACGAAAGCACCTGCTTGAGCAGTCCTTCGGCGTCGTCATTTTTCCCCATCAGGCTGTAGGTCTGGGCAAGCCCGGACATGCCTTCGATGGCTCCCGGTTTCAGACTGAGACCTCGCGTATAGGCGTCGACCGACTGCGTATACCTGCGGGCGAGCCGCGCTGAATATCCGACTAAAAACCAAAGTTGGGGATCATTGGGGGCAGCATGCACAGCGCGCTGCGCATAGTCGAGCGCTAGCGCATAATGCTTGTCCTTCAGGGCCGACTCAGCCGCGTTTGCGAGACGTGCGTTTTGAATATTGGTTCCAAATCCCAGCGACCGCTGGCCGGACGCCTGCGTCTGCTTCTGGGATTTTGCGGAAGCGCCTGGTCCTAGATTGTAGGTCTGTGCCTGGAGCATGGAGCAGGCAAACGCGGAGACAAACAGGGAAACACAAGCAGTCTTCAGAATTCCAGGTGTGGCAATCAATGGCTCTCCCGAGTTAATATCCTGATTCTCGGGGTATTGGATTCCGAAAGCGGGTGCAGTGTTGGCTGCGTTTGAATGGATACAAAATCTTTGCTCCAGCCACTAAGCAACCGGCTTGGCCGCTTTGGAATCGAAGAGTCTTTACGCGATGTGCGACAAAGTCGATGCCGCCGTGCCGTCGCCAAAGCGGCTGCGTTGGTTCTTTAATTCGGAATTTTTGAGAGTAGCCATTGAATAGAATAGAGTCGATTGCGCCGTCTGCGCCGTCAACGCGGCCCATACCGCTAGGCCTGATCCTATTGGCAGCTTTAGCGGTCCATCTGCCCCTTCTGTTGATGAAATTGCCACTGCAGTCCTACGACGCGAATTTCCATATTTTCTTTGCCTCCCATTACGTCCATCATTGGTTCAATCCGTGGAATCCCAAGTGGTTCGCGGGCTTCTCTCAGACAACCTATCCGCCACTGCCGCAGCAGTGGATCGCGATCCTATCCAGAGTCACCGGTTTGGATATGGGGTATATGGCTGTACAAATGGTCGCCATACTGCTTCTTGTCGTGGGCGTGTATCGGTTCTCACTGCTTTGGGTCAGCCCCCGCGCAGCGTCCTTCGCGGCTCTGGCCAGTATTTTCGTCGGCTCGGAAAGCTTCCTGATTTACTCCGCCGGCCAGTTAGCCACCACCGCATCGGCGCCGATTTATCTGCTCGCTCTTCCTTACTTGTTCGAATGGGTTCGACGCGGAGGATGGCGACCTTTTGTCAAAGCGAGCGTGCTGTTCACGTGCGCCGCCGCTGCGCACCACGTCACGCTGCTGTTCGGCTCGTTCTTCTTTGCGTTGCCTGTCCTTGCTCTGGTGCTGCTGGATCGCGAAGGCGGCGAGCGAACCTCCATGGCGGCATTTCTACTTCGCACCGTGGCGATCGTCGTGCTTGTGACCGCCGCAATTATCGTCGTGCTTCTTCCGTTCTGGATTGGATTGATCCATTATCCGGTCACCCAGACTCCAATACCCCATGCCAGCCGGGCCAATTACATCCTCAGTCCGCAATTCGGAGTGAATTATTTCCTGGTTCCTTATGGCGCGTTGCTGCTGGCATTTCCGTTTATCCTGGTGCGCGGCTCCAGGTCTGTTCGCCTGCGTCCACTGCTCATTGGTTGCTGGATGGCATTTCTGATTGGGCTCGGTGGCACCACTCCTGTCGGTCGCGTGCTTCTGGGTCGCGCGTTTCAGGTACTCACGTTTGAGCGGTTCAGCTATTGGGCGTCTCTGCTCGCGCTGCCCTTCGTAGGCTTGCTCGCGTCGGAGCTCATCGATCGATTCCGCATGCGCGCTGTCATTCCGCTCACTGTGCTGGCGACCTCCACATGCGCCCTAGCCGTCTCATGGTCCACGTTTCACCCCACCGACGCGGCACACTTTGACGTGAGACCGGTTGCTTACTGGCTAGACCACGACGGCCACGACAGATTCCGTTACATCACTCTTGGCTTCGGGTACAAACTTTCAAGGCTGGCAATGCTGACGGACGCCAGTAGCGTCGATGGAGGATCGAACTCCGCGCGCATGCTGCCGGAACTCACTCACTACAGCGGAGGCGCGCTCACTGACGCGAAATATTTCGGCGCCGGGGGACTTGACTCCTTGAACGCGATGCTGCGCCACGCCGACAGGTATGGACTGAAGTGGGTGTTCGTCCACGACCCCTACTATGACCCACTGCTTGCCTTTGCCGGCTGGCGCCAGGTGGACTCGCTCGATGACAATACGGTCACCGTATGGGGCAAAGATGGCGTACCTCCGGCCACGCCGATGAATGCGGCGCAAATGCCTCCCCACTGGCAGGGAATTCTGTGGGGCACGTTGCCTTTCGGCAGTAGCATTCTGGCAATCCTGATAATGCTGATTCCTGACAGGCGGCGGGACGAGGTTGACGGAGAGAGTAGCTCCGTCGAAGACGAGAATCTCGCGCCGAGGAGACTGGTCTCGTGAAAAAGGGGACTCTGCTCGCTATTTCGATTGCTGTCGCAACGGTGGCGCTGGTCGTCGTCGGCACGCTCTGGCCCATCAAGACGGCAGTTTACTGGGCAGGTGGAAAGAACCTGCTGCGTCCCTCATCTACACCGACGGCGGCCGTGGAAAACCTGGGCGACCAGATTCGCCTGCGGGCGTGGGGGGCGGCCTATTCCAGTCTTGGCAACAAGGGGGAGTTCACCGAATCGGAGTTTTTCCACGACCTGACGGGATATCATCTCAGCCTTCGCACTTTCGCTACTCTGGAGAGTTTCGAAGTGCAGCCCCTTCACGAATCCGCCGATTCTGCCCAGGTCGCGATGAGGCTGCATTGGTCGACCATCGTCGGAATGCATGAAGTCACCCGCGATCTGCACGTCGTCAGGAATGGCAACCGCTGGGCTGTGGATTGGCCGCTCGTGAAGCGGCAGCACGTGCCGCCGCAGGTGATCGTAGTGAACTATTTGCGCTGGGATGTGATCTATCGCGGACCGGGAGACGACTGGGGAGCGCAGGACGTTGGCGCGCCGCATGTCCGCATCGTCGACATGCATCCGGTGAACCGCGCTGAGGGCGTCGTCGTGCTGGGCGAACTTTTGAACGAAGACGTTATTCCCGCGTTCGTGTCCGTCCGAGCCACACTGGTTGCCAAGGATGGCTCAATCATTGACAGCGAGGGCAGCTTCGATATGATCTCGCACACGCTTCTGCCGAAGCAGGTCACTCCGTTCTTTATCCGGTTTCCTAACGTGGACCTGTCCCAGGTAGGCAGCATCCGCATGGAGCCAATTTCGGTGTTGGTCTCCGCCTCGGCGGACCCGGTGATTGAAATCGAGAATCAGAAATACAATCCAGGGGCGCACGCTTCACTGACCGGACAGGTTTCCAATCAAAGCGGCCAGATCGTCAGTTTCGCGCATGTGCTCTCCACCTTCTATGACAAAAATGGCCAACTGGTCTGGGTCGCGGGTGAATACGTCGATCGCGCACTTTTGCCGCAGATCCCAGTAGATTTCCGTATTCCGGTTCCTGAAGATCTTGCGAAGAAAATCAGCAGTGAGCGAACCGTGGTGGCCACCTACCGGACCGGGAGGAGCGACCTGTGAGATCGGTGCTTGCATGGCTGCTTGCGGGGATGGTTGTGGCGGCTGCCCACGTAGCCATTGCGCAGGATTCAAATATGACCGTGCCTGCGAGCGTCACCGCGGGAAGCGCCTTCACGATTCCAACTGCAGGAAATGGCAAAGCCGCGATTTATATCGTCGGGCCGGCGCAGGCACTTCGGCGCGACGTGCAGTTGGGACAAGCGGCGTCGTTCGACGCGGGTGATCTTTACAATGCCGGTCGCTATCTGGCGATTCTGGTTACAGGCTCTTCGACCACCGCTCGCGAGTTCGACGTGGTTCCCGCCGTCCAACCGGAGGCGCTCAGCTTTCTCGCAAAGCCGTCTCGTCTTCCAGTCGGACTGCATAACGGCATCAGCGGCGCGGCATATGTTTTCGACGCCTATCACAACCTGATCACAACGCCGATTCCGGTTTCTTTTGAACTCTCGAATCAAGGCAGCACAGTGCAGGCGCAAACCGTCACTACGCGGAACGGCGTGGCATGGACAGAGATGAATTCCGCGGAGAAACAGGGCAGCGCGAAATTCCTGGCTCGCGTCGGCGATGTATCGAGTACCCGCGTGATTCAGGAAGTCCCCGGAAATCCGTGCGGGTTGACGATGAGCGCCAGGCCGGATGGTCAGAGGGTGGAGCTACAGACCACTCCGGTGAAAGATTGCAGCGGCAATCCTGTTCCTGACGGCACGATCGTCACCTTCACCGAAAACTACGACGGCATGCAGTCCACAGTCGACGCTCCGCTCAAGCAGGGAATCGCGCAAGCGGAGATGCCCTCCTACAAGGGAGCGACAATTTCTGTCGCAAGCGGAGTTGTCGCCGGGAATGAGATTCGTTGGGAGGGAGGGAGATGATCACGCGAGTCCTGCTGATGAGTTGGGTGACGACTTGCGTGCTGGCCATGCCCATGGCGACCTGGGCAGCGCAGCCATCTGTGCAAGTGGAGCCTCCCAATCTGCAGGGATCCCGCCCCGTCGAAAAGCAGACGGAGGCGGCAGTGATTCGCGACTATTTGCAATCGTGGCAGGGCTTGCGATTGGCGATGCTGCAAAACCGCCCCGATCTGCTCAATGAAGATTTTGTTGGAACTGCCAAGTACAAGCTGACGGACACGATTCAGGATCAGGCCAAGCTTGGACTCCGAACCCGGTATAAGGATCGCTCTCACGATCTCCAGATCGTTTTCTATTCGCCGGAAGGCCTGTCTCTCCAGATGATCGACACCGTCGAATACGATGAGCAGGTCCTCGATCATGGCAAGACCCTGACGACCCAACACGTACGCGCGCGCTACATTGTGGTCATGACCCCCGCCGAAGCGCGATGGCAAGTGCGAATATTCCAGGCGGAGCCAATAGCCTGAGCGCCGATTGCAGCCTCGGTCAGCATCGCGCCGCTGCATACCTTCTCTTCCGACGATTCCTGAAAAAAGCGCCTCCCAATAGGGCAACTCAGGGTGGCTCGGCATCATCACAGAGAGCCATGAATGTTGATGGTTTTCGCGTGCGCGATACTCGCTGGCGTACATCCCAGGTGGGAAAGGGCTGCTTCACCTGTGACCCACCGATTGCAATGCCTTGTGTGTCTATAAAGCTGGGCGCTTAAGCCGCGATTTTTTAAGCCTGCCAGATGGCGGGCCATGTTGTTCCCCCATAGAACAAGATCGACCCCGCATGCACAACGAACGGGCAAGGGCAAGAAAGACCATTTCGAGAGGCAGTTATGCATCACCGCCGTTTTCCCATCTCTATCGCCGTTTGGTTTCTTTCATTCTCTCTTCTGATAGCCGGCACCGGTTGTGGCGGCGGGGCTTCTTCCGACCCATCACCAATAAAGACACTCACGTCTATCTCGGTCTCGCCGGCAACCGCGAGTATAGCGGCGGGAGCGACGCAGCAGTTCACCGCAACAGCTACCTACAGCGATGGCTCAACCGCAAATGTAACGTCGACCGCAACCTGGATGTCCGCCAGCGCCGGGGTTGCAACGATAAATTCCGCCGGAATGACGACTGCGGTTGCGGCGGGCACGACTTCAGTCACGGCTTCACTGAGCGGAATGAGTGGCACCGCCATGCTGACCGTGACCGCCGCGACGAAGACAATCACAGCCATCTCGGTTACACCGGCAACACCGAGCATCACGGCGGGAGCGACGCAGCAATTCACCGCGACAGCAACGTACAGCGACAATTCGAGCGCGAATGTGACCTCAACCGCAACC
>Ga0335075_10008539_pt1 | contig 15675 bp, 12 predicted proteins | sample Lox_Sample_24_FD_206723 | JGI IMG/M metagenome (GOLD analysis project Ga0335075, IMG submission 206723) | Soil microbial communities from Loxahatchee National Wildlife Refuge, Florida, United States - Lox_Sample_2.4 | ecosystem: Environmental > Terrestrial > Soil > Wetlands | place: USA... | reverse complement strand
GCAGGACGGACGCCCTTCGGGTGGTGGTGCGGTTGAGGCCTGGTGGTTGCCGTTCGCGCCCTCGCGGTCGCCGGTGGGGCGCGTGGTTGAGCAGCGGGCGGTGCGGAGAGTGCGCGCCGCCCGCGCTTTTGGCGTCCCCCGATCCGGTCGTGCCGCCGTTTCGTCCTGGGCGCTCGCGTTAGCCTGCGGTTTTATCGGGTTTTGGGGTGATTCGGCCCTGTTGATCGGCGTCGCGCGGCGATTGGTGGTTGTGGCCACAGCACAGAATCTCGACCGCTGGGTTATGCTAGGACACATGCCGCCAAGACCGCGACAGCCACAGGCGTCGCCCGCGTCCCAGCAGCCTCATCGTGCCCGGAGGCCCACGCCGCGCATCACCGACGTGCTGAAAACGGGCCGGTCGTTCTCGTTCGAGTTCTTCGCGCCGAAGACCGACCAGGGGGAGCGGCAGTTCTGGGGCGCCATTCGCCGCATCGAGCAGCTGAAGCCGACGTTCGTCTCCGTGACGTACGGGGCCGGCGGGTCCACGCGCGATGGCACGGTCCAGGTGACCGGTGCGATCGCCGAGCAGACCGAGCTGAACCCGATGGCGCACCTCACGGCGGTCAACCACTCGGTCGCGGAGCTGCGCAACGTCATCGGCAGCTACGCCGGCGTCGGCGTGCGCAACGTGCTCGCGCTGCGCGGTGACCCGCCCGGTGATCCGAACGCGCCCTGGGTTCCCCATCCGGCTGGCTTTACCCACGCGTGGCAGCTCGTCGAGTTGCTCAAGTCCTCAGGCGACTTCAGCGTCGGCGTCGCCGCGTTCCCCGAACGGCATCCGCGCTCGCCGGACGACGACACCGACACCCGGCATTTCGTAGAGAAGTGCCGGGCGGGGGCCGACTTCGCCATCACCCAGATGTTCTTCTACGCCGAGGACTACCTGCGGCTCAGGGACCGGGTCGTGGCACAAGGCTGCGACGTGCCGATCATCCCGGGGATCATGCCGGTCACCAGCCTCCGCGTGCTTGAGCGCTCGGTCGAGCTTGGCGGCTGCCGGGTTCCCGTCGGACTGCTCGACCAGTTGCGGGCGGCGGACGCGCGCGGCGACGCCGCGGAGGTGCGGCGCATCGGCGTCGACTACGCCGCCGGGCTTTGCGCGCGGCTGCTTGACGAGCAGGTGCCCGGCCTCCACTTCATCACGCTCAACGCGTCGCGCGCGACGACGGAGATCTACCAGTTGCTCGGCCTCGCCGACCGCGGGAGCGTCACGGTCCCCGCCAGGGGCAGCGGCGCGCCCATCACCGCGTAAGGCGGCTCGCTGCCGGAGAACCGGAAGTCCGTGAGCAGGTCGGTGAAGCCAAGGCCCCGGTACAGTCGCCGCGCCCTGGTGGGCGCGTCGGCGGTGGAGAGCACCGCGGTCCGCTCCGGCCGCCCGGCGGCGAGCGAGAGCAGCAGCGACCGCCCGATGCCCTTGCCCTGCCAGGGCGGCAGCACGTGCAACTCGGCGATCTCGAAGGAGTCGTCGAGCCAGGTGCCTGGCGAGTCACCCGCGACGTAGTCCGCGGCCGAGACGCCCGCGCCTGAGCGCGTCGCGAGCGCGGCGGCCACCATGTCGTGCCACCACTGGCCGCTCTCGCCGTGAAAGCCGTACGTGAACCCGGCGAGCTGCCCGTCGACGTGCGCCGTCAGCCCGCGGAACCCGGGGCTCGCCGCGTGCCTGTCCATGATGGCTTCCCGCCCGGAAAGCGTCCGGTCCGGCGGGTTCATCGCGGCCGCGTACACGCCGACGAGCGCGCGGATCGCCGGACGGAACTCCCGTGGTCCCAACTCGCGGTAGGTGACCCTCATGGCCAAAGGTTAGATGACCGGGAGCGGGTTAGGTCCACGGTGCCCGTTACCTGGTCCGCCGCGTCAAGGAACTCCTCGACCCGGTGCCAGGACCCCGTGGCGGGCCGGGGGCCGGGGCCGGTCGACGCCCCGCGACCCTGGAATGTCAGACCCGGTGGGTAACTTCGAACTCGTCAGCAAATGAGCTGGACTTTGGCGCGAACCTGTGTTCGAATGGAAGTGTGTTCGAATGACGGGGGTTGGCTCCGGTCGCCGCGACCCCTGGCGGCCGGTGTCGGCTGGGCGGGGCGTGGGGAAGCGCTTCGCCCGGCCGACGGATCACCGCGATCCCCTCCCGATCAGAAGCACGGGCGACCAGGAGCACGGGCCGGTCCCAGCCGGGCTGACGGCGGACTTCGGCGCATCACCTGAAGGAGTGATGACCATGACCAGCACGCTGGCGGCGGCGGGCACGCCCGCCCGCAACGCTCTGCCATCAACAACCGTGCCATCAACAACCGTGCCACCAACAACCGCCCTAGGGACGGGCAGCCTGGGGCCGGTAAGCACCGGCCCGGGCGGTGCGATCCCGATGCCTCGCTCGGTGCCGGGGGCGGCGCTGAGCCTGCTGCGCACGGCCAGGCAGGGGCTGGCCGAGGCGGAGGCGGAGGCGGACGTCGGGACCCGCTACATCGGCGCGCACCTCGCCGCGCTGCGCGCGGCGGCCGCGATCGTGGCGGCGCGCGGCGAGCCTGGGACGGGGGCGCGCCGACGTCGTCCCCGGTCGGTCTGGGAGCTGCTGCCGCAGGTTGAGCCGGCCCTCGCGGAATGGGCGGCCTTCTTCGCGGCCAGCGCGGCCAAGCGCGCCGCGGCGGAGGCGGGACTACCGAGGGCGGCGACCGCACGAGAGGCGGACGACCTGCTGCGCGACGCGAGTACGTTCCTGATGGTGGCCGAGCGCGCGCTCGGCCTTGAGGGGGAGCCCATGCTGCCGCTGTCGCTGCGGCACGCGAGCTGAGCTGGCTTCACTGAGCCCGAGCCGCCCGCCATGAATCGATCTTCCCCGAGCTGACCGCTCTGGACCGAACGCGCGTGGTCGACCGCACGTGGTCCACGGCACCGGGCCGATGACACTGGCCGATCGCACTGGGCTCGGCGCCGGGCCGCCCCACCCGGCGATCGCCGGGGTCACGCCGGATGGGGCACTGCTGGGGGCCTGGGCCCTCGCCGCACTGGGTTCGCCAGGTCGGCGGGGAGAGCCCGCGACACCCTAGCCGCCTAGAAGGACTCGATCGAGTTGCTGCGCGCGTCGGCGTCGAGGACGCCCCAGCTGATCAGTTCCTCGGTGAGGTCGGCGGGGGACTTGTCGTAGATGACCGCGAGCGAGCGCAGGTCCTCGTGCCGCACGGACAGCACCCGGCCGTTGTAGTCGCCCCGCTGGGCCTGGATGGTGGCCACGTAACGGGCGAGCGGGCCCACCTTTTCCTTGGGCAGCTGGTTCATCCGCTCAAGGTCGATCACGAGCTTGGGTGCCGTGGCGATCGGGGTCGGCGCCGCGTCGCCGGGCAGCAGCTCGGAGACCGGGACGCCGTAGAACTCAGCAAGCTCGGCGAGCTTCTGGACCGTGACCGACCGGTCGCCGCGCTCGTAGGAGCCGACAACGACGGCCTTCCACCGCCCGCGGGACTTCTCCTCAACACCGTGCAGGGAGAGCCCCTGCTGGGTGCGAATGGCGCGCAGCCGCGCGCCCAGGGTCTTAGCGTACTCAGATGGCATTTTTCCTCGGTTTCCCGGCCAGTCGTCGCTTACGGTAACGGTTACGCACAGTGACGGTAGGCGGCGAGAGCGACAAGGTCAAGCCGAATGGCAAAAACCGGCCGAAGTCGACCACTAACCGGCATCGCCGTTCCCAGGGGATATCTACCCTCAGTCAGAAGGCGACAACCCCCGCTGTAATCGGCTTTCCCGTGCACAGAGCGGGCAAAGCGGGGCTCATCCCCGCTCTCGGAACGTTATGACGACCGTTGTCGAATGTGATGTAAATCACATTCTTTTATCGTCGCCGCGCCGGAGGCTCCCGGCGGGCGCGTGGAAGGCCGGTCGCCGTGAGGTGGGGCCGGAAAGTTACGCAGGGGGATGGTCTGCGTGACGGGGTGCCAGCATTCTAGTGACCTGCCGTGTTGATGGAGTTGCTAACAGTTATGGCCGTGGTCCCCGGCCGGGACGGTTGTTTCCCCGCAGGTAGACTGACCTGCGTAGGCATCCTTTAAGGACCGTCCCGTGAGACGGGAAAGGAGGTCGTGACTGGTGTGCGCGATGCGACCTGAACCAGTTCACGAGCCGGGCCCGGGTGGTCAACCACCCGGTGGCCACGGCGACCCCGGCACTCGTGCCCAGCCGGCGGCGCCTCGCCTGGACGGCGAGGGCTGGAAAGCGGTACTCACTCCCGAGGAGATCCGGCGCGCGCTGACGCGGATCGCGCACGAGATCCTTGAGCGAACGCACGGTGGCGAGGGGATCGTTCTGCTCGGCATCCCCACCCGCGGCGTTTACCTGGCCAGGCGGCTGGCCACGCGGATCGCCGAGTTCGAGGGCACCCCGGCGCCCGTCGGCTCGCTCGACGTGACAATGCACCGCGACGACCTGCGGCTCCGCCCCGCCCGGGCGCTGCAGCGCACCCAGGTGCCGCCCGACGGGGTGGACGGCAAGACGGTCGTCCTCGTCGATGACGTGCTTTTCTCCGGCCGGACGATCCGCGCCGCCCTGGACGCGCTGAACGACCTCGGCAGGCCGCGCGCGGTCCAGCTCGCGGTCCTCGTCGACCGCGGCCACCGGGAACTGCCCATCCGCGCCGACTACGTGGGCAAGAACCTGCCGACCGCGCACCGCGAGAAGGTGCGCGTGCGACTCGCCGAGATCGACGGCGAGGACTCGGTGCTGCTCGGAGAGGGGGAACGGTGAACCGGCACCTGATCTCGGCGGGCGACCTGAGCCGCGACGACGCCATCCTGATCCTCGACACGGCCGAGGAACTCGCCAGCGTCGGCGGACGGGCGATCAGGAAGCTGCCCACGCTGCGCGGCCTGACGGTGGTCAACCTCTTCTACGAGGACTCCACCAGGACCAGGACCTCGTTCGAGGCGGCGGCCAAGCGGCTGTCCGCCGACGTCATCAACTTCTCCGCCAAGGGCTCGAGCGTCGCCAAGGGCGAGTCGCTCAAGGACACAGCGCTGACCCTGGAGGCGATGGGCGCCGACGCGGTGGTGATCAGGCACCAGGCCTCCGGCGCGCCGCACCGGCTGACCGACTGGGTCAGCGGCCGCGTGATCAACGCGGGCGACGGGACGCACGAGCATCCCACGCAGGCGCTGCTCGACGCCTTCACCATGCGGCAGCGCCTCGCTCGCGGCGGCGACGCCGACCGGCGTGGCCTCGGACTCGACGGGGTCCGGGTGACGATCGTCGGCGACGTGCTCCACTCGCGGGTGGCGCGCTCCAACGTCCTGCTGCTGTCCACCCTCGGCGCCCAGGTGACCCTGGTCGCCCCGCCCACCCTCATGCCGTACGCGGTCGAGACGTGGCCCTGCCGTGCCACCTACGACCTCGACACCGAGCTGCGCAAGAGCGACGTGGTCATGATGCTGCGCGTGCAGCAAGAGCGGATGAGCGCGGCCTACTTCCCGACCGTCCGCGAGTACCGCCGCCGCTACGGCCTCGACGCCGGCCGGATGGCGCTGCTGCCCGAGCACGCCATCGTCATGCACCCGGGCCCGATGAACCGCGGCGTGGAGATCGCCGCCGAGGTGGCCGACTCCGACCGGTCGACCATCGTCCAGCAGGTCGCCAACGGCGTGACGGTCCGGATGGCGGTCCTGTACCTGATGCTCGGCGGCGGCGGAGAGGAGACGGCATGACCTCCCCGGACAACAGCGACAAGCGCCGCGGCGCGGACGGAGGAAGTGCGATGAGCGAGGAGTGGCTGATCGCCGGCGCCTCTGTCGTTGGCGGCGCGCCGAGGGATCTTCTTCTCAAGGACGGCGTCATCGCGGAAATCGGTGAGAACCTCGCCGCGCCCGGCGCCACCGTGCTCGACGCGCGCGGCCTGATCGCGCTGCCTGGACTTGTCGACCTGCACACCCACCTGCGCGAGCCGGGCCGGGAGGACGCCGAGACCGTCGAGACCGGCACCAGGGCCGCCGCGCTCGGCGGCTACACGGCGGTGCACGCGATGGCCAACACCGAACCGGTCGCCGACACGGCCGGCGTGGTGGAGCAGGTCTGGCGGCTCGGCGAGCAGGCCGGGTACGTGGACGTCCGCCCGGTCGGCGCGGTCACGGTCAACCTCGGCGGCAAGCAACTCGCCGAACTTGGCGCGATGGCCGACTCCGCCGCCCGGGTCCGCGTCTTCTCCGACGACGGCTTCTGCGTCGCCGACCCGCTGCTCATGCGGCGAGCGCTCGAGTACGTCAAGGCGTTCGACGGCGTCATCGCCCAGCACGCCCAGGAGCCCCGGCTGACCGAGGGCGCGCAGCTCAACGAGGGCGAGGTCGCCTCCAGGCTCGGGCTGGCAGGCTGGCCGGCCGCGGCGGAGGAAGCGATCATCGCGCGCGACTGCCTGCTCGCCGCCCACGTGGACGCCGCCCTGCACGTCTGCCACGTCTCCACGGCCGGGTCGGTGGAGATCATCCGCTGGGCGAAAGCCAAGGGGGTTCAGGTCACCGCCGAGGTCACGCCCCACCACCTGCTGCTGACCGACGACCTGGCCGAGCACTACGACCCGGTATTCAAGGTCAACCCGCCGCTGCGCACCAAGGCCGACGTGGACGCGCTGCGGCTGGCGCTCGCGGACGGCACGATCGACTGCGTGGCCACCGACCACGCCCCGCACCCGGTCGAGGCCAAGGAGGCCGAGTGGGCCGCCGCGGCCAACGGCATGACCGGACTTGAGACCGCCCTGCGCGTGGTGCATAAGGCCATGGTCGAGACCGGCCTGCTCGACTGGGCGGGCGTGGCCGACCGGATGTCGGCCCGGCCGGCGGCCATCGGCCGCCTCCCCGGGCACGGCCAGCCGCTGACCGAGGGCGCGCCCGCCAACGTGACGCTGTACGACCCCGCCGCCGCGACGCCCGTGGACCCGGCCACGCACGCCTCCAAGAGCCGCAACAGCCCGTTCGCCGGGATGGCGCTGCCCGGGCAGGTGCGTGCGACCTTCCTGCGCGGCACGGCGACGGTACTCGACGGAAAGGTGACCAGATGACAAGCACGAGCCCGGACGCCATGCTCGTCCTCGAGGACGGCACGACGCTGCGCGGCCAGGGATTTGGCGCCTACGGCGAGTCGTTCGGCGAGATGGTGTTCAACACCGGCATGACGGGTTACCAGGAGACGCTCACCGACCCGTCCTACTGCGGCCAGATCGTGGCGATGACCGCGCCGCACGTCGGCAACACGGGAATCAACGACGAGGACCCGGAGAGCCACCGCATCTGGGTCGGCGGCTACGTCGTCCGCGAGCCGTCGCGGACCGCCTCGAGCTGGCGGGCGCAGCGCAGCCTCGACGCCGAGCTCAAGGCCCAGGGGATCACCGGTATCGCGGTGCCGGGCACCCGCGCGCTGACCATGCGGCTGCGCGAGCACGGCGCGATGCGGGCGGCCGTCTCCACCGTCGAGGACAGCCCCGAGCGGCTGCTTGAGCGCGTCCTCGCCAGCCCCGGCATGACCGGGGCCGACCTGGCCAGGATCGTGACCACGCCGCACCCGTACACGGTCGCACCGCCGAGCGGCGTCACGACGAGGTACCGCGTGGCCGCCGTGGACCTGGGCATCAAGAACGCCACGCCGCGCAACATGGCCGACCGCGGCATGGAGGTGCGGGTGCTGCCGGCCACGTCCACGGCCAAGGACATCCTCGCCACCGACCCGGACGGCGTGTTCTTCTCCAACGGCCCCGGCGACCCCGCGGCCGCCGGGTACGCGGTCGCCGCGATGCGCGGCGTGCTCGACGCGGGGGTGCCGGTCTTCGGCATCTGCTTCGGCAGCCAGATCCTGTCACGGGCCGTCGGCCTCGACACCTACAAGCTCCGCTACGGCCACCGCGGCGTGAACCAGCCGGTCATGGACCTGGCCACCGGCCGCGTCTACATCACCAGCCATAACCACGGCTTCGCCGCGGCCCTGCCGCCCGAGGCCGACACCACCCGCGCGGGCGACGCCTGGGTGCACGTGCCGCCCGGTGCCCGCGAGCCGTTCGGCACCCCGTACGGCGCCGCGACCGTCACCCACGTCAACCTGAACGACGGCGTGGTCGAGGGCATCCGCCTGCTCGACAGGCCCGCCTTCGCCGTCCAGTACCACCCAGAGGCCGCGCCCGGGCCGCACGACGCGGTGGACCTGTTCGACCAGTTCGCAGCCGTGATGGACGGGGGAAAGAAGTAAATCATGCCGCGCCGTGAAGACCTGAAGTCCGTGCTCGTCATCGGGTCGGGGCCGATCGTGATCGGGCAGGGGTGCGAGTTCGACTACTCGGGCACCCAGGCCTGCCGGGTGCTGAAGCAGGAGGGCATCAGGGTCTCCCTGGTCAACTCCAACCCGGCCACGATCATGACCGACCCGGAGTTCGCCGACGCCACCTACGTCGAGCCGATCACCCCTGAGGTGCTGGCCAAGGTGATCGCCAGGGAGCGCCCGGACGCCGTGCTGCCCACCCTGGGCGGCCAGACCGCGCTGAACGCCGCCGTCGCCCTGCACCAGAACGGCACGCTGAAGAAATACGACGTCGAGCTGATCGGCGCCGACATCGACGCGATCGAGGCCTGCGAGGACCGCGAGCGGTTCAAGGAGATCGTGATCGGCCTGGGCGCCGAGGTGCCCAGGTCAACGATCTGCCACAGCATCGACGAGTGCCTCGCGGCCGTGTACGGCACCTCAGGCGCCGACGGCCCTGACGGTGCGGAGAGGGCCCGGGGGCTCGGCTTCCCCGTGGTAGTAAGGCCGTCCTTCACCCTCGGCGGCCTCGGCTCAGGCATCGCTTACAACGAGGCCGACCTGCGCCGGATCGCCGGCAGCGGTCTTGACGCCAGCCCCACCACCGAGGTGCTCCTCGAGGAGTCGATCATCGGCTGGAAGGAGTTCGAGCTCGAGCTGATGCGCGACCGCCACGACAACGTGGTGATCGTCTGCTCGATCGAGAACGTCGACCCGATGGGCGTGCACACCGGCGACTCGGTGACCGTCGCGCCCGCCATGACCCTCACCGACCGCGAGTACCAGGCCATGCGGGACACCGCCATCAAGATCATCCGCGCGGTGGGCGTCGACACCGGGGGCTGCAACATCCAGTTCGCGGTCAACCCGAGGACCGGCCGCATGGTCGTCATCGAGATGAACCCGCGGGTGTCCCGCAGCAGCGCCCTGGCCTCCAAGGCCACCGGCTTCCCGATCGCCAAGATCGCCACCAGGCTCGCGATCGGCTACACGCTCGACGAGATACCCAACGACATCACCGGCCAGACCCCGGCGTCTTTCGAGCCGGCGCTTGACTACGTGGTCGTCAAGATTCCCCGGTTCGCGTTCGAGAAGTTCCCCGGCGCCGACTCCACGCTCACCACCCACATGAAGTCGGTCGGCGAGGCGATGGCGATCGGCCGCTCCTTCGCGGAGGCGCTGCAGAAGGCTCAGCGCAGCCTGGAGAGCCCGACCGGACCGCTCCGGTTCACCGGCAAGGTCGACGGCCAGGCGGAAGAATTGCTCGACCGCTGCCGCACCCCGCACGACGGCCGCCTGAACACCATGCTTCAGGCGCTGCGCGCCGGAGCCACCCCCGACGCGGTGGCCGAGGCCACCGGCGTCGATCCGTGGTTCGTGGAGCAGCTGGAACACATCAAGGAGCTATCAAGGACGATCGCGGCGGCACCCGCACTCGACGAGCCGCTGCTGCGGGAGGCGAAGGCCGCCGGCTTCTCCGACGTCGCCATCGCCGACCTGCGCGTCCTGTCGGCCGACGAGGTGCGCGCGCTGCGCCACTCGCTCGGGGTCAGGCCCGTGTTCCACGCGGTCGACACGTGCGCCGCCGAGTTCGCCGCGCGCACTCCATACCTCTACTCGACCTACGACGAGGGCGACGAGGTGCCCGGCGGCGATACCCCGAAGGTGATCATCCTCGGCAGCGGCCCGAACCGCATCGGCCAGGGCATCGAGTTCGACTACTCCTGCGTGCACGCCTCGATCGCGCTCCGCGCTGCCGGTCAAGGCGAGGCTGGACACCCCGGGTCGGGCTACGAGACCGTGATGGTCAACTGCAACCCGGAGACCGTCTCCACCGACTACGACACCTCTTCCCGGCTGTACTTCGAGCCGCTCACCCTGGAGGACGTGCTCGAGGTGGTGCACGCCGAGCAGCGGTCAGGCCCGGTCGCCGGCGTGATCGTGCAGCTCGGCGGGCAGACGCCGCTCGGCCTGGCGCGGGCGCTCGAGGCGGCCGGCGTGCCCATCGTCGGCACGTCACCCGCCGCGATCCACGCCGCCGAGGACCGGGGCGCCTTTGCCGAGGTCCTCGCCGAGGCGGGGCTCACCGCGCCGCTGGGGAAGGTCGCCCTGTCGGCCGACGAGGCGGCCGTCGCCGCCGCCGAGATCGGCTACCCGGTGCTCGTCCGGCCGTCCTACGTGCTCGGCGGCCGCGGCATGGAGATCGTCTACGACGAGGCCACGCTGCGCGCCTACGTGGGCCGCGCGACGGCCGCGCAGGCCCAGCAGGGGCGCTCGGACAACCCGGTGCTCATCGACCGCTTCCTCGACGACGCGATCGAGATCGACGTGGACGCGCTCTATGACGGGCAGGACCTTTATCTCGGCGGGGTCATGGAGCACATCGAGGAGGCCGGCATCCACTCCGGCGACTCGGCCTGCGTGCTGCCGCCGATCACCCTCGGTAACGCCGACATCAAGGCGATCCGCGAGGCCACGCACAAGATCGCCCGCGGGGTGGGCGTGCGCGGGCTGCTGAACGTGCAGTACGCCCTCGCCGCCGGCGTGCTCTACGTGCTCGAGGCCAACCCCCGCGCGTCCCGGACGGTGCCGTTCGTCTCCAAGGCGACCGCGGTGCCCCTGGCCAAGGCGGCCGCACTGGTCATGATGGGCGCCTCGATCGCGTCCCTGCGCGCCTCGGGCGTGCTGCCTGGCAGCGGCGGCGACGGCGGCACGCTGCCGCTCGACTCCCCGGTCGCGGTCAAGGAAGCGGTGCTGCCCTTCGGCCGGTTCCGCGACGCGAGCGGCGCGGGCGTGGACACGGTGCTTGGCCCCGAGATGCGCTCGACGGGCGAGGTCATGGGCATCGACGACTCCTTCGGTAACGCGTTCGCCAAGTCGCAGGAGGCCGTCTACGGCTCGCTCCCGGTCAAGGGACGGGTGTTCGTGTCGGTCGCCAACAGGGACAAGCGGGCCATGGTCTTCCCGGTCAAGCGCCTCGCGGACCTGGGCTTCGAGATCTGGGCGACGTCGGGAACGGCGGAGGTACTGCGCAGGAACGGCGTTCGTGCCAAGATCGTCAGAAAGCAAAGCGACGGCGCAGGGCCTGCCAACCAATCAGGGGTCAGCGAGCCGACCGTGGTCACCCGCATCCTGGACGGTGAGGTGGACCTGATCGTGAACACGCCCTTCGGCGCCGTGTCGGCGGCCTCGGCGGCGGTCCGGCTCGACGGCTACGAGATCAGGACGGCGGCGGTCCGGCGGGGCGTGCCGTGCGTGACCACCGTGGCCGGCCTCGCGGCGGCGGTGCAGGGCATCGAGGCCACGATCCGCGGCGAGATCGGCGTCCGCTCGCTTCAGGAGCACGCGGCCGGGCTGCGTGGTTAACGCTTGCGGCGGGCGCGTGGTTAACTCATACGGCAGGTGACGGCGCAGAAGCCGAACCCGGCGATGGAGCTTCCGGGAATGTCGGGCGCTAACGCGCCACGACATTCCCGGAAATTTCCGGATATCAGACTCGGCAGGCTCAGGAGACTGGACGGCGGCTGAATGGCAGGGAACGACCGGGACGGCAGCGTGGCTGGTGCCGCGGCGCCTGTTCAGGTGCGCGGGACGGTGCTCACGGTCCGCCGCGTCGACGCGTACGTGGCCATGACCGTGGTCGCCCCGGCGATCGCCACCAGGTTCAGGCCCGGTCAGTTCGTCGCGATCGCGGTCGGCGGGCCGCAGTCCGGCATGCTCGGGCGGCGCTCGTTCTCCATCCATGACGTGCGGCCCGACCACGGCGGCACCGTGGAGTTCGTGTTCCTGCCGCGCGAGCCCGGCGCGCAGTGGCTCGCCGACTGCCGCTCGCGGGACGTCCTTGACGTGGTCGGTCCGCTTGGCCGCCCGTTCCCGGTGCCCCGTGACCCGGCGTCGTGCCTGCTCCTCGGGGTGGGCCCGGGCGCCGCGCCGCTGTTCGCGCTGGCCTCGCGGCTGGCCGAGCGCGGCTCGCACACCGACTACCTGCTCGGCGCGGAGAGCGCCGACCGGGTCTTCGGCGCCCTCACCGCCCGCCGGACCGGGCGCTCGGCCAGCGTCACGACCACGGACGGGTCCCTGGGATCACGCGGTTCGGTGGTGGACATGCTGCCGACCGTCGTGCAGCAGGCCCGCACCGACGTGATCTACGCGTCGGCGCCGGTGGCCGTGCTCAGGCAGGTGTCCGCGCTCGGCGGCCGGTACGGTATCCCGATCCAGGCGCTGGTCTGCGAGCCCGCGATGACGTGCGGCACCGGCCTGTGCATGGGCTGCGTGCTGCCCGCGGTCGGCAACGACGGTGTCACCCGCATGGTCCGCGCCTGCGTCGAGGGCCCGGTGTTCCGCGGTGACCTCGTGCGCTGGGATGACGTGGGCACGATCCCGTTCGACGCCCTGGGCGCCCCCGGCTGGAAGCCCCGGCCAGGCGCCGCACCGTCCGCCACGGGCACGATGCCGGCGATCGACGCGACGACCAGGGGAGGCCGGTCGAATGCCGGCTGAGATCACCGCGCCGGCCCCGGCACCCTCCCGTCACGGGCGCGAAGATAGCGGATCGTTGTGCCCGCCATGGGGTGCTCAACGATCCATCATCCCTGTCGCGCGCCATTGGCCGCCCGGTTTGCCGGGTTCCGCCGGTCGCTCCGGCGCCTCGGTCACCGCGCCGCGGCGGGCCCGGCCACGGAGGCTGAGCCAACGGCCTCGGGTCGCGGGCCGTGTGAGGCCAGCGGGTGTGGCTACCAATGTCGCGAAGGAGAGCGGAGGGACGAGGGATGCCCGCTGACCTGCGGACGCGAATCGGGCACCTGGATCTCCCAAGCCCCATACTTACCGCCTCCGGGTGCGCGGGCAGCGGGCGGGAACTGGCCCAGTTCACCGATGTCGCGCGGATCGGCGCGGTCATCACCAAGTCGGTGACCCTGGAGCCGAAGGCGGGCAACCCCTCGCCCCGAATGGCGGAGACGCCGAGCGGCCTCTTGTCGTCGGTGGGGCTACAAGGGCCAGGGCTCGACGGGTTCTTGCAGCGCGACCTGCCCTGGCTGCTGTCGCGCGGCGCGCGCGCCTTCGTAAGCGTCGCGGGGCATACGGCCCGCGAGTACGGCGAGATCGCCTCCCGGCTGTCCGACTCCGCCGGGGTCACCGCGCTTGAGGTGAACCTCGGCTGCCCGGATGCGGCGGCGGCGGGCCGGCCGTTCGCCCTCGATCCCGCGTCGGCGGGCGCCGTCGTGGCCACCGTGCGGGGAAGCGCGCGCTACGACATCCCGGTCTTCGCCAAGTTGTCTCCGGAGGTCACCGACATCGTTTCGGTGGCGCGGGCGTGCGTCGCGGCGGGCGCCGACGGCCTGTCGATGATCAATACGATGCCCGGGATGGCGATCGACCCGGTGACCTTCAGGCCCGCGCTCGCGGGCCTGGCCGGCGGGTTGTCGGGGCCGGCCGTCAGGCCGGTCGCCGTGCGGTGCGTCTGGATGGTCCGCGAGGCGCTGCCCGACGTACCCGTCATCGGCTGCGGCGGCGTGCGGACGGGCCGCGACGCCCTGGAGTTCCTGCTCGCGGGCGCCTCCATGGTGGCGGTCGGCACCGTGCTCTTCCACGACCCCTCGGCCTGCTCGCGCATACAGCGCGAGCTAGAAGAGGAACTGACCGCGCGCGGGGTCGACCGCGTGTCCGACGTCGTCGGTCGGGCCCATCAGCCGGCCGCCTACGCCACGGAGCGTCATACTTGGGGGTAACGAGGCATTAACGGGAGCGGTCATGGTGCGGTACGGCGACCAGGAGCACACGGCGCCCGGTGGGGCACAGCGCGCACCGGGGACACCCGAGGCCGCAGCGGGCAGCACCAGCCGAGACCACGCTCCGTGCGAAGGCGCGGGCGCCTCGCCCCGCCAGGACGCCGCGGCGACCTCCGCCGCCGAGCTGCGTGAGCTCGCCGAGCTCGGCGACCTGCTCACGGAGCTCGCGGGCCTGATCCGCGACCTGGGCGCCCTGATCGTCGGCCTGATGACGGCGGCGTCGGGCGCGGGTGACAGGCAGGTCAGGTCGTTTACGATCCCGCCCGGGCTGGCGGAGCTAGCCGTGACGCACCAGGAATTGAAGGCGGAGCAGCAGGAGCTCAACGCGCGGTTCAAGTCCTCGCGCAGCGCCAGGGAGCGGGCCGCGCTGCGCGGCAGCCTGGCGGCGCTGACCGAGCGTGCCACCAGGGCCGTGTCCGCCGCCGCGGCGGCGGTAGCGCCTGCGCAGGCACCGGCGGCGGGTACACCATGGGGGGAGGCCATCCGCCCGGAGGAGCCGATAGCGGAGCACGCGGGCGAGGCCATGGCGGCGCCGGTAACAGAGCCGGTAACAGAGCCGGTAACAGAGCCGGTAACAGAGCCGGCGACAGGGCCCGCCGCGGGGCCGGCAGCACAGTTGAGAGAACCTGCGAGAGAGGAGACTGGCGTGCAGTCAACAACCGGGGGGACGCCTCCCCGTGGGCCAATGCGCTGGCGGGACGGGTCGGCGTCGGACAGGCGGCTGGCACCGGTCGCGGTAGCGCTCGACGCGCCGGACATCGAGGTGGCGGCGCACTGGGCGACGCTCGTCACGCCGCACGTCTCCACCGTCAAGATCGGGCTTGAGCTGTACCTGCGGTACGGCCCCACGGTGGTGGCGACGGTGCGCGGCGGCAGCGGCGTTCACGTCTTCCTTGACCTTAAGTTGCACGACATACCGAACACCGTGGCGGGCGCGGCCCGCGCCGTGTCCAAGTTGCACCCGGAGATCCTCACGGTTCACGCGGCGGGCGGCGCGGACATGATCAGGGCGGCCGTGGAGGCCGCGCCGAGCACGATCGTCGCCGGCGTGACCTTGCTGACCTCGATGGGCGACAAGGACCTGGCCGAGCTTGGCATGGACGGCTCGGTCAGCGACGCGGTCCGCAGGATGGCGACGCTCGCCGTCTCGGCGGGCGCGCGCGGCCTCGTCTGCTCGCCGCAGGAGGTCGCGGCCGTCCGCGCCGAAGTGGGCAGCGACATCATGCTGATCACCCCGGGCATCCGCCTCCCCGGCGCCACGAGCGACGACCAGGCTCGGGTCGCCACCCCGGAGGAGGCGCTCAAGGCGGGCGCGGACCTCCTGGTCATCGGCCGCCCCATCACCAAGGCGCCCGACCCGGGCGCCGCCGCGGCCGCGATCGCGGGCTCCCTGCGCCGCGCGGTCCCCGCGACGTAAGCCGGCCGGCGCGCCCCATCGCTACCGCCCATTTCTTATTAGGGCATTTGGGTCAGTCCCGCGATCTGGGTGGCGAACGAGGGCCGCAGGGGTCACACTGACACCAGGTGTTCCTCTTGACCGTAGGTGTGTTCGGCGCAACAAACTCTACCTGCGACGATTCATCGCGACTGC
>Ga0335075_10008537_pt1 | contig 15684 bp, 15 predicted proteins | sample Lox_Sample_24_FD_206723 | JGI IMG/M metagenome (GOLD analysis project Ga0335075, IMG submission 206723) | Soil microbial communities from Loxahatchee National Wildlife Refuge, Florida, United States - Lox_Sample_2.4 | ecosystem: Environmental > Terrestrial > Soil > Wetlands | place: USA... | reverse complement strand
CCGGGCCCTGATGTCCACCGGGCCCACCAGGCCCACCAGGTCCAGGACCGCCAGGTCCAGGTCCACCGGGTCCGCCCGGACCACCAGGTCCAGGACCGCCAGGCCCACCAGGTCCACCAGGTCCTGGCCCGCCGGGTCCGCCCGGTCCCGGACCACCAGGTCCACCGGGCCCAGGCCCAGGCCCCGGACCGCCCGGGCCACCAGGCCCGCCGGGCCCGGGCGCATCAGCGAAGGGCCCATGCCACGTCGGACTTGGCTTCAACGGCGCGGCATTAGCAGGTTCGATGCCTACCGTCAGAGCGGAAATACCGACGCCTGCGGCAATTGCCGCACCTGCGACGCGCTTCACATACATACCTGTTGGCCCCTTCTGCGCACTAAATCGGGAGCGTGGCCGCCACGCTGAGCTGTGTCGAAAGAACGCTGCGTCAGGGGCACGTCACATCCATCTCGAATGGTTTGGTCAGCGGTTGCTGCGGGCTGGCCATGTTGACCCCCGTCGCAGTGCCCTTGATCGCGTAAGCGTTGCCACTTTTTGTGGCCTGGACGGTGCCCTGATTCGGTGCGCCGGCGGAGTAGCCCAGCGTCACGCCGGTGAGGTTCCCCAGTCCGACCGCCTGCACGACGGGCGGATTAGCAGTGCTTACGACCGCGCCGATCCCGTTCGATGGATCACCGATACCGATGTTGACGTTGCTACCAGCCGTGGTGCAGGTGACCTGACCTGTGACGTTCTGATTCTGGCCGTCGATAATGACCTGGTTACCGGCACGCGCCGATGAGCTCGGGGGCGAGCTTGGATTCGACTTGTTGCTCGAACAGCCGGCCAGACCCGCGACCACGGTCGCTGCGGCTGCTATGCCGACCAATATCCCGCGCTTTGCCACTGGACTCCTTTGTCTCGTCGCTCTAACAACACTGGTGGATTTTGATAGGTGCGCAATCGAAGACAAGCCGTTGCCGTTCATCGCGGACCCACCATCGAGGCCTCCCCCTCTGCGACCCTACGCGCCGGGGAAGCGGCCGAGGCACTACCTCAAAGAAAGGCAACGTCATCAAGCCCGGCATTCTTCACATCGCGGACGTACTGCCCGCAGTAATGCCCGGCGTTGAGCGAGTGATATTGCAGTGACACGAGGTCGTCAAATCTTGTCTCCGGCTGCCATCATTCCTTCCACACCAGACGTGCTGACCCATCAGTCCTACCCGTCAGCCGAAGCCCTAAACGCGAGCTTCTTTCCGCGTGGTCGATTACACCGGGCGTGCGCCCCAGCGCGGATCAGTGATCTGCCCGCGGCGGCGCCGTTTCGACGATGGCCAGTTCGGTGAGGCCAGTGATCTCGAAGATGCGGATCAGCAGCGGGCGGACGATGAGCCGGATGCGCTCAGCATGGGTGAACAGGGCGTTGATGGCGGCACTGTCCAGGTACTCCACAGCGCTCAGATCGACGGTCACCGTCTCGCCACCGCTGGCTGTCTCGGCGATGGCCGTGGTAAGGGCTTGAGTGAATGTGTCGACGTTGCTTAGGTCGATTTCCCCCGCCGCGGTCAGCACGAGTTTCCCGTCGTCGCGCCGGGTGGTGTCGAGGGTGAGCAATGTGGGCATCAGGTGATCCTCGCGGACAAGTGGACTGTCGTTCCTCTAGCGCCGGGGTTGATAGCGACATCCTGCATAAGCGCTCGCATGAGGCTGATCCCCCGGCCGCGGTGGGTATCCGGTCGTGGAGGTCTCCACGAACCGGTGTCAGCGACCGTCAACTGCACCCGGTCGGACAGTGCGGTCACGCGCAGGCTAATGACGCCCGCCGGACTGTGACGGTGGCCGTGCTCGATGGCGTTGGCGACGGCTTCTCCGGCGGCTATGACCATGTCATGGGTTTGAACCGGATCCACCCGAGCCCGCATCAACCAGCTGCGCAGGGCGGCGCGAGTGGGCGCGAGCTGGCTGACGTTGGCAGGAAACTCCAGCTCCAGCGGGGCCGGATGCCGGTAGAGCAGCAGCGCAACGTCGTCCTGATAGCCCCCGCTCGGCGCCAGACGGGACATGATCTGGTTCGCCAACTCATCCAGGATTGTGCCGCGCCCGTCCCGGAGGAGGACGGAGATGCGCGCGATGCCGTCGTCCAGTGCACTGCGCCGACGCTCGACCAGACCATCGGTGTAGAGCAGCAGGGTCCCGCGGGCTGGCACAGTTGCATGGGCTTCGGGCCGGGGCCGATCGGGTCGCAGTCCCAGTGGAATGGTGTGGCCTTCGTCGAGTATCTGGATCGTCCCATCCGCACGGACCAGGATGGGCGGCGGGTGCCCGGCATTGGAGTACACAACGTCACCGGTGTCGGGGTTGAGTACTGCGCAGACGGCGGTGGTGCATTGAGCACCAGGTAGCCGCGCGGCAAAGCGGTCCAGCCCCGCGAGAGCGGCACGGGGGCTGGGGTGGTCAAGCAGGAGCGCGCGGCAGGCGCTGCGCACCTGTCCCATCACGGCGGCCGCGGCCAGTCCATGGCCGACACAGTCGCCGACAATCAACGCGATGCGCCCGTCCTCTAAATCGACGATGTCGTACCAGTCGCCGCCGACCTGCAAAGGCCGGCTGGCGGCCTGATAGCGCACTGCGAACCCACGCGGTAGATGAGCGGGGCCCAGGATTGCGTGTTGCAGCGCCAACGCGGTTTCTCGCTGCTGGTCAACCTGGTGCACCCGGTGCAGGCCCTGGCCGAGGCGGGCTGCCAGCACCGTTAGCAAAGTCTGGTCCTCCAGGGTGAACGGCCGCTTTACGCCCAGATCGATCCAGACGACCAGCACGCCCTCAGGATGCTGCAGCGCAATGCCAGCCTTCCCGGGCTTTGGTGTGTTGGGGGTAAGTAGGTCGCCGTCGCGCAATGAGCTCAGCATTCGTCGCGTTTCGGACGACAGATCGCCCCACTGCGCCGGTTCGCCGACCCCCACCACCCGTGGCGCGCCGTAGGCGGACTCCGCCGGGGAGCCGCGGGTCGGGAAAGTGACGGCGAGAACGCGGCGGGCACGCCAAAGCCGACGCAGTTCTTCGGCTGCCGCGTGCACCGCGTCGTCGACGGTGTCCGCCCGGGCCAATTCTTGGTTAAGTGCGTGTTCGCGACCCGCTGCCAGCGCCAAAGCAATAGCAGCGTGGCGAGCGAAGTCACTGACGAGCTCGAGATAATCGTTGCCGAACGGCGGCTGCAGCGGCCGGCGCGCCACAGCAATCACGCCCAGCACCGCGTCATCCGCGATCAGCGGTATGACGATCGCCGAGCGTTCACCGACATCGGTGAACCCCTCGATCGGATATTGGAAGCAATCAGTAATCAGCGGTAAGCCGCGACGTGCAACACCACCCGTGGTGGAGCCGTCCATCGGAACCTGCTGGCCAATCACCTCCGCGGAGTACCGGCCCGCGGTAGCGGCCACGACCAAGGTGTCGACTTCAGCAGCGGGCAGCTCGTGCTCCCTAGGAGTCAGCAATATGGCCTGCTCGGCATCGGCCAATTCCAACGCCCGATTCACGATGAGCTGCAACGGTCCCGTCTGCGGGTCGCCGGACAGCAGCGCCGTCGTGATCTCGCGACTGGCTTTCATCCATTTCGCCGATTCACGTTCTCGCTCGAAAAGTCGCGCGTTGTCAATGGCGGCTGCCGCTGCAGTCGCCATCGCCCGCACCGCGCTCTCGTCCGAGTCGGAAAACACCCGGCCAGGCCGGTCGTCGGCCAGGTAAAGGGTGCCGAAGTCAATGGCCCGCGCGGTGATTGGTATTCCGAGGACTGACCGTATCGGCGGCTGGTGTGCGTGCAGCCCGGCGGCCTGCGGCTGAGCCTGCAGATCGTCGACACGCAGACCCTCACCCACAGGCAGATCGCTCAGTCGCCGAGCGGTGTCGCCGTCTATTCCTGCGTAGGCGATCGAGGCCAGAGTGCCGTCGGATGCGGGTATACCGAAAGCTCCGTAGCGGGCACCGGTCAGCTCCATCGCCGCGTTGACGATTCGATGTAGCGTCACATCCAGGTCCAGATCGGAACCGATCTCGATGATGACCCGCACCAGTTTTTCCATCTGGTCGCGAGCGGCCACCAGTTCGTCGTGCTGTTTATGCATTCGGCTCACCAGCTCGCGCCAACCCTACCCGCTGAACGCGGACTCACCGCGGTCTATCCCCACGCTGCCCATCGATTAAACGTGTTCGATGAAAGATGCGACCGATGTCAGTCATTGACATCCGCCGTTCTGCGGAACGGCAGTCGGCCGCGCTCAGGGTGGTGTCGGGTACTCGGGGCGCCAGCGCACCTGCGCGATCCGTTCGGTAATTTCCTCGTCGCTGCGTTTGCGGGCGACGCCGTCCGCCACGGCCTGCACGGCGACAGCGTGGGCAATGCGCACGGCCGTCTCGGGTACGTCCGACCACGCGGGCAGCAACGGCTGGTCGGGATCGGTGAGAGCGGGCGACGCGTCGCCCAGGGTTGCCGCGGCAACCCGCATCATCTCGTCGGTGACCCGGGTCGCCTGAGCTGCGGTCACGGCAAGCCCCATCGCAGGGAAGATGTAGACGTTGTTGCATTGAGCCACAGGCCGTTCCACGCCATTTCGGCGCAGCGGCGCGAACGGTGAGCCGGTGGCGATCAGCGCATGCCCGCCGGTCCAGCGGTCCAATTCGGCTGGGTGCGCCTCGGCGCGGCTCGTCGGATTGGACAGTGGGAAGATGATCGGCCGCGCGGTCTTGCCGGCCATCTCACGCACGATTTCCTCGGTGAAGGCGCCTGCGGCGGTGGACAATCCGAGCAAGACACCGACGTCGACATGGTGGACGACGTCGGCGAGCTGGGCGGGCCCGGATAGGCCCCAGCTCGCGACGCGGTCGGCGGGCTGGGCGAACGCACGCTGCGCGTCGGACAGATCCGTGCGGTCGTCGGTAAGCAGTCCCACCACGTCGACGACCCAGATTCGCTGCGAGACAGCCTGTTCGGACAATCCCTCATTGACCATCTCCCGTTGGACCATGTCCAGGACGCCGATGCCGGCTGAACCAGCGCCGAGCATGACGATCTGCTGTTGCGACAGGGGACGGCCCGCCACCTGGGCGGCGCCGTGCAACGCACCGAGAGCGACGGCGGCGGTGCCCTGAATGTCGTCGTTGAAGGTAAGCAGCTTGTCGCGGTAGCGGGCGAGGATCGGCTGAGCATGCGCAGTGGCGAAGTCCTCCCACTGCAGCAGCACATCTGGCAGTTGTTCGCGCACCGCGCTGACAAACTGGTCGATGAACGCGTAGTACTCGTCGTCGTCGATGCGTCGGTGGCGCCAACCGAGGTAAAGCGGGTCATCGAGGAGTTCGACGTTGTCGGTACCTACGTCGAGCACGATCGGAAGAGTGCGAGCGGGATCGATGCCGCCGATGAGGGTGTACAGGGACAGCTTGCCGATCGGAATGCCCATCCCGCCGATGCCTTGGTCGCCCAAGCCGAGAATCCGCTGCCCGTCGGTCACCACGATCACGTCGACATCGCGTTGGGGTCTGTTTGCCAGCACCTCGTCGAGGCAATCGCGATCCGCATAGGAGACGAACAATCCCCGTGGCCGCCGATAGATCTCACCGAACCGCTGACAGGCCTCACCGACCGTGGGGGTATACACGATCGGCAGGGTTTCGGGAATATGGTCGTGTAGCACACGGTAGAACAGGGTTTCGTTGCGGTCCTGCAGCGCGCGGAGATAGATGTGCTTGTCGAGATCGTCATGGCGCGTGGAGAATTCATGCCAACAGTGCGCCGCCTGCTCTTCCAGGGTCTTCACCGCGGTCGGTAGCAGGCCCCTGAGGCCGAGCTGGCGACGCTCGTCGTCGGTGAATGCCGTGCCCTTGTTCGTCAAGGCATCGAAAAGTGCAGCTGCTCCACGCCTGTCGTGAGCCATCGTCAAATCCTTTCTGCTGTCGACGAAACCGCAAGATTCGGTCAGGCCGTCGTGGCTGTGCGTGGGACGCGGTACGTGGCCGCCACGTCAGCACAGCCGAATCCACCGTCGACTGGCCGACTGCGGTCGCTCCCGCACTGTTTCGGCGGTGCCCAACCGAAGGCCCGCACCGCGCGCCGCATCGATGATCAGAGCCGCATCTTGGGCGGCCGCGACGAGGGGAAAGGATGGAGTGCTAGACACCCGCGTCCTCGCCGATCCACACGGTTTTCGCGTTCATGAACTCACGCATGCCGAGGTCGGACAGTTCGCGACCGTACCCGCTGAGTTTTACTCCGCCGAAAGGGATCTCCGGATAGCTGGTCGTGTTTCCGTTGATAAAGGCCATGCCGGACTGCACATCTCGGATGAATAATTCTCGCTCAGCCTCGTCCTCGCTCCACAGGTTCGAACCCAGGCCGTAGGGGTGGCCGTTGGTCAACCGGAGGGCCTCGTCCAAAGAGGGCACCGACCACACTTGCGCCACCGGGCCGAAGACTTCTTCGTGGTACATCTTCATGTCAGGGGTGATGTCCGCCAGCACAGTCGGTGGATAAAACCAGCCATGCCCGTCCGGCCGTTTTCCGCCGACCAGCACCTTGGCACCTTTGGCTACCGCGTCGTCCACGTACGCTTCGACGTCATTGCGGCCGGATTCGGTTGCCAGCGGGCCGACGTCGGTTGCGTCGTCCATCGGGTCGCCCACCACCAACGCCCCCATTTTCGCGACGAACTTCTCGATGAAGGCGTCATAGATATCGGCGTGGACGAAGAACCGCTTGCCGTTGATGCAGGACTGCCCGTTGTTGAGGGTGCGGGCCTTGACTGCGACATCGGTGGCCCGCTCCAGATTGGTGGAGGGCATGACGATGAACGGATCGGAGCCGCCGAGTTCCAGCACCACCTTCTTGATCTCTGAGCCGGCGATGGTGGCCACCGACCGTCCCGCGGGCTCACTGCCGGTCAGCGTCGCGGCCTTCACCCGATCATCGCGCAGTACTTGCTCAACCCTCCTGGCGGAGATCAGCAGAGTCTGGAACACATCGTCCGGGAAACCGGCGTCGCGGAATAGCTGCTCCATATAGAGAGCGGTCTGGGGCACGTTGGATGCGTGCTTGAGGATACCGACGTTGCCCGCCGTCAGGGCGGGTGCCGCGAACCGCATGGCCTGCCACAGTGGCAGATTCCACGGCATCACCGCCAGCACCACACCGAGCGGCTGGTAGGTCACGTAGGTCAGCTTGGCGCCGACGCGCTCGCCGTCTTCAGACAGTGCCCGCAAGAACCCGGGGCCCTCGGCTGCGTAGAAACGAAGCCCGCGCACGCACTTCGCGACCTCTTCGTGCGCGGCCCGATAGGTCTTGCCCATCTCGGTGGTGATCAACTCGCTGACCGAGTCGGCCTCGTTTTCCAGGTTGTCGGCCGCCGTCACCAACCACCTGGCGCGTTGCTCGACGCTCGTCAGCCGGTACGACTCGGCAGCCGCGGCCGCCCGAGCCAGTTTGTCTTCGAGTTCCTCAGGTGTGAGTTCGTCGAAGCTCTTGAGGATCTCACCAGTGACAGGACTGGTTGTCGCGATAGCCATGAGTGGATCGTATGGCCATCAGGGAAGACACGAAATGTGCTGAGTGGTTTTTCGGCAAAGAACGATTGAAATCTTGTATCCCGATCGCGAGCAGGCGCGAACTGGGCACAAATTCAGGAGCAATGCGCCATTCGGGGTGCGCGCAGCTGGCGTTGGCTTGATCATGAGACTGGCGCTCTTATTCGTTCCGGCAAACCTGAGGGGTGACCATGCAGATGCGGGCAGCACGGATGCACGGATACAACGAGCCCCTGCGGCTGGAAGAGATACCGGTTCCGGCCATCACTTCCGACGAGGTACTGGTGAGGGTGACCGCAGCTGGCATGTGCCGCAGCGACTTCCAGCTCATGAACGGCTACTTCCGCGAAGGCCTTTCGGTGTCGTTCCCGATCACACCTGGCCACGAGGTGGCGGGCACGATCGCCGCGGCGGACGCCGATGTGCCGCAATCGGCGGGTCGTTCGACGACATCAACGACAACCTCGAAGCGCTGGGTCGCGGTGACGTAGTCGGGCGTGCGGTCATCGTCTTCGAGTAACGACAACACAATCAAGGAGCACCCATGTCTGCGGCCATCCCCCGCAAAGCACTGATCGCCATCAGCAGCTACCACGGCGTGATCTATCCCGACGGGACGAAAACAGGTCTGTTCTTCACCGAGGCGCTGCACCCCTTCGAAGTGTTGACGCAAGCCGGTTTCGACATAGACCTCGCCTCGGAAACAGGCACCTACGGCCTGGACGACCTCTCGCTCACCGACCGGTTTCTGGCAGGTGACGACAAGGCTGTCTTTGAAAACCCGAAGCACCCGTTCAACGTGAAGCTGAATTCGCAGCTGAAGAAGGCGGCGGATCTGAAGGCGGACGAATACGGGTTGTTCTTTGGTTCCGCCGGTCATGCTGCTCTCTACGATTATCCGACGGCCTACGGCCTTCAAGCAGTTGCCGAAAACATCTGGCAGCGAAGAGGAATCGTGGCAGCTGTCTGCCACGGACCGGTGCTGCTACCGGGGGTGATCGACGCTGACACCGGCAAGTCGATCATCGACGGAAAAACGGTGACCGGGTTCACGGTTGAGGGCGAGGTCGTGTTGAAGGTATTGGACAAGCTGACATCCGATAGGGTCGCCCTCGTCGTGGATGCAGTGAGCAAAGCGGGAGCCGACTACAGCTCTCCCATGCATCCTTTCGACGACTACTCCATCACTGGTAGACGACTCATCACCGGAGCCAATCCGGCGAGTGCGCGTAGTGCGGCCGAGAGGGCTTTAACGGCATTCGACGAGTTGCCAACGGCACAGGCACGCGACAGTCAATGACGCTGGAGATGGGTACCGAGATCATCACCCACGAGTCATGCCCCGAATCGGGGCACGACGTGAATTGGCAGGCTGCAGTCACCGACTGGTCGCGATGTGGTTGAGCAAGTCCCTTGCCGCGCCCGCAGGCGGGTTCGGGGCGCCCATCCAGATCGCACGTAGATCGCGTCGCAAGTCGAGATCCGCGACCGGAACAGCACGCAGTCGCCCATGAATGAGGTCATCGCTGACGGCCAGCCGGCTCATCACCGCCGGACCGGCACCGGCCAGAACGGCAGCGCGAACCGCTGCCGCAGAAGCGAGTTCGAGTGGATGAGCGGCGGGCGCCGGCTGATCGCCGTCCACGGGCTCGTCGGCGCCTAACAAGAGGTGCCATCCCGACTTGCGCGATACCAACGGCGTGTTGCGAAGCTCTGCAACCGTGATCGGAGCCGATCGCCGCACCCACTTGTGATCGGGCGGCACCACGACGATCAGCTCATCGCGCCCGACAACGCGGCTGCGCAACCCATGAAGTGCGCCGCGAATCTCGATGAAGCCAAGTTCTGCTAACCCGTCGCGCACAGCAGCGATTGCTCCCCCGCTGTCGGTTGCGTTGAAGCTAACCTCCGGCGCGATGACGCCGTGCCGCAGAGCCGCCGTCTGGAGCGAGACCAGCCAGCGTGGCAGCAATTGCTCGGCCACCGTTTGGCTCGCCACCACCTTGAGCCGGCTGCGACGCTCGGCGCGCAACGACGCCAGTCCGGTGTCGACGCGCTGCGCGACATCGAGTACCTGGTCGGCCCATTCGGCGACAACCTCGCCCGCCGGGGTCAGTTGAGTGCCCCGCGTCGTGCGCGTCACCAGGCGCACGCCGATCTGGGACTCGATCGAGGTCAGCCGCGCCGAAACGGCCTGTTGGCTGGTTCCCACTTCGCGGCTGGCCGCGCTCAAACTGCCCGTCTTAGCGATCGCCGACAACACCTCAAGCGCGGAGAGTTCGGGCATCCGCGCGCTTAACGCCACGCCTGATCGTAGCGCCCGAACGCACCCTTGCCGGGTCGAAACGCCAGGCTGAGGCGTGGGTGGAAGCCTGCGGGCGTTACAAGGCGGACTTGTATCCCTGCAAGAACGCGGCCCCTACTGCGACGCCATCGCTGGCGCAACCATCAATGCCATGAACACTTCAGCAAATACCAACCAGAACTGCACCACCACGACAAGCACCGCGCGGGGCACCGGAAACGGACTCCTGCGCCGCAACATTGCCGGCGCTTTGCTGGCCATGGCGTTCGCCTCGACCGGCATCGGTCTCGCTGCGACGGGCCACGCCGACCCCGGGGACCAGACACCGGACACCGACACCACAACCAGTGCGCCGGCGCCTGCCGCCACGTTGCCGTGGTGGCTCAACGGACTCATCGACTACGCGTTCCACCCGCACCTTCACTGCGGCAACCGGGGGTTTGAGGGCAAATTTCGCTGCGACTGGTACTGAGCAGCGGACACGAAAGGACAACTGCACAATAGGCCCCCGTTCAATCCTGGACGGGGGTCCCAAAGCCTCCACGATTAGATAGAGCGACTGAAATCCGCTGCGCAACGGCGGCTAACCGAAAGCATGTGAAATGACCCAGGTTCATCTCGGCCATATCTATCACGTTGCCGGTAGCCCAACGGTCAGCGAGGCGGCCGCCGCACTGGTGTCGATTCCCGACGGAGCGCTGGTCATCGATGACAGCGGGGCGATCACCTTCTGTGGTGAGCGAACCGCGATCCCCGCGGGCCATCAGGCCGCCACAGTGTTGGATCACCGGCCCGGGTTTTTGCTGCCGGGTTTCGTCGACACCCACCTGCACTTCCCGCAGACCTACGCCGGCGATTCCTATGGCGGCGGACAGCTGCTGGAGTGGCTCAACCTGTGCATCTATCCTTCCGAATCCCGGTTCGCCGACGCTGAATTCGGCCAGCGGGCGGCGATTGAGTTCTGCAACCGGCGCATCGCGGCAGGAACCACCGCGGCGATGGTCTTCGGTTCGCCGTTCTCACACGCGCAGGATGCGTTGTTCATCCAAACCCAGCGGAGCGGGTTGAGGATGGTCAGCGGCCGCGGCATTCAGACCGTCGGACCTGAAAGCGCGCGGCCGCTGTTGACATCGGAGAGCGAGGCGATCCGGCTCACCCGCGAAGAGATCGACAAGTGGCACGCGGCCGATACCGGCAACGTCGACACCGCGCTGTTGCACGTCGCGATCGTGCCGCGGTTCTCCCTGGCGGTGACTGCTGAGACGTTGAAAAACCTTGGCGAACTCTATGATTCGGTCCGCGACAGCGGTGTCTATGTGCACAGCCACCTCAACGAGAACAATCGCCCGGACACCGGTGAGGTCGATGCAACCAAGCGGACATTCCAGGTGAACTGCTACCTCGACACCTACGACGGGAAGTTCCTTCCGGGATCGGCTGTCGGCGGCAAGAGTCTGCTGGGCAGACGGACCGTCCTCGCGCACGGCGTGCACTGCCAGGATGTCGAGCTGGCCCGGATGGCCGAGACCGGAACGTCGATAGCGCACTGCCCGGTCTCCCAGCTGTTCCTGGGCTCGGGCAGCATGCCGTGGAAACGCACGGTGGCCTCGGAGGTCAACATTGCTGCCGGAACCGATTTTGGCGCAGGAGACGAGTGGCTGATTCCCCGGGTGCTGGGCGACGCCTTCAAGGTGCACATCAGCGCTCCCGGAGAAGACGCTGTGTCGTTGCATCCGGCCGAGATGTTGTTCACCGGCACCCTGGCCGGCGCTAGGGCGCTCGACATGGAGACCCGCTTCGGCAACTTCGACGTCGGCAAGGAGGCCGACTTCATCGTCGTCGACCCGTCCGGTACCCCGGCATTGCAGGCCGTCGTGAACCACGGCGTGCGATCCGGCGACGCGGATCTGGCCCGTGACCAGACGCTCTTCGCGCTCCTGATGGGTATTCGGGAATCGTCGATCGCCGAGGTTTACGTGCGCGGCAGCCGAGTCACCGCGGCACAGGAGATACCAGTGCGTCTGTCCCCCAACGGCACTGAACGAATCGACTTCACCTGTCAGTAGTTGTTGGCTAAGCCGACGTGCACGAGGACGGTCGACCATCCATGTTCGGTGTAGGTGCGGCGCTCGTGTCAAGCAGCTCGGTTGCATCCTCAGTGGGCGCGGCGGCGGTGTCGCCCTCAGACGCGGCGGCGGTCATCGGTCAACGGGGTCTAATCTCCGCACCTCGTCCAGAGGAGATGTGATGGCGGCCAGGTTCGAGATCAGCAAAGAACACGCAGGCTAGTTTCGGTTCCACCTGAAGGTCCCGAACGACGAAATCATCGCTGCCAGAAGGGGTTAAAAGACGAAGGCCAACTCCGAGAAGGGCATTGGGGTGATCGAGACGCACGCGCCGGCGCCGCGGCGGAACACCACTCCGACCGGCGTGGTCAGCCTCCGTTAGCCGCGGGGGGAGATAGGGATGGGGGTGCGGATGGGGTTGGGGATGGCGATGGCGACTGCATCAGATTGACCGGTGCTCCGTGTGAGGATGCCGACGCGCGCAGCAGGATCTGGGTCGGGCGCACATCGGGCGGCACGTCGAATGCCAGCTTGACACTCACCTGAAGACCTGGGTTGATCTTATTGACTTGTTCCAAGGACGGTGGGTCCATGAAGCTTGCCGAATACTGACGCCCAGCGCTGTCCTTCAGCGTCTGAGCGGCCATCTCGAAAGACTGCGCGTCTGTGCCGACGTTCCTGACTGCCATCGACACGATCAGATAGACACCTTGGGCACGTGTGTGGCCGAACGTGGGGGAGGTGTCGACTCGGGTGACGATGAACGCGAACTTTCCGTCAAGGACTTCTTGACCCATGCCAGCCGGTGCGGAGGTGGTTCGAAACAAGTCGCACGATGTGAGAAACACTGCGACTGGCAATACGAGCAATGCGGCGAGCCTTCCCATGCAACTGAAGAACATGAGGCCAAGGGTATTAAGGTGTTGCTAGCCCAGTGTCAGCTTCCGGTTCAGTTCGTTTCTTGTTCATCGAGCGGTTCGTCGACCTGGCGACTTGACGGCTCGCCGCCATGCTCGCGGATCGACCAGCGCACGGCGGCCGACGGGCCAGGCGTAAGCCACGCCGTCCGCCCGACACATTCACCCGCATCCAAGGCCGAGGTTCCAGGGAATTCCGAGGTAGGACCGGCTATGGCCTGGATCGGCAAGTCACAGTGCGATGGCACAACAGCGAAGACGGTCAGGACAATCCGCTTCCGTGGTCAGAGGCGCCGCCGACGCCGAATTCGGTGCCCATGAAACGCGCTTCGGCACCCCGGGGAGAGTCAGGGGCGGTCCAAAAAGGGCGCGGATCTGCAGCGGAGAACCAGAGGGTCGGACAACACCGAGATAACATCGCCCATGCGTCGTAGGGCTGGACACCATATCGTGCCTGCGACAACAGATGTGGTCCCGGCTGGGATCGAACCAGCGACCTTCCGCGTGTGAAGCGGACGCTCTCCCACTGAGCCACGGGACCGCGCCGAGAGGCGAACGACGTCGAAGGTTAGCACGCGCGGGCGTCTCGGCAGAACGTGCTGCATTCAGCACGGATGGCGGCGCGCCTGACGGTACCAAGAAATTTGTGCGGGCCCACTCAGGTGGACTATCGTCGTGCTTCGCACCGGGCGACGATCTCGTCCGTTGCGCGCGGATGTAGCGCAGTTGGTAGCGCATCACCTTGCCAAGGTGAGGGTCGCGGGTTCGAATCCCGTCATCCGCTCGAGGGTTGCAAGTGGCATCAAACCCCGCGGTGGAGTGGCCGAGTGGTGAGGCAACGGCCTGCAAAGCCGTGCACACGGGTTCGATTCCCGTCTCCACCTCCATTTCTTTGACCGGGCGCGGTTAGCTCAGCGGGAGAGCGCTTCCCTGACACGGAAGAGGTCGCTGGTTCAATCCCAGTACCGCGCACCACAGTTTGTGCAGCGCGAAGGTGATTTTTGGGAGATATCGACGGGCGCAGGGGGTCTGCTTGCCCCATTACCGGCAAATTCTGCAGCCGTTGTTCGTGCCCCTTCCCTCCCGAGATCTCGAAACCCCTCGGAAGTTTGGTGGGTGGGCTTGGTGGTTCGCCCGATCACTCAGTGGCCGGGGGCGGGCATAGGCATGCCCGGCATGCCTGGCATGTGCGACATTGCGGGTGTGGTCGGCGAGGGTGGGGTCGGCGAGGGTGTGGTCGGCGCGTCCTTCATCGGCATTTTCATGTCTTTCATGGAGACACAGCAGTCTTTCGACTGGCTAGCCGGCGCTGCGGCATTCATCGCCGAGCAGCAGCCGGAGTGGGCAGGCAAGAGCAGGTAGAGCACGGCAAAGACGGCCGCAATGCCGACTGCGATGCCGGTGGTGGCGAGGATTGGGTAACGCCAACGGCGCGAAGTCGGAGTGGGGCTTGAGGTCTCGGTCATCGCTACTGCCTTTCATGCCGGGTCGACTGGATGCCCGATTGACTTGTTCATCGGCAGCGGCCCTCTTAAAGCAGTTATTGTCAGCTCTTAGCAGAAGTGCGGTCAACTTTTAAGTAAGGTGCCTTCGCCTGTGGGGTGTCGGCGCACTGGTGCTGGCCGCGGCTCGGGTGGGAATAGCCACCGTCGTGGCCGACGCCATCACCGCCGTGCCCGCGGAGCCGAATCCCGATTCGCGGTGGTTGCCACCAGGCGCTTGTTCTGGCGACGCTCGGACTAGTCATCGCCACCGCCTGCCAGGTGGTCGTCGTTGCGCTCAAGTAAAAAGCTGTGCCCAATCGGGGTCACTGACATGCTGTCCGCGATGCGCCATATCGACGCCATCGAGTCGCAATTGCGGCTGCCGGCGGCTTTCGCGTCGGACGGCCGCCTAGGCAGGCGCGCCGGCACCGCGCATCGAAAAAGCCGATCAGCTGCTCGAAGAATGGATTGCCGCGACAGCTATTGGCTCGCTGACTCGAGACTGATCTGCGCGCCACCAGAGAAGAGCGAATCATGCACCGTGAGCAATCCGCCCTCGGGGGTGTTGGGTGGCACGTCAAACGACACCACAGCCTGAATGCTGTTGCCCGGATTGATGCTGACATTCGCCGATTGCGTCCACATGGCCGCCGCGTCGTCGGCGCTGAACTCGTCTTCGCCAATTTGCAGCTTCTGGTTCGCGGCAAAGAAACTCTGCGACTGATCTCCAATGTTGCGTACCGTCAAATGCACGTTGAGGAATTCACCCTGTGCGGTAACGGTCTCGAACTGGTTGCTGGGGTCGCCGACTGTCTTGGATTGGTCGACAGACGTCGCGACGAACGCGAACTTGCCGTCGCGCACCTCCTGGCCGATGCCGGGCGTCGGCGGCGCTGTGGCAGCCGCGGTGGGAGTGTCCCCGGCCGGCGGTGATGGCAGGGTGAGCGTCATCGATGGCGCGTTAGAGGTCGGTGACGGCGCGTGAGCCGTCCGCTTGTCGCTGGTCAGTCCCAATGCGGCGAGGACAATGACCACGCCGAGGACGGCGCCGAAGATGGCGCCGAAGACGAGCAATCCTCGCCGTTTCTTCCGCGACGGAGGCGGTGGCTGCCAAGCAGGTTCCGCAGGCACCCACGTGTGACCGTCCCAATACCGTATAAGCGATCCATCCGACGGGTCCGGATACCAACCCGCCTGCGGTGCCGATCCAGCCATCCACCCCCCTCTCAAAACCGGCCGAAACCTACCAAAAATGCAGGGGCTCTCCCCAAGGCTCGGGATTGTCAGGCATCACGCTAGCAATGACGCAAAGCAGCTGCTGAGGTTTCTGGCCGACAGACAAGACCAGCTGCTCGAC